>Ga0265296_1000092_pt1 | contig 182003 bp, 165 predicted proteins | sample MunlanPumphouse1_FD_189073 | JGI IMG/M metagenome (GOLD analysis project Ga0265296, IMG submission 189073) | Groundwater microbial communities from a municipal landfill in Southern Ontario, Canada - Pumphouse #1 | ecosystem: Environmental > Aquatic > Deep subsurface > Groundwater | place...
GCTTTAACAAGCTCAAGCACTTCCGACGCTTCGCCACACGGTTCGACAGGCTGGCGCGTCACTACCTCTCCTTCGTCCACATCGCCGCCTCCATGCTCTGGATGCGGTGAATGTCGATTCGTCCTAGGCCTGCGCCGTCTGCGCCGCGTTCCACGCCGTTACGAACTGAACCGCCTGCCGACCGACCTGATCGGCGGTCTGACCCGGTTTGAACACGGCCGAGCCGATGCCGAAGCCCGATGCGCCGGCGCCCAGCCATGTGGCCATGCTGTCGGGATCGACGCCGCCGACCGGATAGACGCGCGTGGCGGCGGGCAGGACGGCGCGAACGGCCTTCAGTCCCTTCGGACCGGCGATCTCGGCGGGGAACAGCTTCAACGCATCGGCGCCGGCGTCCAGGGCGGCGAAGGCTTCGGACGGTGTGAAGAAGCCGGGCAGGGACAGCAGGCCCAGGGTCTTGGTCTCGCGGATCACGTCGGTGTTGGTGTTGGGCGAGATGATCAGCTGGCCACCGGCCTCTGCGACCTCGCGGGCTGCCGTGATGTTCAGCACCGTGCCCGCCCCGACCAGGGCGCGACCGCCCAGCGCCTGACGCAGGCGGCGAATGCTCTCCAGCGGCTCGGGCGAGTTCAGCGGTACTTCCAGGCAGAGAAAGCCTGCGGCGATGATGGCTTCGCCCACGTCCACCGCTTCGTCGGGCGTGAGGCCCCGCAGGATGGCGATCAGCGGCAGGGCGTCCAGGCTTTCGATAGAGACAGGGGTCATCGGGATAGGGCCTCGTGAATGCGCCACAGACCCTTGGCCGTGGCGGCGGCGCCGTCCGCGATGCGAACGTCGTGGAAACCGCCCTGCGCCAGGGCGGCGGCATAGCGGCGGCTCAGGGCCTCGGCGCCGATCAGGATGACGGGGCGGTGGTTGGCGTCGATCTGCGCGGCCACCTCGGCCCCGATCAGCAGGCCCGACAGATAGTCGGCCGCCGACGCGGGCGAAAGGCGTCCGGCCAGGCCCTCGACCCGCACCGAGAACAGGGCGGCGGTGACGGCGGGATCGCGCAAGGCTCGCTCCACGCCGTCCGCAAAGGCGTCGTCGTCCACGCCGGGATCGCCCATGTCGGCGCCCAGGATCGTGCCCTTGCGGATGGCGGCGAACAGTTCGCCGGTCATGAAGGTGCGAAAACCCGTGATCCGGCCGCCTGCGGTGCGGATCCATTTGCTGTGGGTGCCGGGGCCGACGACCACCGCGTCGTCCGGCGCGTCCAGGCCGAAGACCTGGGTCTCCTCGCCGCGCACCACGTCCTGAAGGCGGCCGTCCTCGAACACGGCGACGCCGGGCACGATGGAGACGTGGGGCGCGTCGTCAGGGCTGGCCACGGCCGTCGCCAGGTCCGCGACGCCGGCCGGGCAGGGCAGATAGGCCATCTCGCGCCACCGGCCCCGCGCCCCGGCCATGCCGCTGACGAGGACCAGCAGGCCGTCGTTCAGCCAGTCGCCGGCGACCTCGTCCAGTACGCCGCGAAACCGATCCGGCGTCAGGCCGCCCGCACCACGAGGGTCGGAACGGCTGTCCAGCACCGCGCCGCCCTCGGCGATCCGCATGACGCGCAGATTGCTGGTGCCCCAGTCGACTCCGATGAGGCGCGCACCGCTCACCTCACCACCAGATCGAATAGACCAGGATCAGGAAGGCGATCACGCCGACCCCGGCCAGGTTGAAGCCCCACGAGGTCTTGTAGCTGATCTTGTCCAGCTTGATCTTCATCGCGTCGGGCTTGGCCGGGACCAGCAGGGACACGATCACCGCCGCGATCAGCGAGACGACGAACACCACCGCGACCCGGTTCATGAACGGGAAGATGAACTGACCCGTCTCCTGCAACCACCAGAAGACGGCCGACAGCACCACCGAGCCGATGGCAGCGGTCAGGGCGCCCGCTTCGGACGCGCGCTTCCAGAACAGGCCCAGCATGAAGATGACCACGATGCCGGGGGTGAAGAAGCCGGTGAACTCCTGGATGAACTGGAACGCCTGGTCGAAGCCGCCCAGCAGCGGGCGGGCGGTCAGGATGCCGATGATCACGGCGACCACGGCGGCGATACGTCCGACCGTGACCAACTGATGCTCGGGCGTGTCCTTCCGGATCTTGGCGTAGAGATCCAGGGTGAAGATGGTCGAGATCGAGTTCACCTTGGACGCCAGCGAGGCGATGATGGCGGCGATCAGGGCCGCGAACACCAGACCCTTCAGGCCCACCGGCAGCAGGTTCATCATCGTTGGATAGGCCTGGTCCGGCGCCGACAGGTTGGGAGCCAGGATCAGGGCGGCCATGCCCGGCAGCACCACGATCACCGGCATCAGCAGCTTCAGATAGGCGGCGAAGGCGATGCCCTTCTGCGCTTCCGGCAGCGATTTGGCGGCCAGCGCCCGCTGGATGATGTACTGGTTGAACCCCCAGTAGCTGATGTTCATGACCCACAGCCCGCCCAGCAGCACGGCGATGCCCGGCAGCTCCTGATAGTGGGGGCTGTCCTTGGACAGGATCATGTCGAACTTGTCCGGGAACTCGGTCAGCAGGGTCTGGAAGCCGGCGACGGCGCCGCCCGCGCCGCCGATAGTCGACAGGGCGATGAAGCCGATGATCAGCCCGCCGCAGACCAGCAGGGCCACCTGCACGATGTCGGTCAGGGCCACGGCCTTCAGACCGCCCCACAGTTGATAGGCCAGGGCGAAGACGCCGATGGCGACGATGGCGTAATCCTGGTTGAACCCGGTCACGGTGTGGACGGCGATGGCGCCCAGCCACAGGATCGAGGTCACGTTCACGAAGACGTAGAGCAGCAGCCAGAAGACGGCCATCACGTTACGGATCGTCGGCCCGTACCGCTGCTGCAGGAACTGCGGCATGGTCACGATCTCGTTGCGCAGGAAGATCGGCAGGAAGAACTTGCCCACGATCAACAGGGTCAGCGCCGCCATCCACTCATAGGAGGCGATGCCCAGGCCGATCACATAGCCCGATCCGCTCATGCCGATGATCTGTTCGGCCGAGATGTTGGCCGCGATCAGCGAGGCGCCGATGGCCCACCAGGGCAGGCTCTTGGACGCCATGAAATAGTCGGTGGAGGTCTTCTGCTCGCCCTTCTTGGTGCGCGAGACCCACTGGGCCAGGCCGAAGATGAAGACGGCGTAGATCGCCAGGATCGCCAGATCGATGCCCGCAAGCGACATGGTGCATTCCCCCACATGGCCCTTTGGTTCGGGCTCGCGCAGAAGCCTAGGTTAGGCGTCAGTCTGTCGCAACGGCTTTTTATATGTGCGTAGCGATTTCACCCGCGATAATGTAATCTCGCTTGCGCCGCAGGCTTCACCGAGGCGAGCGCCGCCGTTAGCCTATGGACCTCGCCACAGGATTCTCATGACCGACCAAGATCCGACCGACGACCGCAAATATCGCGCCCCCGCCCTCGAAAAGGGCCTGGACGTGCTCGAACTGCTGTCGTCCCAAGGCGAGGCGATGACGCCGTCGCAGATGTCGGTCACTCTGGGCCGGTCGGTCAGCGAACTGTTCCGCATGATCCAGGTGCTGGAGTTCCGAGGCTATATCGAACAGTCGTCGGACGGCTATCGCCTGACCAACCGCCTGTTCACCCTCGGCATGACCCAGGCGCCGATCAAGTCGTTGGTGGATGTCGCCATGCCGGCCATGCGGGATCTGGCGTCTGGCACCATGCAGTCCTGCCACCTTGTGGTGCCGTCGGGCGATCAGATCGTGGTCATCGCCCGGATCGAGAGCCCGGGCGACCTCGGCTATTCGGTGCGGATCGGTTACCGGCGCAGCATTCTGCACGCCACCTCCGGCCTGATGTTCTATTCGCGGGCCAACGAACGGGCCCGGGCGCATCTGCAAGAGACATTGGTCGGATTGTTCGGCGTCAAGGCGGTGGAGGACTTCGCCAGTCGGTCCAAGGCGATGACCCAGGGCCCCTACGTCGAGAGGGCCAGCGATTTCGTGAAGGGTGTGACCGATCTGGTGGCGCCCATAATGGGGTCGGACGGCGTGATCGCCACCCTGATCACCCCCTTCATCGAGCAAGCGCCGATGCTGTGCACCAAGGACGAGGCCGCCGCCCAACTGGTGCGCGCGACCACGATCATCTCGACACAGATGGGCGCCGTCTCCCAGGCCTGACCGGGCGAGATTCACTCCCTCGTTGACAGAGGCCCCGACCAACGCCATTTTTGTGGACGGTAACGACTTTCATTTGTGAAAGATTGCAAATCACCAATCAACGGTGAGGCGTCTGGGAGGCGCGCGAACGATCATGGCCGCCATCTACTCCGACCTGAAGGACAAGACCGTCATCGTCACCGGCGGCGCCGGCGGCATCGGCGAAGGCATCGTCCGCGCCTTCCACGCCCAAGGCGCCCGCGTCGGCTTTCTGGATATCGACACGGTGCGCGGTCCCAAGTTGCAATCCGAGCTGGGGCAGGGCGCCCTGTTCGTCGCCTGCGACCTGACCGACATTCCGGCGCTGAAGGCTGCGATCGCCACGGTGCGCGGCGCCTTCGGTCCCATCGACATCCTGGTCAACAACGCCGCCCACGACGAGCGTCACGCCACGCTGGAGGTGACCGAAGCGTATTGGGACGGCCGCATGGCCGTGAACCTGAAGCACCAGTTCTTCGCCGCCCAAGCCGTGCTGCCGGACATGCAGGCAAGGGGCAAGGGGGCGATCGTCAACCTGGGTTCGACCTCTTGGATCATCGGCCAGGGTGGAATGCCCGCCTATACGGCGTCCAAATCGGCGGTGATCGGCCTGACCCGTTCGCTGGCCCGCGACTTCGGCCCGTTCGGCGTGCGTGTGAACGCGGTCGCCCCCGGCTGGATCATGACCGAGCGCCAGCTTGCGCTGTGGGTCACGCCAGAGACCGAGAAAGACATTTACGAGAACCAGTGCCTGAAGCGTCGGCTCGTGCCCGACGACATCGCTCGCGTCGTCGTCTTCATGTGCTCGGATGAAGCCGGGGCCATCACCAACCAGCATTACGTCGTCGACGGCGGCTGGACCTGATCAAGGGTTGAACTGCGCCTGCACGATTTGTAATATTATATGCCGCATTGTCCTCGCGGCCCGAGAACCTGATCAATGACCAAGACACTTCGCAGCCGCGCCTGGTTCGACAACCCGGAAAACCCCGACATGACGGCGCTCTATCTGGAGCGCTATCTGAACTACGGCCTGACGCGAAAAGAGCTGCAGTCGGACAAGCCGATTATCGGCATCGCCCAGACCGGCTCGGACCTGTCGCCGTGCAACCGCCACCACCTGGTCCTGGCCGAACGGGTGCGCGAGGGCATTCGCGAGGCAGGCGGCATCGCCATGGAGTTCCCGGTTCACCCGATCCAGGAAACCGGCAAACGTCCCACCGCCGGCCTGGACCGCAACCTCGCCTATCTGGGTCTGGTCGAGAGCCTTTACGGCTATCCGCTGGACGGCGTCGTCCTGACCATCGGCTGCGACAAGACCACGCCGGCCTGTCTGATGGCCGCCGCCACCGTGGACATTCCCGCCATCGCCCTGTCCGTCGGCCCGATGCTGAACGGCTGGCACAAGGGCGAGCGCACCGGGTCGGGCACGATCATCTGGAAGGCGCGCCAGATGATGGCGGCCGGCGAGATCGACTACGACGGCTTCATCGAACTGGTGGCCTCGTCGGCGCCGTCGGTCGGCTATTGCAACACCATGGGCACGGCGACGACGATGAACTCGCTGGCCGAGGCGCTGGGCATGTCGCTGCCCGGCTCGGCCGCCATTCCCGCCCCCTATCGCGAGCGCGCCCAGGTCGCCTATCAGACCGGCCTGCGCATTGTGGAGATGGTGCGCGAGGATCTGAAACCGTCCGACATCCTGACCAAGGAGGCGTTCCACAACGCCATCGTCGTCAACTCGGCCATCGGCGGTTCGACCAACGCCCCGATCCACCTGACGGCGCTTGCCCGCCACGCCCACGTCGATGTGCCGCTGCAGGATTGGCAGACGCAAGGCCTGCACGTGCCGCTGCTGGTCAATCTTCAGCCCGCCGGAGACTATCTGGGCGAAGATTACTTCCATGCCGGCGGCGTGCCCGCCGTGATGGCCGAACTGATGAAACAGGGGCTGATCAACGAGGACGCCCTGACCGTCACCGGCAAGTCCATCGGCGAGAACTGCAAGGGCGCCGAGATCGTCCTGCCCGACGTCATCAAGACCTTCGACGCCCCGATGAAGACAAACGCCGGCTTCGTCGTCTTCACCGGCAACCTGTTCAACTCGGCCATCATGAAGCTGAGCGTGATCTCGCCTGAGTTCCGCGAACGCTACCTGTCCAACCCCGACGACCTGAACGCCTTCGAAGGCCCGGCCGTCGTCTTCGACGGGCCGGAGGACTATCACCACCGCATCGACGACGAGAGCCTGGGCATCACCGAACAGACCCTGCTGTTCATGCGCGGCGCCGGCCCCATCGGCTATCCGGGCGCGGCCGAGGTCGTGAACATGCGGCCGCCCGCCTACCTGATCAAGAAGGGCGTCAGCGCCCTGGCCTGTATCGGCGACGGGCGTCAGTCCGGCACCTCCGGCTCGCCCTCGATCCTGAACGCCTCGCCGGAAGCGGCGGCGGGCGGCAACATCGCCCTGCTGAAGACCGGCGACCGGGTGCGCATCGACCTGAACACCGGCCGCGCCGACATCCTGATCCCGGACGGGGAACTGGCCGAGCGCCGCCAGGCGTTCGAGGCGGCGGGCGGCTACAAATACCCCGCTTCGCAGACGCCGTGGCAGGAGATGCAGCGCGCGGTTGTCGGCCAGTTGGAGACCGGCGCCGTGCTGGAGCCGGCCGTCAAATACCACCGCATCGTCGACACCATCGGCATGCCGCGCGACAACCACTGATCCGCTGAGGGCGTCGCCGCTATTGCAGCGGCGGCGCCTTGGCGTGGGCGGCGATGAAGGCGTCGTGGGTCGGCATCCGCTCGACGCCCTGCCAGATCATCGCCTTCATCTGTTGAAGGCGATGGCGGATGTGATCCAGCGGGATGGTTTCCGTGATCGGATCGTGGCGTTCCGGGACCACCCCCTGGCCCAGGAGGACGGCGATCCAGTTCGTCTCCTGGAACAGTTCGTCGTCATAACGGAAGACGCGGCCCCGGCTGCGGAACTGATCCATCTTCTGTTTCAGGGTCTCGGGCACGTCCATGGACCGCACGTGCCGCCACAGGGGCGAATCGTCCCGCGCCGTGGCGTGATAGTGCAGGATGATGAAGTCCCTGATCCGCTCGACCTCGACCTGCATTTGGCGGTTGTAGTTGTCGATGTCGGCCTGGGCGAAGCCCGTGTCCGGGAAATGCAGCAGCAGTTTTGAGATGCCGGACTGCACCAGATGGATGCTGGTCGATTCCAGCGGCTCCAGGAAGCCTGACGCCAGGCCCAGGGCCAGGCAGTTCTTGTTCCAGGTCTTCTTACGCCGTCCGGTGGTGAACCGCAGGAAATTCGGATCCGCCATGGCCTCGCCGTCCAGTGAGGCGCGCAGTTTCGCTTGGGCCTCATCGTCCGAGATGAAGGGGCTGCAATAGACATAGCCGTTGCCGGTGCGATGCTGCAGCGGGATGCGCCAGCGCCATCCGGCCTCCAGCGCCGTCGATTGGGTATAGGGCGTAGGGTCGCCCACGCGCGCGCAGGGCATGGCCACGGCCCGGTCGGCGGGCAGCCAGTGAGTCCAGTCCTCATAGCCCGTCTTCAGCGCGCCCTCGATCAGCAGCCCCCGGAAGCCCGAGCAGTCGATGAAGAAGTCCGCCTCCAGCTCGCGCCCGTCATCCAGCCGCACCGACTGGATGAAGCCGTCGCCGTCGCGCAGCACCACGTCGGCGATCTTGCCCTCATGGCGCACCACGCCTTGCGCCTCGGCGCGCTGACGCAGGAACTTGGCGTAAAGGCCGGCGTCGAAATGAAAGGCGTAGGTCATCTGTGACGCCACGCCGCGCGGATCGCTGTCGGGCCGGGTGAAACGGCCCATCTGCGACGCCACCGTCGTGACCGAATAGGCCCCCAGGTCGTCGTCCAGCCCCGCCTTGTTCAGCCGCAGCCAGTACTGGTGGAACGACGCCGCATCGATGCGCGTCCCATAGACGCCGAACGGATGGAAATAGCTCTCACCCTTTCGGAACCAGTCATGGAACTGGATGCCCAGCTTGTAGGTCGCCTGGGTGGCGCGGACGAACGCGTCCTCGTCGATGCCCAGCAACTGGTTGAACAGCAGGATCGGCGGGATGGTCGCCTCGCCGACGCCGACCGTGCCGATGGCCTCGGACTCGACCAACTCGACCTTCACCGTGCCCCGCGTCACGTGCGACAGGGCGGCCGCCGCCATCCAGCCTGCCGTGCCGCCTCCGACGATCAGGATGCGCTTCAGCGGGGCAGGGGTCATCGGGCGTAACCGGTGAAATAGTTGGAATGGGCGGGCAGAGCGGCGGCGGCGCGTTCGATCAGCTGTGCGAACTGTCGCGCCTGGCGATCCACGTCGTCGAGATCGTCGATACAGGCCAAGGGCGACGCCCGTCTCGGCCATGTCCCCAGGCCCGTGAAGACGGCGGTCCAGCTATCCTCGCGGAAGGATTCGTCTTCCAGCAGCCCGATCTCGCCCCGCGCACGGAACAGTTCGATCTTCTCCATCAGCGTATCGGGCGGCGCCGTCTCTCGGCATCGGTCCCACATCGCCCCTGCGCGACCCGCCAGGTGATAGTGCAGGATGATGAAGTCGCGGATGCGCTCGAACTCCTGGGCCGAACGCCGATTGTATTCACGGATGAGGGCCGGATCGAAACTGCGGTCGGGGAACATCTCCAGCAGTCGCCCGATGCCGGTCTGGATCAGGTTGATACTGGTCGATTCCAGCGGCTCGACGAAGCCCGACGCCAGGCCCAGCGATACTACATTGCCCTTCCAGGCCTCGCGCCGGCGGCCGGTGACGAACCTCAGGCGATTGGGCTCGGCCAGCGGTTCCGATTCGATCTGACCCAGCAGGTCGTCAAGCGCCGTCTGGTCGTCCACATGGTCGCTGGAATAGACATAGCCGTTGCCGACCCGGTGCTGCAGCGGAATGCGCCATTGCCAGCCGGCCTCGCGGGCGCGGGCGGTGGTGATGGGCTCGGGCGCCAGGGTCGAACTGCACGGCACGGCGACGGCGCGGTCGCACGGCAGCCATTGCGTCCATTCCTCGTATCCGGCCTGCATCGCCTGTTCGATAAGCAGTCCCCTGAAGCCGGAGCAGTCGATGAACAGGTCGGCCCCGACTTCGCCACCGTCTTCCAGCTTCACGGCCCGCACCAGGCCGGTCTCGCCGTCGCGATCCACACCCGTGATCCGCCCTTCGCGCCGCACGACGCCCAACGTCTCCGACAGCATCCTCAGCCGCTGCGCGAACAGGCCCGCGTCGAACTGATACGCGTATGAATAGTGGGACAGCACCGAACGGCTGTCCTCGACCGGCGGGGCGAACTTGCAGGCGCGGGCCATGGCGGTGGGCATGGACCAGGCGTCCAGGCCGTCGATCCGGCCGGCGGCCTTCAGGCGAAACAGATATTGCCGCCAGGCCTGTCCGGCGACGATGGGACCATAGTCGCCGAAGCCATGGAAATATTCCGAACCCGGCGCCGTCCAGTCCTTGAAGGCGATGCCCAGTTTCGCGGTCGCGGCCGTGGAACGAATGAAATCCTCTTCGGACAGGCCCACCATCTGCACGAACTGACGGATGGGCGGGATCGTCGCCTCGCCGACGCCCACCGTGCCGATGGCCTCGGATTCGATCAGGGTGATCTTCAGCGCCAGATCCGACGAGCGCGTGAACGCCCGGCCCAGCGCGGCCGCAGCCATCCATCCCGCCGTGCCGCCGCCGACAATCGTGACGTGGCGCACCTGTTCTGTCCGTGCGTCCATTCCTGTCCTCCCGACGCCGGCTTTTCGCCGATCGTGCTTCATCGTATCCTAGCCGAACGTTGACCATTCGCCATCTGTGGTAGCGCTATCAGAAAACACTTTTCAACGCATGAAAACTTGTGCATCCTTGAAAGGTGGTCATGACACCGAATGGTGCACGACCTCACTTCGGGAGGGATGTCGTCCCCAGTCGCCAATAAGCGACGGGCGCGACCAGCAGGAAGGTTCTGAGACACATGTCTCGTCAAAATCACGTGCGTCGCGTCGCTCTGTTGTGCGGAGCATCGTTGCTTACAGTCGCGGCGACGCTGCCGACTGGTGCGTTGGCCCAACAGAATCCGGCCCAGTCGGATGACGCGACTACGGTCGATGAAGTGGTCGTCACCGGCATCCGCGCCCAGCTTCGTTCGGCCCAGGCCATCAAGAAGAATTCCGAGGTCATCGTCGATTCGGTGACCGCCGTGGATATCGGCGCCCTGCCGGACCGTTCGGTGTCCGAGGCGCTGCAACGTATCCCGGGCATCACCCTGCAACGCACCAACTCCGCCCGCGACCCCGCCCGTCTGGCTGCCGAAGGCGGCGGTGTCTTCGTGCGCGGCCTGTCGGGCGTGCGTTCCGAAACCAACGGTCGCGACATCTTCTCCGCCGCCAGCGGTCGCGGCCTCAGCTTTGAGGATGTCTCGGCCGACCTGCTGTCCGGCGTGGATGTTTACAAGAACGTCGCCGCCAACATGATCGAAGGCGGCATCGCCGGCACGATCAACCTGCGCACCCGCGTACCGTTCGACAACGCCGACCGCCTGTTCGCCGTCAACGCCGATTACAACTACGGCGACCTGTCGGAAAAAGGCTTCTGGTCCGGCAGCGTCATTGGCTCGGACCGTTGGGACACTCGCTTCGGCGAGTTCGGCCTCCTGGCCAACGTCAGCGTCTCCAACGTCGGCAACCGCACCGACAGCATCTCCACAGACCGCTATGATCCTATCGTCCTGAACGCCGGCAACGCCAGCGCGGACGGCACGGGTACGGCGGGCGAGACCGTCTATGTTCCAAAGAACATGGGCTGGCGCACGATCGACTGGGAGCAGAAGCGCACCGCCGTGGCGCTGGCCGCCCAATGGCGCCCCAATGACCAATGGCTGTTCACCCTGCAGGCCCTGGGTTCGCAGGCTGACACCTACAACGTCGAATACGCCATGGGCACCGAGACGATCGCCTCGCCCAACTCGACCTATTCCTATGACGCCGACAACGTCTTCAAGTCGGGCAGCATCGTCGACGCCAACTACAACACTGACACCCGTATCGGCGACGACACCAAGAAGACCGGCGATGTCGCGCTGAATTTCAAATATACGCCTGGCGGCGCCTGGTCGTTCAGCGGCGATCTGCAATATGTGAAGTCGACGGCCAAAATCTATTCGATGACCGCCTTCACGCAGTTGCAGGATCGTCCTGACATGCGGATCACCATCGATGGAGACCTGCCCACCATCACCTCCACCGGCGGGTCGATGGAAGACAAGTCGCAATATTGGTGGGCCGCTGCAATGGACCACATCGAGGATAACGAGGCCAATGAGCTGGCCGGTCGCCTGGACGCCCGCTACGACTTCCAGAACAACAACTTCTTCCGTTCGGTCGAGTTCGGCGTCCGTGCCACAGACAAGAACTACACAAACCGTCAGACCGGCTTTAACTGGGGTCTGCTGTCCAACCAGTATTGGGGCAACGGCGGCGGCGCCGTGGTCTATCTGGACGACACCGGCTTCCCCGGCGGCGTGCAGGACCCGCGCCTCGTGGACTCCTCGACCCTGTATCGCTTCGACAACTTCTTCCGTGGCGACACGGTCGTTCCGGGCGTCGCCTGGTTCCCGACCGCCGGCCTGCTCAACCAGGGTACGGCCTATGCCTATGATGTCCTGAAGAATACCCAGAGTTCGGGCTGGGGTTGGACGCCGCTATCCAATGACTTCAGCACGTATCGTCTGGGCAGCGGTAACGGCGGCGTCACGGACCTGCAGGAGAAAACCGAGGCGGCCTACGTCTATACCCGCTTCGGCAACGACACGGCCTTCTTCGGTCGCGGTCTGGATGGCAACATCGGTCTGCGCGTCGTCAAGACCCAGACGGATTCCAACCGGATCATCACCCTGCCGTCGATCACCACCTCCTGCCCTCCGGCCAACAATCCGGCCGCCGACTGCACCGCCTTCAACCGAGCGCGTCAATTCGTGAACGGTGGTCCGCTGGGTGGATCCGACATCAGCAAGGAATACACGAACGTCCTGCCCAGCCTGAACCTGCGGGCCTTCTTGACGGATACGCTTCAGGCGCGCTTCGCCGTGTCGCGCGCCATCCTGCGGCCCGAGATGTATCAGCTGCAGCCGTTCACCAATCTGTCGATCAACTTCCAGCCCGACGGCGTCACCCTGAACCCGACGACGCCCTATACGGGCACGGGCGGCAACCCGAACCTGGAGCCGTTGAAATCGACCAACTACGATTTCAGCCTGGAGTGGTACTTCGCCCCGACCGGGAGCATCACCTTCGCCGCCTTCCACAAGGATCTGAAGGACTACATCTTCTCGGGCAACTCGACCGAGACCTTCACCAATGGCGGTGTGACCAACGACTTCTTGATCACGCGTTACACCAATGGCGACAAGGGCAAGATCGACGGCTTCGAACTGGCCTATCAGCAGTTCTACGACTTCCTGCCAGGGCCGCTCAGCGGACTGGGCGTCCAGGCCAACTTCACCTACGTCGACAGCAGCGGTGGACGGAATACCAGCCAGGACATCCTCAGCGGCGACCAGAATGCCGGAGCCAGCGCCGTTCTGCCGCTCGAAGGTTTGTCGCGGACCAGCTACAATGCCGCGCTTCTGTATGAGAAATACGGCATTTCGGCGCGCCTCGCCTACAACTGGCGCGAGGAGTATCTGATGACCACCTCGGCGGCGAACATCAACGCCCCGGTATGGGCCAGCGACTATGGCCAGCTGGACGGCTCGATCTTCTACAACCTGACTTCGCGCGTTAAGATCGGCATCCAATCGACCAACATTCTGAACGAACGGACCGTGTTGAAGGTGGGCAACGAGACCCGCAAGCCGCCGTACAACTGGGTGGATACCGATCGCCGGGTCGCGGTGGTGCTTCGCGCCGCCTTCTGATCCCGGTCTGATCTTGCGGGGCGTCGGCAGTCGTCGGCGCCCCGATTGTTTTTCTTGTCGACGTTGGGAGGCGGCGATGGGCCTTTTCGCACGCAGATTGACCGCAACCCTGTCCGTGGCGGCCTTTGTTGCCGCAGCGGCCTCGCCGGTTCTTGCTCAGTCGCCGATCCCGCAACTGGTCGAGCAGAACGGTCGTCACGCCCTGATGGTCGACGGTGCGCCCTTCACCATTCTCGGCGCCCAGGTCAATAACTCGACCAACTATCCCGCGCCCCTGGTCGAGGCCTGGCCGGCGATCCGCTACGTGGGCGCCAATACGGTTCAGGTTCCCATCGCCTGGGAGCAGATCGAGCCCGTCGAGGGCCGGTTCGATTTCTCCTTCGTCGATCACCTGGTGCAGGAGGCGCGTCGCAATGACGTGCGCCTGGTCATCCTGTGGTTCGGCACCTGGAAGAACACCTCGCCCAAATATGCGCCGGCCTGGGTCAAGCTGAACCCGACGCGGTTCCCGCACCTGATCCAGAAGGACGGGACGGAATCCTACGCCATGTCGCCCTATGGACATGAAACGCTGGCCGCCGACGCCCGCGCCTTCGCCGCCCTGATGCGCCATATCCGCCAGATCGACGAGCGCCAGCGCACCGTCATCATGGCCCAGCCAGAGAACGAGGTCGGCACCTACGGTTCGGTGCGCGACTATTCTCCCGCCGCCCAGGCCGCCTTCGACGGCCCCGTGCCACAGACGCTGCTGGACCGGACGGGCAGGGCGGCCGGAACCTGGTCCGCTGTCTTCGGCGAAGAGGCGGAAGAGTTCTTCCACGCATGGTCCATCGGAACCTACGTCAACACGGTCGCCGAGGCGGGCTTGCGCGAATATCCGCTGCCGATGTACGTCAACGCCGCGCTGCCCGATCCGCATGAGCGCACCGCGCCCACCAACTATGCCTCGGGCGGCCCGGTCTGGCCCGTGTTCGATGTCTGGAAGGCGGCTGCGCCGTCCATCGCTATGCTGAGCCCCGACATCTACAATCGCGATTCCCGCACTTACGAAGGCCATCTGGATCGCTATGCGCGGCCCGACAACGCCCTGTTCGTGGCCGAGACGGGCAATGACGCGCCCTACGCCCGCTATCTGTTCTCGGTGTTGGGCCGGGGCGGCATAGGCTTCTCGCCGTTCGGCATCGACTACACCGGCTACGCCAACTATCCGCTGGGCGCACCTGTCGTCGACGAGAAGGCCCTGACGCCGTTCCGCGACGCCTATCGCCTGATCGCGCCGTGGCAGCGGGTGTGGGCGCGCGCCGCCTTTGCCGGCAAGGTCTGGGGCGTTTCCGAACCCGACGACCGCGCCTCCCAGACACTGGACCTGGGCGACTGGACCGCCACTGTCGGCTATCGCCGCTGGCAGTTCGGTCAGCCCGACTGGACCTGGCTCGGCCCGCTCGCCGACGTTCCGGGTACGGACAAGCCCAACGGCGGCGCCCTGATCGCCGAGGTCGCGCCGGGTGAGTTCATCGTCACGGCCCATCGCGCCCGTATCGACTTCGCCGCCAAGCCCTCGACCGACGGCAAGCGCCGCATGGTCGTTCGCTATGAGGAGGGCCGTTTCGACGACGCCGGCAAATGGGTCTTCGAACGCATCTGGAACGGCGACCAGACGGACTACGGCCTGAATTTCACCGATCGACCGCGCCTGCTGCGCGTCGTCACCGCCACCTACTGATCCCTTGAAAATGCGAGCGCCCGCCATGATCCCGACCCTCGCCCGCCGCCTGTTCCTGGCCGCCTTGATGACCGCTCCCCTGGCCGCCTGCGCGGGGCAGGGCCTGATGAACGGCGCCTCCGCCGGCGCGATCCAGCAGGCGGCGTTCGAACGCACCGCCAGCGGCATCGTCGTTACCCCGGCCGAGGGCGCCGCCCGCCGCGTGCGTCTGGAGGTCTATGGCCCCGAGACCATCCGCGTCACCGCGACCGAGAACGCGAACCTCGAACTGCCCGCCAGCCTGATGGTCACGGCCCAGCCCTCGACCACCACACCGTTCCAGGTCGAGACGCACGGCGACGTGGTTGTGCTGAAGACCGCCGAGGCCACCGCCGAGGTTTCGCGCGAGACCGGCGCCGTCCGCTTCCTCGATGAGAACGGCCAGGAGGTGCTGAAGGAGCGCCCCGGCAGCCGCGAGCTCAGCCCCGTCACCGTCGAGGACCAGAAGGGCGACCACCGCTTCCTGGCCACGCGCCAGGTCTGGGAAAGCCCGGCGGACGAGGCCTTCTACGGCCTGGGGCAGCACCAGCAGGGCGTGATGAACTACAAGGGCCACGACGTCCTGCTGGCCCAGCACAATATCGACGTCGGCATTCCGCTGGTCGTGTCCAGCCGCAACTACGGCGTCCTGTGGGACAACAACTCGATCACCCGTTTCGGCGACCCGCGCCCCTACGGCATGATCGCCGACCAGTTCATCGTGCGCGACGCCACGGGCCGGTTCGGCGGCCTGACCGCCAGCTACTATCAGAACGACCAGCTGAAGGTTCAGCGCCAGGAGACCGAGGTGAACTACGAGTTCATCCGCGAATGGTCGCGCTGGCCCGAGGGCCTCAAGTCGCAGCCGGGCCAGCCGGTCCAGACCGGCGACATGGGCAAGCCCGGCCAGGCCGGCGTCAAGGTCGTCTGGGAAGGCACGCTGGAGACTTCGACGGCCGGCCTGCACAAGTTCCGCCTCTATTCGTCCGGCTATGTGAAGGTCTGGATCGACGGCCAGATGGTCGAGGATAACTGGCGCCAGAACTGGAACCCGTTCGACCACGACTTCCAGGTCCAGATGGCCGCCGATACCCGCGTGCCGATCAAGATCGAATGGATCCCTGAGGACGGCTATATCTCGCTGCGCCACCAGGACCCGCTGCCTGACGCCGATCAGGGCGCGCTCAGCCTGGCGTCCGAAGTCGGCACGGCCATCGACTACTACTATATCGGCGGCGACGATCTTGACGGCGTCATCTCCAACTATCGCGGCCTGACCGGCAAGTCGGTGATGCTGCCCCGCTGGGCCTACGGCTTCTGGCAGAGCCGCCAGCGCTACAACACCCAGGCCGAGGTGGTGGACACCGTCCGCCGCTATCGCGAGTTGGGCCTGCCGATCGACAACGTGGTCCAGGACTGGTTCTACTGGCCCGAGAACGCCTGGGGCTCGCACCAGTTCGACCCCGCGCGCTTCCCGAACCCGACCCAGATGGTCAAGGACGTTCACGACATGAACGCCAACATCATCATTTCGGTCTGGCCGAAATTCTATCCGACGACCGACCATTACAAGCAGCTGGACGCCATCGGCGGCATGTACACCCGTAACGTCGACGTCGGCGCGCGCGACTGGGTCGGACCCGGCTACGCCAACAGCTTCTACGACCCCTATCTGCCCGCCGCCCGCGACCTGTACTGGAAGCAGATGTCCGACAGCTTCAAGGGCATGGGCTTCGACGGCTGGTGGCTGGATTCGGTCGAGCCGGACATGCACTCCAACCTGGACATCCCCGAACGGACCCTGCGCATGGGACCGACGGCCATCGGCCCAGGCGCCTATGTCTTCAACTCCTATCCGCTGATCAACGCCGAGAACGTCTACAACAACTTCAGGCGCGAGAAGGGCGACGAGCGGACCTATATCCTGACCCGCTCGGCCTGGGGCGGCCTGCAACGCACCGGTTCGACCCTGTGGTCGGGCGACGTGGTGGCGCGCTGGGACAATCTGAAGGATCAGATCTCGGCGGGCGTGAACACCGGCCTGTCCGGTCTGGCCAACTGGACCCACGACATCGGCGGCTTCTCGGTCGAGGCCCGCTACTCCAACCCCAACGGCATGAAGCCCGAGGACAAGGCCGAGTGGGACGAGCTGAACCTGCGCTGGTTCCAGTTCGGCGCCTTCTCGCCGGTCTTCCGCTCGCACGGCGAGTTCCCGCTGCGCGAGGTCTATAATCTGGCCCAGCCCGGCACGCCGATGTACGACGCCTATGCCGAGCAGATGCGCACCCGTTATCGGCTGATGCCCTACATCTACAGCGTGGCGGGCGACGTCTATCAGCGCGACGGCACCATCATGCGCGGCCTGGTCATGGACTTCCCGTCCGACCTGAAGGCGCGCGACATCAACGACCAGTATCTGTTCGGCCGCGCCCTGCTGGTCGCGCCGGTGACGGAATACAAGGCGCGCAGCCGCCCGGTCTATTTCCCGCAAGGGGCCGACTGGTACGACATGCTGACGGGCCAGAAATACGCAGGCGGCCGTTCGGTCACGGTCCAGGCCGCGGTCGACAAGATTCCGGTCTTCGTGCGCGCCGGCTCGATCCTGCCCACCGGCCCGGCGATCCAGTACACGGCCGAGAAGCTGGACGGCCCGCTGACCCTGGTGATCTACACCGGCGCGAACGGGACCTTCTCCCTCTATGAGGATCAGGGCACGACCTACGCTTACGAGCGTGGCGAGTTCTCCAACATCCCCATGACCTGGAACGATGCGACCGGCGTCCTGACCATCGGCGCGCGCACGGGTTCGTATCCCACCATGCCGGCGAACCGCACCATCAATGTGCGCTTCGTCAGCGGACCGGGCGCCGATGTCGGAAACTTCGACGCCGCCCCGGCCAGGACGATCCAGTACGACGGACAGGCGGTCGAGGTCCGCCGCTAGGGACCACGCGAGCATCGACATCTGACACGATGTCGATGCTCAACCCCTTGTCGTCGAACGTGTTTTCTAAAAGATCGGGTCTTCTTCCATACAGGGCGCCGAGCGGCCTTATAATCGCGGCTCGGTCTTTGAAATCGCCAGCCCCGACCTTGCGAAGTTGGACTCGTTGGACTGTTTTTTCGTTGGACAGTCCAAGTCTGCGGCGAAACTGCACCTTCTTGCACTTTGCACTCGTTTTTGGGGTGCAGTGCAGTTTCGGACCCTCCGCCTGAGGCGGAACATCAGGAGGCGCAGATGCGCTCGTTCTTGCTCGCCGCTGTCGCCATGGGCGTCCTCGCCACAGCCGCCCCCGCCCTGGCCCAGAGCCCGGCGGAGATACAGACGGTTCCCGCCGCCCTGTTCGACGCCATGTTCCAGGACCACGCCGTCCTGCAACGCGGTCGCCCGATCACTGTGTGGGGCAGGGCGGCCCCCGGTGCGGCCGTCTCGGTCAGCCTCGGCCAGGCCCAGGTCCAGGCGACCGCCGACCCCGACGGCGCCTGGCGCGCCGCTCTTCCAACCCTGACCGCCGGCGGCCCCTATGTCCTGACGGCCCAGTCCGGCGGCGCGACCCAGACCGTGTCGGATGTCATGGTCGGCGACGTCTGGCTGTGCTCGGGCCAGTCGAACATGGAGTTCGCCGTTCGTCAGGCGACGAATGCCGAGAGCGAGATCGGCAATGCTGACGACGCCAAGATCCGCCTGTTCCTGGTCGGCCGCTCCAGCCTGCCGGCGCCGTCATCGACCCCGCATTCGGTCGGCCAGTGGCGCACCACCAGCCCGCAAAGCGTGCGCGACTTCTCGGCCGCCTGCTATTTCATGGGCCGCGATCTACGCCGCACCGAAGACGTGCCCGTCGGCCTGATCGCGGCCTCCTGGGGCGGGTCGATCATCGAGGACTGGCTCAGCCGCGACGCCATCGAAAAACTGGGCGGCCATCAGGAGGCGCTGAACGCCCTGGATGCCTACGCCCGCGATCCGTCGCGGGGCGACGCCATCTGGCGCCAGGTCACGCAGGCCTGGTGGACCGCCAACGACCCTGGCACGAAGCAGGGTTGGCATCTGCCCCGCACCAATGCCGCCGATTGGGCGCCCATCCCGGCCGAAGGCTTCTGGGAATCCACCGTGCCTGGCCTCGCCACCTTCGACGGCATTGTCTGGCTGAGAAAAGAGGTCGAGCTGACCGCCGCCCAGGCGCGCCAGGGCGCGACGCTTGAGCTGGGTCCGGTGGACGACGCCGACGTGACCTGGGTCAACGGTAAATATGTCGGCGGCCAGCAGGGCTGGGACACGCCCCGCACCTACGCCATTCCCGCCGGCACGCTGAAGGCGGGGCGCAACCTGATCGCGGTCGGGGTGCTGGACACCAACGGCGGCGGCGGCGCCTGGGGACCGGCGGCGAACAAGCGGCTGGTGCTGGCGGACGGCACGGCCGTGGCCCTGTCCTCGGGCTGGCGTCACCGCGTCGCCGCGCCCCTGGCCGACCTGCCCAATCCGCCGCGCACGCCCTGGATCGGCGGCAGCGGCACCACCACTCTCTACAACGGCATGATCGCGCCCCTTGGCCCCTACGGCCTGAAGGGCATGGCCTGGTATCAGGGCGAGTCGAACGTCGGCGACTACGTCGGCTATCGCCGCCTGCTGCCGGCCCTGTTCGCCGACTGGCGCGCCCGGTTCGAGAATCCCGAGATGCGGATGCTGGTGGTGCAACTGGCCGACTTCGGTCCCGCCGCCGCCCAGCCGACCAACTCCTGGTGGGCCGCCCTGCGCGAGAGCCAACGGACGGTGGTCAATGCCGATCCCCTGGCGGGCCTAGCGGTCGCCATCGACATCGGCGACCGCTACGACATCCACCCGACCAACAAGCTGGAGGTCGGCCGCCGCTTGGCGCTGGAGGCCCGTCGTCTGGACGACCAGGTCCAGCCTGTCTCGCCCCAGCCGATCGCCGTGACCCGCGCCGCCGACGGCGTCCACATCCGCTATTCCGCCTCGGCCCAACTGGTCGCCCATGGCTCCAACCGCCCGGTCGGGTTCGAACTGTGCGGGGCCGACAGCGCCTGCCGCTTCGTCGATGCGACGCTGGCGACCGACGAAGTCGTGCTCGCCTCGGCCATGGCGACCGATCTCAAGGTCCGCTTCTGCTGGGCCGACAGCCCGGTCTGCAACCTCTACGGCCCCGCCGGTCTCCCGGCGGTTCCGTTCGAGGCCGAGATCCGCTGATCAGGGGTTCTGGGGCAGGCGCATCCGGTCGTAGTCGGGGCCGAAGTCGAACAGCAGCGCCGGACCCAGCTCAAGCCTGTGTCGCGCCTGGCCCATCTGCAGGATGATGCTGCTCTGGCCCGCCGCGACATCCTTGGCGGCGACGCCCGACGCGTAGAGCATCGTCCACGCTTCTCCGACGGCGACGTTGCTGGCCTGGGCCAGGGCGACCTTCGGCTCGCCCTGCGCCTCCAGCAGGATGACGGGCATCCGGGTTTCGGTCTGGCCCTCGGGCAGGCTGCTCGCGCGGACCCAGACGCCCAGCAGCAGCACGTCGCCCGCCTTGATGGCTCCGCTGTTGGGCATGACGGCCCCGACTGACCAGGGATCGCCCGCCTGTTTGACGTCGATGGTCAGGGCCTTGCCCCCCGTCACGCCCTGGGCGTCATGCGGCGTCGGATTGGGCGTCAGGCCCCAGGTGCTCCAGTTCTGCACGAAGGGCGAGTTGATCAGCTTGTCGATCATGCTCGCGCGAGGCGCTTGCGGCGCAGGCGTCGTCTGGGCCAGCGCGGGCGTCCCAAGCATCAGGCCGATGCTCAGAGCGATGGACAGGGTCTTCATGGCGTTTCTCCTCCCGTTTTCGCCTTGTGAAATTCAGACCAGACCCGCGCCCCTCAGCCGCACGGCGGGCGCCGTGGCCACGGGCCGCTCGGCCGGCAGGTCGATGACCAGGCCCTCGGCCGTCTGGCGGAAGGGCAGGGCGCCGCCGCCCAGCAGTTCGACCGTCTCGACCCGGCCCGCCTGCGGGTTCAGCGCGCGCACCACCATTCGCCCATCCTCGGGCCAGTCCAGCGCGAAGGCGTAGAGCGTCTGGCCCTTGGTGGTGAAGCGGATGTCCTGGCTGGTCCACGGTCGCGCCGCACCCTCGCCGTGCATGCCGCCCACGACCGTCGTCGGCCCCTCGCCATAGATGCGCCAGGGCCGGGTGTCGAAGATGGCCTCGCCGTTGACCCTCATCCAGGCGGCGATGTCCGTCAGGATCTGGCGCTCGTCGCTGTCGATCGACCCATCGCCCCGCTGTGGGATGTTCAGCATCAGATTGCCGTTCTTGGAGACCACATCCACCAGCCGCTGCACCACGCTGTGGGCCGGGACATAATAGTGGCCGGTGAAGCGGGCGCGGTTGTAGTGCCAGTCGCCGATACAGGTGTCGGTCTGCCACGGCTCGGGCTTCAGACTGTCGGAGAAGCCGCGCTCGACCGTCTCCGTGATCGCCTTGCGCTGCCGGTCGTCCAGCCGCTTGCCGTTCACCACCGGCAGCTCGCCGCGCCAGGCCAGCGAGGCGTTGTAGAACTCCGCCGTCGCCTCCAGCCCGTACCGCCCCAGCGGCAGGCCGTAGTTGTCGAAATAGACCATGTCCGGCCTGTATTTGGTGATCAGGTCGCGCTGACGCGCCACCCAGGACCGCACGAAGGCCGGGTTGTTGGCGGGCGGCGTCTCGATCCACTGACCGTCGCGCGCATCGTGCCAGGCGTTCATCTCGGCGATGGAGTTGATCCCGTCCGGCGGGGCGAAGGTCGGGCCGGTGTAGAGTTCCTGCGGGTCCAGCCCCTCCCACCACTTGCCGGCCCCGTCCGCCCTGGTCAGCCGCGCCGCGTCATAGCGCACGCCCTTCAGCGGCCCCTCGGCGTCATAGCCATAGGCCGTCTGCCACCAGTGCCAGGCGTGGGCCGCGTGGTTCGACACGGCGAACCTCAGGCCGCGCGCACGCACCGCCTTCTCCCAGGCGCCGACGATGTCGCGTTTCGGCCCGACCCGCATCACGTTCCAGTCGTGATGGGCGCTGTCGAACAGGTCCAGATTGTCGTGATGGTTGGCCATCGACATGATGTAGCGGGCGCCCGCCGCCTGATAGAGGTCCAGCAGCCCCTCGGGATCCCACCGGTCGCCCTTGAACTGGTCGATGAACTCCATGAAGCCGAACCGGCTGGGGTGGCCGTAGGTCGCGACGTGGTGGTCGTAGAAGGGGTTGCCCTGGATATACATCTGGCGGCCGTACCAGTCGCCGAACTCCGGCACGCATTGCGGCCCCCAGTGCGACCAGATGCCGAACTTGGCGTCCCGGAACCAGTCCGGCGTCTTGTAGCCTGCGGCCAGGCTGTCCCAGGTCGGCTTGAACGGCCCAGCCGCCGTCGTCGCTTCCGGCGTGGTGGCGCACGCCCCCAGCATCGAGGCTGAGGCGCCGGCTCCCAGAAGTCCGCGTCGCGACAGGTTCATGCCGGTTCTCCATAGACGACGCCGCGTCCGTCGGTGGCCACATAGACGCGGCCGAAGACGCGGGGATCGCCCGCGATGGCGCGGAAGCGGCGCCCATACTCATGCTGGTCGTCATTGACCCGGACCCAGACCCGGCCCCGGTTGTCGGATCGGAAGACGCCTCTGATGTCACCCCGCGTGCCGATGGCGAACAGGGCCGGGTAGGTCGAACCGGCGGGCGGCTTGCCGAAGTCCAGCATCTCGACGCTCAAGCCCCCATCGATCCTGTCGAACCGCTGACCCCCGTCGCGACTGTTGTAAAGGCCGCTGTGCGACACGAACCACAGGTCGCCCTCGTGGTCGGGCGTCGCCTTCAGCGGGAAGGCGACCTCGCGCCAGATCGGCCGGTCCTCGGCGCTGGTCGCGGGCAGGCCTGTCGATGGCACGACGGCAAAGCTCTCGGCCCCATCAACGCTGACGTACCAGGCGCCCGTGCGGAAATCCAAGGCGTAGAACAGCATCGGATCCTTGCGATCCGCCACAGGTCTCAACAGCATCGGCAGACCGGCGCAGGCCTTCCACGTCGCGCCCCGATCCCGCGACCAGACGACCTGCGGCGTGGCCAGTACGAATTTCGAGCCGTCCGCCGACACCATGATCGGCGCGTCGCGATACAGGTCCATGCGCGGATTGTCGGCCGCGACCGGCGTCTCGCCCGAGGCCGGCCGGGGACGACCCAGCGGCTTCCAGCTCAGCCCCGCATTGTCGGACCACGCGAGGGTCGAACCATCGTGACCTTCCGAGGCCACACCCTCATGCGGCGTGCCGCTGCGCACCACGGTGTCGGGCGCGGCGCCGGCATAGTCGATCTGGTTGGTGTTGGCGAAGACGGGGGTGGTGAACTGGCGCTGCGGCGAGTGGCTCAGGTCTTCATGTGCGAAGCCGGAGATGTCGCCGAACCCGGTCAGCAACTGCGGTCCCTTCGGCGGGCTGACCAGGGTGATTACGGCCGTCTGTTCGATGCCCTCGACCCACGGCGTCCAGTCGGTCGGCTTGCGGTCGTCGGCGGCGGACAGGTCGCGCGTCTCATAGACGGTGGCTCCGGTCGCATAGATCAGCCGGTCGCTGTCGAATGGATCCAGCGCCAGGGCCGCGATCCACCAGCCGAAGTCCGGCTTGTCGTTGCCCCAGTTCAGATAGGGGGTGGCGCTGACGTCGTGCCGCGCCTTTTCCCGCAGGCTGGTCCAGCTTCGCCCGTCGTCGGTGCTGCGCCAGATCGTATCGCCGGGCTGCCAGCGGTTCAGGGTCGAGACCATGATCACGCCTGGCCGTTTGCGATCCAGCGCCACCCCCATGAAGCCGCCGCCTTGTGTGGTCTGGGGGCGGGGCGGGCTGATGTCGCTCCAGGCGCCGGTATTGGTATCCAGCCGCCAGACCGCGCCGTCCGTCACCCCATTGGGACCGATGCCCAGGGTGCAGGTGACATAGAGGATGCCCCGGTCGTCCAACTCGGCCTTGGCCGCCGATAGTTCGGCGCGCGGCCCGCCCTCGACCAGTCGCCAGGTTCGCCCGGCGTCGTCCGAGCGATAGAGGGCATGTTCGTGCGGATCGGCGACGCCGACGAACAGCGTCCGCGACGGCTGGCCCCTCTGGCCGCTGCGGGGATCGAAGACCACGAAGCTGAGCCCGCCGTGGGTGCTGCGGTCGGTGGGCGTGCCCAGCCCCTTCAGAGGAAAGGCCTCGACCTTGCCCCAGCTCTCGCCGCCGTCGGTCGAGCGTTGCAGGCCGTCGTGGCGCGATCCGAAATAGAGGACGCGGTTGTCGTTCGGGTCGATGGCCAGCCGCTCGCCCAGGCCGCGTCCGTCCTCGTTGCCGCCCATGCGGAAAGGCACTTCGGTCCGTTGCCACGTCTCGCCCCGGTCGGAGGAGCGCAGCATGGCGCCGGGATCGGCCTTGTGAACACCGACCGCTGCATGGACGACATCGGCGTCGATGGGATCGGCGGCGATGCTCTCGATGCCGAAATCGCCGGCACGGGGGCTGGAATCCATCAGCGGCGACCAGCGACCGGTGGCCGCATCGAAACGATAGGCCCCGCCCATGTCCGAGCGCGCATAGGCCAGACCGCGCTCGACGGGGCTGAAGACGATGCCGGGAATGAAGCCGCCCGCGCCGACCACGACGTTGCGCCAGACATAGGGGGCGGCTTCCTGCGCCTGCGCCCTCGTGGTCATCCCTAGCCCGCCGAAGGAGAGGGCCAATAGGCCGGCCGTGCGTCGTGTCACGCCTGTCGTCATGCCGCCGTCTCTCCCTGGGTCGGAAACGTTATCCCGTCTCTCGATGTTAGCGCTAACGTGAGCAGTTGACATGATTGTCATAGGTGCATCAAGTTGCGTCTGTAAAAATCAGGGCGTCGGTCAACGACGTGTCGGGAGCGAACCTCGGGTTCAAACGGATTTCGCCGCTGTCGGCGCGTCGAGCGACGCCTGGATTTTTGCAGACCCTGAGCGAACTTCCGGTGCGACCCTTGTGGTCGCGCCGGGTTTTTCGCCGCATAGTTTTCGCCGCCACACTGACGGACACCGACATGACCCTGCGTATTTCGACCTCGCGCTGCAGCGCCGTTTCCGCCCTTGCTCTGGGCGTTGCGCTCGCGACCGGCGCCTGCGCCGTGGCTACGGCCTCGACCCGTCAGGCGCCGGTTCAGGCCGTTACCGCCCAGGCCTCCATCGTCACCGACGCCACGCGCGCCCATCCCGCCCTGTGGCCTCATGCCGCATCGCCGGCGGCTATGACGGATGCGGCGACCGAGGCCTTCGTCACCGAACTGATGAGCCGAATGACGATCGAGGAAAAGGTCGGCCAGACGATCCAGGCCGACATCGCCTCCATCAAGCCCGAAGACCTGCTGGCCTATCCGCTGGGCTCGATCCTGGCGGGCGGCAATTCCTCGCCCGGCGGCGACGAGCGCGCCTCGGCCCGGAAATGGGTCGAACTGGCCCAGGCCTTCCGCGCGGCGGCGGCCCAGCGTCCGGGCGCCAAGGTTCCGTTGATCTACGGCATCGACGCCGTCCACGGTCACAACAACATCGTCGGCGCCACCATCTTCCCGCACAACGTTGGCTTGGGCGCCGCGCGCGACCCCGACCTGATCCGCCGCATCGGCCAGGCGACCGCGCTGGAAGTCGCCGTCACCGGCGCCGACTGGACCTTCGGCCCGACCCTGGCCGTGCCGCAGGACGACCGCTGGGGCCGCGCCTTCGAAGGCTATGCCGAAAACCCGGAAGTGGCCCAGAGCTACGCCGGGCCGATGACCCTGGGCCTGCAAGGCGCGCTGTCGGCCGACCATCCGCTGACCCCCGGCCATATCGCCGGCTCGGCCAAACACTTCCTGGCCGACGGCGGCACCACCGGCGGCAAGGATCAGGGGAACTTCGCCGGGACGGAGCAGGAGCTGATCCGCACCCACCTGTCCGGCTATCCCCAGGCCATCGACGCCGGCATCCTGTCGATCATGGCCAGCTTCTCCAGCTGGAACGGCGTCAAACATTCGGGCAACGAGACCATTCTGACGGACGTGCTACGCGGCCCGCTGGGCTTCGACGGTTTCGTGGTGTCCGACTGGAACGCCCACGGCCAGCTGCCGGGCTGCTCCAACGAAAGCTGCGCCCTGGCCTTCAACGCCGGCATCGACATGTTCATGGCGCCCGACAGCTGGAAGCCGCTGTATGAGAACACCCTGGCCCAGGCCAAGTCGGGCGAGATCCCTATGGCGCGCCTGGACGAGGCCGTGCATCGCATCCTGCGGGCCAAGGTCAAGACCGGCCTGTTCGTCGACGCTCGTCCGGTCGAGGGGCATTTCAATGAGCTGGGCTCGCCCGCGCACCGCGCCCTGGCCCGCGAGGCGGTTCGCAAGTCGCTGGTCCTGTTGAAGAACGACGGCGTCCTGCCGATCCGCGCCGGCGCGCGGGTGCTGGTCGCCGGTCATGCCGACGACATCGGCCAGGCCTCGGGCGGCTGGACCCTGACGTGGCAGGGCACGGGCAACTCCAACGCCGACTTCCCCAACGGCCAGTCGATCTGGGGCGGCATCCAGGAAGCCGTCGCCGCCGGCGGTGGTCAGGCGACCCTCAGCGCCGACGGGTCGTTCACGCAAAAGCCCGATGTCGCCATCGTCGTCTTCGGCGAGACGCCCTATGCCGAGTTCCAGGGCGACGTGGACACGCTGGACTTCCTGCCGATCGAACCGCTGGAGACGCTGAAGCGCCTCAAGGCGGCGGGCATTCCGACCGTGTCGGTCTTCCTGTCGGGCCGCCCGATGTGGACCAATCCCGAGATCAACCAGTCCGACGCCTTCGTCGCCGCCTGGCTGCCGGGCACGGAAGGCGCAGGCGTGTCCGACGTTCTGATCGGCGATGCGGCCGGCAAACCGCGCAACGACTTCACCGGCAAGCTGTCGTTCAGCTGGCCCAAGGACGCCAAGGGCGAACCCCTGAACGTCGGCCAGCCCGGCTATGACCCGCAGTTCGCCTACGGCTATGGCCTGACCTATGCCCACGGCGCCCGCGTCGGAGCCCTGTCGGAAGACAGCGGCGTGGTCGGCGAGATCGGCAGCCTGGATCGCTACTTCGTCGATGGCCGCTTCGTCGCGCCCTGGTCGCTGATGCTGCGTGACGACGGCGGCGAGATGCGTCTGGGGACCAAGATCACCGGCGCCAGCCCGCGAGGCGGCGTGTCCGTGCGCTCCACCGACGGCGCGGGCCAGGAATCGGCGCGCGCACTCACCTTCGCCCAAGGCGGCGGCCATGCGGTCATCGCCGCCAGCCCGGTCGATCTGACGCGTCAGTCGAATGGCGAGATGGCCATCGCCTTCCGTTACCGCGTCGACGCCCGTGCGCGCGGCCCCGTCTTCCTAACTCTGGGCGCGGGGTCTGTGGACATCACCAGCCTGGTGAACGCTGCGCCTGTCGGCGAATGGCGGACGCTGAAGGTGCGCCTGTCGTGCCTGCGTGATCACGGCACCGACATCGCCGCTGTCGATCAGCCCTGGGGCCTACGCACCGCCGCCGACTTCATCGTCACCGTCGAGGACATCCGCCTGGCCTCCAACGAGGGCGACGCGGTCTGTCCGACGCGCTAGGCTTAGGGTGAACGGGGGGAAGGCGGATGACGAACGCGGAACTGAGCGTGGCCTTCTTCCTGCAAATGGCGGTGATCATCGCCGTCTGCCGCATCGTCGGCTGGCTGGCCAAACGCTACCTGGGCCAGCCGCAGGTGGTGGGCGAGATGATCGCCGGGGTGATCCTGGGTCCGTCGCTGTTCGGCCTGCTGGCGCCCGATCTTCAGGCGGCCCTTTTCCCCAAGGATTCGAAGTCGATCCTGTTCGTCGGCGCCCAGCTGGGCGTCGGCCTTTACATGTTCCTGGTCGGGCTGGGCTTCCAGCGCGACCACTTCAAGACCAACGCCAGAAGCGCGGCGGCCGTGTCGCTGGCGGGGATGGCGGCGCCCTTCCTGGTCGCCGTCGCCATCGCGCCCTGGCTGGTCAGCCAAGGGCTGTTCGGCGCGGGCATCCAGACCTGGCAGGCCATGCTGTTCATGGGCGCGGCCATCTCGATCACCGCCTTCCCCATGCTGGCGCGCATCATCCATGAGCGGGGCCTGAGCGGCACGCGGCTGGGCTCGCTGTCGCTGGCGGCCGGGGCCATCGACGACGCCGGCGCCTGGTGCGTCCTGGCCATCGTCCTGGCCAGCTTCGGCGACGGGCCGCCAGTCGCGATCAAGGCCATCGCCGGGGGCGGCGCCTTCGCCATCCTGATGCTGACGGTCGGACCGAAACTGCTGGCGCCGCTGGGCCGCATCGTCGAGCGGGAGAGACGACTTAGCCCCACGGTGCTGGGGATCGTGCTGATCCTTTTCATGCTCAGCGCCTGGGCCATGGACGCGGTCGGCATCCACGCCGTCTTCGGCGGCTTCATCCTGGGCGTCGCCATGCCGCGCGGCCTTCTGAGCCAAGAGGTCAAGCGTCAGCTTGAGCCGTTCGCCGTGCTGGTGCTGCTGCCGATGTTCTTCACCTTCTCGGGTCTGAACACCCAACTGACCATGGTCAACAGCCTGGGCCTGCTGGCGGTGACCGCCGTCATCCTGCTGGGGTCGATCCTGGCCAAGGGCGGGGCCTGCTGGGCCGCCGCGCGCCTGACGGGCCAGGACAAGGCCACGGCCCTGGGCATCGGCGCCCTGATGAACGCCCGTGGCCTGATGGAGCTGATCATCATCAACATCGGTCTGCAGCGCGGCATCATCGGTCCGGCCCTGTTCTCGATCCTGGTGCTGATGGCCATCATCACCACCCTGATGGCATCGCCCCTGTTCGAATGGGTCTATGGCAAGAAGGCCCGCGAGCGGGGCGAACTGGGACAGGTCAACGAGGCGGACGCGGCGCCGCCTGCGCGTCTCCAGCCGATCCAGCCCTGAGGTTCAGTTCGTCAGTTGAAACTTGGGCGGATCATGTCCGATCGGCTGATATGTTGAACGCCAAGCTTTGACGGAGCCGCGCCAGCCCCTAGTGACGGCGCATGATCCAGGACGCTCCTCCCCCCGTCGTCGCCCCCACCGTCGCCTCTGTCGCCTTGCCCGAGATCGTCGTCACCGCCGCCCGCCTGCCGCCGGCGGCGGCCGAGGCTGCGTTTTCGGTGGTGAGGATCGATCAGAAAATCCTGTCGCGATCCGCGCGACTGGACGAGGCGCTGCGGTCTGTGCCGGCCGTCTCGCTGTTTCGACGCACGACCAGCGCGGCGGCCAATCCGACGACGCAAGGCATATCGTTGAGGGCTATCGCGCCGTCGGGGGCGGGGCGGACGCTGGTGCTGCTGGACGGCGTGCCGCTGAACGATCCGTTCGGGGGCTGGGTGATCTGGTCCCAGGCCACGCCGGAATCGCTGGAAAGCCTGGACGTGATCCGGGGGGCGGGGTCGGGACCGTATGGGGCGGGCGCCCTGACCGGCACGATCACGCTGCGCGAACGTGGGCCAGACAGCGAGGGTGTGGGCGGAGTGCTGGATGTCTCGGCGGCCGAACGCGGCGGCCTGCGCGCGGCGGGGTCGGCCTCGACGCGGTTAGGGCCGGTGGCGGTGACGCTGAGCGGACTGCGTGAGGTCAGTGACGGCTATGTGCCCGTGCGAGGATCGGCGGCGGGGGCGGCGGATACGCCCCTGGACCTCGACAGTCGCAGCGCGGCTCTGCGGGTCGATACGGCGCTTGGACAGGCGAATCTGTCGGTGCGGGCGGCGACCTGGGAGGAGGATCGCGGATCGGGCCTGGCCGGAACGCGCGCCAACGCCAGCGGCCACAGCCTCAGCGCCACGGCGGCCCAGGCCCCGACAACCGACGGCTATGGCTGGCGGCTGCAGGCGTGGCGCATCGACAGCAACCTGGCCAACAGTTCGGCCTCGGTGTCGGCCGACCGGGCGACGACCACGCCGGCCAACGACCAGTACAAGACGCCCGCAACGGGATGGGGGCTGAACGCCGCCCTACGCCGTCGCATGGCGGAGTTCGCGGGTGGCCGGCTGGAGTGGGAAGTGGGCGCCGACGCGCGTTTCAACGATGGCGAGACCAACGAACTGTTCAGCAATCCCACGGGCGCCGGCTTCGCCAGAGGCCGTCGCGCGGGCGGCGAGACGGCGGTGGCGGGCGCCTATATCGACGCGTCCTGGACAGCGGCCGAATGGCTGGTGGCGGGCGGTCTGCGGGTGGATCGGTGGGAGAATACGGGCGGCTTCCGCAACGAATACACGCTGGCGACCGGGGCCGTTCTGCTGAACGAGAACGACCCGGATCGGTCGGGCGAGGTGGTCAGTGCGCGCCTGGCCGTGCGGCGTGATCTGGGCGGCGGCTATGCGGCACGGGCGGCGGCCTATTCCGGCTTCCGGCCGGCGACGCTTAACGAACTGCACCGGCCGTTCCGCGTCGGCAACGACATCACCGAGGCCAACGCCGCCCTGACGCCCGAGACGCTGAAGGGGATCGAGACCGGGCTGGCCTTCGACCGCGACGGCGTGCGCTGGGGCGCGACTGTGTTCTGGAACCAGATCGAGGACGCCATCGTCAATGTGACCCTCGGCGCCGGTCCGGCGACCTTCCCTCGCGCCGGGTTCGTGCCGGCGGGCGGGGTGCTGCGTCAGCGTCAGAACGCCGGGACCATAGACGCCTGGGGCGTGGAACTGACCGGGGCGGTGGACCTGTCGCCGAGCCTGTCGCTGAACGCGGCCGTGTCGTGGACGGACGCCGAGATCGACGGGGGATCGGCCGCCGCGCAATTGACGGGCCTGCGTCCCGCCCAGGCGCCGGAATGGAGCGCGGCAGCCGGGTTGGACTGGCGGGCCTCCGACCGACTGACCCTAGCCCTTGCAGCGCGTTACGAATCCAGTCGGTTCGACGACGATCTGAACAGCCGCGTCCTGGATGCCGCCGTGACGCTGGACGCACGGGGAGAGTGGGCTCTGAACCCGCGCACGACCCTGTGGGTGGCGGCGGACAATCTGTTCGACACCGATGTCGAGGTGTCGAAAACGGGGACGGGCGTCGCCGGTTATGGTCCGCCGCAAACCGTTAGTGCGGGGTTTCGTCTGAGCTATTGATCGCAACGGGATATGCCTTTTCCGACCGCGTTTTTGCGTGAAGCACAGATTTCGTCCGTTCAGCGGGTGAAAATTACCTTCAACGCTGTTGCGCGGGGCCGCAGGCGCGCTAATCGCTAGAGACGGCCGACCCCCGGCCCAAGACCCCGAACGACGAGCCTGTCATGTCCGAAGAATTCTACCGCATGAAGCGGTTGCCGCCCTATGTCATCGCCGAGACCAATGCGATGCGCGCGGCGGCCCGTGCGGCGGGCGAGGATGTGATCGACCTGGGGATGGGCAACCCCGATCTGCCGCCGCCCCAGCATGTGATCGACAAGCTGATCGAGGTGGCGCGCAAGCCCGACGCGCACGGCTATTCGGCCTCACGGGGCATTCCTGGCCTGCGTCGCGCCCAGGCCAACTACTATGGTCGCCGCTTCGGCGTCGATCTGGACCCCGAGACCGAGGTGATCGTCACCATGGGCTCCAAGGAGGGTCTGGCCAGCCTGGCCACGGCCATCACCGAGCCGGGCGACGTGATCCTGGCGCCCAATCCGTCCTATCCGATCCACACCTTCGGCTTCATCATCGCCGGCGCCGCGATCCGCAGCGTGCCGACCACGCCGGACGAGAAATATTTCGAGGCGTTGGAGCGGGCCATGGCCTTCACCGTGCCCCGGCCCAAGATCCTGGTGATGAACTATCCGTCGAACCCGACGGCGGAGACGGTGGACCTGGCCTTCTACGAACGCGTCGTGGACTTCGCCAAGTCGAACGACCTGTGGATCATCAGCGACCTGGCCTATTCGGAGCTGTATTACGACGGCAAGCCGACGGTCTCGATCCTGCAGGCGCCGGGGGCCAAGGACGTGGCGATCGAGTTCACCTCGCTGTCCAAGACTTACAGCATGGCGGGCTGGCGCATGGGTTTTGCGGTCGGCAACAAGAAGCTGATCGCGGCGATGACGCGGGTGAAATCCTACCTCGACTACGGCGCCTTCACGCCGATCCAGGCGGCGGCGTGCGCGGCGCTGAACGGGCCGCAGGACATCGTCGAGCAGAACCGCAAGCTCTATCATCGCCGCCGCGACGTGCTGGTCGAGAGCTTCGGCCGCGCGGGCTGGGACATTCCCAAGCCCGCCGCCTCGATGTTCGCCTGGGCGCCGTTGCCGCCCGCCTTGGCGCATCTGGGCAGCCTTGAGTTCTCCAAGCAGTTGCTGACCCACGCCAAGGTCGCGGTGGCGGCTGGCGTCGGTTATGGCGAGAACGGCGAGGGCTTCGTCCGCATCGCCATGGTCGAGAACGAGCAGCGCATCCGCCAGGCCGCCCGCAACATCAAATCCTACCTTAAATCGCAGGGCGTCAATGTGCCGCCCAGCCGGGAAGACTAAGCCATGCCGTCCGGATTGATCGCGCTGCTCGACGATGTCGCGGGCATCGCAAAGCTGGCCGCCGCCTCGCTGGACGACGTGGGCGCGGCGGCGGGCAAGGCGTCGACCAAGGCGGTCGGGGTCGTGGTGGACGATACGGCGGTGACGCCGCGCTACGTCATGGGCCTGTCGCCCAGCCGGGAGTTGCCGATCATCGGCAAGATCGCCCTGGGGTCGTTCCGCAACAAGCTGATCTTCATCCTGCCGGCGGCCTTGGTGCTGAGCGCCTTCGCGCCGTGGGCGATCACGCCCATACTGATGTGCGGCGGCGTCTACCTATGCTTCGAGGGGGCGGAGAAGCTGCTTGAGGCCTTTGGGCGCAACGCGCAAGAGGACGTGGCTTCGGTCACAGGTGATGCGACGGCGCTGGAGAAAAAGACGGTAGCGGGGGCGGTGCGGACAGACTTGATCCTGTCGGCCGAGATCATGACCATCGCCTTGGCCGATGTGGCGGATCAGACGATCCTGAACCAGGCGGCGGTGCTGGCCGTGGTCGGGATCGGCATGACCATCGTCGTCTATGGCGCGGTCGGCCTGATCGTGAAGATGGACGACATCGGCCTGGTGCTGGCGAAACGCCCGAACGGCGGCGTGCGGGCTCTGGGACGGGGGCTGGTCAAGGGCATGCCGGTGGTGATGAGCGCCCTGTCCGCCATCGGCACCGCCGCCATGCTGTGGGTCGGCGGGGGCATTCTGGTGCATGGCTCGCTTAAGCTGGGGCTGCAATGGCCGGCCGTGCCGCTGGAACACCTGGCCAATGCGGTTGGCGCGGTTTTCGGGCCTCTGGGCGGGGTGATGAGTTGGCTGACGACCGCCGTGGCCTCGGCCTTGGTGGGATTGATCGTCGGCGGCTTGGTCGTGCTGGTCCTGCATCAGGTCGCAAGGCTGCGGCCGACGGAATCGCACTAGGAGGGAGTGGTTCGGGCTGTCATGCGGATGCAATCCGCGACAGCTAAGGGCCGTTCGCCCCCGTCGTCGGAGTTTTCGCATGTCCCTGTCGCGCATCGCTGCTCTCGCGACCGTCGCTGCTCTTTCGACCGCAGGCGTCGTCACACCGTCTGTGGCGCAGCAGGCTGCAGCTGTTCCGGTCGCCCAGGCATCGACGGCGGCCTTGGCGCCGCCCAAGCTGATCGTGACCATCGTGGTGGATCAGTTCAGCGCCAACCTCTTCAACCAGTATCGCGGTCGATACAGCAGCGGCCTGCGTCGGATGGCCGATCAGGGGCTGGTGTCGATCAACGGCTATCAGACACACGGCCTGACCGAGACCTGCCCCGGCCACTCGACCGTTCTGACAGGCATGCATCCGGTCGAAACCGGCATCCCGGCCAATGACTGGATCGACGCCAAGACCGGCAAGGAGGTCTATTGCCTGGCCGCACCGCAGAACCATCTGGCGCACGGTCGCGACGATAGCGACAACGGGCCTGTGGGGCCGGATCAACTGCGGGTCACGACCTTGGGCGACTGGCTGAAGGCCGTCAGTCCCGACAGCAAGGTCATGGCGGTGTCGGGCAAGGATCGCGGCGCTATCAACCTGGCCGGCCATCAGGGGCAGGCCTTCTGGTTCACCGACGGGTTCGGCCTGACGACCTATGTCAAGCCGGGCCAGACGGCGCAGGACAGGCTGGCGCCGGTCGCTGCCTTCAACGCCGACTTCAACGCCTGGATGGCGGCGACGCCGACAGCCTGGGACTATCAGAACGAAGAGTGCCGGGCGCTGGCCGGCGACTGGACCATTCGCGGCCAGACCTTCCATTCGGTGCTGCCGCCGGCGGGGCTGAAGTTCGACAGCTCGCCGCTGCTGGACGAACAGACGCTGAAGGCGGCGGAATATCTGCTGGACAGCCAGAAGCTGGGGCAGGGCGCGACTACCGACATGTTGGGCGTCAGCCTGTCGGCGACGGACCGGATCGGCCACATGTACGGCACACAGGGGCCGGAGATGTGCGAGCAGATGCACCGGCTGGACGCGGCGCTGGGCGCATTCCTGGACAAGTTGGCCCAGGTTCCGGGCGGGGCGATGGTGGTGCTGACGGCCGACCATGGCGGGTCGGACTTCGTCGAGCGGCTGCATGAGCACGGCTATCCCCAGGCGCACCGGGCAGACATGGATGCGATCAAGGGCGTCAATGCCGCGCTGAAGACGCGCTTCAATCTGGACGTCGATCCGCTTCAGTCCGGCGGCAGCGGCTGGATGGTCGCCGACGCCGAGCACAGGTCGCTGCCCAACCCGCTGCGCACCCAGGTCGCGGAGGCAGCGGTCGAGATGCTGCGCGCCCTACCGGACGTGGCCTTCGCCGAGACGCGCGACCGCCTGTTGACCGAGCCTCTTCCCGACAGCCGCCAGCCGGAGATGATGACGGTGCGCGAGCGCATGCGCCTGTCGACCGTGGCCGAGCGTTCGCCCGATATCCAGTTCGCCTGGACCCAGAACACCACGGCCGGCGGCCGCGTCGGTTCGACCCTGGCCGGTCACGGCACGCCGTGGGAATATGATCGTCGCGTGCCGATCATCTTCTGGTGGCCCGGCGCCCATGGCGAAGAGCGGTTCCTGTCCATCCGCACGGTCGATATCGCTCCGACCCTGGCCCATGTCATCGGCGTGCCGGCCCCCCAGGTCGAGGGCCGTTGCATGGACCTGAACGGGTTCGCGGTGGCGGCCTGTTCGACAACGGTCGAGGCCTTGGCCCGATAAACTCCTGTTTCGGGGTCGTAAACTCGTGTTTCCCGGCAGGGCTGCGGCCTTACGTGGAAAAGGTTTCGTTGGCAGAAGGGTGCAAAGCGCCCAAGCCGTCCATACGGATGGCGATCAGAGCCAACAGGAAACGTCCATGAACAGAGCCCGCCGCGCCCGCATCGTCGCGACCCTGGGGCCCGCTAGCCGTGCGCCAGGTACAGTCAAGGCTCTGGCCCAGGCCGGGGTGGACGTGTTCCGCCTGAACTTCAGCCACGGTTCGCATGAGGATCACGCCGCCGCCCTGAAGGCCGTGCGTGGCGCCGAGGCGGCCTTGCAGCGCCCGCTGGGCGTGCTGGCCGACCTGCAGGGGCCCAAGTTGCGGCTCGGTCGGTTCAAGGACGTCGAGATCTCGGTCAAGCCGGGCCACACCATGCGTTTCGACCTGGACCCGACGCCCGGCGACGAGACGCGGGTGCAGATGCCGCACCCGGAAATCTTCAAGGCCCTGCGCAAGGGCATGCTGCTGCTGCTGGACGACGGCCGGGTGCGGCTGCGCGTCGGCGAGCGCGCTGACGACTGGGCCGATGTGACGGTCGAGAGCGGCTCGAAACTGTCGGATCGCAAGGGCGTGGCGGTGCCGGAGGCGGTGATCCCGGTCTCGGCCCTGACGCCCAAGGACCGCGAGGATCTGGCCTTCGCCCTGCGGATGGGCGTGGACTGGGTGGCGCTCAGCTTCGTGCAGAAGCCGGAGGACATGGCAGAGCTGAAGCGGATCGTGAACGGCCAGGCGGCCTGCCTGGCCAAGATCGAGAAGCCGGCGGCGTTGGCCGATCTGGAGGCCATTCTCGACTATTGCGACGGCGTCATGGTGGCGCGTGGCGACCTGGGGGTCGAGCTGGACCCCGAGGACGTGCCGGTGGCGCAAAAGCAGATTGTGCGCGCCGCCCGCAATCGCGGCGTACCGGTGATCGTGGCGACCCAGATGCTGGAATCCATGACCAGTGCGCCGGCCCCGACCCGCGCCGAGGCGACCGACGTGGCCAATGCGGTCTATGAGGGCGCCGACGCCCTGATGCTGTCGGCCGAGACGGCGTCGGGCGACTATCCGCTGGAATCCGTCAGCATGATGAGCCGGATCATCGAGCGGGTCGAACGCGATCCGATGTGGCCCAGCCTGATGCGGGCCGAGCACGCCGGCATGGACGAGCATGACGTGGACGCCCTGGTCGGAGCCGCAGCCATGGCGGCGAACGCGCCGTCGACCGGCTGTATGGTGGTGTTCACGACCCTGGGCGGGACGGCGCGGCGCATGGCGCGCGAGCGGCCGCTGAAACCCATCCTGGCGCTGACGCCCAATCCCAACACCGCACGTCGCCTGGCCCTGGTCTGGGGGCTGGAGCCGCGTCTGGGCGATCAGCCGGACTCGCTGGAGGCCGTCACCGACGATGCCGTGAACAGCGCGGTCAAATACGGCCTGGCCGAGCCGGGCCAGCGCATCCTGATCCTGGCCGGCACGCCGTTCGGGGCGCCGGGCGCGGCCAACCTGCTGCGACTGGCCCATGCGCCGGCGGCGGCGCCCAAGGCTCGCAAGAAAAGCTAGAGGGCGATCTCGCGACGCTCGGCCGCGCTGCGTCGGCCGGCGTCGATGATCCGCATGACCGTCAGGGCCTGATCCGCCGTCACCGGCGGCGAACCCTTGCCCAGGATCGCATCGCGCATGGCGGCGTAGAAGGCGGGGTAGTCGCCGCGTTCGGGTTTCGGCGTCGTGCGGGTCGTTTCGTCACCGACCTGTTTGGTCAGGACGCCGGGCGACGGATCCACGCCCCAGTCGGCGTCGCCGGGGCGCAGGCCGGCCTTGGACTGGCCCTCCTGGGCGTCCAGGCCGTGCTTGATGAAACTGCCGCCCGTGCCGTGGACGACGTAGCGCAGGCTGGATTCGGCGGCCAGATGCCCGGCGTTCAGGATCACCCGCAGTCGGTCGTAGCGCAGCAGGACGTGGGCGTAGTCGATGGCCGTCGCGCCCTGACGCTGGGCCTGGAGGTCGGCGTAGACGCCCAATGGCATGCCGAACAGTTGCACCGCCTGGTCGATCAGGTGCGGCCCCAGGTCGGCCCAGACGCCGCCGTCGCGCTTGTCTTTCCAGCGGTCGGTGACGGTTGGGCGGAAGCGGTCGTAGTGGCTTTCGAACACCGCGATCTCGCCCAGCTCGCCTTCTGCGATCAGACGGCGCAGGGTCAGGAAGTCGGCGTCCCAGCGGCGGTTCTGGAAGACGCTGAACACGCCCGGCGCCTGGGCCGCGACAGCGGCGACGGCTTCAGCGTCGGCCAGAGTGGCGGCAAAGGGCTTGTCCACCACCACCGATTTGCCGGCCTTCAGCGCGGTGATCGACTGTTCGGCGTGCAGGGCGTCCGGCGTGGCGACGACGATCAGGCGGATGTCCTCGCGCACCAGGGCCGCGTCCAGATCGGGCAGGATTTCCACGTCGGGCAGGTCGGCATGCACCGCCTCGGGCCGCGACGAGACGACGGCGGTCAGGGTCAGGCCGGGCGTAGCGGCGATGAGCGGCGCGTGGAAGGTCTGGCCCGCCAGGCCATAGCCGACGACTGCGACGCCGATGGGATCGTTTGTGGTCATGCCCCGATCAATAGCGGTCCGGGCGCGGGCCATCCAGCACATAGGGCACCACGCCGCGCTCGTTTTCGGGCACGTGCAGGGTGCGGTCGATGGGCGGGAAGGCGCGCTGGGTGCAGTCGGTGCGCTCGCAGATGCGGCAACTGACGCCGATCCGCGTCGCCGGGCCGTTCAGATCGAGCCCGGCGGCATAGACCAGGGCGCCCGCATGCTCGACCTCGCACCCCAGCGACAGGGCGTAGCGTCGGTCGTTCGCCAGATAGGAACCGCTGGGCTTGGACACTGAGCGTGCAATGGAAATGTAGCGCGAGCCGTCCGGCATCTCGGCCAGTTGCACGCCGATCCGGTCGGGCGCGGCGAAGGCCTCGTGCACGTTCCACAGGGGGCAGGCGCCGCCGAACCGGGCGAACTGGAAGCGGGTGGCGCTGTGGCGTTTGGTGATGTTGCCGGCCATGTCCACGCGGGCGAAATAGAAGGGTACGCCGCGCCAGCCGGGCCGTTGCAGGGTCGAGAGCCGGTGGCAGACCTGTTCGAAGCTGACCTGGAACCGGGTGCGCAGCCGGTCGATGTCGTGCTTTTCCTCCCGCGCCGCCTCCAGGAAGGCGCGGTAAGGCAACATCAGCGCGCCTGCCGCATAGTTGGCCAGGCCGACACGGGCCACGTCGCGCGCCGCCTGGGTGCGGAAGGCGGCCTGGTCCAGTTCGGCCTCGATCAGGTCGCGGAAGGACAGCAGGGCCAACTGGTGCGCCAACTGGAACGAGCGGGTCGCGCCGGGCTGCCAGGCGTCCAGGGTCAGCACCCGACTGGCGGTGTCGTAGCGGCGCAGCGCCTCCTGTCCCGCGACATTGACCACGCGTACGCCGTGCAGATCGGCCAGCACCGTCTCCAGCGCCCGCTCGATCTGACCGTCCTTAGCCAGGGTCGCGGCCAGCGCCTCGGCCGCCGTGTCCAGGGCGTCGATATAGTTGTCGCGATAGTGGAAGAAGTCGCGCACCTCTTCATAGGGCAGCAGGGCGACGCTGGCGCCCCGTTCGTCGCGACCCAGGGTATCGTCCAGTGCCTTCACCCGCTCGTCCAGGCGGCGGAAGGTCTGGTGCAGGGCCAGGAACTGGCGGGCCAGGCGAGGCGTGTTGGCGACCGCCTGTTTCAGCTCGGCGGCGGTCGGCGGCTCGGCTTGCCCTGCGATGTCGGTGGTGGCCTCGCGCAGGTCGGCGATCAGGCGGGCGTCGCCCTCCAGGTCGAACAGGCTGGCGTCCACGTGAAAGGCGCGCGTCAGGGCGATCAGGACGCGGGCTGTCGCCGGCCTCTGGTTGGTCTCGATCTGCGACAGATAGGACGGCGACAGGCCAAGCCGCTCGGCGCAGGCCTCCAGCGTCCAGCCACGCGCCTCGCGCAGCTTGCGCAATTTGGCGCCCAAGAAAAGCTTCTCAGCCATTCGCAACTTTGCAGATCATATCGCCATCCTTTGCAAGCCCGCGCAGTTCCACACTTTTTGCAAAGTTGCGTTTGCCTATTTGCGATGAAGGCGCCACGCCTTGCGCGAACGAGAGGCGAAGATCCATCATGACTCAAGCCATCCTTGAAGAACTGGAGCGCCGTCGCGCCGCCGCCAAACTGGGCGGTGGGGAAAAGCGTATCGCCGCCCAGCACGCCAAGGGCAAGCTGACGGCGCGCGAACGCATCGACGTGCTGCTGGATGAGGGCTCCTTCGAGGAGACCGACATGTTCGTCGAACACCGCAGTCATGACTTCGGGATGCAGGACCAGCGCATTCCCGGCGACGGCGTGGTGACGGGGCGCGGCACCATCGGCGGGCGGCTGGTCTATGTCTTCTCCAAGGATTTCACTGTGTTCGGCGGGTCGCTGTCGGGCGCCCATGCGGCCAAGATCGTCAAGCTGCAGAAGATGGCCCTGACGACCGGCGCGCCGATCATCGGCCTGTTCGACGCCGGTGGCGCGCGCATCCAGGAGGGGGTGGAGAGCCTGGCCGGATACGCCGACATCTTCCTGCAGAACACCCTGGCCAGCGGCGTCATCCCTCAGATCAGCGTGATCATGGGGCCGTGCGCGGGGGGCGACGTCTATTCGCCGGCCATCACAGACTTCATCTTCATGGTGAAGGACACGAGCTATATGTACGTGACTGGCCCCGACGTGGTGAAGACGGTCACCAACGAGGTGGTGAGCCACGAGGATTTGGGCGGCGCCCGCGTCCATGCCGGCAAGTCGGGCGTGGCGGACGGGGCGTTCGAGAACGATCTGGAGGCCCTGTCGGAGGTGCGCCGCCTGATCGGCTTCCTGCCGTTGACAAACCGCGAAAAGCCGCCGGTGCGCGAAAGCTATGACGAGCCCGAGCGGGACGAGCCCTCGCTGGACACCCTGATCCCGGCCAATCCGAACCAGCCCTATGACATGAAGGAGCTGATCCTGAAGGTGGTCGACGAGGCCGACTTCTTCGAGATTGGCGCCGACTTCGCCAGGAACATCATCTGCGGCTTCGGCCGGCTGGACGGCCAGACGGTCGGCATCGTCGCCAACCAGCCCCAGGTGCTGGCGGGCGTGCTGGACATCGATTCAAGCCGCAAGGCCGCGCGGTTCGTGCGCTTCTGCGACGCCTTCGACATCGCGCTGGTGACCCTGGTGGACGTGCCGGGCTTCATGCCGGGCACCAAACAGGAGTACGGCGCCCTGATCAAACACGGGGCCAAGCTGCTGTTCGCCTATGCCGAGGCGACCGTGCCGAAACTGACCCTGATCACGCGTAAGGCTTATGGCGGCGCCTATGACGTCATGAGCTCCAAACACCTGCGCGGCGACGTCAACTACGCCTGGCCCACCGCCGAGATCGCCGTCATGGGCGCCAAGGGGGCGGTCGAGATCATCTTCCGCAAGGAGGCCGGAGATCCGGCGGCGCTGGCGGCGCGCGAGGCCGAATACAAGGACCGGTTCGCCAATCCGTTCGTGGCGGCGGGCCTGGGCTACATCGACGACGTCATCATGCCGCACGGGACGCGGCGGCGGCTGGTGAAGGCGTTGCGGACGCTGAAGAACAAGGTCCAGGAGAACCCCTGGAAGAAGCACAATAATATTCCGCTATGAAGTTTCGAAAGGGCCTTCGAGAGGACGTCGAGTCTTTCTCCTTCAGCAACTCGGATATTCGGCCGCTGGATCGACTATGGTTTGATGGCTATCGCGCTTATCTGGGATACTTCGCGGATTTGAAATTTGAGCCTGATGTTTCCCTTAGGGAGCACGGCGCACTTGCAATGGCTTGGAGTTGGATGGGCCGTGCGCCCTTCGGCGACACTCGAGCGCACTACAATGAAGCTGCCACAGCAATCCGAGTAATGCGGTTTTCTGAGCCAACAGTCGAGCACCTTGAATCAGTGGCGATTTGGTCGGGAAACTCGATGGTAGGGGCGTCAAAATTCCTACACTTCCTGCTGCCAGACAAGTTTGCGGTTTGGGACTCTCGGGTTGCGAGAGAAGCTTACGCAATTGCAGGGACAAATTATTCCAAGCGTCGGAAAGCGGAGAGCTACCTTCAGTATTTGAAGGACTTACCGTCTCTTAAACCCGCAATTGCATCCCGCCGGTTCCTGGAGGATCAAGCTGGGCCGCTATCAGATCTCCGCGTTGCCGAACTGACGATTTTCATGATGGACCGTCGAAACGACACGAAGCGCAAAGCTGCTGAAGCGGCAAAAAGGGCTTAGACATGTTCTCCAAAATCCTCATCGCCAACCGGGGCGAGATCGCGGTTCGGATCATCAAGACCTGCCGCCGCATGGGCATCCAGACGGTGCAGGTCTATTCGGAGGCCGACGCCGGGTCGCTGGCGGTCGAGATGGCCGACGAGGCGGTGCTGATCGGGCCGGCGCCGGCGGCGCAGTCCTATTTGCTGGCCGACAAGATCGTCGAGGCGGTGCGCCAGACGGAGGCGCAGGCCGTGCATCCGGGCTTTGGTTTCCTGAGCGAGAACGCCGGCTTCGCGCGGCGTCTGAGGGACGAGGGCATCGCCTTCATCGGCCCGAACCCCGAGGCCATCGACGCCATGGGCGACAAGATCAGCTCCAAGAAGCTGGCGGCCGAGGCGGGGGTCTCGACCGTGCCGGGCCATATGGGCCTGATCGAGACGCCGGAAGAGGCGGTCAGGATCGCCAATGAGATCGGCTATCCGATCATGATCAAGGCCTCGGCCGGTGGCGGCGGCAAAGGCATTCGCGTCGCCCATTCGGACGCCGACATGGCCGAAGGGTTCGCCGCGGTGAAGGCCGAGGCGCTGAACGCCTTCGGCGACGACCGGGTCTTCCTGGAAAAGTTCATCATCGATCCGCGCCATATCGAAATCCAGGTGCTGGGCGACAAGCACGGCCATGTGGTCCACCTGTTCGAGCGCGAATGCTCGATCCAGCGCCGCAACCAGAAGGTCATCGAGGAAGCGCCGTCCCCCCTGCTGGACGAGGCGACCCGCATGGCCATGGGGGCGCAGGCCGTCGCCCTGGCCCAGGCCGTGAACTATGACAGCGCCGGCACGGTCGAGTTCGTCGCCGGTCAGGACAAGAGCTTCTACTTCCTGGAGATGAACACCCGGCTGCAGGTCGAGCATCCGGTGACGGAGCTGATCACCGGGGTCGATCTGGTCGAACAGATGATCCGTTCGGCGTGGGGCGAGGCCCTGGCCTTCGAACAGAAGGACCTGTCGATCAACGGCTGGGCCATCGAGAGCCGCATCTATGCCGAAGACCCCTATCGAGGCTTCCTGCCGTCCACCGGGCGGCTGGTCCGATACGAGCAGCCGGAAGAGGGCGATCACTCCAGTTCTGGGGGAGACTACACCGTCCGCAACGATTCCGGCGTCCGCGAGGGCGACGAGATCAGCATGTTCTACGACCCGATGATCGCCAAGCTGTGCGCCTGGGGCGAGACGCGCGAGGACGCGGTGGAGGGCATGGCCCGCGCGCTGGAGGACACCCATCTGTCGGGCCTAGGCCACAATGTGCCCTTCCTGGCGGCGGTGATGGATCAGGACCGGTTCAAGTCGGGCGAACTGTCGACCAGCTATATCAAGGATGAATTCCCGGATGGCTTCAACGGCCTGCGTCCGACGAAGGCGCAGGAGCGCATCCTGATCGCCTCAGCGCTCGCCATGCACGAGGTCATCGCCGAGCAGGACGGCGACCCGTCGGACCGCACCGACTGGATCGTGATGATCGACAAGACGCCACACGGCGTCGGCCTGTCCTATGACGAGGACGAGGAGATGATCCTGACCCTGACGGGCGGGGGCGACATCCGCCTGTCGGACATCGACTGGCGGCCCGGCCTGGCCCAGTTCAAGGCCGAGCTGGACGGCGAGGCCTTCACCGCCGAGGTCAAGCGCGTCGCCGACGGCTTCGACATCCGCCACCGCGCGGCCAGGGCGCGCGTGCGGGTGCTGAGACCGCACGTCGCCGAGCTGTATGCGCGCCTGCCGGAGAAGGTCGCGGCGGATACGTCGAAACTGGTGCTGTCGCCGATGCCGGGGCTGGTGGTCTCGATCCCGGTGGTGGTGGGCCAGGAGGTCAAGACCGGGGAGACGGTGGCCATCATCGAGGCCATGAAGATGCAGAACATTCTGAAGGCCGAACGCGACGGGGTGGTGAAGGCGGTCGGCGCCAAGGACGGGGATCCGGTGGCGGCGGACGACGTGCTGGTGGAGTTCGGGTGATGCGGCAGAGCCCCTCCGTCTCTCCGCTTCGCTGTGAGCCACCTCTCCATTACATGGGGAGGAGACAGGCGGTCGATCCGTCTCCTCCCTGCGAAGCGGGGAGGGGGACCGCGAAGTGGTGGAGGGGCTCTTCACGCCGCACAGGCGATATGGCCGCATGACCTTCCCCACCCCCACACCCCTCGAATGGCGCGAGTCCGCCCAGAAGGCGCTGAAGGACCGGCCGATCGAGTCGCTGATGCATCTCGATGCGGACCAGCTGGTGACGCGGCCTCTCTACGCAGGGGCGACCGGCGTGCAGCCGATCTTCGCCCCGCGCCCGTCCGACTCCGAAGGCCGGGCCTGGGATCTGCGAACGTTGGTGGAGGGCGACGATGCCGAGGCGGTCAACGCCGCCGTCCTGACCGATCTGGAAAACGGCGCGGCCTCGGTGGTGCTGAAGGGCCGTGTGTTGGCGGATTCCGCGCCGCTGGGCCGTGCGCTGGAAGGCGTGGCTCTGGAGCTGGCGCCGGTCGCGCTGGACGCCGAGATCGACGGGCCTGATGCGGCCAATGCCTTAGCCGTCGTCGCCAAGGGTTCGCCGCGCGCGCAGTTGCGGTTTCATATGGACCCCATCTCGGCCTTCGCAGAGGCAGGCGGATCGCCGCGCCCGGTCGAGGAGCATTTGAGCCTGGCGGCCAATACGGCGGCGCGTCATGCGGGCGCCTATCCCGAGGCCAGCTTCTTCATGGCCAGCGGGCGCGTGGCGCACGAGGCAGGCGGATCGGCGGCGCAGGAGCTGGCATTTGCGGCCGCCAGTGTGGTGGCCCATGCGAAGGCGGCGGTCGAGGCCGGGATGTCGGTCGAGGCGGCCCTTCGCGGGACGGTGGTCGGCCTGTCGGTCGATGCGGAATATTTCGACAGCCTGGCCAAGGTCCGGGCCATGCGGCTGATCTGGGCGGCGTTGGCGCGGGCGTTCGGAGTGCAGGCGCCAGCCGTGATCGAGGCGCGATCGTCGCGGCGGATGCTGTCGGCGCGCGATCCCTGGCCCAATCTGCTGCGGCTGACAGCGGCAGGGTTTGCAGGCGCGGTCGGCGGGGCGGACGTGGTGGTGCTGGACGGCTTCACCCGCGCTTCAGGCCGGTCCGACGCTTTTGCCCGGCGTCAGGCGAGGAACACCCAGCTGGTGCTGATGGAGGAGGCCAATCTGGGCCGGGTCGATGATCCCGCCGCCGGTTCCTGGTATCTGGACGCCCGCACCCGCGACCTCGCCGAGGCCGGCTGGGCCGAGTTCCAGATGATCGAGGCCGAGGGTGGCTTGGTCGAGGCCCTGAAGGGCTCGGTCATCCAGCCCCGCATCGCCCGCGCCCGCGCGGTCCGCGAGGCCGCGCTGACGAACGGCGCAGCGCAGATCATCGGCGTGACCAAATATGTCGATGCCGACGTGCGGCCGGCGCCGGTCGAGGCGGCTGATCAGGCGACCGTGGCGGTCGAACGAGTGTGCGAACCCCTGATCCCGATCCGGTTTGCCGCAGCCTTCGAGGAGGCGGCCCAGTGAGCTTTCCAGACTTCAGCAAGATCGCCCTGAACCTCGATGCGACGGGGCGGGGGCCGATGCGCGATCCTTGGTTGACCCCCGAGGGGCTGACGGTCGAGACCGCCTATGGCCCCGACAGCTCGGACGCGCTGGATCACCCGCATGGCCTGCCGGGTTTCGCGCCGTTCGTTCGTGGTCCCTATCCGACCATGTATGCGGGCAATCCCTGGACCATTCGGCAATACGCCGGCTTCTCGACCGCCGAGGAATCCAACGCCTTCTATCGCCGCAACCTTGCGGCGGGGCAGAAGGGCCTGTCCATCGCCTTCGATCTGGCGACGCACCGGGGCTATGACAGCGACCATCCGCGGGTGAAAGGCGACGTCGGCATGGCGGGCGTCGCCATCGACAGCATCTATGACATGCGGACCCTGTTCGACGGCATTCCGCTGGACCAGATGTCGGTGTCGATGACGATGAACGGGGCGGTCCTGCCGATCCTGGCCCTCTATGTCGTCGCGGCCGAGGAACAGGGCGTGCCGCACGCCAAGCTGACCGGGACCATTCAGAACGACATTCTGAAGGAGTTCATGGTCAGGAACACCTACATCTATCCGCCCGAACCCTCGATGCGGATTATCGCCGACATTTTCGCCTGGACGGCGCAGGAGACACCGAAGTTCAACTCGATCTCGATTAGCGGCTATCACATGCAGGAGGCCGGGGCCTCGGCGGACATCGAACTGGCCTACACCCTGGCCGACGGGATCGAATATCTGCGGGCGGGCATAGCGGCCGGAATGCCCATCGACCGCTTCGCGCCGCGCCTGAGCTTCTTCTGGGCCATCGGCATGAACTATTTCATGGAGGTGGCCAAGATGCGGGCCGGCCGCCTTCTGTGGGCCGAGGCGGTGAGGAAAGAGGGCGGGGTCGATCCCAAGTCGCTGAGCCTGCGCGCCCACTGCCAGACCTCGGGCTGGTCGTTGGCTGCCCAAGACGTGTTCAATAATGTGCCCCGCACCATGGTCGAGGCCATGGCGGCGGCGGGCGGCCAGACGCAGAGCCTGCACACCAATGCGCTGGACGAGGCGCTGGCCTTGCCGACCGATTTCTCGGCCCGGATCGCACGCAATACCCAGATCTTGTTGCAGCAAGAAACCGGCCTGACCAAGGTCATCGACCCTTGGGGCGGCAGCTTCTATGTCGAGCGGCTGACCCACGAACTGGCCGAACGCGCCCGCGCCCACATGGCCGAGGTCGAGGGCCTGGGCGGCATGGCCAAGGCCATCGAGGCCGGCATCCCCAAGCTACGGATCGAGGAATCCGCCGCCAAGACCCAGGCCCGGATCGACACCGGTCAGCAGACGGTGGTCGGGGTGAACAAATATCTGAACCCCGTCGTCGACGACATTCCGATGCTAAAGGTCGATAACGCCGCTGTTCTCGCCGCCCAGATCGACAAGCTGAACCGCCTGCGAGCCGAACGGGATCATGCGGCGACCGATGCGGCGTTGAATGCCCTGACCGAGGGGGCGCGCGGGAACGCCAACCTGCTCGAACTCGCGGTTCAGGCCGCGCGCGCCAAGGCGACGGTGGGCGAAATCTCCGACGCGCTGGAGGCCGCCTTCGGCCGCCATGTGGCGACGGTCCAGACCGTTTCGGGCGTCTATGCGAAGGAGGCGGGCGCCGATCCCCGCTTCGCCCGCGCCCGCGAGATGGTGGCGACCTTCGTCGAGAACGACGGCGGCCCGCCGCGCATCCTGATCGCCAAACTGGGCCAGGACGGCCACGACCGGGGCCAGAAGGTCGTCGCCACCGGCTACGGCGACCTGGGCTTCGACGTCACCGCCGGCAGCCTGTTCCAGACCCCGTCCGAAGCCGCGCGCGACGCGGTAGATAAGGGTGTCCATGCAGTCGGCGCCTCGTCTCTGGCCGCCGGCCACCTGACGCTGGTCCCCGAGCTGAAGGCCGAGCTGGAGAAGCTGGGCCGGCCCGACATCATGATCGTGGTCGGGGGGGTCATTCCCCCGTCCGACGTCCAGCCCCTGCTCGATATGGGCGCCGCCGCCGTCTATCTGCCCGGTTCGGCCATCGCCGACACGGCGGTGGACCTGATCGAGAAGCTGAACCAGCGGCTGGGTTACGCCCAGCCCGCGCCCGCCCTAACGAAGATAGAGGACAAGCCATGATCGGCGCCCTGAACCATGTCGGCGTCGCCACGCCCTCCATCGCGGATTCGATCAAACTCTATCGCGATATCCTCGGGGCCACGAAGATCGGCGAACCCTTCGACCTGCCCGCCCAAGGGGTGAAGGTTTGTTTCGTCGATACCCCGACGGCCCAGATCGAGCTGATCGAACCCTATGACGAGACCAGCCCCATCGTCGGCTTCCTCGCCAAGAACCCCAAGGGCGGCCAGCATCACGTCTGTTTCGAGGTCGCCGACATTCACGTCGCCGTCGCCGAAATGCGGGCCAAGGGCGTGACCATCCTGGGCACGGGCGAGCCGCGCATCGGGGCGCATGGGACGCCGGTCGTCTTCCTGCATCCGCGCGACATGGGCGGCGTGCTGATCGAACTGATGGAAACGCCGAAAGGCGATCACTGACGCCAAGCGGAGCCTTTCGACGGTGTCGCCCGTTGAGGACGAAACGGGAGAAGCCTGATGATGCCACGTCGCCTGACCGCTTTCGTCGCCATCGCCGCCCTGACCGGCATGTCCGCCTGTTCGCAGGGCGAACCGGAGCAGCCCACTGCGCCGGTCGAGCCGCAACCGGCGCCGGCGTCCAGCGCGCCATCGGTCGGCTACGCCTGCGAAAGCGGTGCGACGCTCCAGGTGCAATATGCCGACAGCGACGCCGGGCAGCTGACGTACAAGACCCAGACCTACGCCCTGCGCTCGGTCCAGGCGGCCAGCGGCGCGCGCTACGTCGGGGCGGGCGTGGAATGGTGGACGGCGACGCGCGACGGGCAAGAGAGCGGCACGCTGAGCCGCCTTGGCCCTGACGGCACGACTGGCGTGGCGGTGCTGGAGCGGTGCTCGCGGCCGATCCCGACGACGGGGCCCGGCATGACGCCGGGGCCGATGCCGATCCCCGGCCAGACGCCGACGCCCGCGCCTGGCGGCGTGCTGCCGGCCTCCCTGCCGTGCAAGGGGCCGCAGTTGAAGCTGGCGGCCGAGGGCGGCGACGCCGGCGCGGGCAATCGCGTGCGCAACTTCAGCCTCCAGAACGTCGGGACACAGGCGTGCAGCCTGACCGGCTATCCGGGCGTGACCCTGCAGGATGCGCGGGGCCGCGCCGTGACCTCGATCCGCGCCGACCAGAGCCCCGGCAGCTATTTCCGTCAGGGCCAGGCGCCGACGCCGGTCGAGATCGCGCCGCAGGCCAAGGCCTATTTTGAAACGGCCTGGAACGTGGTGCCGGACGAAACGATGCAGAAATCCTGCCCCAGCGTGACGATCCTGCGCGTGACCGCGCCGGGCGATACCGCCGCGGTCAGCCTGCCGTTCGAGTTCCAGCCGTGCGGAGGCAAGATCCGCGTCAGCCCGATCCGCGCCGAGGCGGACCCCCAACCGGCGACCTGATGCGGGTGGAAACGGATCGGAAATCGGCGTAGGTCGCGACCATGACTCAGACATTCTATGACCGCGTCTCCGCCGAGCTGACCGACATCGACGCCCAGGGCCTGACCAAGCCAGAACGCATCATCGCTTCGCGGCAAGGGCCGGTGATCAAGGTCGCCGGCCGCGACGTGCTGAACTTCTGCGCCAACAACTATCTGGGCCTGGCCGGAGACGAGCGCGTCGCCCAGGCCGGGATCGCGGCGCAGCAGAAGTGGGGTGCGGGCACCGCCTCGGTCCGTTTCATCTGCGGCACGCTGGAAATCCACAAGGCGCTTGAGGCCGCCATCGCTGGCTATCTCGGTTTCGAGGACGCCATCCTGTTCGCCGCCGCCTTCGACGCCAACGGGGGCCTGTTCGAACCTTTGCTGGGCGAGAACGACGCCATCGTGTCGGACAGTCTGAACCACGCCTCGATCATCGACGGCGTGCGGCTGTGCAAGGCCAAACGCTATCGCTTCGCCAACTCCGACATGGACGAGCTGGAGACGCGGCTGAAGGAGGCCCGCGCCGCCGGCGCCCGCGACATCATCATCGCCACCGACGGCGCCTTCTCGATGGACGGCTATATCGCCAAGCTGGACGAGATCCGGGTGCTGGCCGACAAATACGACGCCCTGATCATGGTCGATGACTGTCATGCGACGGGCTTCCTGGGGTCGCAGGGCAAGGGGTCGTTCGCGCATCACGGGGTCGAGGTGGACTTCGTCACCGGCACCTTCGGCAAGGCGCTGGGCGGAGCCATGGGCGGCTTCATCTGCGCGAAGAAGTCGGTGGTTGAACTGCTGAAACAGCGGGCGCGGCCGTATCTGTTCTCCAACGCCCTGGCGCCGGCCGTGTGCGGATCCAGCCTTGAGGCCATCCGCATCGCCCAGGGGGGCGAGGGCGATGCTTTGCGCACCCGCTTGTCGGCCAACGCCCATCGCTATCGCGGCGCGATGTCGGACGCGGGCTTCACGCTACTGGACGGCGAACATCCGATCATTCCGGTGATGTTGGGAGACGCCAAGCTGGCGCAGGATTTCGCGGCGAGGGCGCTGGAGCTTGGCGTCTATGTGATCGGGTTTAGCTTCCCCGTGGTGCCGCGCGGCCAAGCCCGCATCCGGACCCAGATGTCGGCGGCGCACAGCTTCGAGCAGATCGACCGGACGGTCGAGGCGTTTACGCTGGCGGGCCGTGAACTGGGCGTGATCTAGTTTTCTCCCTCTCCCGCCGGGAGAGGGATCAGGTTGTAGGAGAGACGGCATGACCGACACGATGAAGGCCCTGGCCAAGACCGCGCCCGGCATCGGCCTTGAACTGATCGACGCGCCGGTCCCCGAGGCGGGACCGGAGGATGTGCTGATCCGGGTGCACCGCACCGCCGTCTGCGGCACCGACATCCATATCTGGAACTGGGACGAGTGGTCCCAGAAGAACGTCCCGACCCCGATGATCACCGGCCACGAGTTCGCCGGCGAGATCGTCGCCATCGGCAAGGACGTGGATCGCCCGCTGAAGATCGGTCAGCGCGTCTCGGCCGAGGGCCACGTCATCGATCTGAACTCCGAGGCGGCCCGCGCGGGTCATTTCCACCTGGACCCCAAGACGCGCGGCATCGGCGTGAACCGCCAGGGCGCCTTCGCAGAGTTCGTCGTGGCCCCGGCCTTCAACGTGATCGAACTGCCTGACGACGTGCCCTACGAGATCGGCTCGATCCTGGATCCGTTCGGCAATGCGGTTCACACGGCGCAGCAGTTCGACCTGCTGGGCGAAGACGTTCTGGTCACCGGCGCCGGCCCTATCGGCATGATGGCGGCCGCCGTGGCGCGTCACGCGGGGGCGCGCACCGTGGTCCTGACCGACATCAACGACTTCCGGCTGGAGCTGGCGCAGAAGGTGGCCCCGGGCGTCCGCACCGTGAACACGACCAAGGAGGACATCCACGACGTCATGAAGGAGCTGGGCCTCAAGGTCGGCTTCGACGTGGCGCTGGAAATGTCGGGCTCGCCCATCGCCTTCAAACAGTGCGTCGACACCCTGATCATGGGCGGCGGCATGGCGATGCTGGGCATTCCCAGCAAACCCATGGAGACCGACTGGGGCGCGATCATCCTGAAGGCCCTGACGATCAAGGGCGTCTATGGCCGCGAAATGTTCACCACCTGGCGCAAGATGCTGGGCCTGTTGAAGGCCGGTCTGGATCTGAGCCCGCTGATCACCCACCGTTTGGGCTATGCCGACTACCGCGAAGGCTTCGAGGCCATGAAGTCGGGTCAGTCGGGCAAGGTGGTGCTGGACTGGGACAAGGCGGCCTGAGTCAGGCGAACAAAGATAAAAGGGGCGGCCGGTCGGCCGCCCCTTTTTCGTGGTCAGTATCTGGCCCGCAGGGTGATCCCCACGGTGCGCGGATCGCCGGGCGTGCCCAGCACCAGGCCCGAGTTGCCGGCCTGGACCGTCAGCAGCTGGAGATAGTCTTCGTCGAAGGCGTTCTTGACGAAGACGAAGGCTTCCCAGCCGTTTTCGGATCGGAAGCCGGCGCGCAGGTTGACGATGCTGTAGCCCTCGATCTCGGTATGACGCGACACCGCTGCATCGGCGTTGTAGGTCGAGCGATAACTGGCGTCGGCGCCGAAATAGGCCTCTCCGGCTTGACCCAGGCCTTGCACGTCACGATGCAGTTCGCCGCCGATCGATCCGGCCCAGGGCGAAACGCCCGGCAGATCCTAGCCCGACAGGTCGCAGGCCAGGGTGGATGTGCCGATCGACTCCAGCGGGCAGGGGCCGTTGGTGAAGCTGGCGTATTTGGCGTCCGTCCAGGCGATGTTGGCATAGGCGTCCAGCCACGGCGTCGGCCGGGCGAAGGCGTCGAGTTCGATGCCCTGAATCTCCGCCTTGTCCGCATTGGCCAGGTAGCCGCGCAGGGCGCCGGGGCCGGTGTCGACGACATTGGCCTGATAGTCTTCGACGTCGGTGCGGTAGGCGGCCAGGTTGGCGGTCAGGCGCTTGTCGAGCAGCTGGGTCTTTAGGCCCAGCTCATAGGTGGTGACCACCTCCGGCTCGACCACGGCGTTGGTCAGGGACGGCGAGCCGTTCGGCAGGTTCGGGATGCCGGCCATATTGATGCCGCCGGATTTGTAGCCCCTCGCGAACGAGCCATAGGCCAGGACCGTGTCGGAGACGTCATAGGACAGCGCCACCTGTCCCGACAGATCGCCGTCGGAGATGTCGGCGGCATAGGCCTGGGGCCGGGCGACGCCGAGGCGGCGGGTCAGATCGGCGGCGCTACCGGGGCCGCCGCCGGTGACGGTTGAGACATAGGCACCGTCCTTTTCCTCATGGGTGTAGCGCAGGCCGGGTGTCAGATGCAGCCGGTCGGTGATGTTCCAGGTCAACTGACCAAAAACCGCCAGCGAGTCGGTCTCGATCCGGGAGTCGTTGAACACCGTGTAGCCTTCGAGCAGGCCGGGGTTCGTTCCTGGGACGAGGGCGTTGGTGACCGGATCGCGCACGGTCGTCAGCCAGTAGGAGGCGTTGCGGCCATATTCCGTGACACCGTGGGTTTCGACCGCCTGGTGAAAGGCGTAGGCGCCGACGGTCCAGTCAATGCGGTTGGCGCCGTTGGAGGACAGGCGGAACTCCTGGCTCCACTGGTCCTGGTCCGACGGGTTGGCGGACTGCCGCGTGATGTCCAGCGCCGTGTAGTCGCGGTCGTTGGCGGGACGCCAGTCCCAGGCCCGCCAGGCCGAGACCGAGGTCAGGGTGGCCCAGCCGAAATCATAATCGACGATGGCCGAGAAGCCGCGCTGGATCTGGTCGGCGGCGATCGCGCCATCGACATCGGCGAGCCGGTCGTAAGGATTGGTGCTGCCGGGCGTATAGCCCAGACCGGCGGCAAGGGCCGGGAACCGCAGATTGACCGGCTTGGCCGTGTCGCCGACGCGGACATAAAGCTGGGTGCAGCAGTCGGGCGTCTGGTCCGAATAGTCGCCGAACAGGCGGATGGTCAGCTTGTCCGTCGGCTGGAACAGCAGTTGGCCGCGCAGGCTGATGGAATCCTGGGCGTTCTGCTTGCGGCCGACGGTGACATTGTCCACCAGGCCGTCGCGGCGGGTCGAGACGAAGGACAGGCGGGCGGCCAGCTTGTCGGCGATCAGAGGCCCCGACACCGACGTCTTGGCCTGCAGGAAACCGTAGTCGCCGATGCTGACCTCGCCCTGCGCCTCGGGCGTGAAGCTGGGCGCGCGGGTGATGATGTTCAGGGCGCCGGCGGTCGTGTTCTTGCCGAACAGCGTGCCCTGTGGCCCGCGCAGGATCTCGATCCGTTCGATGTCCACGAAGTCCAGCGTCGCCGTCGCCGGACGGCTGTAATAGACCTGATCGATATAGATGCCGACGCCCTGTTCCAGCCCGTCGTTGGCCAGGCCGTAGCTGGCGCCCAGGCCCCGGATGGTGATGGCGGTGTTGCGGGCGTTGGGGCTGAGCAGCTGGACGCTGGGCGAAAGCTGGGTGATTTGGCCGACATTATAGGCGCCGGTGCGGTCCAGCAGTTCCTCGTTTACGACGGTCAGGGCGATGGGCACGTCCTGGGCCCGCTCGTCGCGGCGTCTGGCGGTGACGACGATGTCGCCGACGCTGGCCACGCTGGGCGTCTGGATCTGAGGCTCGATGGCGTCATCGGGCGCGGCGAAGGCAACGGCGGGCGCGCCCAGGCAGGCGAGGATGGCCGTGGCGGACAGCAGGCGTCTGGCGGTTGTGGATGTCATCGTGCTCCCCCTCTGGCGACGTGATGCGCCCAAAAGGAAGAGGAGGGCTTTAAATCCTACCGATCAAATGGGGATTTCTAACGCCAGCGTTGAGAACCGCTGAGATCAGACGGCAAGCAACTGTTTGATCAACGCCTTTTCGAAACCCTTAGTCTCCGAACCCGGCAGGACATCGGCGATGGCGCCGCTTTCGAACAGGGCAAAGACCTTGGGGTGGACATAGGAGGCGCGGCAGACGGTGGGGGTATTGCCCAGCAGGCCCGCGACGGCCTTGACGCAGACGGTGATCTTTCGCTTGGCGTCGGTGGGGGAGGTCGCGGCCTCCGCATCGCGCAGCGCCCGCGCCGCCGAGACGGTTCCGGCCCAGGTGCGGAAGTCCTTGGCCGAGAATTGTTCGCCCATCGCCTCGCGGATGTAGGCGTTCACCTCGTCCGAATCGACGGGGCATAGCGTCCCGTCGGCCGAGCGATACTTGAAAAGCTGTTGGCCCGGCAGGCCCTCCAACTCGCGCACGACGCGGGCGAGGCGGCGGTCCTTGACGCTGACGCTGTGGTCCTTGCCGCTCTTGCCGCGAAACTCGAATGTCAGGGCCGAACCGTCCACCTCCAGATGGCGCTTGTGCAGGGTGGTCAGGCCGTAGCTGCGGTTCTGTTTGGCGTAGATGGAGTTGCCGACGCGGATCAGGGTGATCTCCAGCAGGCGTACGGCGGTGGCCAGCACCTTGTCGCGACAGACGCCGCGTAGGCTCAGATCATGTTCGACCTTGTCGCGCAGTTTCGGCAGGGCGCGAGAGAAGGCGGGCAGCTTGTCGAACTTGTTCTCGGACCGGGCCGTGCTCCAGTCGTTGTGATAGCGATACTGTTTGCGGCCCTTAACGTCGCGGCCGGTGGCCTGGATATGGCCGTTGGCCTTGGGGCAGATCCAGACGTCGGTCCAGGCGGGCGGGATGGCGAGGGCGCGGATGCGGGCCACGACCTTGGCGTCGCTGATCGCCTTGCCCTTGGCGTCGCGATAGGACCAGCCCTTGCCGGCGCGGCGGCGAGTCAGTCCCGCGAACTCGTCGCTGCAGTAACTGAGCCCTTGCGGAACCTCGACGGCGATGTCGAAGGCGTGCGATCCGTCGGCCATCCGCCGCGTTTCCTTTTCACTGGTCTTTCAGCCGCTTGCTGAAGACAAGCGACGAACGCGGGGCCGGGGCGGCGAGTTCCGCTTGACCGCGGGAACGGGGCGCGAGACGAGGCGGCATGAACTATCGCCACAGCTTTCACGCCGGAAACTTCGCCGACCTGCTCAAGCACGCCCTGGTGCTGTGGCTGGTGAAGACGCGGCAGGCGGCGGGGCCGCTGACGGTGTTCGACACCCATGCGGGGGCAGGGCTGTATGACCTGTCGGGAGACGGGACGCGGTCCAGGGAGGCCGAGGCCGGGGTCGCGCGTCTGATGACGGCCGAGGGGCGTACACCGTTGATGGACGCGCTGGCGGCCGAGGTGGCGGCGATCAATCCCGATGGCGGCGCGCGCTACTATCCGGGGTCGCCGTTGCTGATCGCGGACGCCCTGACGCCCGGCGGTCGTTATGTCGGGTTCGAGCTGAACCCGCCCGTTCGGGCCATGCTGGCCGAGGCGCTGGCGGGACGAACGAATGCTCAGGCGCGCGAGGGTGACGGCTATGGGGCGGTGGTCGCGGAGGCGGCGAAGGTGCGCGGGCCGCTGGTGCTGATCGATCCGCCGTTCGAGAAGCCCGACGACTATGTCCGTTCGGCCGAGACCGCGATCGCCGTGGTGAAGCGCGACCTCACGGCGACAGTCGCGATCTGGACCCCGCTGAAGGATCTGGAGACGTTCGACGGCTTCATTCGGCGTCTTCAGGGCAAGGCCGGGCCGACCCTGGTCGCCGAGGCGCGGCTGAGGCCGTTGACCAATCCCATGAAGATGAACGGCTGCGCCCTGGTGGTGGTCAATCCGCCGGAGGGAGCGGCGGCCGCCGCGATCGAGATCTGCGGCTGGGTCGCCGGGGCGTTGGGCGAGGCCGGCGGGCGGGCCGAGGTCTGGACCTTCTGACCGCAGCCACTAGGTTGGTCGCATGACGCGCATCGCTATTCTGGAAACCGGCCACCCGCCCGAGCATCTGAAAAACGACTTCGACGACTATCCGGCGCGGTTCCGGGCGCTGCTGGGTGAGGGCGTGCCGACGACGCGGTTCGACGTGCAGTCGGGGCATTTGCCGGAAGATCCATCGGCGTTTCAGGGGGCCATCGTCACCGGGTCCGCAGCGGGGGTCTATGACGACCTGCCGTGGATCCCGCTGTTGGTGGACTGGCTGAGGGCGGCGCGCGGACGCACGCGTCTGGTCGGCATCTGCTTCGGGCATCAGGCGTTGGCCCATGCGTTCGGCGGGGCTGTGGAGAAGTCGGACAAGGGCTGGGGCGTGGGGCTGCATCGCTATGAGGTGCAGGCCGACGAGCCGTGGATGCATCCGCGCGCGCGGACGATTTCGATCCCCGTTTCGCACCAGGATCAGGTGACGGCGATCTCGGAGGACGCGCGGGTGATCGCCTCCAGCGGGTTCACGCCCTATGCGGGGCTGGCCTGGGGGCAGGACGCGATCTCGTTCCAGTGCCACCCGGAGTTTCAGCCGGACTATGCGGCGGCCCTGATCGAGGGACGGCGCGGGACTCGCATTCCGCATCCGTTAGCGGACGAGGCGATAGACAGTCTGAAACGGCCCAACGACCGGGCCGTGCTGACGGCCTGGATCCGCGCCTTCCTGCTGCTGACCCCGCCGCCGGTCGAGGACTACGGCAGCGGGATTTGACGTGTCGCTTTCTTCTTTCGTCATCCTCCGGGCCGCGAAACGGAGCCGGGGGACCGAGCGGCGCCGTCAGGCGATGGGGCCCCGCAGAATGTTGAAAGACTGACTCGGTGACAGGTTCGCGCTCACGCGCGCCGCTGGGTCCCCCGATCTCGCTACGCTCGTCGGAGCATGACGAAAGGAAACGGATCTAGAGGCCCAGCAGCCGGATCAGCACCATCGCCAGAACCACCAGGGCGCCCAGCGACAGGATGACGGCGGCGATGACGCGGCCGCCGGCGCGGGCGACGGCGCGGATGTCGGTCTGGAGGCCCAGGGCGGCCATGGCGACAACGGTCAGCAAGCTGGAGGCGGCGGCCATCGGCGCGAGGGCGGCCTGCGGGATCAGATCAAACGAGCGCAGGCCGATCATGACCAGGAAGCCGACTATGAACCAGGGCAGCAGGCGGGAAAGCCCCGGCTTGGCCGTCGTCGGCGCACAATCGCGGAAAATCAGCGACAGGGCCAGGATGACCGGCCCCAGCATCAGCACCCGCACCAGCTTGACCACCGTGCCGGTCTGGGTGGCGACGGCGCCGAACGGGGCGGCGGCGGCCAGGACTTGCGGCACGGCATAGACGGTCAGGCCGGCAAGGGCGCCGTATTGCAGACCGTTCAGATGGATCAGGCCGCCCAGCAGGGGCAGGGCCAGGACCACGATCACGCCCAGCACGGCGGTGAAGGCGATGGAGGCGGCGACCTCTTCTCCATCCGCATCAATGACCGGGGCCACGGCCGCGATGGCGGAGTTGCCGCAGATGGCGTTGCCACAGGCGACCAGCAGGGCCATGCGTGAGTTCAGCCCCAGAGCGCGGCCGACGCCGAAACCGACGACGATGGCGAGCGCGACGAGGGCGAAGATGCTCAGGACGAAGCTGACGCCCAGCGATGACAGTGTCGCCGCGCTGACCGAGGCGCCCAGCAGGACCACCGCGACCTCCAGCAGGATCTTGGCAGAGAAGTCGATCCCGGCCTTGAATCGCACATCGGGCGTCCAGGCGGTGCGGACGGCCGCGCCCAGCAGGATGGCCAGCACCAGCGGCTCCAGCCAGACATGGCCGATGACGTCGCGCTCGATGCTGGTCAGGCCGATGGCCGCCAGGGTCACCAGCAGGCACAGCATGACGCCGGGCCGGATCCTGCGCCCGAACGCGGTCGCTGACGCAAGGCTGGGCATATTGGCGGGCGCGGGCAGGGCGGCGGACTTCATATGTGGGCAATGCGCCCGCTCTCGACGGCGGTCCAACGGATAGTTATGGTCGTTTCAATCCGATTTGGAGATCGATTGTGACCCTGGAACGCCTGCGCATCTTTGTGGCCGTGGCCGAACGCGACCATGTGACGGCGGCGGCACGGGCGCTGAACCTGACTCAGTCGGCGGTGTCGAACGCTCTGGCGGCGCTTGAGGCCGAGCATGACGTGCGGCTGTTCGACCGGGTCGGGCGGGGCGTCGTCCTGAACGAGACCGGCCGGGCCTTCCTGCCCGAGGCGCGGGCGGTGCTGGCGCGTGCGGCGGCCGCGGAAGCCGCGCTGGCGGACATGAGCGCCCTGAGACGCGGGCGGTTGGCGGTGTTCGCCAGCCAGACCATCGCCAGCTACTGGCTGCCGCGCCGGCTGGTGGATTTCCATAAGGCCTATCCCGGCGTCGAACTGGCGGTCGAGATCGGAAATACGCGCGAGGCGGCGCAGGCCGTGCTGAGCGGCGCGGCCGAGATCGGCCTGGTCGAGGGGGCGGTGGACGAGCCGGCCCTGTCGCAGGTCCAGGTGGGGTCGGATCGGCTGGCGGTGCTGGTGACGCCGGACCATCCCTGGGCGACGCGGCGGCGGCTGGAGGCGCGCGATCTGGCAGGCCAGCCGTGGGTGTTGCGCGAGGTCGGGTCGGGAACGCGTTCGACGCTGGAGGCGGCGGTGCGGGACATGGGCGTCGATCCCGCGACCCTGTCTGTGTCGATGACCTTGCCCTCGAACGAGGCCGTGCTGGCGGCGGCCGAGGCCGGAGCGGGGGCCACGGCCCTGTCGGAAAGCGTGGCCTATGCGTCCGTGGCGGCCGGGCGGCTGGTGACGGCGCCCTTCACCCTGCCGGAACGGCCGTTCCGGCTGTTGCGGCACAGGGAGCGGTATCGCAGCCGGGCGGGGGACGTGTTCGTGGAGGCGATGGGCTAGGGCCACTTCACCGTGGGCGGCATGGAGCTGAGGATGGACTCCACATTCCCGCCCGTCTTCAGGCCGAACATGGTGCCGCGGTCGTAGAGCAGGTTGAACTCGACGTAGCGGCCGCGGCGGATCAGCTGTTCCTCGCGCTCTTCTTCCGTCCAGGGCTCGGCCATGCGGGCGGCGACGATGCGGGGATAGACGTCCAGGAAGGCCAGGCCGATGTCGCGAGTGAAGGCGAAGTCGCGGTCATAGTCGCCGCTGTCGTGATGGTCGTAGAAGACGCCGCCGGTGCCGCGCGGCTCCTTGCGGTGGGGCAGATAGAAATACTCGTCGCACCAGGCCTTGTATTTGGCGTGCCAGGTCGGGTCGTGGGCGTCGCAGGCGGCCTGCATGGCGGCGTGGAAGGCGACGGTGTCGGAGTGGTCCTGGCGACGATCCGCCATCAGCACCGGCGTCAGGTCGCCGCCGCCGCCAAACCAGCTCTTGGTCGTGGCGATGAAACGGGTGTTCATATGAACGGCCGGAATGCGCGGGCTGACGGGATGGCAGATCAGGCTGACGCCGGTGGCGAAGAAACGGGGATCGACGTCGGCGCCGGGCACGTTTTTGGCGTAGTCGGCGGGGAAAGAACCATGCACGGTCGAGACGTGGACGCCGACCTTTTCGAACAGGCGGCCGTGCATCATGCCCATGACGCCGCCGCCGCCTTCCGCGCGGTCCCAGGCCGTGCGGACGAAGCGGCCGGGTTCGCCGGGAAACAGGTCGGCGGGGGCGGCGTCCTCCAAGGCCTCGAAGGCGGCGTGGATGCGGTCGCGCAGATGTTCGAACCAGGCGCGGGTCTCGACCTTCTTGAGGTCGAGCGGATCGGAAAAGACGACGTCGCTCATGGCGCGCTTGAACCACGTCGCGCGCGCGGCGTCATCCGGGCAGGTTGTCATGGAGGCTTTTAGAGACGCTGCTGGAGCCCGCTGTTCAGGACTGATCGATCCCGCCCGTCTGGCGCAGGCCTTCCCAGAGCGCGATGCCGGCGGTGACGGACAGGTTCAGCGAGCGGGCCTGGGGGCGCAGCGGCACGACGACGCGGGCGTCGGCGGCGGCGTGGACGTAGTCGGGGGCTCCGGCGCTCTCCTTGCCGAACACCAGCACGTCTTCAGGCTGGAAGACGAAGTCGGGCAGGGGCGTGGCGCCGCGCGTGGTGAACAGCACCAGCCGCCCGGCGGGGCGGTCGGCCTGGAAAGCCTCCCAATCGGCATGACGGGTCATGTGCGACAGGGGGCCGTAATCAAGGGCGGCGCGCTTCATGGCACGGTCGTCGAAACGGAAGCCCGTGGGCTCGATGACATGCAGATCGACGCCGAAACAGGCCGACAATCGGATGCAAGCTCCGACGTTCTGAGGAATGTCCGGTTGAAAAAGGGCGAGACGCATTCTAAGGCCTGACATACGCGCGGCGAGGGGGTTTGTCGCGGTCTGTTTGCGAGCGTTTCGCAAGAAACGTCAGCAGCTTGCGCCGAACGGGCGCAAGTCTCGGGCCGTCGGGGATTTCCGGCGTCTTTTGTTGGTTCGTGCCGTGGCTGGGGGAGGCTCCTGGGCTTCTTCTGCGGCGTTCGAGAGGTGGAAACGTGGCCGAATCGGTCGTGCATACGGAAGACACTCACAGCCCCGAGGGCGGTGATCCCAATCGTCGTGACTTCATCTACATCGCAGCGGGCGCTGCGGCGGTCGGCGCGGGGGCGATGATCGCCTGGCCGCTGATCAATCAGATGAACCCGGCCGCCGACACATTGGCGCTGGCGTCGATCGAGTTCGACCTGACCAAGGTTCAGGAAGGCCAGCAGGTCGTCATCAAATGGCAGGGCAAGCCGGTGTTCGTGCGTTACCGCACCCCGGCCGAGCTGCAGAAGGTCATCGCCGACGATCAGGCGCCGGACCTGAAACAACCCCAGACGGACGCCGAGCGGACCAAGCCGGGGCACGAAAAATATCTGGTCGTCATCGGTTCCTGCACCCACCTGGGCTGCGTTCCGACGTTCGGCGCGGGCGACTACGGCGGCTGGTTCTGCCCCTGTCACGGCTCGCACTACGACGCGTCCGGCCGTATTCGCAAGGGGCCTGCGCCCCTGAACCTGGTTGTGCCGGACTACGATTACCTGTCCGACACCCGCGTCAAGATCGGCTGAGGACCAAGGGGGGATCATGAGCGATCACGAGAGCACCTACGTCCCGAAAACGGGCGTCGAGAAGTGGCTGGACACCCGGCTGCCGATCATCCGTTTCGGCGCGGACTACATGTCCCTGCCGACGCCGCGGAACCTGAACTACTGGTGGACCTTCGGCGGCATCCTGGCCCTGTGCCTGATGACGCAGATCGTTACCGGCATCGTTCTGGCCATGCACTATACGCCGAGCGTCGACCTGGCCTTCGCCTCGGTCGAGCGCATCATGCGCGACGTCAACGGCGGCTGGCTGATCCGCTATGTCCACGCCAACGGCGCGTCGATGTTCTTCATCGCCGTGTATCTGCACATGCTGCGGGGGCTCTACTATGGCTCCTACAAGGCGCCGCGCGAGATGATCTGGATCATCGGCTGCGTGATCTTCTTCCTGATGATCGCCACCGCCTTCCTGGGCTACGTCTTGCCGTGGGGCCAGATGTCGTTCTGGGGCGCGGAGGTCATCACCAACCTGATCGGCGCGATCCCGGTGCTGGGCGAGCCGATCCTGATCTGGCTGCGTGGCGGACCGGCGATCGACAATGCGACGCTGAACCGTTTCTTCTCGCTGCACTATCTGCTGCCGTTCGCCATCCTGGGCTGCGTCGTGCTGCACCTTTGGGCGCTGCATGCGGCCGGTCAGAACAATCCGGTCGGCATCCTGATCCCCAAAGATCGGGAGAAGAAGGACATGTTGCCCTTCCACCCGTATTTCACGGTCAAGGACGGGTTCGCCATCATCCTGTTCCTGATCCTGTTCGCGATCTTCGTCTTCTATCAGCCGAACGCCCTGGGCCACGCCGACAACTACATCCCGGCCAACCCGCTGGTGACGCCGGCGCAAATCGTGCCAGAGTGGTACATGCTGCCCTTCTACGCCATCCTGCGCGCCATCCCGGACAAGTTCGGCGGCGTGGTGGCGATGTTCAGCGCCATCGGCGTGCTGTTCGTCCTGCCCTGGCTGGATACGTCAAAGGTGCGCTCGATGCGCTATCGCCCGACGATGCGGACCTTCTTCATCATCTTTCTGGTGGTGGGCTTTGGTCTGGGCTGGTGCGGCGGTCAGCTGCCGGACGCGCCGGTGCTGGGGTCGTTCAAGACCTTCACCCTGGTTGACGGCGACCTGAACTCGTACCTGTGGCTAACGCGCGTTCTGACGGCCTACTACTTCATCTTCTTCCTGATCATCATGCCGCTGGTCGGATTGAAGGAGCAACCGCTGCCGATCCCGGCGACGATCTCCGAACCGGTCCTGACCGGCGCGGACGCCGTCGAGCAGAAGGGCTGAGGGTCATGACGATTGGAATGAAGACCGTGTCGATCAAGACGATCCTCGCCTCGGCCGCCATTGCGCTGGGCCTGATGAGCGCGGCCCCCGCCTTGGCGTCGGGCGTCGCCGCGACCCCGCGCTCGGGCGGTTTCAGCTTTGAGGGGCCGTTCGGAACCTATGACCAGGGCCAGCTGCAACGCGGCTACAAGGTCTATCACGAGGTCTGCGCCGCCTGTCACAGCATGAACCTGATGCACTATCGGAACCTGGGCGACCGTCATGGGCCGTTCTGGAATCCGAAATATCCGAACCCGAACGACAACCCGGTCGTGAAGGCTCTGGCCAAGGAAGTGCAGGTCGGCGACATCGACAGCGAGACCGGCGAGGCGATCCAGCGTGACGCCACGCCGGCCGACAAGTTCCGTTCGCCCTATCCGAACGCCACGGCGGCGGCGGCGGGCAACGGCGGCGCCGCGCCCCCCGACCTGTCGGTGATGGCCAAGGCTCGTGAAGGCGGCGCCGACTACATCTATTCGCTGCTGTCGGGCTACAAGGCGGCCCCGGCCGGACTGCAGATCCGCGACGGTCAGCACTACAACCCCTATATGGCGGGCGACCTGACGCCGTTCTGGACCGGCGACCACAAGCGCGTCCCGCCCGGCGGCTTCATCGCCATGCCGCCGCCGTTGCAGAACGGCCAGGTCACCTATGACGACGGTTCGCCCCAGACTGTGGATCAATACGCCAAGGACGTCGCGGCCTTCATCGCATGGACGTCGGAACCCAAGATGGTCGAGCGCAAACAGGCCGGCCTGGGCGTGCTGATCTACCTGTTCATCTTCGCGGGCATCACCTACGTCGCCTATCGCCGGATCTGGAAAGGCGTGGCGCACTAAGCGTCTTCCGAGCACCGAAACATCAACCCGTCGAAGCTTGCTTCGGCGGGTTTTTCGTTTGCGACGAATGGTCCGTGACACGGAATCGACATGGTAGGTTTCGCCGCCTAGGGTCGCCTATCGTTTCCGGCTGTGGGGCCTTCAGTTCATGCGTCTTGTCTCTTCGTTCGCCGCCGTCCTGTTGGCGGGCGCCGCGCTGTCGGCCTGCGCCACGGCGCCCAATGCCGGCGCTGTTCACACCGTCCCGGCGTTCGACGCCGCGCGGATTTCACAGGACATCAAGACGCTGTCGGACGACAGCTATGAGGGACGCGGCATCGCCACCCCGGCGGAAGACAAGGTCGTGCGCTATCTGAGGGAAGGCTATGCCGACGCCGGGTTCGAGCCGGGCGGGCCGAACGGTCAGTGGACGCAGGACGTGGTCCTGAACCGCTTCGTGCAGTCTAACGTCCAGGCCTCCCTGAAACTGGGCGACTGGACCCTGCCGATGACGCAGGGGCGCGAGGTCGCCATCTCGACCCGTCGCCCGGCCGAGCACGTCAGCCTGAAGGACGCGCCTTTGGTCTTCGTCGGCTACGGCATCAATGCGCCCGAGCGCCAGTGGAACGACTTCAAGGGTCAGGACCTGCGCGGCAAGATCCTGGTCGTTCTGGTCAATGACGCCGATTTCGAGGAGCCGGCGCTGAACACCTTCGGCGGCAAGGCCATGACCTATTACGGCCGCTGGACCTACAAATACGAAGAGGCGGCCAAGCATGGTGCGGCGGGCGTTCTGATCGTCCACGAGACGGCGCCGGCGTCCTATGGCTGGCAGACGGTGGCCAACTCTTGGGGCGTGCCTCAGTTCGACATTTTGAGGCCTAATGCAGCAGCCGAGCGGGTGCCGATGGAAGGCTGGATCCAGCGGGACGTGGCGGTCGATCTGTTCCGCCGCGCCGGTCTCGATTTCGAAGCGCTGAAGGTCCAGGCGCGCAGCCGCGATTTCCAGCCCATCGCCTTGCCCGGCGCCGGCTTCTCGACCGAGTTCGACGTGGGGACCAATCAGGTCACCAGCCATAATGTCATCGCCCGCCTGCCGGGCATGACCCACCCGGACGAGACCGTCCTCTACACCGCCCACTGGGATCACATCGGCATGGGCGAGCCGGACGCCACGGGCGACCGTATCTTCAACGGTGCGGTCGATAACGCCTCGGGCACGGCTGGCCTGCTGGAGCTGGCGCGCATGTTCGGCGGCGCGCCACGCACCGAACGGTCCATCGTGATCGTCAGCTTCACCGCCGAGGAAAGCGGCCTGCTGGGCTCGGAATACTACGCCGTCAATCCGGTCTATCCGCTGGCCAAGACGGTCGGCGGCTTCAACATGGATTCGATGAACGTCTATGGCCGCGTCACGGGCCTGGGCGTCACCGGCTATGGTCAGTCGGACTTCGACGAGCGTCTGGCGGCGGCGATCCAGCCGCAGGGGCGGTCGCTGGTCCCGGATTACGAGAATGCGGCCGGCACCTACTATCGCTCCGACCACTTCCCCTTGGCCAAGCGCGGCGTGCCGATGGCCTATGCCGGCAGCCGGGGCGAGTTCCGCGACGCGCCCATCGCCGAGCGCGAGGCGGCGCGGGCGGAATACGGCGCCAAACGCTATCACCAGGCGGCGGACGAATGGTCGCCGGATTGGGACTATCGCGGCATGATCGAGGATCTGACGGTCTTCTATGACGTCGGTCGCGCCCTGGCGAACGGTCGCGACTGGCCGGAATGGAAGCCGGGGTCGGAGTTCGGGCCTGTACGCGCGACCACCGCGTCGGAACGCCGCTGATCCTTATTGACCAACGAGGGCGGGGAGACATCCCCGTCCTTTCGCGTTTCCACGTTTCGAGTGCGCCTGAATGATCCTTCGCCGTTCGTCCTTCGTCGGCCTTGCGGCGCTTGCCCTGGCCGCCTGTGCGACCGCCCCGGTCGCGCCGCCTGCTCCGCAGATGGACGCCTTCGCCGTGGCCTCGGCTGCGACGCCGCAGTTCAGCGCTCAGAAGCTGTCGGACCACATCAAATATCTGGCGTCGGACGAGCTGGAGGGGCGGTTCCCCGGCCTAGTCGGGGAGGGTCTGACGCTGGCCTATCTGCAACGGCAGTATGAGGCGATTGGGCTGGAGCCGGGCGGCCGAGACGGATCGTGGCTGCAGCCCGTCGAACTGGTGCGGTTTACGCCGCAGCGGGCGCCGACGGCGTCGTGGACCGGGGCGGACGGGGCGTCGCATCCGCTGGTCTCGGGGACGGACATCACCCTGCGTGCGGGCCCGGCCGATCCGGCGGTCAAGGTCGAGGGCGCGCCGCTGGTCTTTGCCGGCTACGGCATCTCGGCTCCGCAGTGGGACGACTATGGATCGGCCGACCTGACCGGCAAGGTGGTGGTCGTGCTGCGCGGGCAACCGGACAGCATGGGGGCCGACCCCAACTTCTATGGTTCAGGCGCGCACAAGACGCAGGAGGCGTTGAGACGCGGCGCCCTTGGCGTCATCAGCCTTCAGGACGTCGATGGCCGCTGGCGACGCGCCGTCGCCGGGGCGAACCGGCCGCAGATGACGGTGAAAGGCGCCCGCGACGCCCGGTTCACCGGTTCGATCAATATGGCGACGGGAGCGGCGATCGGCGGAGAGATGCTGTCCGCCGCTCTGGCGCGGGCCAAGACGGCGGGTCTGGGCGGCGTCGTCGATCTGAATGCACGGCTGAGCGTGGATATCGCCGAGACGACCGAGGTCATCCATTCCAACAATCTGCTGGCCAAGATCCCCGGCACGGAGCGGCCGAACGAATACGTCTTCTATTCCGCCCACTGGGACCACATCGGCAAGGCGAAGACCCCGAACGCCGAGGGCGACGATATCTTCAACGGCGCCTGGGACAATGCGTCGGGGACGGCGGGCCTGATCGAGATGGCGCGGGCGTTCAAGGCGGGGCCGGCGCCGAAACGCACCGTAGTCTTCCTGCACGTCACGGCCGAGGAGCAGGGATTGCTGGGGTCCGAGGCCTATGCCGCCGATCCGGTCTATCCGCTGGCGAAGACGGCGGCGGACATCAACATCGACATGCTGCCCTTCACGCCCGCAACGCGAGACGTGGCGGTGTTCGGCGTGGGCAAGTCCGAGCTGGAGGATATCCTGGGTCGGTTCGCCGCCGTGCAGGGGCGGGTGGTGACGGGCGACGGCTATCCTGAGGAAGGCTTCTACTACCGCTCGGACCACTTCAACTTCGCGGCGGGCGGGGCGCCGGCCCTGATGCCGTGGACCGGACGCGATTTCGTCGAGGGCGGGATCGAGGCGGGCAAGCCCTATTACGAGGCGGCGATGGCGAAAGACTATCACGAGCTCAGCGACGAATGGCGGGCCGACTATGACTTCACGGCGGCGCTGCAGAACCTGGACCTGCTGTATCGGCTGGGTCTGACGGTGGCCGACAGCGAGAGCTGGCCGGCGTGGAAGCCGACCGCCGAGTTCAACGCCATTCGCGACCGCACGGCCGATCAGCGGCGCTAGACGTCAGGCCGCGCCGAACGGGTAAGGGCTGACGGACTTCGACCAGTCATCGACGGCCAGCGGGCGGTCGATGGGGGCGGCGGCGCGTTCGGCGCAGGGGTGGCGGTGGCACAGGCGGCAGGCCGGGCCGATGGGGGTGACCTCGGGGTTCTGCAGGTCGATGCCGTGGGCGTAGGCCAGGCGGGACGCGTGGCGGAGTTCGCAGCCCAGGCCCACGGCGAGGTCGTGGCTCTCGCCATAGCCGTCGTGACCCTGACGCTCGACGGTGCGGGCGAAGGTGAACCAGCGGCCCCCGGGCTTTCCGTTCTCGGGGGGCGTCTCGATGATCTGGGTGACGATGCGGCTGGGCGTGCGGAAGGCGGAATGCAGTCGCCAGCGCGGGCAGGCGCCGCCGAAGCGCGAGAAGGGGAAGGCGCCGGCGGCATAACGTTTGGAGATGTTGCCGGCCTGATCCACGCGCATCAGGAAGAAGGGCACGCCACGCGCGGTCGGGCGTGACAGGGTGGTCAGGCGGTGGGCGGCCTGTTCATAGCTGACGCCGAACCGGGCCTGGAGCCGGGCCAGGTCGTAGCCGGTCTCCTCGGCCGTGCGCTGGAAGGCGGCGTAGGGCATCAGGGTTGCTGCGGCGAGGGTGTTGGTCAGGGCGACCTTCAGCAAGGATCGCGTCGTGTCGTCGGGCGCGTTCGCGGCTTGGGCCATGTCGTGCAGGGCAGAGCCGTGCTCGGCCAGGGCCAGTTGATAGGCGACGGCGAAGGCGCGTGAGGACGGGCCAAGCGTCTCGGACAGCAGCAGGCGGCGGCGATGCAGGTCGTAGCGGCGGGTCCATTCGACCATGACCTCGGCCGGCAGGGTGCGGACGCCCAGGTCGTGTTTCGCCGCCAGGCGATGGCGGGCGGCGGGCTCGAAGCCGTCGGCGTGGACGGGGGCCTCGGCTGTCAGGGCGTCGGACAGGGCCTCGCCCATCTGGTCCAGTTCGGGAAAGTGGTTGCCGCGCGACTGGATGTATTCGCGCACCCATTCTGCGGGGCTGGTCTCGATCAGGCTCTCGCCCGTCTCGGCGGCGGCACGGGCGCGGGTGCGGCCGTCGTCGAAGGCCTGATACAGGCGCAGAAGGGCGTCGGCGACGCCGGGCGCCTCTTCGAGCAGTTGCACCAGTTCGTGGCGCGGGGCGGCCAGGCCCTTGAACAGGGGGTCGGCCAGAATCTCTGTGAGCCGGGCCTCGTCCGCAGCGCCGCCCTGGTTCAGGGCGCGCAGATCGACATCGTATGTGTCGGCCAGACGCAGCAGCAACTGGGCCGAGACAGGGCGCTGGTTGCGTTCTATGTGATTGAGATAGCTTGGGGAAACGTCCAGGTCAGCGGCCATAGCCGTCTGGGTCAAGCCCAGGTCGCGTCGTAGTCGCTTGAGCCGGGCGCCCAAAAACAGCTTGCGATCAGCGGCGGCTTTCATGGCTGCATGATGTCACAACATGACCGATCTGGCAAAGTCATATTATGACAAGATGACTTTGTTGATGCGGCTCAAGCTGTGTCAGTTTTGACCTTCACGTGTTCTTGTCCCTGAGACGGCGGCTGCGGCCGCGCCCTTCAGAGACCGAGTTCGACCATGACCACCTTCGCCGATCTGGTGCCTTCCCCCGCCGGCCGTTTCGACGGTATCGAACGCCCGTACACGCCTGAGGACGTTCTGCGCCTGCGCGGCTCGGTGCCGGTCACCCATACGCTCGCCGAGCGCGGCGCCAACCGTCTGTGGCAGTTGCTGCACGACGAGCCCTTCATCAACGCCCTGGGGGCCGTCACCGGCAACCAGGCCATGCAGATGGTCCGTGCGGGGCTGAAGGCCATCTATCTGTCGGGCTGGCAGGTCGCGGCGGACGCCAATACGGCCGGGGCCATGTATCCCGACCAGTCGCTGTACCCGGCCAACGCCGCGCCGGAACTGTGCCGCCGTATCAACCGCACCCTGCAACGCGCCGATCAGATCGAGCACGCGGAGGGCGGGGCCAAGCGCGACTGGTTCGTTCCCATCGTCGCCGACGCCGAGGCCGGCTTCGGCGGGCCGCTGAACAGCTTTGAGATCATGAAGGCCTTCATCGAGGCGGGCGCAGCCGGTGTCCACTTCGAGGACCAGCTGGCTTCGGAGAAGAAGTGCGGACACCTGGGCGGCAAGGTGCTGATCCCAACCCAGGCGCACGAGCGCAACCTGGTCGCCGCGCGCTTGGCGGCCGACGTCATGGGCACGCCGACCATCACGGTGGCCCGCACCGACGCCGAGAGCGCCCAGCTGATCACCTCGGACATCGACGAGCGCGACCAGCCCTTCATCGACCGCGACAACCGCACGCCCGAGGGCTTTTTCCGCCTGAAAGAGGGCACGGGCCTGGACCACTGCATCGCGCGCGGCCTGTCCTACGCCAATATCGCCGACCTCTTGTGGTGGGAAACCTCGCACCCCGATCTGGATGACGCCAAGAAGTTCGCTGAGGCCGTGCAGAAAGAGCATCCGGGCAAGCTGATGGCCTACAACTGCTCGCCCTCCTTCAACTGGAAGGCCAAGCTGGACGACGCCACCATCGCCAAATTCCAGCGCGAGTTGGGGGCCATGGGCTACAAGTTCCAGTTCGTGACCCTGGCCGGCTTCCACAGCCTGAACAACTCCATGTTCGAGCTGGCGGACGGTTACCGCGATCGCGGCATGGCGGCTTATTCGGAGCTGCAGCAGCGCGAGTTCGCCAACGAGGCCATCGGCTACACTGCCACGCGTCACCAGCGCGAAGTCGGCACCGGCTATTTCGACCAGGTCGCCACGGTAATCTCCAACGGTCAGTCGTCCACGACGGCGCTGAAGGACTCGACCGAGACCGCCCAGTTCACCCACGCGGCTTAATCAGAAAAGGAACCCGCAAAATGGAACCTCTGACCCGAACCGAAGCCATCATCGACTTCTGCCTGGCGCCCCTGGCGCTCGACACCGGCACGGAGGCCGAACGAGAGGTGCGCCGCCGCATGATGCACGTGCTGCGGACCTATCAGGCCAAGACAGCCACGCCGGTCGCCGTGGACTTCTCGTCCATGCCGTCCCAGGTGATAAACGAGGCGGCGCACGGCTACGAATAGGTCGTCCGCTCAAAGAAAAAGGCCCGCTCCGATCGCTCGGGGCGGGCCTTGTTTCGTGCCGGATGCGGTTTAACGCGGGCCGGACGGCGTCGTGTTCAGCGACTGTGTCGCCGTACTGGCGGCGGCCGGAACGGGCGTCTGGGGAACCGAGACCGAGATGGGCGTGCGCGCCGGAGCGGCGCCGGTTTCCTGGGGATCACCGACGATGATGGTGGTGATCTGGGTTGCTTCGGTCGTGCAGGTGGCCAGGTCGCGGGTCACGTGGCGGCCCAGGCAGAAGACGTCCTCGTAGCTGGGGCGCGAGGCGGCCAGGCACTGGAACAGCATCAGCTTGGACATGTTAAGGCAGAACTCGCTGTTCGGCTCGTGCGTCAGTGCCTCCGTATTGGCCCGCGCCTCATCGCCGCCTGATCCAAGGGCCGCAAGGGCGGCGATGGCCAACGAGCGGACCACGGCGGGGGTGTAGGGCGGCGCCTTGCGCGACGGTTCGATGGCCAGGCCCGTGCCGCTGTTGGCGGCGGCGAACAGCAGATTGGCTTCATCGGCGGAGGGCAGCATGTCCACGTCCGACAGGGTCTTGGCGCTTTCCAGGCGAACTTCGCGATGCGGGATCGGCACGATGGCCCAGCTGCGACGCGGGTCGCTGCGGCCCTGGATGGTATAGGCGTCCTGCTCGATGGCCTCGGCGATGCCGCGCATGGCCACGGCGTCCTTGCCGATGGTGCTGGAAATCAGGCCGGCGGCGGCGTCGGCGCCGGGCAGGGTGGCGGCATAGGCCGGGTCGGCGACGATCTGGGCCACCATCTGCTGGCGCTGGACCGGATCAATGGCGAACTGGCGCACGCCGGCGACGAACTCGGGCGACTGCAGGGCGATGATCGAGCCATAGGCGATCAGGCCGCGCGACAGCTGGTTGGGATCATAGGATGCACCCTTGCGCAGGGCGGCCTGGATCGATTCGGCGTCGGGGAAGCCGCCCGGCTGGATCGTGCGGGCCTCGCGCAGGAAGGCGACGTAGATCGAGGCGGCGTCCGCCACGTCCTTGTTCAGCGAAATGGGCGGGGGCTGGCGCGCCGCTAGCTCGGCCGCGAGACGTTGCGCTTCCAGCTCAGCCTTCGACGGTCCGCTCTCGCAGCTGGCGAGCAGGACGGCGACGGCGAGGGCGGCGGCGGAGAGGCCGCGGCTCAGTAGGGCCGATTTCATGAAGACTTCCTCAGGCGATCACGCGCGCACAAAGCGCCAACACTGTTGGCGCTTATAAGGCGGGCCTTATGGTTATCCGAAGGTTAATCGAACAGCTTTGAAACCGATTCCTCGTTCGCGATCCGTCGGATAGCTTCACCGACGAGCGGAGCCACGGAAACCGTTCGGATTTTCGGGCAGTTCAAAACTTCGTGGGGTTGCTCGATGGAGTTGGTGATCACCAGCTCCTTCAGCGGGCCGTCAGTGATCCGCTGGACGGCCGGGCCGGAGAGGACGCCGTGGCTGATATAGGCCGAGACCTCGGTCGCGCCCTGGTCGATCAGGGCCTTGGCGGCGTTGACCAGGGTGCCGCCCGAATCGACGATGTCGTCGAACAGGATGCAGCGGCGGCCCTGAACGTCGCCGATGATGTTCATGACTTCGCTCTCGCCCGCCTTTGGCCGGCGCTTGTCGACGATGGCCAGGTCGGCGTCCAGGCGACTGGCCAGCGAACGGGCGCGCACCACGCCGCCGACGTCGGGCGAGACGATCATCAGGTCGTCGCCGCGGGCGTATCGCTCCTTGATGTCCTGCGCCAGCACGGGCGTGGCCACCAGATTGTCGGTCGGAATGTCGAAGAAGCCCTGAATCTGGCCCGCATGGAGATCCATCGTCAGGACGCGGTCGGCGCCGGCGCGCGTGATCAGATTGGCGACCAGCTTGGCCGAGATCGGCGTGCGGCCGCCGGTCTTACGATCCTGACGCGCATAGCCGAAATAGGGGATGACGGCCGTGATCCGCCGCGCCGAGGCCCGCACCAGGGCGTCGGTGATGATCAGCAGCTCCATCAGATTGTCGTTTGCCGGATAGGAGGTCGACTGCAGGATGAAGACATCCTCGCCGCGCACGTTTTCCTCGATGATGGCGAAGACTTCGTTGTCGGCGAAACGCTTGACCTGAGCCTTGGTGAGGGGCGCATCCAGGTGGTCGGCGATCGCCTGGGACAGTGCGCGGTTGGAGTTGCCTGAGAGCAGCTTCATCGGCCGGTCATCCTTTCGCCGTCATCCGCCCCCCATGAACGGCGGTCGGTTGGCGCGCTCTTTACCAGTGGAGCCGGGCAGGGCAAGTCGTATGCTGAGATTTCCTCGGCATGGCGCGGCTCGGTCGCGGGTGCTAGAGGTCGCCGCGTTGGTTTCCGGGGGGAACGGCTCAGGGCCTTTCCTTCACACGTCATGGGGTCGTCCTTGTCCGCTTCTAAGTTCCGTTCCGGCATGGTGCTGATGGCCGCGGCGATCGCCGCAGTGACGATTTCAGGCTGCGCAGGCAAAGAGCGCCCGCGCCTCGCCTACGAAGAACGTCCGGTCGAGGCCTTGTACAACACCGGCTATGAGCGTCTGCAGCAGCGCCGCTGGTCCGACGCCATCGACTATTTCCAGGAAGTCGAACGTCAGCACCCCTATTCGGACTGGGCGCGTCGCGCGATCCTGATGCAGGTCTACGCCTATTATCAGAACAACGCCTACACCGACGCTATCGCGGCGGCCGACCGGTTCATCCAGCTGTTTCCCGGCAATCCGTCGGCGTCCTACGCCTTCTACATGAAGGCGGTTTGCAACTTTGAGCAGATCACGGACGTGGGCCGCGACCAGGGTTACGCCACCGCCGCCCTGGCCGGCTTGAAGGATGTGTCGCGCCGCTATCCCGGCACGCCCTACGCCTCGGACGCCGCCGTCAAGATCGATATGGTCAACGACCAGCTGGCCGGCAAGGAAATGAACATCGGCCGCTACTATCAGCGCGCCAACCAGCCGCTGGCGGCCGTCAACCGCTACAAGTCCGTCATCGCCAATCCCGACTTCCAGCGCACCTCGCACACCCCTGAGGCCCTGTATCGTCTGGTCGAGGTGAACCTGCAGCTGGGTCTGAAGGAAGAGGCGACCCGCAACGGCGCGGTTCTGGGCTATAACTTCCCAGGCAGCCCCTGGTACGCTGAAGCCTACGCCCTGCTGACCGAGAACGGCCAGACGCCGGAGAAGGCCCCCGAGGGCAAGCGCGAGAGCTGGCTGCAACGGATCATTCCGGGCTGAGGCCGATCTTGACGATCTGAGTTTGTGTAGCTACATAAATTATCGTCTTCGACCCGGGCAAGAACGCCGCCAATATCGCTAAGCATGGCGTCTCGCTTTTGCGGGCCGACGACCTGCAAATGGATGAAGCCTTGATCGAGGTGGATGATCGATTCGATTACGGTGAACCGCGATGGATCGCCTATGGCGAACTGGACGAGCGACTGCACGTTTTGGCGTTCACCCTTCGAGACAGAAACGTGCGGGCGATCAGCCTGCGCAAGGCCAATGATCGGGAGCAGAGATATGTCCGAAAACAAAGGCGTGGCCGAAGCACCGACTGAACCCTTTCTCGACGACGACGATGCGCCGGAGCTGACCGCAGAGCGCGCGGCCAAACTGCGTCCCGCTCGGGAGGTACTGCCCGACGACATCATTAATCAGTTCAAGCGGTCGCCCGGCAGACCGAAGGCTGAAACGCCCAAGCAGCAGGTGACCCTGCGGTTGGATGCTGACGTTGTCGAGCACTGGCGCGCGCAGGGGCCGGGGTGGCAGTCCGGCATCAATGCGGCCCTGCGTCGGGCGTCCGGGCTGTAATTCCTGATTTGTTCCTTGATCAGGCGCGCTAGAGTGGCGTCGATGTCGAATCGCGTGCGCCAATGCTGACCGCCCTTTCCATTCGCGATGTCGTCCTGGTGGACGTGCTCGATCTTGAGGTCGAAAGCGGCTTGACTGTGCTGACCGGCGAGACCGGGGCCGGCAAGTCGATCATTCTGGACGCCCTGGGCCTGGCGCTGGGCGGACGGGGCGATGCGGGTCTGGTCAGGAATGGCGCCAAACAGGCGGTCGCGACGGCCATCTTCTCCGCGCCCGACGATCCCGATCTTCTGGCCCTGGTCGCCGAGAAGGGGTTCGAGGTCAGGCCTGGCGAGGATCTGATCCTGCGCCGCGTGCTGGGCGCCGACGGCCGCAGCCGGGCCTATGTCAACGATCAGCCGGCCGGGGTGACGGCGTTGCGCGAGATCGGCGCGGCCCTGGTCGAGGTGCATGGACAGCACGAGACGGTCGGCCTGCTGGACTGGCGCACCCATCGGGGTTCGCTGGACGCCTATGGCGGCTTGCAACCGCAACTGCTGGCGGTCGCAGCGGCCTCGATCAAGCTGAAGGCCGCCGAGGCCAGGCTGGCCGAGCTGAAGGTCCAGGCCGCCGACGCTGCTGCACGACTGGAAGAGATCAGCCTGAACCTGTCCGAACTGGACGCGCTGGATCCGCGCGCCGACGAGGAGACGGAGCTGGCGGGTGAGCGGGCGCTGCTGGGGGCGGCGGAAAAGGCGATCGCCGATCTGGCCGACGCCCGCATCCAGCTGGGCGGCGACAAGCTGAGCCAGAAACTGGGCGCGGCCCTGCGCGCCGTCGAACATGCGCGCCAGCGGGCCGGGCAGGCGGGCGCCGAGGGCGATCACCCCGTCATCCTGAAACTGTCCGCCGCCGTAGACGCCATCGACCGCACCATGGTCGAGGCCGCTGAGGCCGTCGCCGCCGTAGACGCCGCCGCCGGCGCCTTCGACTATGAGCCCGGCCGATTGGACAAGGCGGAAGAGCGACTGTTCGCCTTGCGGGCCACGGCGCGAAAGCTGAACACCACCGTCGACGCCCTGCCGACCCTGCGCATCCGCCTGCGCGAGCAGCTTCGGCTGATCGAGGACGGGGCAGAGGCCTTGACCAATGCGAGGCGCGAGGCAGCGGAAGCGGCCGAATCCTACGATCTGGCGGCCGAGTTCCTGACCTCGGCGCGCGAAGCGGCGGCCGATCGTCTGACCGCCGCCGTCATGGGCGAGTTGGGGCCTCTGAAGCTGGAGCGGGCGCGGTTCCGCGTGGCGCTGGAGCCGATCGAGGGCCGGCGCGGGCCGGACGGGGGCGAGACCGTCCGGTTCCAGATCGCCACCAACGCCGGAACCGACTTCGGCCCGCTGGACGCCATCGCCTCGGGCGGCGAACTGGCCCGTTTCGCCCTGGCGATGAAGGCGGCCCTGGCCAGCCGCGAGGACACGCGCCAGCCGGTCATGATCTTCGACGAAGTGGACCAGGGCGTGGGCGGGGCCGTAGCCGAGGCCGTCGGATCGCGTCTGAAACGCCTGTCGAACGGCGCCCAGGTTCTGGTGGTCACGCACAGCCCGCAGGTGGCGTCGCGCGGTCACGCCCACTGGAAGGTGATGAAGGCCGACCGCGACGGACTGACGACCACCACGGTCGTCACCCTGGACGACCAGCGCCGCCAGGAAGAGATCGCCCGGATGCTGTCCGGCGCCGAGATCACCGACGAGGCGCGCGCGGCGGCGCGGGCGCTGATCGGCTGAGATCCGGAAACTTACCTACCGCTGGGTAACGTTAAAGTAGGCAAGTTCGCGCATTTTCGGACCCAGTCAGTGTCCGGGTGCCGCGTCGATGAACGAAAGCCAGCGTCTCTCCAGTGTTCGTTCGTTGCATGCCGTCGGCGCCGCACCCGATGCGACGACAGACGCCGCCGCGCGTCTGGCCGCCAATCTGCTGGGTTGTCCCATCGCCCTGGTGACGCTGCTGGATGACGACATTCAGTGGTTCAAGGCCAGCATCGGCATGGACGGCTGTTCCACGTCGCGCGATGTGTCGTTCTGCACCTATGCGCTCGATCTGCCCGCCAATGACGTGATGGTGGTGGAGGATGCGACGAAGGACGTGCGCTTCGCCCAAAATCCTTTCGTGACCGGCGAACAGCACGTCCGCTTCTACGCCGGCGCCTTGCTGACCGGCTCGGACGGCGCAAACTACGGCACCCTGTGCGTCATCGACACTCAAGTCCGCCCCCGACCAGACGATGCGACGCTGGACAGGTTGCGCGACCTCGCCCGGCTGGTGGTGGCGGAGTTGGAACGTGCGCGTGCCGAACGTCAGCGTGGCGAGCAGCAGCATATGCTGGGCATGATCGAGAGCCTGTCCGGTGTCGGTCACTGGCGGGTGGACATGGTCGATCAGACTGTCTTCTGGTCGGACGAGGTCTATGCCATCCACGGCGTATCTCCCGATACCTACAAGCCCGACATGGAGAAGGCGTCGGCCTTCTACCCCGAGGATGAACGCGAGCAGTTGAACGCGCACTGGCTCAGGACGCTGGAGGGCGCGGGGCCTTTCGAACTGGACCTGCGTATCCATCGCCACGACGGTGTCATCCGTCAGGTTGTAAGCAAGGGCGCGGCGGAGTTCTCGCCGGACGGCACGCCTCTGGCCATGTTCGGCGTCTTTCAGGACGTGACCGACCAGCGCGCGGCCATGGAAGTGCTGGCGCGCAGCCATAATCGGTTCAAGCTGTTGGCCGACAACGCCGCCGACGTCATCGCCCGCATCCAGCTGGATGGGCATTCCAACTATATCTCCCCGGCCGTCGAGCGTCTGCTGGGCTGGAAGCCGCACGAGATGGCGGGACGGACGGCCGAATCCTTCGTCCATCCCGACGATCATGTTCGTCTGGCCCAGACCTTCGCCCAAATGGCGCGCGGACGGGGTTCGGCGACGCTGGAACATCGCCTTCTGCACCGCGACGGCCGCGCCGTCTGGGGCGAGACGCGGATGCGGCTGGTGCGCGACGAGACCGGCCGTCCGGTCGAGACCGTGGTCGTCATCCGCGACATCTCGCGCCGCAAGGCGCTGGAAGTCCAGCTGGAACAGGCCCGCGCCGAGGCCGAGGCCGCCGCCGCCGTGAAGGCCGAGTTCCTGGCCAATATGAGCCACGAGCTGCGCACGCCCCTGACCAGCATCATCGGCTTCACCGGCCTGACGCTGGAACAGACCTTGCCGGATCTGGCGCGCAACTATGTCGGCCGGGTGGACAATGCCGGTCGTGCCTTGCTGTGCACGGTCAACGACATTCTGGACTTTTCAAAGCTGGAGGCCGGTCAGGTCGCCATCCGGCCCGAGCCGACCGACATCGAGACCCTGGCCCGTTCGACCCTGCAGCTGTTCACACCCCAGGCGGGCGCCAAGGATTTGGATCTGGAGCTCGAACTGACCACGGATCGGTCGTCCGTCATCGCCGACCCCGACCGTCTGCGTCAGATCCTGTTGAACCTGATCGGCAATGCAGTGAAGTTCACCAGCCAGGGCGGGGTCCGGCTGGCCGTGCGCTGGAGCGCCGCCGACGAACGGCTGCACGTCGCGGTCCATGACACCGGCGACGGCATCGCCGCCGACAAGCTGGACCAGCTGTTCCGCCGCTTCTCCCAGGTGGACGGGTCGCAGACGCGCTCGCACGGCGGCACCGGCCTGGGCCTGGCCATCTGCAAGGGGCTGGTCGAAGCCATGGACGGAACAATCGGCGCCGACAGCGTCGAGGGCCAGGGCAGCGTCTTCTGGTTCGAAATCCCGGCGCCTGCTGCAGAAGAAGAGGTCGCGGTCGGCGCCACGCCGATGGGCGGCGCCGATGTCGGGGGGCTGCGGGTGCTGGTCGCCGACGACCATCCCGCCAACCGCGAACTGGCCCGCGCCTTCCTGAACGGTATGGGGGCGACGGTCGAGGATGTGGTGGACGGCGCCGACGCGGTCGAACGCGCCGAACGCACCGCCTATGATGTGATCCTGATGGACATGCGGATGCCCAAGATGGGCGGGGTCGAGGCCCTGAACCAGATCAGAGCGAGTTCCGGCCCCAACCGTCTGACCCCGATCCTGGCCTATACGGCGGACGCAGGCGAGGGAATGGAGGCGGAGCTTTTGGCTCAGGGCTTCTGCGGCGCGGTGTCCAAGCCAGTGGCGGCCGAGGCCCTGATCCGCGCCGTCTCCGACGCGATGCAGGCCCTGCCGGTCGCCGCCTGATTTAGCCGACGAAGCCTAGGCTCAGACGCCCAGGATCCAGCCTTCTTCCTGCTCGACCTGGGCGATCAGCTCGGGTGTGGCGTCCTTGGGCGGACCGAAGGCCTTGGCCAAATTGCCGGCCTCGTCCATCTGGGCTAGGGCCTCGGCGGTCGAACGGACCTGGGCCTGGTCCTTAAACTCGCCTTCGTTGGGCTTGGTCTCGTGCATCGAGGGCCAGACCTCGACGACCAGGGCCGACAGGGGCTCGACGTCGTCGGGCGTCAGTTCACGCCAGCCGGTGCCGAAAGGCCAGACGGCGCCGGACGGGCCGAGGCTTTCCAACAGACGGCGCACGGCCGGAATGCCGACCAGCGTCTGGCCGCCGACGGCGCCGGCGCCGTGCATCTGCCACACGCTCTTGGGCTGAAGCCGGCCCTTGCGGACGGCGTTCTCGGTGGCGCGGAACTCGGGGATGTCGGCGCCGGAGCCTGCGGGAGGCTTGGTCGTGGTCAGCCAGCGCTGCGCCTGTTTGGCCGGAGCGCCCCACAGGGGCCACGCCTCGTCGGTCATCAGCCGGTTCATCTTGGCCGCGACCTGGTAGCGGTTGTTGGTGTTGTCGGCCTTATCCACGACGTTCGACGCTATGAACTTCCACATCGCTTGCCACGGATTTCCGTCAAGCTTCAGCCGCGCGGCCGTGCCGGCGGGATAGCCGAAGTTGAAGTCCAGCCCGACCAGCACCCGGTCGCCACGTTTCCTGTGATCCGCCAGGATCGAGGCCAGCAGAGCTTCGCCCTCGGCGCGGGTCGCGACGTTGTGCGTCTCGGTATAGAGGCGGAACCGCACGTCGCGCTTGGCCACGCCGATCCACAGCGAGGTGTCGCCGAGCTTCTTGGTTTCGGCGGCGGTCCAATCGGCGACGATATAGGCGTCGAAAAGGCGGGCCAAGGCGGCCTCCTTGATAAGGCGTGTCGTTAGGAATGAGCGGGGCTTCTACCGCCCCATCGCGGCGACCGAAAGGCCCTGTCGCGTATCAGCCCTTCAGCAGAGCTTCCAGATGCGATAGCCAGCGGCGACCAAGGCGCAGCGCCTCGCCGGGCGAGCCGGTCTGGGCGGGCAGGGCGGCGTCCCACAGGGCCAGTTCGAACTCGGGATGGCGAGCGTCGGCGAACATCAGGCGCAGCACCACCTGTTCAGCGTCGGGGGCCAGAACGTCCAGAGACTTGCGCGCCTCACCCCGGCGTATGCGGGCGACGACATGACCGTCGACGATGATCTCGCCGCCCTCGACCTCGTCGAAGGCATAAACCAGGCCGTGGGCGCCGTTGGCCCACAGCACGACCACCTGTTCGATGTCGAAGTTCAGCGCGCAGGCGCGGCCTTCGCCCGGCGAAAGGGCCTCGACCTCGGGTGCGGCGCCTAGGGTCTTGAGCATGGCGCGGTGCAGGCGACGCGGCGGCTCCATCCACCACGACAGGGCCAAGGCCAGCGTCGTCAGCAGGGCTGCCGCCAAGGCGATCAGCAGAACCACCCGCAAGGCGTCGGCCATGGGCGTCAGGCCTCCTCGTCCTTGGCAAGATCGATATCGACCACCACGGGAACGTGGTCGCTGGGCTTTTCCATGTCGCGGGCGTCGCGGTGGGTTTCGATGCCCCGGAACCGGTCGGCGGCCTGAGGCGACAGCAGGGCGAAGTCGATGCGGATGCCGTGGTCGCGCTGCCAGGCGCCGGCCTGATAATCCCAGAAGCTATAGGTGCCGGCCGGTTCGCCGCCGATCTCGTGGGCGTCGGCCAGGCCCAGGTTCTTCAGCGTGCGGAAGGCCTGGCGGGTCTGGGGCTGGAACAGAGCGTCGTCGGTCCAGGCGGCCGGGTTCTTGGCGTCCTCGGCTTCGGGGATGACATTGTAGTCGCCGCAAAGGGCCAACGGCTCCTCGAACGCCATTAGCTCGCGGGCGTGGCGGTTAAGACGCTCGAACCAAGCGAGCTTGTAGTCGAACTTCTCGGTTCCGATCGGATTGCCGTTGGGCAAATAGATGGCCCCAACACGGATGGGCCGGGGCGCCTCGACCAAGGCCTCGATATAGCGGGCCTGTTCGTCCGTATCGTCGCCGGGCAGGCCGCGCCGGATGTCGGACAGCGGAAACTTCGACAGTAGGGCGACGCCGTTGTAGCTCTTCTGCCCGTGGGTCTCGACATTGTAGCCCAGGCTCTCGAAGGCTTCGCGCGGGAACTTCTCGTCCACGCATTTGATCTCCTGAAAACAGGCGACGTCGGGGGCGGCCTGCTCCAGCCACGCCAGCACGGTGGGCAGGCGGGCGTTGACGGAGTTCACGTTCCAGGTGGCGATGCGCATGACGGCGACGCTAGGCTGCGTCTCCCTTTCGGAAAAGAGGGCGCGCAAAACAAAAGGGCCGCCGGATCGCTCCGACGGCCCTTCGTTCAGTCTGAAGCGTCGCTTACGGGCGACCGCCGGCCGGCGCAGCCGCAGCGGCCGGAGCCGTCGTCAGCTTGCAGCCGCCGCCGATGGCTTGAGCGGTGGCGCACGGATAGACCTGCTGGACGGCGTTTTCGGCGTTCAGACGGGCGATGACGCCGTCGGCGCCGGCGCACTTGGCTTCATAGAAGACCCCGTTAGCGTTCTGGCCCATCAGACGGGCTTCGGTCACGTCGCAGGACGCCGCCTCGGAGCCGGCGAAAAGGGTCTTCACGAACGCGGCGTTTTCGGCCGGCGTGGTGAAGGCGCAGGTTCCGTTTTCGGCTAGAACCTGAATGCATGGGGTCTTGGACCAGGCGTTGTTCAGCTTCTTGATCCAGAAACCCGCCGTGTCGGAACAGCCGACTTCGTAGGTAATGCCGCCGTCAGAGGCGCGCCCCAAAACCTTTGCTTCGTCCACGGTGCAGGCGACGCCGGCTTGCCGGGCGTATTCGCGAAGGAACTTCTGTGTGTCCGTGTTCGCCTCGATCGTGCATTGCGGACCGACGTCGGCTTCCGGGTTGGCGGCGCGCATTTTCGCGGCCGAGTCCGCCAGAACGACGCAATCGGTCACGACCGGAGGGGTCTTGGATTCGATGATGTAGCCGGGGCCGGCGGCGCAGGCCATTTCGTAGACCGAGGTCTTCTCGGCGGTCGTTCCCAGAAGCTTGGCTTCGGTGACCTGACAACCGGTGTTGCCGAGGGTCGCCTGCTCCTGGGCGGCGGCCAGCACCTGTTCGGGCGCCGGCGCGGCGGGTTGTCGATCACGGCGTGAACGGCCAGCGCCTGCGCGGGAGGTGCCTTCGGTCGCCACCGGGCGACCGTTGTCGTCCGTTTCGCGCGTTGTCTGCGCAGCGGCGGGGACGATTGAGATTGCACTGAACAGAAGCGCCGCGAGGGCGGCGCCGAAGCGGGCTTTCATGGGTACACCTCGAACTATTGGAACGGCTGAAGGCTTTCGTGGCGATCTAATCGGGCGGGGTCAAGGCGGCGGTGGACGTCAAAGGCAAGAACGGACTAGTGTCTGCGCGTTTCGATTGGAGACTGACTTGGCCGACGGCAGCATGCGAACGACGGGGGCGAAGGACGCGCGGGGTCTGATCTATCCGTTCGACGCCGTGCCGATGCCCGGCGAGGCGATCGAGGTTGCGCGCGGGGTGTTGTGGCTACGCTTCGCCCTGCCGTTTCAACTGGATCATGTGAATGTCTATGTGATCCGCGACGGCGAGGGCTGGGTCGTGGTCGACACCGGCTTGAAGACGGGCGCGACGATTATGGCGTGGGAAACGGCGCTGGCGGGCGCCTTGGAGGGGCGGCCGGTGACGCGGCTGATCTGCACCCACATGCATCCCGACCATATCGGCCTGGCCGGCTGGCTGTGCGAACGGACGGGCGCGCCCCTGCTGATGTCGCAGATCGAATACATCACGGGCCGGATGCTGATGGCCGAGCAGGCAGGCGATGCGCCGGCCGACGGCGAGGTCTTCTATCGCGCGGCGGGCTGGGACGAGGCCCAGATCGAGCGCTGGCGCGCGGACTACGGCGGGTTCGCCAAGAGTGTCAGCCCGATGCCGCGCAGCTATCGCCGGCTGTCGGAGGGTGATGCGCTGAGCATCGACGGCGACGATTGGACCGTGGTGGTCGGGTCGGGCCACAGCCCGGAGCATGTCTGTCTGTGGCGGCGGTCGGACGATGTTTTCATCGCCGGGGATCAGATCCTGCCGCGCATATCGTCGAACGTGTCGGTTTGGTCGACGGAGCCGGAAGCCGATCCGCTGGGCGACTGGCTGGACTCTCTGGCCAAGCTGCGGGCCTTGCTGCCGGAAGGGACGTTCACCCTGCCGGCGCATGGCGAGCCCTTCTACGGCGTTCATGCTCGGCTCGACGCCTTGAAGCGTGGACACGAGGTGGCGCTGAAACGGCTTGAGCGGACGTTGCGTCAACCGTCTAGGGTCGTCGATGGCTTCCCCGCCGTCTTCGGTCGGGCGGTCAGTGACGGGGTGCTCGGCATGGCCACGGGCGAGGCCCAGGCGCACCTGAACTATCTGAAACGACGCGGCCGCGCCCAACGGACGCGGGACGAGAACGGCGTCGACTGGTGGAGCGCCGTCGAACAGGACGAGGAAACGACGTGAGCGAACATATCCGCAGCGAACTGATCGACGGCGTCCTGAGCGTCACCCTGGACCGGGCCGACAAGAAGAACGCCATCACCCAGGCCATGTATTCGGCCCTGGCCGAAGCGACCGAGCGGGCGCGGACCGACGATGCGGTGCGGGTGCTGCTGCTGCGCGCCGAGGGCGACAGCTTCTCGGCCGGCAACGACATTCAGGACTTCATCGCCCTGGGATCGCAGGGCGCGGGACCGGGGGACATGCCGGTGTTCCGCTTCCTGAAAGCGCTGGCGGATCTGGACAAGCCGGCCGTGGCGGCGGTGAAGGGGCGGGCGGTCGGGATCGGCCTGACCATGCTTTTGCACTGCGATCTGGTCGTGGTGGCGGAAGACGCGCTTCTGTCCGTGCCCTTCGTCAACCTGGCCCTGGCGCCCGAGGCGGCGTCCAGCCTGCTGCTGCCGGCCGTGATCGGTCATCAGCGGGCCTTTGAACTGTTCGCGCTGGGCGAGCCTCTGGACGGGCGCACGGCCCTGGCCTGGGGCATCGCCAATCGCGCGGTCCCGGCCGATCAGGTCGAGGCGACGGCGGCAGACCTGGCCGCAAGGGTGGCGGGCCGTGCGCCCAACTCCATCCGCAAGACCAAGCGGCTGATGCGTGACGCGGAAGGTCTGTGGGCCCTGATGCAGCGCGAGGGCGAGGCCTTCGGCTCGCAGATGAAAAGCCCCGAAGCCATGGAGGCCTTCATGGCCTTTACGCAAAAGCGTGCGCCGGACTTTTCAAAGGCAGGCTGACGGTCATCGAACCGCGCCTTGATTTGGCGCAGCTTTGCTTCTAGGTGCCCGCGCCTACTGGAGCGCCGATGTCGCACGCCCTCGCCATTTCCCCGGCCGTAAGCCGTATCGAAGCCGAGACGCCGGCCGACGCCGAAGGCGTGGAGGCGCTGGTCATGGCGGCCTTCGGACCGGGCCGGTTCGCCAAGACGGCCGAGCGCCTGCGTGAAGGCTCGCACGCCGCCGTCGGCTTCGTCGCGCGGCTGGACGGGCGGGTGATCGGCTCGGTGCGGCTTTGGCCCGTCACGGTCGGCGAAACTGCGGCCCTGTTCCTCGGTCCCATCGCGGTGGACGCCGGCCGACGCAGCGACGGTCTGGGCGCCGAATTGGTGCAGGCCTGTCTTGACCAGGCGCGGACGCTGGATGTCGGCGGGGTGCTGCTGGTCGGCGACGCCGCCTATTTCGAGCGGTTCGGCTTTGCCCATGCGCCCGAGGCGATCCTGCCGGGACCAGTGGATCGCCGCCGCGTCCTGTGGCTGGCGACGGGCGTGGATCAGGTTTCGGGTCCGGTTCGCATCGGCTGACCTTTCCCGCACGGTTCGCGGGGCTTAAGTCAGAGGGATGGATGATCCCAAGTCAGGACTGAACGCCGTCGCCGAGGCGGCGAAACAGGCGCCCGGCAAAGGGCTGCCGCCGGTTCACCTGTGGCATCCCGAGCATTGCGGCGAGATCGACATCGTCATCCGGGCAGATGGCGTCTGGATGCACGAAGGCTCGCCCATCGGGCGTAAGGAGCTGGTGCGGCTGTTCTCGACCGTGTTGCGCAAAGACCCGGACGGCTATCACCTGGTCACGCCGGTCGAGAAGCTGAAGATCCAGGTCGAGGATCTGCCGTTTCGGGCCGTGGCGATGGCGCGCGATGGCGACGACTTGGTGTTCACGACCGATGTCGGGGACGAGGTGGCGGCGAGCGAGGCCGATCCCATCGTGGTCGAGACCGATCCGACGACGGGCGAACCGGCGCCGCGCGTCCATGTGCGGCGAGACCTGTGGGCGCGAATCGCGCGCCCTGTCTTCTACGAACTGGTCGAGATGGCCGAGGAGGTCGATGGGCGGCTGGTGGTGCGTTCAGGGGGTAAGGCCTTCTCGCTGGGAACCGTGACGTGAGCCTGGAGACACTGAGAAACCGGCTGGTCGAACGGCTGGCGCCGGTCGAGACTTGGCGGCCGGAGCTGGTCGCGGCGCGATCGGACTTCGACCTGAACCCCCAGGCGACACGGACGGCCAAGGAGCTTCGGCCGGCGGCGGTGCTGATCCCCATCGTGGCCCGGCCCGAGGGGGCGACGGTTCTGCTGACGCGGCGGGCCGACACCCTGGCGCGACACACAGGCCAGATCGCCTTTCCGGGCGGGCGGCTGGACCCCGGCGAAAACGCGGTCCAGGCGGCCCTGCGTGAGGCGGACGAGGAGGTGGCGCTGAACCCGGCTGCAGTCGAGGTGCTGGGCCTGTCCGACGCCTATGAGACCGGCACGGGCTTTCTGGTGACGCCGGTGATCGGCTGGTTGCGCGAGGCGCCGGTCACGACGCCCTCGCCGGACGAGGTGGCTGAGGTCTTCGAGACGCCTTGGGACTTTCTGATGGACGCCGCTAACCACAGGCGCGACTTCTACGACATGGATGAGGGACTGCGGCGCTGGTTCTGGGCCATGCCCTGGGGCGAGCGTTATATCTGGGGCGTGACGGCGGGAATCCTGAAGGCTTTGCACGTCCGGCTTTATGGCGATGAGGCCGCGCCCGAAGCAGCGGCGGACGAGGACGCAGCATGAGCGTCTCGATGGCGGGGCAGCCATGGCTGGCAAGCCAAGCGACGCGGGCGGTTATCGCGGCGCTGGAGGCGGCGGGCGGTCCGGGCTGCGCGCGGTTCGTCGGCGGCTGCGTGCGCAACAGCCTGCTGGGCCAGTCGGTCGACGACATCGACATCGCCACGCGGTTGCGGCCGCAAGAGACTATTGCGGCGCTGAAGGCGGCGGGGCTGAAGGCCGTGCCGACCGGGGTGGAGCACGGCACGGTGACCGGGGTGTCGGAGCGGCGGCCTTATGAGATCACGACCCTGCGCCGCGACGTCGAGACGGACGGACGCCGCGCGGTCGTCGCCTTCACCGAGGACTGGGCCGAGGATGCGGCGCGGCGGGATTTCCGGCTGAACGCCCTCTATGCCGATGCGGCCGGGACGGTGTTCGACCCGACCGGCGGCGGGCTGGACGACGCGGCGGCGGGGCGGATCGTCTTCGTCGGCGAGGCGGAGACGCGCATCCGCGAAGACTATCTGCGTATCCTGCGCTTCTTCCGGTTCTACGCCTGGTACGGGCGGGGCGCGCCTGACGCGGTCGGGCTGGCGGCCTGTGCGGCGTTGAAGGCGGGCATGGCGCAGTTGTCGGCCGAACGGGTGTCCAAGGAGCTGCTGAAACTGCTGGCGGCGCGCGATCCGCGTGCGGCGGTGCGGGCGATGGCCGAAACGGGCGTGCTGGCCCAGGTGCTGCCGCAGGTGCAGCCGCTGCCGCTGTTTGAGGCGATGTGCGGTCTGACCGACGATCCGGTGATGCGGCTGTCGGCTTTGCTGCCCGCCGATGCGGCGGCAGTTGTTGGGATCGCAAGCACTCTACGCCTGTCGAACGCGGTGCGGGACCGGCTGTCGGCGGCGGTTGGGGACGGGCAGGCTGTGTCGCCGCGCATGAGCGACGCCGAGGCCCGGGCGGCGATCTATCGGCTGGGACGCAGGGCGTTCGAGGATCGGCTGATGCGCGCCGAGGCGGCAGGCGAGGGCGACGGGGCGCGGCTGCGTTCGCTGGCCGCCGAGTGGACGCCGCCGAAGATGCCGGTCGGCGGCCGCGATCTGGCGCGGCTGGGCCTCGCCGCAGGGCCTGAGACGGGCCGGCTGATCAAGGCGTTCGAGGACGGCTGGGTCGCTGACGACTTTCCGGCCGACGGGCATGAGGCGCGGCTGAAGGCGCTTATCGCGGCGGATGGGCGCGTGTGAACTCTGTAATGACTGGGCGGTGGTCGGACCCCGTCGGCTGGCCCAGGTGTCGCGTGATCAGGGCCAGATCCGGCGAGCGATAGACCTGATCGATGGTGATGCCGGCGAAGGCCGGGGCCTGACTGGGCCAGGTCGCGGGCCAGCCGGGCGCGGGGATCAGGCCCATGTCCGCCTGGATCTGACGACCGATGCGGGCGGTCGAGACGCTGTTGAAATCGCCGGCGGCGATGACCGGGTGATCCGGCGCGGCCTTGCGACGCTCGGTCAGGGCCATGACCTGGCTGATCTGCCCCCACTGATACTGATAGGGCCAGGGCCGGGTCAGGTGGACGCCGAAGACGTTGATCGGGCCGATGGGCGTCTGGACGACCGCGCCAACGGCGCTGAGGCCGTCGTTGCGGTCGGGCAGTCGTTGCAGGATCGGATAGCGCGAGGCGATGATTGAGCGCGCATGATCGCCCGGCCGAGCTTGGCCGATTAGGGCGCGGTGAGGATAGTCCGGCAGCAGCGTCTCCAACTGCGACGCCGGCGCCTGGCCCATTTCGACCAGCACCAGAATGTCGGCGTCGGCGGCGGAAATGGACCGGCGCATCGCCTCTACATCCGTGTTGAACACCCACAGATTGGCGGAATAGACCCGCACGATGGGCTGGTCGGGCACGGCCGCGCCCTTCTTCGGCGTCCACTGGGGCCAGACGGCGATGGCCAGCACCAGACAGGCCAATCCTCCGATGATCGAGGCCGGCCACAGTCGCAGAATCAGACAGACCAGGGTCACGCCGACGGCCGCAAGCAGCATTGGCGACGTGAACTGGGCCAGGATGTCGACCCAGCGATGTCCGATCCCGCTGAGGGCCGCCACGCCGAACGCCGCCAGCCCCAGCAGAAGGGCGCTTGCCGTCGCATTCGCCGCCAGCTTGATCAGGGTCATCGAAGACGTATCTCTCGGATTGAACGGGAAGCGTCGCGCCGCGTTAAGGCGACGCTTTGGAGGGCGACATGGCCAGACGGTCGATCCGGGATATCGAGAACATCTGGTCCAATGTCGAGGGCGTAAAGAAGCTGTCCGACCGTGTGATCGGCATCGGGCCGTTCGGCCTTGGGCTGGACGCCATGCTGACCTGGGTGCCGGTGGTCGGCACGGTCTATACGGTCGGAACCGGGGGCTGGCTGATGCTTCAGGCCGTGCGGGCCAGGGCGACGCCGGCGACCCTGGCGCGGATGGGGGCCTATATGGCCATCGATACGGCGACCGGCACGGTGCCCATTGCGGGCGACATCGTGGATACCTTTTTTCCCGGCCAGCTGATGGCGGCGCGGGCGCTGCAGAAGCACATCGAAAGCACCCATTGGGTCGAGGACACCGAGGCCAATGCGCGGACCAGCGGCGATCACGAGATGCACGAGGCGCGGGTTGAGAACGACAAGACGCTGAAGCGGATCGTCTATCTGCACGACTGAAATAGGATGGCTGGGCAGGCCCAGCCATCCTATTCGCCGAGACGAAATCACATGAAATCAAAAGCCTGATAGACGGCATCGACCGTCTTCCGGCCTGAGGTAGGGCCGCGCCCAGACTGATCTCCGACGACAACGGAGAGAAGAATGAGCGACGATTTCAGCGCGCGTCTGGCCCTGCCTTATCTGGCGGCGGGGCAGATGCAGAAACATGTGACCCTGAACACCGCCCTGACCCGGCTGGACGCTCTGTTGCAGACGGCGGTGGTCAGCCGGACGACAGCGGTTCAGCCGGGCGATGCGTCCGACGGCGACCTCTATATCCTGCCGGACGATGCGGAGGGCACGGCCTGGGCCGGGCGAGCAGTCGGAACCCTGATGCGGTTCGAGGCGGACGGCTGGACCATCGTGCCGACCCCCGACGGCGTGATCGCCGTCGTGCTGGACGAAGGCGTCGCGGTGGTGCGGGCCGACGCAGGCTGGGTCGCGCTGGGCGAACGGCTGGGCGAGGTGCAGGGGCTGGCGCTGCTGGGCCTGGGCACGACCGCCGATGCGGACACCCCCCTGGCGGCCAAGATCAACGCCGCCCTGTTCACCGCGCGTGGTGTGGACGAGGGCGGCGACGGCGACCTCCGTCTGACGCTGAACAAGCAGGCGGCGGGCGATGTCCTGTCGTTGCTGTTCCAGAGCGGATACGCCGCCCGAGCGGAGTTGGGCCTGATCGGCGATGACGATCTGGGCCTCAAGGCCTGCGACGACGCCGGGACGTGGCGGCCTGTGTTCCGCGTGGACCGCACGACGGGCCGCATCGCCTTTGATCAAGGCGCGGTCAGGCGCGAGACGGTCCTGCTCACCAACGACGGTGAGTACGCTCCGCCACCCTGGGCGCGATGGATCGAAGTCGCCTGCGTCGGCGGCGGAGGAGGCGGAGGCGCAGGACTGTCGGGACCGGAGGGAACCGCACGTTTCGGCGGTGGCGGGGGCGGCGCGGGCGGTCTGACGCATGGCCGTTGGTCCATCGAAGACCTGGACGACGCGCTGGCGATCACTGTCGGGACGGGCGGCGCAGGCGGCGCCGCGGGCGGCGAGAGCCGGATCGCGTCGGGCGGGACCGTCCTGTTGCGCGCGTCGGGCGGGGCCGGTGGAGCCACGGGAACGTCCAGCGAGGGTCTGGGCGGCGCCGGCGGACATGGCCTGCGCGCCGCCAATCCCGGCGGCGGTTCGTCGATCACGATGGCGGGGGCGACGGGCGGCGAAACCGCCTGTGCCGATGGGCCGGGCGGGGGAGGCGGGGGCGGCGGACTGAGCGCGGCCAATGTCTCGCGATCCGGGGGACCGGGCGGCGCCGGCGGCTGGTCGGGCCTTCGCGCGGCCGGGGGCGTCGCTGGCGCTGCGGGTCAGGCCTCTACGAGGCCGTCTCTGTCGATGGTCGGCGGAGGCGGCGGGGGCGGAAACGCTTCGGCGAGCGGCGCCGGAAGTCCCGGCGGCGCAGGCGCGACCTTTGGCGCAGGCGGAGGTGGAGGAGGCGCTGGCCTGACCGTCGCCGGCCAGGGCGGTTCAGGCGCTGCGGGCGTCGTTCGCATCACGGCCGTCGGATGAGCCGGCGGCGACATCCGGCCGAGCCGGTCGAAGTGCTGGAGGCCGAGGCGTGGGAAGCGCCCGACAGCCTCAGCGACGGGGAATGGCGCGCCCATTCCGGCTGGGACGGGCGCTGCGCCGTCGAAACCTATGACGAGGAGGACGAACGATGACCCGACGTGTGCAGGGGCCGATCCCCTTGGCTGAAGGACGCTGGCTGTTTCGGCGGCTCTATGCCTTCGCCGTCAGCGCGGGGCTGTGGGTGCTGCTGATGCGCACCGTCGGGCGAATGCCGCCCGAGATGCTGCCCAAAATGACGGATGGGCTGATGGGGCTGCTGGCCCTGATCCTGGTGCTGTATCTGGTGGCGCCCACCGCCCAGCAACTGGTCGCCCTGATCGCCAACGCCCGTCTGAAGATCACGGGAGGCCAGCCATGAGCTTTCGGCTGTCCAGCCGGTCGCGCACGCGGCTTGAGGGCGTGCATCCGGCGCTGACGGCGGTGGTCGAGGCGGCCATCGCCCGCACGCCCGTGGACTTCATGATCACCGAGGGGGTGCGCACGGCGGTGCGCCAGGCGGCGCTGGTCAAGGCCGGGGCCAGCCGCACGATGCGCTCGCGCCACCTGACCGGCCATGCCGTCGATGTCGCCGCATTGGTTGACGGGCAGGTGCGGTGGGACTGGCCCTTGTATGGCCGGATCGCCGAGGCGTTCAAGGCGGCGGCGCTTGACCTGAAGACGCCTCTGATCTGGGGTGGCGACTGGAAGACGCTGCGCGACGGCCCGCATTTCGAGCTGGATCGAAAGGCCTTTCCATGAGCGTCGGGTCGATCTTGCGCGCGCTGACGCCGCTGGGCTGGCTGGCGACGGGCGCAGTGGTGCTGACGCTGGGGTTCGCCCTGTTGGGCGGCCTCGGCTTTCGCTGGGATCCGCTGAATCTTCAGCAGAAGCGTCTGGAGACCGCCCGGACCCAGGCGCGTGACGCCGGCACCATCGCGACCGCGGAAGCCAACGCCCGGCGGCTCGAAACCGAAGGCGCGGCGGCTCAGGCCCGGCGCGTCGATCACTATCAACACAGGACGACGGCGGCCGAGCGTGCGACCGCAACCGCCGTCGCACAGGCCAGGAGCGCCGATGACGCCAACAATCCTTTGGAAGACCGCCGCGCTGATCGCCTGCGCGGCCATGACGACGAGCTGTGCCGGCTCGCCCCCGATCTCGACGGTTGCGCCGGCGCGGCTGGTGCTGCCGGAGGCGGCGAAGCGGTCTTGCGCTCTGGCGATTCTGCCGGCTGAGCCTACGGCAGGCGATCTGGACACGGCCTATGTGCTGCGGGGCGCCCAGATCATGGCCTGTGACGGGGCGCGGCGGCTGGCGGTGGAAACGCTACTGGCCGAACGGGCGATGCAGGATGCGCAATACGGCCTGAAACGATCTGGCGACTGACGCCCTGCAGAAACGACTCGGCAACTTCTGCCGCCTCAGGTGCAGGTTTGCCGGGTCGTTTCACAAAACGCCGAGATAAGTTCAATGAAATCAGTAACAGCGTCGGGTTGGCGCCCCGTTTCTGACTGGCCCCGCCCTTGCTCTTAGAGAGACCGAGCAAAACGCTCCTGGCGCTAAAATGGCGCCGGACATCACACGAAGTGAACAGGAAAGCCAAAATGGCTACGAGCATCAATACGAACTACGGCGCAGCTGTCGCCCTGCAAAACCTCAATGCGACCAACGCCATGTTGGAGCGCACGCAAAACCGTGTGAACACGGGACTGAAAGTCGCGACCGCCAAGGATAGCGGCGCAATCTTCGCCATCGCCACGACGCAGCGCGCCAACATGGGCGCCATGGACGCCGTGAAGAATTCGCTTCAGCGCGGACAATCGATCGTCGACGTGGCCCTGGCGGCCGGCGACACGGTCACCACTGCGCTGGAAGAAATGAAGTCTCTGGCCGTGTCCATCCAATCGTCGACGGGCGCCGCCCAGACGTCTTATCTGGATGAATTCAAGGCTATGGGCGCCGAGATCACCGCCGCACTGGCAGGCGCCGCCTTCGACGGCGTCAACCTGTGGACCGCCGCGACGCCGACGAACCTGATCAAGGATGTCGCAGGCGGCACGACCGCCATCGGCTTCACCGCTGCGGGTGGCAAGGCCGCCGACACGGACATCACCACCATCACCAACCAGTCGATCGCCGCCACGGCCGCTACCGTCGCCGCTGTCGATGCCGCCATCGCCGAAGTCACCGCTTCCTTGTCGACCCTGGGCACCCAGTCCAAGTCGGTCGGTCGTCAACTGACCTTCGTCGGCAAGCTGCAGGACGCCACCGAAGCCGGCATCGGCAACCTGGTTGACGCCGACCTGGCCAAGGAAAGCGCCAAGCTGACCGCCTTGCAGACCAAGCAACAGTTGGGCGTGCAGGCGCTGTCGATCGCCAACTCGTCCAGCCAGATCCTGCTGAGCCTGTTCCGTAACTAAGGCGAGGGATCCCGTCTCGTCAGTTCGCACCCGGGCGCATCTTCACGCCGTCCGCCTCATCCAACTTGAAGCAAGCCCGGCAGTTCTTGCCGGGTAAGCGACCCCGCACGGCAAGAACTGCCGGGCGGAAAGGAGGGTAAATCAATAGTAAATACATGAAATCAGATAGTTACCCTGATAATTGTTCGGGCTGACTGGCCCGGCAATTGCTTCTTACCCACTGAGCAAAAAGCTCCTGTCGCCAAAACGGCGACAGCCCTCACGAAGTGAAAAGGACCGGCCAAAATGGCTTCTATCAATACGAACTACGGCGCCGCCATCGCGCTGCAAAACCTGAACAAGACCAACTCGGAGCTGGAGCGGACGCAAAACCGCATCAACACCGGCATGAAGGTCTCGACCGCCAAGGACAGCGGGGCGATCTTCTCGATCGCCACGGCCCAACGCGCCAACGCCGCTTCGCAAGACGCGGTTCGTTCCACCCTCCAACGTACGCAATCGATCACCGACGTGGCTCTGGCCGCCGGCGACACCATCACGACCGCTCTGGAAGAGATGAAGTCCCTGGCCGTCTCGATCCAGTCGTCGGCTGCCGGTTCCAGCGCCGAGACCTCCTATCTGGCCGAATACAATGCGCTGGGTCTGGAAATCACCGCTGCGGTCTCCGGCGCCTCATTCGATGGCGTCAACAGCCTGACGACGCCCCTGGGCGTGGCCGGCCTGACCGATGTCAGCGGCGGCGGCAAGGCCCGTGCGGCCGCCACCACCGCCAATGTCGACACCGCCATCGCCACCGTCACCGGCGCCCTGTCGACCCTGGGCACCCAGTCCAAGTCGCTGGGTCGTCAGATCACCTTCGTCAACAAGCTTCAGGACGCTCTTGAAGCCGGCGTGGGCAATCTGGTGGACGCCGATCTGGCCAAGGAAAGCGCCAAGCTGACCGCCCTGCAAACCAAGCAACAGCTGGGTGTGCAGGCGCTGTCGATCGCCAACTCATCCAGCCAAGTGCTGTTGAGCCTGTTCCGCTAAGGGCCGGGAAGGGGGTCGCCTAGGCGGTTCCCCTTTCATGGCTTTCAGTAACGGCCGGCGGTTCCTGACCGTCGTCCATCCCCGAGCAAAACGCTCACGTCGCCCGATCACGGCGACGATCACGAAGTGAGTAAGGAACGCCCCCATGGCGAGTATCAACACCAACTACGGCGCCGCCATCGCGCTGCAAAACCTGAACAAGACCAACTCGGAGCTGGAGCGGACGCAAAACCGCATCAACACCGGCATGAAGGTCTCGACCGCCAAGGACAGCGGGGCGATCTTCTCGATCGCCACGTCGCAACGGGCCAATGCTTCGGCCCAGGACGCCGTTCGCACTTCGCTGCAACGCGGTCAGTCCATCGTCGATGTGGCCCTGGCCGCCGGCGACACCATCACCTCCGCCCTGGAAGAGATGAAGTCCCTGGCCGTCAGCATCGCCTCCTCGACAGGTGCAGCCAAGACCTCCTACGAGTCGGAGTTCACCGCCCTCGGCAAGGAAATCAAATCTGCTCTGGACGGCGCCAGCTTCGACGGCGTCAACCTGCTGACCACCGCGTCCACGGGCGCCACCGAGGTCAAGGTCCAGACGGGTACGGGCGCTGCCGACACCAAGACCGTCGGCACCACGGCGGCGTTGAGTGCGAACACGGACCTGGCCAAGTTCACCGCGGCCACCCCTGCGGTCGCCGACTTCACTGTCGCCAACGTGGATCTGGTCATCTCGGCCGTGACCACGGCCATGTCCACCATCGGCACCCAGTCCAAGTCGATCGGTCGTAGCGTCACCTTCGTCAACAAGCTCCAGGACTCCCTGGAAGCCGGCGTGGGCAACCTGGTCGATGCCGATCTGGCCAAGGAAAGCGCCAAGCTGAGCGCCCTGCAGACCAAGCAACAACTGGGCGTGCAGGCGCTGTCGATCGCCAACTCCTCCAGCCAGGTGCTGCTGAGCCTCTTCCGCTAAGGCCCGGAGGGCGCGGGTCGCTTCGGCGGCGCGCGCCCAAGGTCTTGAACCGGCGTCGGTCTCCGACCGTCGCCATCGCCTGAGCAAAACGCTCCCGCCGCCAAAATGGCGTCGGCCATCACGAAGTGAAGAAGGACAGCCAAAATGGCTTCGATCAATACGAACTACGGCGCCGCCATCGCGCTGCAAAACCTGAACAAGACCAACTCGGAGCTGGAGCGGACGCAAAACCGCATCAACACCGGCATGAAGGTCTCGTCGGCCAAGGACAGCGGGGCGATCTTCTCGATCGCCACGTCACAACGGGCCAACGCCGCCTCGCAAGACGCGGTTCGCTCCGGCCTGCAACGCACGCAATCGATCACCGACGTGGCTCTGGCCGCCGGCGACACCGTCACGACCGCTTTGGAAGAGATGAAGTCTCTGGCAGTCAGCATCGCATCGTCGACCGGTGCTGCGCAGACTTCCTACCTGGCGGAATACAATGCGCTGGGCACAGAAATCTCCGGCGCGATTTCGGGCGCGAGCTTCGATGGCGTCAACAGCCTGACGACGCTGGGTGCGAATGCGGCGATCACCGCCGTGAACACTGGCTCCGTCACCGCCGCCAACGCCACGACCGCCAACGTCGATGCGGCCATCACGGCCACGACCGGCGCCCTGGCCACCTTGGGCACCCAGTCCAAGTCGCTGGGTCGTCAGATCACCTTCGTCAACAAGCTTCAGGACGCTCTTGAAGCCGGCGTGGGCAATCTGGTGGACGCCGACCTGGCCAAGGAAAGCGCCAAGCTGACCGCCCTGCAAACCAAGCAACAGCTGGGTGTGCAGGCGCTGTCGATCGCCAACTCGTCGAGCCAGGTTCTGCTCGGCCTGTTCCGCTAAGGCCCGGAGATCCGGTCGCCCCGGCGGCCGGATCGCAGGTCTCGACCCCGAGCAAAATGCTCCCGTCATCAAAACGACGACGGCCATCACGAAGTGAAGAAGGACAGCCAAAATGGCTTCGATCAATACGAACTACGGCGCCGCTATCGCGCTGCAAAATCTGAACAAGACCAACTCGGAGCTGGAGCGGACGCAAAACCGCATCAACACCGGCATGAAGGTCTCGTCGGCCAAGGACAGCGGGGCGATCTTCTCGATCGCCACGTCGCAACGGTCCAACGCTTCGGCCCAGGACGCCGTTCGCACTTCGCTGCAACGCGGTCAGTCCATCGTCGATGTGGCCCTGGCCGCCGGCGACACCATCACGACGGCCCTGGAAGAGCAAAAGTCCCTGGCCGTCAGCATCGCGTCTTCCACGGGCACGGCTCAGGCGTCGTATCTGGCGGAATACAATGCGCTGGGCACTGAAATCTCCAGCGCCCTGGGCGGCGCCACCTTCGACGGGGTCAACCTGTTCAAAGCCAACGCCGCGGCCATCACCGTGCAGACCGGCACATCGTCGACCTCCACGTTGAAGGCCATCGCAGCCACCGATACAGCGGTCGCGACCACGGCGACGGCTGCGGCCGGCGATGCGGCCACCCTGGTCGCCACCGTCGATAGCGCCATCTCGGCCTTCTCGGCGGTCCTGTCCGACTTCGGCACCAAGTCCAAGTCGGTGGGACGCAGCATCACCTTCGCCAACAAGCTTCAGGACGCTCTTGAAGCCGGCGTGGGCAATCTGGTGGACGCCGACCTGGCCAAGGAAAGCGCCAAGCTGACCGCCCTGCAAACCAAGCAACAGCTGGGTGTGCAGGCGCTGTCGATCGCCAACTCGTCGAGCCAGGTTCTGCTCGGCCTGTTCCGCTAAGCGAGCGGCCGGAGCGGTTTTTCGACCGCTCCGGCTGACCGTTCAATCCTCAAGGGAGCGTGGGCCGACCCGCGCATGGAGCCATGACAGACAATGTCGCGAGATTAGTAAGCGTACCTCAGCCACCCGCCGCCGACGCCGTTTCGCCCAATTCGGCCTTGCCTGAGCCGACGCATCGGAACGACAACGACGACGCCAGCCGTTATCGCCTGACCATCGAGGCGATCGGGGACAATCGTTTCGTCTACAAGGTCCTGGACCGCGTGACGGGTGAAGTGATCCGTCAGTTGCCGCGCGAGGATGTCGAGAAACTGCACAGCGATCCGACCTATCGTGGAGGAAGGGTGGTCGACACCGCGGTCTGACGGCCGTCTGTCGGTTCTGGTATCGTTAACGCCGCCGGCTCGCCGGGCGGCGGATTTATGGTTTCTGGCGCGTTAACCCTCCGCTCACGACTCATGGTTAATACTGACGGGAACAGAACGTCCGGGGCTTGAAGCCATGACCACCAGCATCCACACCAATACCTCGGCGATGATCGCCCTGCAGAATCTGAACAGGACCAACGAACAGTTGGCTTCGACGCAGAGCCGGGTGAACACGGGCCTGAAGGTCCAGGGCGCCAGAGACAACGCCGCAGTCTGGGCCGTCGCCCAGGGACAGCGCGCCGATCGCGGCTCGCTGGAAGCGGTGGCCACCAGTTTGAACCGCGCCACATCCATCGCAGACGTGACACTGGCGGCGGGGCAGCAGATTTCGGACCTGCTGATCGAGCTGAAGGGCAAGGCCACCGCCGCTTCCGACGAAAGCGCCACCCTGGCGATGCGGACGTCGTACAACGACGAGTTCCAGTCGCTGTTGAAGTCGATCCAGTCGTTCGCGGACAACGCGATCTTCGACGGTTCGAACATTCTGGACGGCTCGGCCACCGCCGGCATCAACTTCCTGGCCAGCGCCGACGGCGCCGAGACCATCACCCTGAACCGTCAGAACCTGACGCTGGCGGGCCTGGGCCTGGCGGCCTCCACCACTCCGGTTGCAGCGGCGCCGGACCTCCTGACCAAGGCCAAGGCCGACGACGCCCTGACGCGGATCAACACCGCCATCTCCACAAGCACGGCGCGGCTGGCCGAACTGGGCGCCCAGTCCAAGCAGATCGAACGCCACACCACCTATGTCGGCAAGCTGTCCGACGCGCTGGAAGCCGGCATCGGCAATCTGGTGGACGCGGACCTGGCCAAGGAAAGCGCGCGCCTTCAGGCCCTGCAGGTTCAGCAGCAGCTGGGCGTCCAGGCCCTGTCGATCGCCAACCAGGCGCCGCAGGTCATACTGTCCCTGTTTAAGGGCTAACCGCGCCGCTTAACGGTTCGTTATCGGGCGCCGCCGCACGATAGGGGTGGAGCCGTCTGAATGATCAACAACAGCTATTTGCTGGGTCTTTACGGGGCGTCGACGGACTCGTCGTCGCTGACCGGAGCCACCACGTCCGCCGCCGCCAAGAAGAAGACCCAGCCGACGGCGCCGTGGTCCTCGACGACGACCCCGGCCAAGGCCAGCGATCTTGTGCGCGCCGCACTGGCCGGTCGCAAGCTGATCGACGAGAACAATGTCAGCCTGGATCTGGCCGGCACCTCGGGCGACTACCGCAAGATGTTCGCCCTGTATCAGGGCCTGAATACGCTGGGCGCCCTGGCTGACCGGGCCGGGGTCAAGGGGCTGACCGCGTCTGAGTCCACCCAGTTGTCCAAGCGGTTCGGCGAAGGCCTGGCCGACCTGTCCGCCTACCTCGGCGCGGCGAAATTCGAGGACGTTCGCCTGGTCCAGGGCGTGGCCCAGACGGCGGTGAAGAGCACATTCGCGGTCGAGCGCGCGCCGACCACCTTCGTCACCGCGCCCGTCCACGACGGCGCCGCGGCTTCCCCGGTCAAGGCGTTTCAGGGCGACGTGAAGTTCGCCATGACGGTCAAGACCACGGCGGGAACCCGGACGATCAACATGGACCTGTCCGAGATGGGCGCGACCGACCGTTCGATGATGACCGTCGTCGATTATATGAACGGCAAGCTGGAGGCCGCGGGCGTCTCCGCACGCATCAGCAACCAGTTGATCCCCGCCGAACCCCGCACGATCAAGAGCGGCGCAAAGACCATCACCCTGCCGGCCGGGCCGGACAAATGGGCGCTGAAGGTGACGGGCGGGACCGGCGAGGCGATCAGCTTCCAGGCCGTCGATACCTCCGACGCCGTCTATGTGACGCAAGGGGTCGGCAAGACCGGCGCGGGTCAGTTGCTGAAATTCCAGGCCGATGGCGGCGCCGCCCCCGCCGCCCAGCAGGGCGTGGACGATCCGTTCTGGGTCGAGGGCAGGGTGGGTCAGACCGACCTGCCCGACGGCGTCGCCGCCGTGAAGGCCAGCGCCGTGGCGCCCGACGGCTCCGTCTGGGTTGTCGCCGAACTGACGGCGGGCGACGCCAATCAGCCGATCAAGGGCGCGCGCGACGTGGCCCTGGTGAAATACGATTCCGCCGGCAACCTGATGCAGACCAAGCTGCTGGGCGCGGCGTCCAGCGCCAACGGCTTCTCCATCGCCATCGACGATGACGGACGGGTGGCTCTGGCTGGGTCCGTCACCGGCGCCCTGGAACCGGGCAAGAGCGGCGATAGCCCCGCCGTCGCCGACAGTTTCGTCTCGGTCTTCGACAGTTCAGGCCAGGAGCTGTGGACCCAGCGTCGCGGGGCCAAGGCGGCCGACGAGGCGACCGAGGTTCGGTTCGGCGCCGACGGCATGGTCTATGTCGCCGGTCGCTCGAAATCGGCCATGCCGGGCAATGCGGCCATCGGCGGCTGGGATTCCTATCTTCAAGCGTTCCAGGAAAAGCCGACCAGGATCAATGGCCCGGATGTCGGGGTGAACGTCTCGACGCTTCAGTTCGGCACGGCTGGCGACGACTCGGTCCAGGCCATGACGGTGTCTGGTTCCAATCTCTATACGGCGGGTGTCGAGAACGGGAAGGCGGTCGTGCGTCGCTTCACCCTGAACGCCGACGGCGCGCCGACCCTGGCCTCGACCCGCGACCTCGGTTTCGCCAGCGGCGCCATCGCCGGCATTTCGGTCGAGAACGGCAAGGTCGTCGTCACCGGCCAGACCGAGAATGCGGCCCTGGATATCGGCACGGTCACCAACGCCCACGCGGGCGGCAGCGACGTCTTCGTCGCCACGCTGTCGGAGGATCTTCAGGCGTCCGGCGACGACCGCCTGACCTATTTCGGCGGGGCGGGCGCGGACACGGCCGCCGATGTCGCGATCAAGGACGGCAAGGTCTGGATCACGGGCACGAACCGCACCGAGGGTGCGGGCAAGGACGACCCGACCTCGGCCTATCTGGCGCGCATCGACCTGGCCACTGGGGCGGTGGAGTCCAACAAGACCTGGCGCGCCGACGGCGACCAGGCCAAGCCGACCAGCCTCAGCCTCGCGGCGGGCGGCGCAAGTGTTCTCGACCGGCTGGGCTTGCCGCAAGGCCAGATCATGCAGGCGGATTCCAAACTTCTGACCGTCGCCACCTCGGCCAGGGTCGGGGATCAGTTCACCATCACGCCCGCCGCCGGCGGCCGCGCCGTCACCGTGACCATCGACGCCAAGGACACGCTGGAATCCCTTGCCAAGAAGATCGGAACCGCGTCTGGCCGACAGCTCGAAGCCAAGGTGATCACGGACCTCAAGGCCAGGCCCGTCGTCCAGCGGCTTGAGATCAAGACGGCCGCCAACAAGGAGGGGGCCATCATCTCCGCCGGCGCTATCGGCAAGGACGCTTTGGGCGCTCTGGGCCTGTCGCCCGGCTTCGTCGGCCCGGTCAAGCCGGACAAGGACGCGACCAAGACCTTCGGCCTGAACCTGTCGAACAAGCTGACCCTGAACGACTCGGCCTCGATCAAGGCGGCCATCGATTCGCTGGCCCAGGCGATGACGGCGGTGCGCTCGTCCTATCGCTCGCTGGCGCCGTCGACGGGCACGATCACCAATACCCAGACCGGCAAGGGTTCGTCGAACGCCTATCAGCAGACGCAGCTGGCCAACTATCAGGCCGCCCTCAACCGCCTCATGGCTTGATCCGTCGTCCTTCGCGGTTGACGCCCGGCGCCCGCTCGGGGTTATTGACCTCCTCATCCGCGAAAGCCCCTTCATGGCCCTTCCGAAAGACAACCGCGTCATCATCGTGGTCGGCGCTGGTCTGGTGATCATCGCCGCCGTCGTGCTGGCCCTGATCTTCACCGGCGGCGGCGACAAGACTCCGGAGGCGCCGCCCGCGTCCAAGGGCGGACTGGTGGTCAATCTGGCCGACGCTCCCTCGCTGGAGCCGACGCGCGAGCTGCGCTGCTTCGTTGATGGTCAGTTTGTCGGCATGGCGACCCTGGCCGTCTGCGCCCAACGCAACGGCCTGGCGACCGACGCCCTGGACGTGGGGCTGGACGCCACGGGCGCCCTGGCCGCTGCGCCCACGGCCGCCTTCGCTCCGCCCCCCGAACTGCCCGCCGTCGAGATGGCCGAGACCACGCCGCCCGCCTATGTCGAGCAGAGCCCGGCGCCGCGCCCCACGCCGGTCGCCAACGGCAGCCCCTGCCTGCGCCACAGCGGATCGGACTGGCGCACCCTGTCGCCGAACATGAGCCTGAACGCCTGCGTCCAGGCCCTATACGCCGGGACCTGTGTCGGACCGGGCGACGCCCAGTACGGCCGCTGGGGCGACACGACGCTGCGTCTGGTGCCGCGCCGGGTGGAACAGTCGGGCGACAATTCTCGTTTCCGGACCCTGGCCGAGCAGGATCGCAACTGCCAATTTCCTGGGATGAACTGATGCGCCTCGTCGTTCTCGCCGCCGTCGCCGGGACCGCCCTGCTGGGGGCCTGCTCGAATGAACCCAAGTATGAGTTCGCCCAAGGCGCCTGCTATTTCGTGGCGACGCCGGACAACGCCCCGCCGCGCCTGCAGAAGATCGCCGACGATCAGCCCCAGCTGGAACAGTGCGCCGCCCGCCTGGAGGAGATGCGTCTGCGCTTCCTGCGCATGGGCGGTTCGAACCAGGAGTTGGCGGGCGCCTATCAGGGTCGGTTCATCTTCATCGACCGCGAGGGGGTCAAGATCGGCAAGAGCCTGACCGGCAGCCGCTTCTTCGCCATGGCCCGCACAGGCGACGGCCGCCTGGCCATCCCCGGCGCCATCCAGCGCGACGAGACGGGGCGCCCCATCGCCATCGCAGCGGACCCCGCCGCGAAGTAAGACTTGCGCGATGTGAACAAAGGTGGAACATTTCATTAATGATCCACCGATTTGGCGGGTCGGATGTCGAAAGCGGCTGGCGGTGACGCGTCGCCCCGGTCAGACATCGGACTGAATTGACGGGGCAGGCGAGGGACTCGTCGCTCCACACGAGAAGGAAGTTTCCATGGCGGGCAGCGTCAACAAGGTCATTCTGGTCGGCAACCTGGGTCGCGACCCCGAAATCCGGTCCATGCCGAACGGCGACCGTATCGCCAACCTGTCGATCGCGACCTCGGAAACTTGGCGCGACAAGTCCTCGGGCGAGCGCAAGGAAAAGACCGAGTGGCACCGCGTCGTCATCTTCAACGACAACATCGTCAAGGTGGTCGAGAACTATGTGAAGAAGGGCTCGACCGTCTATATCGAGGGCGCGCTCCAAACCCGCAAATGGACCGACCAGCAGGGCGTTGAGAAATATTCGACCGAGATCGTGGTCAGCCGCTTCAAGGGTGAACTGACCATGCTGGGCGGCCGCTCGGAAGGCGGATCGCAAGGCGGCGGCTATGCCAGCGGCGGCGGCGGCGGCGGCGGCGGCGGTCGCGGCGACGACGACTATTCCTCGGGCTTCTCCACCGGCGGCGCCAACAAGCCCAGCGGACCCAAGGAAAGCTACGACCTGAACGACGACATTCCGTTCTAAGGGTTCGGCCGTTCTAGGGGTTCGGAAATGGGGCGGGGGCCTTACAGCTATCGTGAGGATCCCGCCGTTCCGGCCTTCATGGACGACCGGCCCCTGGTTCTGTTTGACGGCGATTGCGCGCTCTGCTCCGGTTCTGCGCGCAAGATCCTGAAGCACGACCGGGGCGGGCGTATCCGGCTCGCGCCGACGCAGTCGCCGCTGGGCCGGGCCTTGTTGGTCCACTACGGCGTCGATCCCGACGATCCCTATGCGATGCTGCTGATCCAGGACGGCGTGGCGCGAGTGCGTTCGGACGGCGTTCTGGGCATCGCGGTCCTGCTGCCGCCACCTTATCGTCTGGCGATCCTGGGGCGGATCGTGCCGCGGATCGTCCGCGACACCCTCTATGATTTCATCGCACGCCGTCGCCGCCGCTTTCCCGGCGCGACCTGGTGCGCCACTCCTGCGGCTGGGGTCGATCTGACGGACCGGGTGCTGGAATGAGTAGACGCGTGCTGGTGCTAGGCGCCAACGGCTTCATCGGCTCGCATGTCGCGGCGGCTTTATCGTCTGCGGGCTGGTCCGTGCGCGCTGGCGCGCGCCGCATCGCCGAACCGTCCCGTCGCGCGCCCAGCTTCGTGTGGGTCGTCGCCGACTTCGCCAAGCTGACCACGGCCGAGGCCTGGGCGCCGCTGCTGGCCGGCGTCGATGCGGTGCTGAACTGCGTCGGCGTGCTCCAGAACGGCGCGGGCGACAGCACCCGCGCCGCCCACGTCGACGGCCCGCGCGCCCTGATCGAAGCCTGCGAGGCGGCGGGCGTAAAACGGCTCGTGCATCTTTCAGCCGTCGGGGCGGACGATGACGCCGGCACCGACTACGCTCGGACAAAGGCCGAGACAGAGCGGATGGTCGCCGCCAGCACGCTCGACTGGCTCATCCTGCGGCCGTCGCTGGTGGTGGATCGTGCGGCCTTCGGCGGCACGGGCCTGATCCGCGCGCTGGCGGCCTTTCCGCTGTTCAGCCCGGTGGTGGGCGGCGACCAGACTTTCCGTCCGATCCCGCTGGGCGACCTGTCCGCCGCCGTCGTGGCGGCGCTGAAGCCCGGCGCTCCGTCGCGCCAGTCGTTCGACATGCCTGGGCCTGAACCGGTCAGCATGGCCGAGACGGTGCGTCTGTATCGCGGCTGGATGGGATTGAGCCCGGCGCCGGTCGTTCGCGTGCCGCGCGCTCTGGCCGCGCCCGCACTGGCGATCGGCGACCTCTTGGGTCGGCTGGGCTGGTCCTCGCCGATCCGCACGACGGCGATCAAGCAGATGGATCATGATGTGTCGGGTCAGGACAGCGGCTGGGCCCAGGCATTGGGCGTTACGTCGCGCGGCTTCACCCGGTTTTTGGCCGAGACCCCGGCCTCGGTTCAGGATGTTTGGCACGCGCGGCTGTGGTTCGTGCGGCCGGTCTCCATTGTGACCCTGGGCCTGTTCTGGCTGATCACCGGCCTGATCAGTTTCGGGCCAGGCTGGGACCGCGCCGTCGCCATCCTGCATGAGGGCGGTTACGGCCGCATGGCCGGACCCATCGCCTGGTGGGGCGCGCTGCTGGACGTGGTCCTGGGGCTGATGCTGTTCGTGCGCCCGTGGACGGCACAGGTGGCGATCTTCATGTGCCTGGCCACCGTCGGCTATCTGACGGCCGCGACGCTCAGCCTGCCGCACTTCTGGATCGACCCGCTGGGGCCGTGGCTCAAGGTGCTGCCGATGATGGCCCTGTGCCTGTTCGTGGCGTCGACGGATGCGCGCCGATGAGCCTGTATATCCTGCTTAAGATCGTCCACATCTTGTCCGGCGCCGTGCTGTTCGGGACCGGCGCGGGCATCGCCTTCTTCATGCTGCGCGCCCACTCGACCAAGGATGCGAAGACGGTCGCCGAGGTCGGTCGCATCGTCGTCCTGGCCGATTTTGTCTTCACCGCCACGGCCGTCGTGATCCAGCCGATCAGCGGCCTGGCCCTGATCCACCTGCAGGGTTGGTCCCTGACCAGTTCGTGGCTGCTGGCCGCCTATGGGCTCTATGTCCTGATCGGCTTCTGCTGGCTGCCGGTGGTATGGATCCAGTACCGGATGATGAAGCTGGCCGAACAGGCGGCAGGGCAGGGCGCACCCTTGCCGGCCGCCTATCATCGCCTGTTCCGCTGGTGGTTTGCCCTGGGCTGGCCCGCCTTCGCCGGCGTCCTGGCCATCTACTGGCTGATGGTCGCCAAGCCGGCGTTCTGAGCCGTCACCAGACTGCCTGGTCGAAGTGACGCAGGATTACCTGATCGGCCGTGATCAACTGCGCCCCGTCGGCCATGGCGTTGGCGACGATCAGCCGGTCGAACGGATCGCGCGTCCAGGCGAAGCGGCAGGCGGCGTCCGATACGGCGGCGGTCGAGGCGTCAGATAAGGACAGGTCGAGCCGGTCCTGAAGGTCCGTCAGGAGAAGATCGGCGGTCGGCAGCTTCACCCGTCCGATCTCGATCAGGATTTCGATCTCGACCAACACAAGCGGCGACAGGCAAAGCTCGCGCCCGCGCGCCAATTCCCGCTGCGCACGACGGCTGATCTGCCGCTCCAGACGATAATAGAGCCAGAGGGCGACCTGGGTATCGAGGTGGATCACTTGTCGCCGAAGTCGAACTTGGCGTCCGGATCCCAGGTCCAGTGGCTCTTGTTGGTGTCGATGTCGTCAGGACAGTCGTCGGCGCCTTCGCGAACGCCTTGCGCCATATAGGCGTCCCAGCGCTCCTCCGGCGTGATCTTGCGTTCGACCGCCTCGGCGACCAGCGTCAGCCGCCGTTCGCCGCGCCGGATCACCAGCGGCTCGCCGGTCGCGAGGACGCTGTCGACCAGCCGGAACAGGTCCTTGCGTAGAGCGGTCAGGGTGACTTCGGTCATATGTACATGTTGGTTGTGGAAGACGTACATGTCAATGCAACGCCCGGACATGGCATGTGAAGGGCGCACAGGCCCGCGCCGTGCCATAGGGCAAGTATGACCGACGCCAATCCTGAAGTTGGGCCCGCACCCGCGCCATTTCCTGCAAAGCCCCACGCCCTGACCGGGCTGGAGATCGGCGCCATCGTGGCGATCATCGTCGTGTGGGGCGTCAACAACGCCGGGGCCAAGCTGGCGACCGAGCATCTGTCGCCTCTGCTGGTCGGGGCCATCCGGTTCGGCATCGCCAGCGCCTGTCTGATCGCCTTCGTGCGGCCGCCGTTCCCGGACTGGAAGAGCCTGATGCTGATCGTCATCGTCGGCGGCCCGATCCAGTACGGCCTGGCCTATACCGCCTACTGGCTGGCGACCGACGTCAGCCCGGTGACGGTCGCCAACCAGCTGTGGATACCCTTCACCACCCTGTTCGCCTTCCTGATCCTGGGCGAGCGGCTGTCCAAGGCGGCCCTGGTCGGTATGGGCGTGGCCTTCGTCGGCGTGGCCTGGATGACGCTGGACGCCCATGCCTTGCAGGACTGGAAGGCTATTCTGGTCGCCATCGCTGCCGGCGCAGCCTGGGGCGTGACCACGGTGGTGGCGCGCCGCACGACCTCCATCCCGCCGCTGAAGATGCAGGGCCTGCTGGCGCTGGGCGCCTTTCCGGTCATGGCCTTTGGCTCGGCCGTGTTCGAACACGGGCAATGGGAGGCGGTGAAGACCGCCACGCCCATGGTCTGGGCCTCGCTGCTGTGGGCTGGGATCGTCTCGTCGGTTCTGGCGACGACCCTGCTGTTCTGGCTGGTTCAGCGACGCGAGGCGGGGCGGGTGACGCCCTATCTGCTGGTCACGCCGGTGGTGTCGATGCTGATCGGCTGGGGCTTCATGGGCGACATCCTGACGCCTCAGATCCTGACAGGTTCTGCCATCGCCATGGGTGGGGTGGCGCTGGTTGCTCTTGCTGAACGGGGCTTGCGCGCGGGGGCCGCCAAGGCTTGATCTGTTCCTGACCGTTTCAGGAGACAATCATGCCCCACGCCCCCCTCGACGCCGACCATGTCTCCCGCCGCTGGCTGGGCAAGGCGACGCACGACCTGCCGGCGAACGAAGCCAGCGTGGTCCGCAGCGCCGCCGAACGCCGCCCGATCTCCGAGGATATCAACGAGACCTTCGACGACCGCCAGACCTTCGGCGAGAGGCTGGCGGACCGGGTCGCCGAGTTCGGCGGGTCCTGGACCTTCCTGATCGCCTTTGGTGTGTTCCTCGCGGTCTGGACCGTGCTGAACCTGATCCTGCGGCGCGACGCCTTCGACCCCTATCCCTTCATCTTCCTGAACCTGATGCTGTCGATGATCGCGGCAGCGCAAGCGCCGATCATCATGATGAGCCAGAACCGTCAGGCGCAGAAGGATCGGCTGGACGCCGGCAACGACTATCAGGTCAACCTGAAAGCCGAGATCGAGATCATGGCCTTGCTGGAAAAGGTCGAGCACCTGACCGCACGCCAGGAAGAGCAGACGGAGCTGATCCGTCATCTGCTGGCGCAAAAAGAAGCCCGCTGAACGGCGTTCAGCGGGCCATCTTCAACGTTTAGGGAAGGCTCAGCTCGCGCTGAGCGCCGCGCAGGCGACCCGGTCGCCCGCGCCGCCGATGGGCTGGGTCGAATGGTCGTCGGGGTTGGCGTGGATGATGATGGCCGAGCCGTCGGCGTCCCACAGCCATTGGCCGGGGCCTTCCGAAGAGATGCGGGCGCGAGGGGTGAACAGTTCGGCGTTCATCTTGCCGTCCGCGCCGGCATAGATGTTGGGCAGGTCGCCATCGTCCGGGCCTGCCGCGTTCAGCAGGCCGTGAGGGGCCTTGGGCTCGCCGTGGTTGATGTGAGCGCCGGACGAGGTGAAGGGTGCGGCGCATTCGCCGGTCGCGTGGATGTGGATGCCGTGCCAGCCGGGCGTCAGGCCCGAGGCCTCGATCTTGATTACCAGGCCGGTCGGCCCCTGGCGCAGGTCGACGCGGCCGATGTTGGCGCCCGAGGCGTTGATCAGGATCGCCTGTCCTGTCGCGCCGACAGGGGCGCGCTCGGCGACGGCGCCAGGCGCGTTTCCGGTCGCGGCGCAGGCCGTGGTCAGGGCCAGCGGCGAGGCGATCGCGAGGGCGGCGGCGAGGGTGTGGAGGCGCATAAGGAAAGTCCTTTCAGAGACGGGCTTTCACGGCGACGTCGCTTTGCCACCGAGCCCCTGGAATGCTAGAAATCGTCACAGCGGATCACGTTCCGATTCCGGCCGCATAAAGCCACGCTTCATTGACCGACGACAGCTACGAAAACGCCGCAACTCCAATCAACGGCCGGGGCGGCGGCTCCGACATTTCCACGATCACGATCGAGGACGAACTGAAGCGTTCGTACCTCGACTACGCCATGAGCGTGATCGTCTCGCGCGCGCTTCCCGACGCCCGTGACGGGCTGAAGCCGGTTCACCGTCGCATCCTGTATTCGATGCACGACCTGAACATGACGCCTGAGCGAAGCTATTCGAAGTGCGCCCGCGTGGTCGGCGATGTGCTGGGCCGGTTCCACCCCCACGGCGACGCCTCGGTCTATATGGCGTTGGTTCGCATGGCCCAGCCCTTCTCGATGGGGCTGATGCTGGTCGATGGCCAGGGCAACTTCGGCTCGGTCGACGGCGATATGCCTGCCTCGATGCGTTACACCGAGGCCAAGATGGCCCCGGCGGCCGTCGCGCTGATGGCGGACATCGACAAGGACACCGTCGATTTCCAGCCCAACTACGACGAGAAGGAGCTGGAGCCGGTCGTCCTGCCCGCCCGGATCCCGAACCTGTTGGTCAACGGCGCAGGCGGCATCGCCGTCGGCATGGCGACCAATATCCCGCCGCATAACCTGGGCGAGGTCGTCGATGCGGCTCTGGCCCTGCTGGACGATCCCAACGTCACCGACGACGCCCTGCTGGACATCGTGCCCGGTCCCGACTTCCCGACCGGCGGCGAGATCATGGGCCGCACGGCGCCGCGCAATGCGCTGCGCGACGGTCGCGGCTCAGTCATCGTGCGCGGTCGCGCCTCTGTCGAGGAAATCCGAAAGGATCGCGAGGCCATCGTCGTCACGGAGCTGCCGTTCCAGGTCAACAAACAGACCCTGATCGAGCGTATCGCCGAAATGGTGCGCGAAAAGCGTCTGGAAGGCATCTCAGACGTCCGCGACGAATCCGACCGCCAGGGCATGCGGATCGTCATCGAGCTGAAGCGCGACGCCTCGGGCGACGTGATCCTGAACCAGCTGTGGCGCTATACCGCGATGCAGAGCTCGTTCGGCGTCAACATGCTGGCGCTGAACCACGGCCGGCCCGAGCAGATGGGTCTGCGCGACCTGTTGCAGATCTTCCTCGACTTCCGTGAGGAAGTCGTCGTCCGCCGCGTCAAGTTCGAGCTGAACAAGGCCCGTGACCGCGGCCACGTCCTGGTCGGTCTCGCCGTCGCCGTCGCCAATATCGACGAGGTCATCCACATTATCCGCTCCTCGGCCGATCCGACCGAGGCGCGCGAGCGGTTGCAGGCCAAGTCCTGGCCCGTCGGCGACATGATGGCGCTGATCGAACTGATCGCCGACCCCCGCTCGGTCATCGTCGAGGATGACAAGATTCGCCTGACCGACGAACAGGCGCGCGCTATCCTGGCCCTGACTCTGTCGCGTCTGACCGGCCTGGGCCGTGACGACATCTTCGGAGAGGCGCGCGGCCTGGCCGATACGATTCAGGGCCACCTGACCATCCTGTCGGACCGCAAGAACGTCCTGGCCATCATTCGCGACGACCTGATCGCGGTGAAGGATCAGTTCGCCACGCCCCGCCGCACGCTCATTGGGGAAGGCGACGGCGAGATGGAGGACGAGGACCTGATCCCGCGCGAGGACATGGTCGTCACCGTCACCCATGGCGGCTACGTCAAGCGCGTCGCCCTGAACGCCTATCGGACCCAGCATCGCGGCGGCAAGGGCAAGTCCGGGATGACGATGAAGGACGAGGACGCCATCACCGGCGTCTTCTCGGCCTCGACCCACACCCCGGTCCTGTTCTTCGCCACCAACGGCAAGGCCTACAAGCTGAAGACCTGGCGTCTGCCGCTGGGCAATCCGACCTCGCGCGGCAAGGCCTTCGTCAACCTGCTGCCCATCGAGCCGGGCGACAGCATCATGAACGTCCTGCCCCTGCCCGAGGACGAGACGACCTGGGGCGACTACGACATCATGTTCGCCACCCAGGCGGGCGACGTGCGCCGCAACAAGCTGTCGGACTTCGCCACGGTCAACCGCGCCGGCAAGATCGCGATGAAGCTGGAAGGCGAGGACCGGATGGTCGGCGTCGGCCTGTGCACCGCCGACGACGACATCCTGCTGACCACGGCCATGGGCCGCGCGATCCGGTTCAAGGCCGACGACGTGCGCGTGTTCAAGGGCCGGGATTCGACCGGCGTCCGGGGCGTTCGCCTGCAAGACGGCGACGAAGTCATCTCCATGGCCATCCTGAGCCGCGTCGATGCGACACCGGAGGAACGTTCGGCCTACGTCAAACACGCCAACGCCGCACGGAAAGCCCTGTTGGGGGCTGATGCGGAAGAGGATGCTGCGGTTCCCGCCGAGGCTGAAGACGATGTTGCTGATGCGCCGATCTCGCTTGAGCGGATCGCCCAACTGGGCGCCGCCGAACAGTTCATCCTGACGGTCACCGAGACCGGCTTCGGCAAGCGATCCTCGGCCTACGAGTATCGTCGCACGGGTCGCGGCGGTCAGGGCCTGACGGCCCACGGCCTGGGCGGTCGCGCGGGCACACGCCTGGCGGCGGCCTTCCCGGTCGAGGAAACCGACGACCTGCTGCTGGTCACCTCGGGCGGTCAGATGATCCGCACCCGCATCGACCAGGTCCGCATCGTCGGCCGCTCCAGCCAGGGCGTCACCATCTTCCGCACCGGCAAGGACGAAAAGGTCGTCTCGGTCGAACGCCTGCCCGACAGTGGCGGGTCGGATGACGTGGATGTCGCAGACGAGGGCGGCGAGACTGAAGCCTGAGACCAAGACCCTCTTCCAGCGGGAAAGGGCTTGAGCGCCCGAGAGCGAAGCGATCGGCCTTGTGCGACCCGAAGGGCGGCGCGTAGCAGCCAAAGGGTGAGGGGCAGGTGGTGCGACTTGGCCCACCGGCCGACCCTCATCCGGCCCTTCGGACCACCTTCTCCCAACGGGAGAAGGAAAGACTTGAACGGGAGCGCCCAGTGGACATCCTGATCGACGGCCGTCCCGCCACGCCTGAAGACCTGGCCCACCAGGCCCTGGTCAACTACGGCGCCTACACCTCCTTCCGCGTCGAGAACGGCGCCGCTCGCGGCCTTGACCTCCACCTCGCACGCCTGGACCTGGCCGCCATCGAACTGTTCGGCGAAAGCCCAGGCGAGGCAGAGTTCCGGCGTCTACTGGCGCTCGCCGTCGTTGGCCGCGACAAGGCATGGCTACGGGTCAGCCTGTTCTCGCCCGAGATCGGCCATCGCAACCCGTCCTTCGTCGGTCGCCCCAAGGTGATGACCGTCGTCTCACCGCCTCCGCCGCCGCTGGCCACCCAAATGCGGGTGACGGCTGTGCCCCATGGCCGCGAAACGCCCCATCTGAAGCATGTCGCCACCTTCGGTCAGACGCGTGTGCGCCGGGCCGCGCGTGCGGCCGGGTTCGACGACGCCCTGTTCGTCGACGATCAGGGCCATGTGTCCGAAGGCGTGACCTGGAACATCGGCTTCGTCCAAGGGAATCGCATCGTCTGGCCCCAGGCGCCGATGCTGGCGGGTGTGACCCAGATCCTGATCGCGCGCGGCTTGGCCGGACTGGGCCTATCGTCGCAGACACAGCCAGTGCATCGTTCCGAACTTGCCGCCTTCGACGCCGCCTTCCTGTGCAACAGCGCCACGCCCGTCTGCCCCATCGCGGCCATCGACGATGTCGCCTTCGCCAATGATCCGGCTTTGCTGGCCCGGATCGAGACCGCCTGGTCCGCCCAGCCGCCACAGCCCATCGCGATCCGCGACGATGACGCCCGCGACGATGACGATGGCGTCAGCCGGCTAGGCCGCTGATTTCGCACCTGCTAAACGACGCGGACGGCACGCGACAGGCTGGGGAGACACGCATGCGCATCGGGCTTTATCCGGGCACCTTCGACCCGGTGACGAACGGGCATACCGACATCATCAAGCGCGCGCTGAAGCTGGTGGACCGGCTGGTCATCGGCGTGGCCCAGAACGACGACAAGGGCCCGCTGTTCTCCACCGCTGAGCGCGTCGAGATGCTGAAGGCCGAGGTTGCGGGCTTCGGCGGCGACATCGTGGTCCAGCCCTTTTCGACCCTGCTGATGCATTTTGCGGAAGAGCTGGACGCCAACGTCATCATCCGGGGGCTGCGCGCCGTCGCCGACTTCGAATATGAATTCCAGATGACGGCCATGAACCAGCGCCTCAATCAGGACATCGAGACGGTATTTCTGATGGCAGACCCCCGGCATCAGGCCATCGCCTCGCGGCTGGTCAAGGAAATCGCCCGGCTGGACGGCGCGATCGACAGTTTCGTCAGCCCCGCCATCGCCGAGCGCGTGCGGGCCAAGGTCAAGAACGGGATTTGAGAGATTATGCGTAAAGCGATCATCGCGGCGACCGCCGCCGCCCTTATGGCCAGCGGCGCGGCCCAGGTTCCGGCTTTGGCTCAGACCGCGCCGGCGGCCTCCGACTGGCGCACCGTCGCGCCGGAAAACCTGCTGGTCATCGACACGTCGAAGGGCCGCGTCTTGGTCGAACTGGTCCCGGTCGCCGCGCCCAACCATGCCGAACGCATCCGCACCCTGGCCAACCAAGGGTTCTACGACGGTCTGAAGTTCCACCGCGTCATCCCTAATTTCATGGCGCAAACCGGCGACCCGCAAGGCACCGGCGCGGGCGGCAGCGCGCTTCCCGACCTGAAGGCCGAGTTCAACTTCCGGCGTGGTCGCGACGCCGGTTTCGTCGCCGTGCCCAGTACCGGCCCCGGCGTGCGCGGCCTGGTCGGCGACCTGCCGGTCCAGACCCAGCCCGACGCCCAGATGATGGTCACCGCCGACTTCAAGGTCGACGCCCACGGCCTGTTCTGCCCCGGCGTTCTGGGCATGGCCCGCTCGGGCGCGCCCGACAGCGCCAACAGCCAGTTCTTCCTGATGATGGGCGCCCGCGACCAACTGGACGGCGTCTATACCGCCTTCGGCCGCGTGGTTTCCGGCCTGGATGTCGTCGGCAAGCTGAAGAAGGGCTCGGACGCCGAGGACGGCAAGGTGACCGACCCCGACCCCATGACCCACGTTCGCATGGCCTCGGCGATGCCGGAAGCCAGTCGCCCGACGGTGCGTGTCCTGAACGCAAGCAGCGCCGCCTTCGCCGAACGGATCGCCGCCACCCGCGCTGCGCGCGGTAACGGCTTCAGCATCTGTGACGTTCAGCCGGTCGCTGAGGTCACTGGCGGCTGACGCTTTTCAACACGACGGGGGAGGGGACGATGACCATTCGCACACTGATGATCGCCACGGCCATGCTGACCACAACGGCCGGGGCCGCCCCGGCCCAGGACGCGACCGCCGTGCCAACGCCCCCACCGCCTCCGGCCGAATGGCGCACCATCGCGCCCGAGAACCTGCTGGTGATCGACACCAACAAAGGTCAGGTGTTGGTCGAACTGGCGCCCCAGATCGCCCCGGCCCATGTCGAGCGCATCCGCCTGCTGGCCTCGCGCGGCTTCTTCGACAACCTGGTCTGGCACAGGGTGATCGACTGGTTCATGGCCCAGACGGGCGATCCGCTTGGCACGGGCGAGGGGCAGAGCTGGTATCCCGACCTGAAGGACGAGTTCACCTTCCGCCGCGGGGCGGACATGGCCTTTACGCCGGTCGCGGCTCCCGTCGGCGCTCTGGTCGGCTTCATCGACTCTATTCCCGTCCAGACCCAGCCCGACGCCCTGATGTCGGGCACCGGCGATCACAAGGTCCACGGCTGGGCACTCTACTGCCCCGGCGTCGCGGGCATGGCCCGCGACGAAGGCAATGATACCGCCAACAGCCAGTTCTTCCTGATGCGCCAGGCCTATCCGGCATTGGACAAGCGCTACACCGTCTGGGGCCGCGTCGTCTCCGGGCTGGACGTGGTGCGGTCGCTGAAGGCGAGCGGCACGCCCGACGGTCTGGTCCAGGGGCCGGATCAGATGACCCGCGTCCGTGTCGCTTCGGATCTGCCGGCTGCCGAACGCCCCACAGCGGCCGTGCTGAACACCAACTCCGCGACATTCCAGACCCTGGTGCAGCAGGCGCGTCAGGCGCGCGGCGCGGACTTCTCGGTCTGTGACATTGAACTGCCGGTGCGGATCACGCCTGCGAGCTAAATCTTCTCCTCCCCATGAAATGGGAGGGGGACCACGAAGTGGTGGAGGGGCTCTTAAAGTCCCACAGGCGTCTGTGATGCGGTGAAGAACCCCTCCGTCACGGCGCGAAGGCGCGCCGCGCCACCTCCCCATGAAATGGGGAGGGGACAGGTTGCTTCAGCTCGCCGCCATCCCTCTGCCCCGACCGCGCCGGCGCCTGCGGCTCTTCGCCGGCTTCTTGTCTGCTCTCATCTGCTGCAGCAGTAGCCCCTCGCGCAGGCCCCGATCCGCGACCCGCACCCGCTCCGACGGCCAGGCCCGCTGAACCGCTTCCAGTATAGCCGCTCCCGCCAGTACCAAGTCCGCCCGGTCGGGACCGATGCAGGCCTCGCTCGCGCGCCCGTCCGGCCCCAGGGCCTTCAGCCGATCCGCCGCCGCCTCACAGTCGCCGCGCGTCATCCATAACCCGTCCACCCGGTCGCGATTGTAGCGCGGCAGGTTCAGGTGAATGCCCGCAAGGCTGGTGATCGCCCCCGAGGTGCCGACCAGATGCGCCCGGTCCTGGCGAAACAGCTCCAGCATGGGGTCGTCGACGATCCCACCGGCCGCGATGGCCTCGCCCATGTCCGCGACCATGGCCTCGTACCAGGCCTCCCCCGAGTTCTCGGGCTCCGGGTGCCGCTCGGCCAAGGTCACGACCCCCACCGGCGCCGACATCCAGGCGCTGGTGGTCCAGTCGGCCCCGCTGCGTTTCAGCCAAGACATCTCGGTCGAGCCGCCGCCAACGTCGATCACCAGCACCGCTTCGGCTTTGGGATCGATCAGGTTCAGACACCCCTCGACCGCCAGTTTCGCCTCTTCCGATGGGTCGATGATCCGCAGGCGCAGACCCGTTCCCTTGCGCACCCGGTCGATAAACTCGGCGCCGTTCTCGGCCGCGCGGCAGGCCTGGGTGGCGACGGCGCTCAGGCGGGCCGAGTCCACACCCTTCCTGACGATCCGTTCGGCGCACAGGGCAAGCGCGTCATAGGCCCGGTCCATGGCGCGCGGGTCCAGCAATCCGGTGCGCGACAGGCCTTCGCCCAGGCGCACGATGCGGCTGAAGCTATCGACGACACGAAAGCCTTCGCGCGACGGCCGCGCGATCAGCAGCCGACAATTGTTGGTCCCCAGATCGAGCGCGCCATACAGCGGCGCATCCCGACCCGACGCATCCCGCGAACGGGAAGGCTGGGACCGCTCGTCGCGCCGTCGGGGCGCGCCGTGGGTCTCCGGCATGGGTCGTCATTCCGATGTGGGCGGTCCAAAACGGCGCCCGTCCCGATCAGCCTAACCCGCGAAGATCGTCCGCGCCAAGCCATTCTGTCAGGAAGATGAACAGACCAGCAAGCGTCTGGGTCATCCACTGGGTCGTATCAGGACCGATGACCCAGATTCACACAGCCCGCTTCGCCATCGGCCAGATCGTCCGCCATCGCGACGACGCCTTTCGCGGCGTGGTGATGGACGTGGATCACGCCTATGACGGCCCGGCCGGCGAGACCGGCCTGGTCGCGCCGGATCAGCCCTTCTACCGCGTCTATGCTTTGGGCGACGATGGCGGTTTCGTCGCCTATGCCGCCGAGGGCGTGCTGGAAGACGGTCAATCCGTCCTGTTGCCCGACGACGCCGATCGCTGGTTCACGACAGACGGCCTGGGCCACCACGCGCCTCTGGACGAACAACTGCACTGACAGTTGGAAGGCGCGGCCGGGCCGGGCTAGAATGCCGCCAAAAGAGGAACGCCCCATGTCAGACTTCGAACACGTCTTCGAACAACCGCCCGAGGGCGCGGCCGCCGACTGGACCATTCCCCAGAACTGGGCCGCCTATACCGAGGTCGAGCACCAGACCTGGGACACCCTGTACGCCCGCCAGATGAAGATCCTGCCGGGCCGTGCGTGCGACGCCTTCCTGCGTGGCCTCGACGCGCTGGATCTGAACGCCGGTGGCATACCCGACTTCGACGTGATCAATCCCAAGCTTCAGGCCCTGACCGGCTGGACCGTGGTCTGCGTGCCGGGCCTTGTGCCGGACGAAGTCTTCTTCGACCATCTGGCCAACCGCCGCTTCGTCTCGGGCCAGTTCATCAGGAAGCCGGACCAGCTGGACTACCTCCAGGAACCCGACATCTTCCACGACGTCTTCGGCCACGTGCCCATGCTGACCGACCCCGATTTCGCCGCCTATATGGAGGCCTATGGCAAGGGCGGCCAACGCGCGGCGGGTTTGGGCATGCTGCCCAATCTGGCGCGTCTGTATTGGTATACGGTGGAGTTCGGCCTCATGCAGGACACGGACGGCCTGCGCATCTATGGCGCCGGCATCGTGTCTTCGGCGACCGAGAGCGTCTTCGCTCTGGACGACCCATCACCCAACCGTCTGGGCTTCGATCTGGAGCGGGTGATGCGCACCCTCTACCGGATCGACGACTTCCAGCAGGTCTATTTCGTCATCGACAGCCTGGAAGCCCTCAAGGACGAGACGCTCAAGGACTTCGGCCCGGTCTATGCGGCGCTGAAGGGCCAGGACGACCTGCCCATCGAAACCGTCCTGCCGACCGATCAGGTCTTCACGCGCGGCACCCAGGCCTACGCACAGCGCGGTGGCCGGTTCGCGGCCTGATCTCTTTCTAAATCCGTCATCCTCGCCCTTGTGGCGAGGATCCAGACTTCCGGAGTTGGGCGCCGCGCACCGCTTTTGAAACCGGGAATGGTGATCGTTGTTCGCTCTAAGCGTCCTGGAACGGATAGAAGTCGCTACCCAATTCCAGAATGCCCGTCAGTTCGTCCAACGCCCCCCGGCTCTCGGTGAGCAGGTCGGGATCGGCCAGGTCGGCGGGCCGCAGTTCGTCGCGATACCAGCGCCCGGCCCAGTCCGACAGCCGTGCGTGTAGGGCGTCGGTCAGCCGCATTGCCTGATTGGTCGCCGCCAGCTCGGCCGAGTTCAACACGACCCGCAGACGCAGGCAGGCCGGCCCGCCGCCGTTTCGCATCGACTGGCGCACATCGACATACTGAACCCGGCCGATGGGACCATTGGAGGCGGCCAGCGATTGCGCCACCGCATGGCTGCGGGGATCGTCGCGGGTCTCGGTCGGACAGATCAGGGTCAGGCGATCCTCGCCCGGAATCTGGATCAGCATGGAGTTGAACAGATAGCTGCTGATCGCATCGCCCAGCGGCAGGTCGGCGGACGAGACCTCGACGAAGATCGGCTCGAACAGGCCATCCGCCGCGCGGCGGATGGCGTCCTGCGTCCCGGCCGTGTCCTCGAACGCCAGGTCGTGGAAGAACAGGGTCTCCAGCGCCCCCACGCAGACCACGTCGTTGTGGAAGGTCCCGCCCGCGATGGCGGCCTTGGACTGCTGGGCCAGGACCACGCCCGACGCCTCATGGCGACGCGCGACGGCCTGCGACGCCTCGCGCGTCTGACGTGCGGGGTAGGGGCCGTCCCAGGGCTCGAACGCCTCGCGGCCCCAGACCAGCAGATTGACGCCCGCCGCCCCATGCTCGGCGCACAGCCGCACATGGTTGGCGGCGCCTTCGTCGGCCAGATGCGCGACCGAGGGCAGGGCGTCGTGTACGGCGAAACGTGACGGATCGGGGAACAGGGCGTCCAGCGCCCGCTTGGTCTGCCAGTGCTCCAGCGACCGATGCAGGTTGGTGATCAGATTGGCGGGCGTGAAATGCACACGGCCATCCGCCGCGTCCACGCTGGGCGTCACCGTCGCGGCGTTGGCGGCCCACATGGGCGAGGCCGAGCAGGCGGCGGCGGCGAAGGAAGGCGCATCCTTCCAGGCCCGCTCCAGCACCTGGGCGTCGGAACCGGTGAATCCCAGCGTCCGCAGGAAGGGGATGTTCGGCCGCTCATGCGGCGGCAGAACGAACTGGGGCAGGCCCAGGTCCGCCAGGGTCTTCATCTTGTCGAGCCCCTGCAGCACCGCCGCCCGTGGATTCGACGCCTCGCCCTTGTTCAGGCTGGACGCCAGATTGCCTGGCGACAGACCGGCGTAGGAGTGCGTCGGCCCGATCAGGCCGTCGGCATTGGCTTCGACGGCGACAGTCATCGCAACCCCTTGATCTCGCCTTCGATGTTCGAGACCGCATCCGCTTCGAAGCTCGCCACCGGATAGGCGCAGTAGTCGGCGGCGTAATAGGCGCTGGGCCGGTGGTTTCCGCTGGCGCCCAGCCCGCCGAACGGCATGTCACCCGCCGCCCCGGTGGTCGGGCGGTTGAAGTTGACCACGCCCGCGCGGATGCGGCGGATGAAGTGATCCCAGTTGGCCGGGTCGTCGCTGACCAGGCCGGCCGACAAACCATATCGGGTCGCATTGGCCGTCTGGATCGCGGCGTCGAAGGTCGCCACGCGCGTCACTGACAGGAAGGGGGCGAACATCTCCTCGTCCGGCACGTCGATCCCGGTCACGTCGATGATGGCCGGCTTGACGAAGGCGCCGGGAAGGTTGGCGACCGGACCCGAGGCGCGGATGACCTTTGCCCCCATCTCGATCCGTTCCTGCAACGCCTTCAGCGCCGCCTCCGCCGCGCGGGCCGAGATCAGCGGGCCGGCATAGGGTTCGGGATCGCTGTCCCACGGGCCAAACACCAGCCTGTCGGACAGGGCGGCGATGGCTTCGATGATGGCGTCGCCCTGAGGCCCTTCCGGCACGATCAGGCGACGGGCGCACGAGCAGCGCTGGCCAGTGGTGATGAAGGCGGACTGGACCGCGATGCCTGCTGCGGCTTCCGCATCCGCCGCATCCCAGACGACCAGAGGATTGTTGCCGCCCAGCTCCAGCGCCAGGATGACGTGCGGATCGTCGGCGAACTTCCTGCGGAAATGCGCGCCCGCCGCGCCCGAGCCGGTGAACATCAGGGCGTCGATCCCGGCGTCCAGCAGGGCCGCCCCCGTCTCGCGACCGCCCTGAACCACATTGACCACGCCGGTCGGCAGGTCGGCGGCGGCGAAGGCCTCGGCCATCACCTGACCGACCAGGGGCGTCTCCTCCGACGGCTTGAACACCACCGTGTCGCCCGCCAGCAGGGCCGGGACGATATGGCCGTTGGGCAGGTGTCCGGGGAAGTTGAACGGGCCCAGCACCGCCGCCACCCCGTGCGGACGATGCCGCAGGGTGGCGCGCCCAAAGGCCGTATCGGACGACCGCTCGCCTGTGCGCTCGTCATAGGCGCGGATCGAGATGTCCACCTTGCCGATCATGGCGGCGGCCTCAGTTTTCGTCTCCCACAGCGGCTTGCCGGTCTCGCGGGCGATGGCCTCGGCGATCTGGGGCGCGCGGTCCTTCAGCACGGCCTGATAGCGTTTGACGGCGTCGATCCGCTCGGCGCGTGGCGCGTCGGCCCAGGCGGGTAAGGCGGCGCGGGCGGCGTCAACGGCGGCCTGGACTTGGGCCGGGCTGGCGGCCTCGCCCTCCCAGTTGGTGGCTTCGGTGGCGGGGTCGATGGATTTGAATGTGGTCATGATTTCACGCGGACGGTGGCGCCGGCCTTGATCTTCAGCACAGCAGCGGTTTCAGCGGTCAGGCGCACGGTGTCGCCCTCGATGTCGGCCTTGCACCGCACGGCCCGGAAGGCGGCGATGCTGTCTGTCGAGATCAGGGCCGGCAACTCGGCCTCGACCGATCCGACGATCTCGACCGTCAGGCGGCGGGCGTCGCGCACAGTGCGGATGTTGTCGCGCCCGCACGACACGGTCGGCCCGGCGTCGAAGATGTCCACCAGACCATTGGGCCTGAAGCCTTCGCTCTCCAGCAGGGCCATGGCCGGCACCCCTTGCGGGTGCACCTTGCCGATCACGGCGCGGGCGGGTTCGGGCAGAAGCTCGGTATAGATCGGGTGGCGCGGCGCCAGGTCCAGGATGAACTGCTTGTCGGTCGAGCCGCTCATCCGGTCGGCGTGGTCGAACTCCATCGGAAAGAACTTGTGCGCCACATGGTCCCAGAAGGGGCAGGCGCCGTCGGGCGTGAACACCCCGCGCAACTCGGCCAGCACATTCTCGGCGAACAGCTCCGGCTGGGCGCCGATCAGCATATAGCGCGACTGGCTGAGCAGACGCCCCGCACCGCCCTTCCTCCGGTCGGCCTTCAGGAACAGCGACCCGACTTCGGTCCAGCCTGTGCACTCGTTGACCAGCACCAAGGTCTGGTGATCCAGCTTGACCCCCAGCGACGGCGACGAGGCGGTGTTGTTCACCACCCGGAACGAGAAGAACGGCCGCTTCAGCCCCACCGTCGCCTTGACCGATCCGACCCCGTCGATGTCGCCGGTGTCGCCGTCCTCCAGCATCAAGGTGTACCAGGCCTCCTGCGGCGTAACCTCGCCCCGGAAACTGGCCTGGCTAAGCTCCAGCCGGTCGGACAGGGCGTCGGGGTCTTCAGGCAGGCTGGTGAAGCCGGGGCCGGACAGGATGGCCAGCTCCAGCAGATGGTCGAGATCGGCAGGGCCGGCGGGACGGACGACGAGCATTCTAGAGAGTTTCCATCCGCAGGGATTTCAGTTTGGCCGCATCGATCTCGCCCGAGGCGATCTTGCACAGGATCAGGGCGCTCAGCTGGGCGCGTTCGACGAAGCTGTCGGGCCAGGCGAACTCCTGGTTCGAATGGATCTCGCCGCCCCGCACCCCCAGGGTGTCGATATTGGGCAGGCCGGCGGCGTGCAGATTGTTGCCCTCGCACACTCCGCCCGACGGCTTCCACGCGATGGGCTGGCCCAGCAGGGCGCCGGCCTGTTTCACCGCCTCGAACAGCGCGGTCTGGGCCGCGTCCATCGGCTTGGGCGCGCGGGTGAAGCCGCCGTGCAGGTCCAGCGTCAGTCCCTCGAACGGCGGCGCGGCCGCGATGGCCTGCACCGAGGCGTCGATCCAGTCGGCGGCGGCCTTGTCGGGGACGCGCACGTTGAAGCGCACCACGGCGTTGTCGGCGACGACGTTCAGCGCGCCGCCGCCCGAGATCTTGGCCACATTGACGGTGACGCCCTCGTGCCGGCCGTTCAACCCATGCAGGGCGGCGGCGATGATGGCCGCGCCCGCCACTGCATTGCGGCCCTCTTCGAAAGCCCGCCCGGCGTGGGCCGCGCGACCCGTCACGATCAGATGATAGTTGCCGCTGCCCTTGCGCGCCCCCGCCAGCGTCCCGTCAGCCAGCGCCGGCTCATAGGTCAGGCCCACATGACCCCGCGCGCCTAGCTCGGCCAGCAGCGGTGCGGAGGCGGGCGAACCGATCTCCTCGTCCGGGCTCAGCAGCACGGTCCAGCCGACGCCGTGTCGATCAGGATGGGTCTCGAACGCCTCCAGCGCCGCCAGCAGCACGCTGATCCCGCCCTTCATGTCCGCCACGCCCGGCCCGTTCAAGGCGCCGTCCGCCCGCGTCGTCACGGTCTGGAACCTGCTGTCGGCGGGGAAGACGGTGTCATAGTGGCCAGTCAGCACGACCTGGATCGGCGCATTCGGCCGCGCAGTGATCTTCAGGGCATCGGCATGGGCCTCGGTCCGCACCGAACCGTCGTCGCCGACGGTGGTCGAGCTTTGCGTCGAGATACGCTCGACCGTGGCGGGCAGCGCGCGCGCCTCCGCTTCCAGCGCATCCAGCACGGCGTTCAGACCGGCCGCGTTTCTGCTGCCGGAGTTGATGTTGGCCCAGTCGATTGTGCGGCCGATGATCGTCTCGCGTCGCGCGGCGACGTGGTCGAGGACGGCCTGGTCAGAGGTCAGAATCCGCATCGGCCGGACCCTAGACGCCCAGACTGCAAAGGTGAAGGTGGGGGTCTGTAAGTCATCGCCGATCACCGCTAGTTTCCGCCCGAACAGGGACGCGACATGACACGCACGACGATCGATCTGTGGCTTCGGGCCATGAACCCGCTGATGTTGCCGCGCGGCATGGCCGAGGCGCAACGGTCCGCGCGGTCGATGGTGATCGGCCTGGGCATCGCCCTGATTGTTGGTCTGATTCCGACCTGGTGGATGTTCACCTCGGGCTGGTTCGAGACCGCGATGAGCGCAGAATACGCCCGCATGGGCCTGTCGGCCGATCAGGTCGCCATGCAGCGCGAGTTCATGAAGGTCATCTGGCCCTTCGCCATCGGCATTGGCGCGGTCTTCTCCGTCGCGCTCTATGGCGTACTGGCGGTGGTTCAGTGGCGGATGATGACGCGCGCGATTCCGATCATCATGCTGGCCCTGGTCGCCTATAGTCTGGTGGCCAATATGGGCATGCGGTTGCTGGGCACGATGCCGACGCCGGAACTGCCGCTGTGGATGCTCTTGACCACTTGGCCGGCCGCCGCCGTCTCGGCCGTCATCTATGTCGCGTCCCTGCAAGGGGCCATGCTGCTTCACCGTCTGCGCAGCGAGCCCTGAATGACCGTCGTCATCTTCCACAACCCGAAATGCGGCACGTCGCGCAACGCCCTGGCGCTGCTGCGCGAGCAAGGCGTCGAACCGACCGTGGTCGAATATCTGAAGACCGGCTGGGACCGCGCGACGCTTGAGCGCCTGGCGGCGCGGACCGGCGTCGGGCTGGCGGGCCTGCTGCGCAAGAAGGAGGCCGACGCCAAGGCCCTGTTGGACGCCGGCGCTGACGATGAAACCATCCTGGCCGCCGCGATCGCCCAACCGATCCTGATCGAACGCCCCATCGTCGAGACCGAAAAGGGCGCCGTCATCGGCCGCCCGACGGAGCGGGTGCTGGAGGTTCTCTAGCCACCGTCGCGCCCTAGCGGGTGCGACGGTCCCGGTTCGGACGACGGTCGCCGGCCTCGCGGCTTTCGTGGCGCCAGCGGATCGAAAGGCTGGTCTGGCCCTGGCCGCCGAACCGCGAGGCGACGGCGATGTTGCGTCGGGGCTGCCATTCGACCTTGACCGCCGCGCCGTTCTGACCGCCGCCGATGACCTCCAGGTAGACGTCGTCGGTGATGTAGCGACCGCCGGCCACCGTCACCGCCGAGGCGTCGCCGCCGAAGGACAGCCGGTCCAGACCCGCCAGTTCGCGCAGATTGCCGATCACGTCGAACCCGCCGCCGCCGGCCAGGGCCGCAACCCCGGCCGCCAGCTGCGCCGCCTCGAAGGCCGACAGCTGCGACGCCGAGCGCCCGAACAGCACCTGCGACAGGATTTCGTCCTGGGGCAGGGAGGGAGTCGAGGTCAGGGCGATCTTCGGCTCGGCCGCCGTGCCGGTCACGTTGATGGAGGCGGTCAGGGCCGCATCCTCTCGCGTCGCCGCCAGGTTCAGCCGGATCTGTTTCGGATCGGTGGACAGGGTGACCCGGCCGGTGTCTTTGAACACGAACCGCTTGCCCGCGAACTCATAATCGCCGCGCACCACATTGGCTGTGCCGGTCAATTGCGGCTGGGCGATCGTGCCGCGCACGCGGGCGTTTATGTCCAGCACCACGTTCAGGCCGCGCCCATCGACCCGCACCTTGCCGCCGGTCGATCGCAGGGCGATGTCCATGCCGATCTGCGGGCCGCGCGCCTTCTGTTCGGTCTCTACGGGGTCGCCGCCGGGTCGGTTGACCTCGACCACGTCCATCGAGACGATGCCGGTGGCGCCAGGCAGTTCCGGCTCGATCTTGGCTTCGTCGACGTTGATCTGACCGCCCAGCTGGATATTGCCGTCCGCCCCGCGAACGATGGTGATCGGCCCCGAGGCGCGGGCTTCGGCGATGTCGTTGTCGATGACGCGGAAGCGGTTCAGCGTCAGTTGCGCGTTCGATCCCGATCCCTGGCGCAGGCCGATGCGGCCCTGACCGGACACGGTCCCGCCCGAGCCGTCATTGGCCGAGAAGGTCTCGATCTGGGCCGTCGTGTCGTCGAACCGCGTCCTCAGCGTCAGGTCGCTGAGCACCAGTCCCACCGCATTCTCGCGATACGAACCCTGGCTCAGGTCGAACCGGCCGTTCAGGCGCGGCGCGTTCAGGGTGCCTGCTAGGGTCGCTTGACCGTTGACCTGGCCCGCCAGACTGCGTTCACCGCCCAGGAACAGGTCCCAGATCGGCTGGATCTGGCCGTTGATCGACACCCGGCCCGACATCTCGCGCGTCCGGGCGATGGCTAGGCGCAGCGGCGCGGCCGAGGCCTCGACCGGCAGGACGATGTCGGCGGAAGCTTGCACCGCCCCTTCGTCCACAGCCGTCGCCTTGATGGTCAGCCGGTCGCCTGCCAGGGTGGCGTCCACCCGTCCGTCCACGGCCAGGCCGCGCGGCGCATCTATGCTGCGCACGTTCTGAAGCGCAATGTTGGCCGTGCCCGACAGATCGCTGCCGGCGCCGCGCAGGGCGACCTGGCCCGTCACGCTGCCCCGCAGCTCGGGCGAGATGGACCCCAGATTCACGCTGGTCAGATCGGCCTGGATCGCGGCCCCCCGCGCGTCCTGACGCAGGTCGGCCAGCAACACGCCGCCCCCGACGCCCAGGTCCAGATGGGCCGTGCGGTCGGCGCCGTTCAGGGTGATCGAGGCCGGGCTGCGGGTGGTGAAGGCCACCTCGCGCACCCGACCGCCGCCGCGCAGCGTCAGGCCGTGCGTCTCGTTCTGGCGCGAATAGACGCCCGTGCCGTTGAACTGGGCCGGGTTCGGCCCGCCCACATCCAGCGCCAGGGTGAAAGGCAGGTTGCTCAGCGTGCCGCGCCCGTCCAGGTCCAGGGTGCGGATGATCCAGCTCTGGCCAGCCAGGCGCACATTGCGTCCGCTGACGTCCAGGATGGCGCTGTCCGATCCGCCGCCGTCCGTCAGCCGCACCCTGCCGTTGGCCTCGCCCGAGGCCAGGAAGGCCCCGGCGCGCGCCGTGAACGTCAGGTCCGCGCTGGACGGGATATTGTCCGACAGGGCGACGGCGCCCTTGGCCGTCACGCCGCCTGCATCCACGTCCAGATCACTCAGGCGGATGCGTTTGCCGCCGAGAAAGAAGTTGCCCGAGGCGCGTGCGGGACCATAGTTCGAGCCGCTGACGACCGTGATCCGCCCATCCGACGCATCCGCGCCCTTGCGGAAGCTCAGCGTCAGGTCGGCGTTGTTCAGCGTCAGGGCGCCGGCCGTCACCTGCTGGAAGCCAGCTGTCAGATCGACGCGCGGTTGGGACAGGGTGCCTGTCAGGGCGCCGCGTCCGTTCATGTCGCCGCCGATCTCGACCGGCCCGGCCGCGAACGGCCCGCGCGCGTTCCAGTCCAGCGCTAGCCTCAGATTGCCCGCCGTCTCGATGATGCCCTTGGCGCCCGCGCGCCCGGCCGCGCCGGTCAGTTCGCCGCGCTCGATCTCGATCCGGCCGCCGTTCAGCTGGCCGGCCAGTTGCAGGCGGGGCGTCTTGCCCAGCAGGCGATCCAGCTCGGACATGCCGATGGTCAGGTTTCGTCCCCGCCCGTCGAAGTTCAGCACCCAGGGCGCGCCCGTCCGCGCCGACGACGCCCGGATCGGCCCGCCGAAGGCGCCGCGCGCCTCGGGCAGGACGCGCGAGGCGTCCGTCAGTTGCGCATTCCCGCGGAAGCTCATTCCGCCCAGCAGGTTGCGCGAACCCGATCCGTTCAGCGCTAGTCCCTGGCCTTGCAGATCGACCTTCTCCAGCAGGATGGCGCCGTCCTTCATCCGCGCCGCCTGCATCTGCACGCGCGGCGCCGAACCCAAGAGGCCGCCAATGATGCCTTCGCCCGAACCGCCCGTCGCGCGGATGTCGCCGTCGAAGTCCATACGGCCGTTCTTGACCGCGACGTTCAGCGGCCCGGCGATGCGGGTCGCGCGATAGCTGGCGACGTTTGCGTTCAGCAGGGTCGCCTGACCATTCAGGCTCCAGGTCTGAGCGTCGCCCTTGAACAGGCCGGAGTAGGCGGCCGGCCCGGCGATGTCCGATCCGACCAGCCGGCTCAGCGACGCGGTCTGGATGTTCAGGGTGATACCGTCCGGGGAACTGCGGTCAGAGTTTCGGATCAGGCCGCGCGCTTCGGACTGGACGTTGTCGGAGATCAGCTTCCACGCCACGCCTTGACTGGCCTTGTCCGGCGTCGGAACCATAGCGAAGCCGAACCGCGCCGTGCGCCCAATGCGGGTGACGAAGGGCGCCAGCAGGTCCGACCCGCTGAAGTCAGCAAAGCCCGAAACGCGCGATCCCTTGTCGCCGAAATGCCCCTGAACGATCAGGGGGACGAACTGCCCCGTCTGGACGCGGGCATTGACGACATCGGCGTTCAGGACGGCGGCCGCCGAGAACGGCTGATCGGGCGAGTAGCCCAATGCGCCGGCCAGCGGCCCGCCCTGAACCTCGTTGGCGCGCAGGTTGAGGCGCGTGTCTTCCAGCTTGCCGCCGAAGGTCGCCGCGAGGCGCAGATAGTCGCCGGGCCGGTTCAGGCTGTCGGCGTTGACGGTGGCGCTCTTGGCCCCGGCGCGCGGCAGGCTGGCGTCGCCCGACAAGCTCCAGCGGCCGTACTCCTTGGAGAAGCCCTCCATCAGTTCGATATTGGCCGAGAACTTGTCGATCCGAACCGAGATCGGCTGCGGGCTGGGCGGTTCGCCGCTGGGCGGCTCAACCACGGGCCGACGCAGGACGCGAATGGTCTCGGCCTTGATGTCGTTTGCGTGGAGGCTGCGACCCACCAGCGCCAGATAGGACCAATCCATGCTGAGGTTGTTCGCCTCCAGCCAGACGCCCTGACTGTCGGCCAGGGTGATGCGATCAATGCTGAAATCGCTCAGCAGGTCGCCCTTCAGCCCATAGACCTTCAGCCGGCCATAGCGGCTGATCTTCAGGTCTTGGATCCGCTGCAACACCATCTCGCGACCGCCGTCCGAGGCGATGTAGTAGCGCCCGCCCACCAGGGCGGCGGCGATCAGCACCAGCAGGCCAGCCAGGATCGCTCCGGTGAAGATGACGATGCGTTTGATCAGCCCGCGACGCGTCTTCGCCGGCCGCGCGGCCTTGGTCGGCGTCGTCTCTTCAGGCGTGGTTTCAGGCGGTGTGTCGGTCAAAACGCCTGCCCGATGCTGATGTAGATCTGGAAGGCCGAGTCGCCCTCACGCTTGCTCAACGGCATGGCCACGTCCGCCCGGATCGGCCCGAACGGCAGCATGTAGCGCACGCCCACGCCCGCGCCGTAACGCATGTTGGTCAGGTTCGGCGTCTCCTGGAAACCGATGGCCCCGGCATCGACGAAGGCGACGGCCTGGAAGCTCTGACCGATCGACTGGCGCACCTCGAACGAGGTCTCGAACAGCGACAGTCCTCCGCGCGGCGTCCCGTCCGGCAGTTCGGGATTGACGCCCTGATAGGAATAGCCCCGCACAGATCCGCCGCCGCCGGAATAGAACAGGCGGTCCGACGGCACGTTCAACTCGCTGCCGCCGACGATGGAGCCGATCCGCAGCCGCCCGGCCAGGATTGTGCGATCCTTCGCCAGCGGGAAATAGGCCGTGCCTTGCGTTTCCGTACGCAGGAACAGGATGTTGCTTTCGCCCGTCACGGCCGTCGGCTGGACAGCGACGTTGACGCGCCAGCCCTTGGTCGGGTTCAGCGGATTGTTCGAGTGGTCGATGTAGGCGCTGGTCCGCGCGGTGACGATCGCCAGGTCGCGGTCGAAGGTCACGCGCTGGGCAGGCAGGGTGGTGAAGTCGTAGCGCGTCTCGCTGTACCGCCCCGCGTCCAGCCCGATGCCATAGTTGAAATAGGAGGTCTTGCCGATCCGCTGCTGCAGGTCGGCATAGAGGGCGACGGCGGTGCGCAGATAGGCGTCGGTGTCCTCGTTGACGATGGCCGCGCCCAGCTTCAGCGTGCGGCCGGGCCGGCGCCAATGCGGCAGGGACAGGTCCGCGCCGACCCGGCTGTTGATGTCCGCCAGCCGTGCTTCAAGCCGCAGGGTGTCGGCCCGGCCGAAGCGATTGTAGCGGGTCTGGATCACGTCTACGCCCGCCCCTTCGGCCGTGGACCAGGTGGCGCCAGCTTCCAGCACGCGGCGCGGCCGGTCCTGCAGGCTGACGATCACGGGACGCAGACCGCCGGCGGTGACCTGGTCCAGCGGCGAAAGGGCCACGCCGATGCCGTCATAGACGCCGGTGTCCAGCAGCCGACGCTCCAGCTCCGCGACCTGATCGGGATCGTAGCGGTCGCCTTCCTTCCACGGCGCGAGGCCTGCGACCCAGTCGGGATTGGTCCGGCCGCGCGTCGACAGTCTCACGCCGTCCAGCCGCACCAAGGCTCCCGAGGCGATGCGGTATTCCGGCGCGACGGTGAAGGCGGCGTGGTCCACCACCACCCGGCGCGGATCGGCCTTGGCGTCGGCGTAACCGTCGCGAACCAGGGCCGCGACCAGCCGCCCCTCGCCCGAGATGACATCCACCGCCCGACCGGGATCGCCGGCTTTCAGGGCGATGGCGGTTTTGGCCTTGTCCACGGTCTCGGTTTCGGGCGCGGGATCCACCCACTGGATGGTCGGGTCGGTCAGCAGGAAGCGGCGACCCGGCTGGACCGAGACGATGGCGACCGGCGTCTCCTCGCCCTCGACGATGTCTTCCACGACCGGCTGGTAATAGGCTTCAGAGCGCAGCAGGGCCGTCGCCGAGGTCACGGCGCTTTCCGCACGGCGGCGAGCCTCGAAACGGCTGGCCGGCGCCCCATCGACTTCGCCCACGGCGCGTTCCAGGGCCCGGCGTAGTTCGGCGTCCATGTCGCCGCGGATCTGGGCGCGGGGGTCCGCCGCCGCCGCATGGGCGCAGGCCGAAAAGGCCGCGAGGGTCGCGACCAGCAGGTTAGGCCTGAACGTCAAACTCGATCTCTCGTCAAAACTGCGCCCCCCGGCAAACCTGTCCTTCTTAGTAGAACAGGGTCTCGCTCTCGGGTTGGACCGTCTGTTCGGACGTGCGTTCATCAGGCGGAAGGCTGCTGGACGGCGGGGGCGTGGGGGTCGGGTCCTGCACCTCGGGCGCAGGCGGGGGGACTTCTTCCTTGACGGGAGGCGGCGCCGTCTCGACCGGCATCTCACGATAATCGTCGTCCGAGCGCGACGGCCGGTCGTCGCAGGCCGAGAGCGCAAGCACGCTCAACGCAGCGGCGGCCAGAACGAATGTCGAGCGTGTCATGGAAAGTCCCCGGGTCTTCGCCGATGCAACGCCTGTGGCGCTAAGCCGTTCCCTTAGCGCCGAAAACTGCGCCGGTCATCCCGCGTGATCGGACCATTTTGTGACCATTTGCTCCAACGTCATTGCGGACTTGGGTCCGGGCTCCGCCGCCTTGCCGTCGAACAGGGGCGAGGGGCGCGGCAGGCCGTCCTTGAACGTCCCCCTGGCCTGATTGTGCGGATGGTCGGGCGCCTCGGCCAGGCTGAGGACCGGGGTCACGCAGGCCTCGGTTCCGGCGAAATGGGCGCTCCAGTCGTCACGGTCGCGGCTCGCGAACAGGGCGGCGAGCCGCGCCTGCAAGGCCGGCCAGGCGGCGATATCATACTGAACCGCCTCGTCCGGATCGATGTTCAATCCCGCCAGCAGGGCGGCGTAGAACCGCGGCTCCAGCGCCGCCACGGCCACGAACTTCCCGTCGCGACAGGTGTAGCAGCGATAGAAGGGCGCGCCGCCGTCCAGCAGATTGGCCCCGCGCCGCTCGCTCCACATTCCCTGACCGCGCAGGGCCTGGAACAGCCCGCCCAGCAGGGCCGCGCCGTCGGTCATGGCCGCATCCACCACCCGACCCCGCCCGGTGGTCCTGGCCTCCACAAGCGCCGCCAGCACCCCGACGACCAGCAGCATGGCCCCGCCGCCATAGTCGCCCACCAGGTTCAACGGCGGGGAGGGCGGACGATCCGCCTCGCCCATGGCGTGCAGCACCCCCGACAGGCCGATGTAGTTCAGATCATGCCCCACCGCATGCGCCAGCGGTCCCGTCTGACCCCAGCCCGTCACCCGACCGAACACCAGCGCGGGCTTTTTCGCCTGAAGAACCTCCGGCCCATAGCCCAATCGCTCCATCACGCCGGGCCTGAACCCCTCGATCACCGCGTCCGCGCCATCGACCAATGTCAGAATACGCTCGCGATCGTCGGGCGATTTCAGATCGACCGGCACGGCGACGCGCCCCCGATGCATCACCGCACCGCCGACCTCGTCGAACGCCGCAGGCCCGGCCGAGGCGTCGCGCGTCAGCCGCACCACCTCCGCCCCCAGGTCAGCCAGCATCATCCCGGCGAAGGTGACCGGCCCCAGGCCGTCGATTTCGATGATGCGGACGCCATTTAACGGTTGCATCGCACATGAGTAGCAGACCGGGTCTTGACCGGAAGGCCGGATTACAACAGAAGGCGCCCTTCGACGGTTCGGGCCAGCCCGGACGTCGCGCGGTGCGCCCTTAGCTCAGTTGGTTAGAGCATCTGACTTTTAATCAGAGGGTCCTCGGTTCGAGCCCGAGAGGGCGTACCATTTAAAGCCCGCTTCGGCGGGCTTTTTGCTGTTTAGGACGCAGAACAAAAGCGAACTTTTGTGACTTTCAGAAAGTCACACGTGTGACTTCGGTCAGTTCAGGGAATCGCGCATCTGTATGGCCGGATCGTCCGTGGCGACGACCTCGACCGCCGCGAGGTGTTTCGACAGGGCCGCGACCAGGGCGGGCAGTTGCAGCGGCTTGGCCAGGTGATCGTCCATGCCGGCCTCGCGGCACAGGACGATCTGGTCCGGCTGGACGTTGGCGGACAGGGCGATGATCGCGAGCCGACGGCCGGTTCCCTGTTCCAGGCGCCGGATCTCCCGTGTCGCCGTCAGCCCGTCCATGACCGGCATCTGCATATCCATCAGGACCACGTCGTAGGCCTTGGACTGGACGGCGTGCACGGCCTCGGCGCCGTCGCAGGCGGTCGTGACCTCAAGCCCCAGGCCGCTGAGGATGACATTGATCAGCTCGCGGTTGGCCGGCGAATCGTCCGCCACCAGGATCCGGCCCTCCGGCATGACGGAGAGTTGGGGGCTTTCCGTCCGCGCTTCGCCGTCCGCGATCAGCAGGGGCGCCGTCAGATGGAAGGTCGAGCCCTGGCCCGGCTGGCTGGTGACCAGGATATCGCCGCCCATCGCCCGCGCCAGCCGCCGCGAGATCGCCAGCCCCAGCCCTGTGCCGCCATACAGACGCGTCGTCGAGCGGTCTGCCTGCGAGAATCGCTCGAACAGATGAGCCAGGGCTTCCGGGCTCATGCCGATGCCCGTGTCCGTCACCGCCGCCGTCAACCGCCACACGCCGTCCTCGCCCTGATCGCCGCCCAGCGACAGGCCCACCGATCCCTTGGCGGTGAACTTCACGGCGTTGCCCAGCAGGTTCAGCAGAATCTGCCGCAACCGCGCCTCGTCGCCCATCAGGCACGGGGGCATGTCCGGCGCCAGCTCGACCTGAAGCGACAAGCCCTTGGCGAGGCATTGCGCCTCCATCATCTGGGCCGTCTCGCGCGCCAGGGCGACCGGATCGAACGGCTGGGGCTCCAGCTCGATGGCGCCGGCCTCCAGCTTGGAATAGTCCAGCACGTCGTTGATCACCGACAGCAGGGCCTCGCTGGCGGTGGCGATGCGGGCGACATATCCGCGTTCCTCGTCAGGCAGGGCCTGGCTGGCCTTCAGCAGGTTGGAAAAGCCGATGACGCTGGTCAGGGGTGTGCGCAGCTCATGGCTCATGTTGGCCAGGAACTCGCTCTTGGCCGCAGCCGCCGCCTCGGCGCGGTCCCTGGCTTCGAGCAGTTCGTCGGCCAGAACCTTGCGGTCGGTCATGTCGCGGATGACGGCGACGACTTCCGAAGGTTGACCCGGTTTTGCGGCCAGGGCGCGGAAGGTGCATTCGACCCACACGGTGGAGCCGTCGCGGTGGACGGCGCGGTGCTCCAGCCGGCATTGCTTGCCGGTGTGCATGGTCTCCAGCACGGACCGGGCCACCCGCTCCTGATCGTCGGGGTGGATATAGTCCAGCGCTGTGCCGCTCATCTCCTCGAAGGTCCAGCCCAGCAGGGCCTCGATGGCGGGCGAGATGTATTTGCTGGTGCCGTCCGGGCGGATGCGGGTGATGACATCGCCGATGTTGTCGGCCAGAAGCCGATAGCGCGCCTCGTCCCGCTTGGCCTGTGCGATCTGGTTCTGCTGGTCCGTGATGTCCTGAAAGACGCCGTAGAGGGCCTTCACCACGCCCGCGTCGTCGCGTTCGGCGCGCGCCTGGCTCAGGACGATGCGTTCCTCGCCATCCGCGCGGATCAGCCGAAGGCGGCGATCATAGCCCTCGCCCGTCGCCACGGTCTTCTCGATGGCGGCCAGCAATTCGGCGCGGTCTTCGGGATGATAGAAGTCTATGGCGGAATCGACGTGGGGATCGAAGCTGGCTCGGTCGAGGCCGTGGATGCGAAACACCTGATCGGACCATTCGACGGCGCCGCTGGCCAGATCCAGCCGCCAGTGGCCGACCCCGGCTATCTGCTCGACCAGTTCGAGAGTGCCGTGCCGCTCTTCGCTGATCCGGCTGATTTCCAGCGTGGCGATGATGTCCTCGGCCATTCGGCCCAGCGTCTTCAGCGTGGCCATGTCCGCGTCCGACGGATGCGCGCGGGGCTGGCGGTCCATCACGCCGAACGCGCCGACAGGCCGGCCGTCCGGTCCGCATATCGTCACACCTGCGTAGAAGCGCAGGTTGTAGGGCGCGGCGACCAGAAAATGATCGCGGGCGACGGGATCGGCCAGGCCGTCCTCCACCACCATGACGGCGCCCGCGCCCTGCCGCATGAGGCGGTCGCCCAGGGTTCTTTCGCGCGGCATCGTCTGGACGATCGTGCAGTCACTGCACCAAAGCACGGCCTTGTCGCCGGTGATCAGGGTGACTACGGCCGACGGGGCATCGAACAGCCGGCACGCCAGTTCCGTAAGGCGCTGAAACGGGCCGGCGGGCGCGTTCAGGGCTTCGAGACTCTTGGCGATATACGGCACGGTGAACTCCAACGACTGCGCTCAAAGTGCCATCGATCAGAGAATTCTTTGTTACCGAAATGCTAAATCGCCAAGCTTTGATTGCAGCACGCGACATGTTCTAAGCCCGCCCATGAAGACTGTTTTCCTACCCGCCGTCCTCTTGCTCGCGCTATCGGGCTGCAACGCCGGACGGTCGGCCGTCGGCGGGGCAGAGCAGATGGGGGCGGGGTTCGCGGCGGCGGCGTCCGCGCCGCTGGAGGATTTCAACCTGCGCCGCCAGATCATTCCGACGGTGCTGTTGCAGGCCGAAGCCAACCCCTATGACCTGCGCAACCTGAACCAGTGCGCCACCATCGGCGCCGAGGTGGCGCGGCTGAACGAAGCGCTGGGGCCGGACACGGACGAGCCGCCGCGTCAGGACGGTTCGTTTCTGAGCGAGCGCGCCGCCGATGCGGCCGCCAAGGCGGCGCTGAACGCCATCCGCGACACCACGACCGACTTCATTCCCGGCCGCAGCTGGATCCGCCGCCTGAGCGGCGCCGAGCAGCACAGCCGCCACGTCCAGTCCGCCATTCAGTCCGGCCGGATGCGTCGCGCCTTCCTGAAGGGGATGGGGATGCAGCGGAACTGCGCGCCGCCGGCGGCGCCCAGCTGGTTCAGACCCGCCGGACGGTCGCAGCCTTGACAGCCGGATCCATGGGCGGCTTTAGCGGCCGGAGGTGCGGCGCCGGTCGCGACGGTCGCCCCTGATCTGGATCGTGCCGTCCTTGGCGAAGGCTTCGAACGAGGGCTTGTCGATGTTGCGGAACTCGCCGGTGCGATCCCAGTCCCAGTCGAACGAGATGCGCTCGCCCTTGTGCGCGAACTTGCCGGACCAGTGGGCGAAGAACGCATATTTGTCGCCGCCGATGATGATGACGTGGCGATGGAGCGCCGTCTCGTTCCCCTCGTCACGGGGCGGCTCTTCCAGATAGGTATTGTAGGCGTGGAAGCCTGACTTCTCGATGCGCATGTCAGTTCGACATGTGGCGGGCGTGGAAGTCGCGACGGAAGGCTTCGAACCGGCCCCCCGAAATCGCGGCGCGCATGGCCGCGGTCAGCGCCTGGTAGAAGGCGATATTGTGCCAGCTCAGCAGCACCTTGCCGAGGATTTCATCGGCGCGGATCAGGTGGTGCAGATAGGCCTTCGAATACTGCGATGACGGGCCGTCGATGCTCGGGTCCAGCGGATCATGATCCTCGGCGAAGCGAGCGTTCTTCAGGTTCAGTGGGCCGTCCCAGGTCCAGGCCTGGCCGTGGCGACCGGCGCGGGTCGGCAGGACGCAGTCGAACATGTCCACGCCGCGATACACCGCCTCGACCAGATCGACCGGCTTGCCCACGCCCATCAGATAACGGGGGCGGTCCCTGGGCAGAAACTCGGGCGCATAGTCCAGCACCTCGCACATGGCTTGGTGACCTTCGCCCACAGCCAGGCCGCCGATGGCGTAGCCGTCGAACCCGATCTCTTGCAGTTGTTCCGACGACTGGCGGCGCAGGTCCTCGAAGGTCGAACCCTGCTGGATACCGAACAGGGCCTGGTTCTCACGCTCGCCGAACCGGGCCTTGGAGCGGGCGCCCCAGCGGATCGATAGCTCCATCGCCTTCTTGGCCGCATCCTTCTCGGCCGGATAGGCGACGCACTGGTCCAACTGCATCGAAATGTCGGCGCCGATCCGGTCGGCCTGGATCTCGATCGAGCGTTCCGGCGTCAGCACGTGTTTGGAGCCGTCGATGTGGCTGGAGAAGGTCACAGCCTCCTCTTTCACCTTCGAAATCCCGGCCAGGGACATGACCTGGAACCCGCCGCTGTCGGTCAGGATCGGCTTGTCCCAGCCCATGAATTTGTGGAGCCCGCCCAGACGCTCCATCCGCTCGGGGCCGGGGCGCAGCATCAGGTGATAGGTGTTGCCCAGAAGGATGTCGGCGCCGGTCGCCTTGACCTGATCCGCCGTCATCGCCTTGACCGTCGCGGCGGTGCCCACCGGCATGAAGGCGGGGGTGCGAATGTCGCCGCGCGCGGTCTTCAACACCCCGGTGCGGGCGCGGCCTTCGGTGGCGGATATGTCGAAAGGAAAGGGCATTCAGGCGATCAGTCGTTCAAGCTGCTCGACCCGCACCAGATCCTTGGGGCGGCCGAACAGGCGGTACAGGTTGATATGGTCCCGGATGTCGGGCACGAACAGCGGGATATCGTCGATGAAGACGCGACGCCGCGACGTAAAGCCGACGGCCTGCCATTCGGCGCCGTCGCGGGTCTCCAAATCGGCCATGACCTCGACCAGGATCGGCTGGTCCGGCGCGCGACCGAAGACGGCCGAGCGGAACAGGCCTTCACCCGGATCGGCCACCACCTCGCCGTCCAGCGCGGCCAGCAGGGCGCGTGCGTCGCGGGGCGAACACAGGACGTCGATATCCGGCACATGCAGATCGGTCAGGCCATACAGGGCCATGGCCGCTCCGCCGAAGATCCACCACGGGTCACGCAAATCGTGCGCGGCCTCGCCGACGGCGACCAGGCCGTCCTGAAGCTCATGCGGGAGGTCGTCGGTTGACACGGTCGCGCTCGTTTTCGTCAGGAGGCGGCATTTAGGCGTTCCGGCGGCGATTGACCACCCGAGCGCCGCGTCGGATCACCAGTCCAGCGCCGCCTCGCCGCGCAGGATGGCCTCGGCCTGCTCGGTGTGCTTGCCGCCCTCGCGGTCGTGCAGCACCAGCGGCGGCAGCAGTCGCAGCGGCGCCCTCCCGGTCTTGATGGCGTGGACCAGCACCCGCTTGGCCGGCTCGTCGGCGAAGGGATGGATGGGGCGTATGGCCAAGGATCCGGCCTTCTCTCCCAGCAGCGCCAGCAGGTCCGCCAGCCGATCCGCCCGGTGAACGACCACGATCCGCCCGCCTTCCTTCACCGCCTTCAGCAGGAAGTCGGTCCAGGCCTTCAGTCCGTCGTCGGCCATCCACGCCCCGCGCTTGCCCTCGGCCGGCACACGCAAAGCCCCTGCGTCGTCGAAGAAGGGCGGATTGGACACGGTCCAGTCGCCCGGTTCGACGCCCAGCGCCCTGAACCCCGCCGCCACGTCGCCCTGTCGAATCGCGGTGGTCGCGGCAACGCCGTTCAGGACCGCGTTCTCCACCGCCAGCGCCGCCATGGTCGGATCGCGCTCCAGCCCCGTCAGCATTACGCCCGGCCTCCGCGCCGCGATCTGCATCAGGACGGCGCCGGCGCCGCATCCGGCCTCGATCACACTCTGGCCCGCTTGGGCCGGGACCGCCGCCGCCAGAAGGGCCGCATCCATCCCGGCGCGATAGCCGCGCGCGGGTTGACGCAGGCGCACCCGGCCGTTCAACAGGCCGTTCTCGACGATTTCCGTCGGCAGGGTTTCGACTGCGTCCAAGCCTCAATCTCCTTGACCCTCAAGGGGGCGAACATCATTGTGCGCCGCAACTCGCGGGGGCAAGACGGCCCGTCTGCAAAATCCTTCGACGCGGTCCGCCGCGCCAGTGAAAGAGTATCCGCTTGGACGTCGCCATCGCCGCCGCTCCCCGCCCGAAGGGGGACGTCAACGCCCTTGTCCGGCTGGCTGAGGTCGACATGGCCGCCGTGGACGCCCTGATCCTGGACCGGATGCAGTCGGACGTGCCAATCATCCCCAGGCTGGCGGAGCATCTGGTGTCGGCGGGCGGCAAGCGTCTGCGCCCGCTGATGACCGTCGCCGCCGCCCGCGCTGTGGGCGCCCAGGGCGACATCGACGCCCCGCTGAAGCTGGCCGCCGCGGTCGAGTTCATTCACACCGCCACCCTGTTGCATGACGACATCGTGGATGCGTCCGAGCTGCGTCGTGGCAAGGTCGCGGCCCACCTGATCTGGGGCGCCCCCACCAGCGTTCTCGTCGGCGACTTCCTGTTCGCCCGCGCCTTCGAACTGATGGTCGAGACCGATTCGATGCGCGCCCTGGGCATTCTGGCCGAGGCCTCGCGCGTGATCTCCGAGGGCGAGGTGCTGCAACTGACCCGCGCCCACGACCTGAACCTGGACCAGGCCACCTATCTGCAGATCATTTCGGCCAAGACCGCCGAACTGTTCGCCGCCGCCGCCGAGGCGGGCGCCGTGGGCGTCGGCGCAGATCCGGTCGCGATCAAGGCTTTGCGCGACTATGGCATGGCGCTGGGTATCGCCTTCCAGCTGGCCGACGACGCGCTGGATTACGGCGCCACGGCCGAGGCCCTGGGCAAGAACGCCGGCGACGACTTCAACGAGGGCAAGGCGACCCTGCCGCTGCTGCTCGCCGTCGCCCGCACCAAGGGCCGCGAAGAGGCCTTCTGGGAGCGCACCGTGACCAAGGGCGAGCGCACGCCCGAGGACTTCACCCGCGCCCGCGAACTAATCATCGGCTCGGGCGCCATCGGCGCGACTCTGGACCTGGCCGGCGACTATGCCGATCAGGCCAAGGCGGCCCTGTCGGTTCTGCCGCTCAGCGACTGGCGCATCGCGCTGGAAGACCTCGCCGATTTCGCGGTGTCGCGCGCCGCTTGACCGAGTCTGCGGATACGCTCGACCAACAGGTCCGCACCGCCGACCTCGACCGCTGGCTGTCCAGCCGCCTGGTCACGGACGACCGCGCTCGCGCCGACCTGATCGCGCTCTACGCCTTTGAAGCCGAGCTGATGACCATCCCGACGCGTGTCACCCAGCCCCTGCTGGCCGAGATGCGCTACACCTGGTGGGCGGAACAGATGGACGGCGTCTTCGCGGGTGTGCCGCGCAAGGGCCATCCGGTGCTTGAAGCCCTGACCGACCTCGTCGCCCGCCACGGCCTGAACCGCGCGCCCTTCGACGCCCTGATCGAGGCCCATATCGGCCGTGTCCGTGAAGAACCGCACGACCTTGACGCCTTCTATGTCGGTCCGATGCAGGTCGCGGTGCGTATCCTGGCGGGCGAAGGCCATGATGCGGCCGTCGCGGATGCGGGCCGTGTCTGGGGGCTGACACAGACCGGCCGGTCCCAAGAGGCGTCGGCCTTGCGATCCGCAGCCAATGCCGCGCTGAAACGCCTGCCGCCCGTCGGCTTCCCGGCCGTGGCCCACGCCGCCCTGACCGATCCCGATCGGCCCGAGCCGCTGAAGCGGCTGCGCCTGCTGTGGGCCGTGCTGCGCGGCCGGATCTGACCTAGCCGTTCAGGCTCGCGATCAGGCGCGCCAGCAGGGTGTTCAGCGTCTTCTGTTCATCAGGCGACAGGCCGGCCAGCGCCTCTCGCGCCGTGTCCTGATGGCTGGGCATGATCGAATCGATCAGCTCGAACCCCTTGTCCGTCAGGCGGACCAGCGTCGCCCGGCGGTCGCTCGGATGCGGGCGACGCTCGACCAAGTCCGCCTTTTCCAGCCGGTCGATGCGGGCGGTCATGCCACCGGACGACATCATGGCCGCCTCGAACAGCGCCGTCGGCGTCAGGCCCTCGCGCTCGTCGGAGCGACGCAGCGTCGCCAGCACATCGAACTCGCCATGCTGCAAGCCATAGCGCGCGAACAGCGGCGTCTGGCGCTCGCGGATCACCAACTGCGACGCTTCGTTCAATCGGCCAAGCACCTCCATCGGCAGCATGTCCAGATCGGGGCATTGCACGGCCCATTGGGCGGCGGCGCGAGAGGCTCTGTCGGGCATGGTTATCTTGACATCGAGATACTTGAGGTCGAGAGACTAGCGCGATTTTCAGTTGGAGTCCTCATCATGACCGCACGACCTGACGCCGCGCCCATGCGTGGCGCGTCGCTGCTGTTGCTGGCGGCCATCGTCGCCTTGGCGCTGAACCTGCGCCCAGCGATGGCGGCGGTCGGGCCGCTGCTGGACCTGATCGAAAGTGCGACAGGCATGGGCTCGACCGCCGCCAGCCTGCTGACCACCTTGCCCGTGCTGATGATCGGTCTCGGCGCCCTTTCGATCCGGCCGTTGCGTCGTCGGTTGGGCGAGCGGCGCGGGGTCTTGCTGGGCGCGCTGTTGATCGGCGGGGCCTGCCTGGTGCGGGCGGTACTGAGCGATACGGCGGGGCTGATCGCCAGCGCGGCGGTCGTCGGCGTCGGGGTGGCCTTGATCCAGGCCTTGGCGCCGGTCGTCATCAAGCGGGCTTTCACGGCTCAGTTCGGCACGGTCATGGCGCTCTATACCACCGGCATCATGGGCGGTGCGGCCATCGCGGCGGCGACGGCGGCGGGCCTGGCCGATGCGGTCGGCTGGGCCGGGACGCTGGCGCTTTGGAGCGTGCCGGCCTTCGTCGCGGGGCTGATCTGGCTGGCGGCTTCACGCGATCCGGCGGCCGAGGAGCCGAACCGCGCCGCCGTGGTCGAGGCGACGGACCCGGAGCTTCCCTTCTGGCGTCAGGGGCGGGCGTGGCGGCTGATCCTGATCATGGGGCTGGGCACATCGGCCTATACGCTGGTGCTGGCCTGGCTGCCGCCCTTCTATATCGATCTGGGTCAGCCGAGGGCGACGGCGGGCTATCTGCTCAGCGGCATGACCGGCGCCGAGGTCGCGGCGGGCCTTCTGGTGTCGCTGACCATAGGGCGTTTCCCGGATCGACGCGGGCCGATCCTGACGGCGCTGGTGTTGGCCCTGATCGGTTTGGCCGGACTGGTGGTCGCGCCGGTCAGCCTGGCGGTTCCGGTGGTGCTGGTGCTTGGGCTGGGGATCGGCGCCGTCTTCCCGCTGAGCCTGATCCTGGCGATGGATCAGATCGACGATCCCGCGCGCTCCGGCGACCTGCTCGCCTTCGTCCAGGGCGGCGGCTACATCATCGCCAGCCTGTCGCCGCTGGGCGCCGGCCTGTTGCGGGACCACATGGCCGATCTGACCCAGGCCTGGGTGCTGATGGGCGTCGGCGTGGTGCTGCTGGGCGTGATGACGCTGGGGTTCCGGCCGGGCTTGCCAAAGCTGCGCTGAGCGACCCGGCCTGGGGTCAGCCCGCGTCGCGCCAGGCCTTCAGGCTTTCCATCGCCCGGATGCTCATCAGGCGCTTCTTGGCCCGGCCGCGTTCCTTGAGCGGAATCTTGACGCCGGCCTCGTCCACCTTGGGCGCTTCCAGTGGCGGCAGCAGGCCATAGTTGATGTTCATCGGCTGGAACTTCGAACCTGCCAGGTGCCCGCCGGTGATGTGCTCGACCAGGGCGCCCATGGCGGTCTCCGGCGGCGGGGGCGACAGGTCGCGACCGAGCGCCTGGGCGGCGGCGAGGCGGCCGGTCAACAGGCCCATGGCGGCGCTTTCGACATAGCCTTCGACGCCTGTGACCTGACCGGCGAAACGCAGGCGCGGCATGGCCTTGAGGCGCAGTTGCCTGTCCAGCAGGTGCGGGCTGTTCAGATAAGTGTTGCGGTGCAGGCCGCCGAGGCGCGCGAACTGGGCGTTCTGCAAGCCGGGGATCATGCGGAAGGTCTCGGCCTGCGCGCCGTGCTTCAGCTTGGTCTGGAAGCCGACCATGTTGAACAGGGTGCCCAGGGCGTTGTCCTGGCGCAGTTGCACGATGGCGTAGGCCTTGACCAGGGGATCGCGCGGGTTGGTCAGGCCGACAGGCTTCATCGGGCCGTGACGCAAGGTCTCGCGACCACGTTCGGCCATGACCTCGATGGGCAGGCAGCCGTCGAAATAGGGGACGTTCTCCCACTCCTTGAACTCGGCTTTCGGCCCGCCCAGCAGGGCGTCGATGAAGGCCTCGTACTGGGCCTTGTCCATCGGGCAGTTGACGTAGGCGGCGGCGTCGCCGCCCGGACCTTCCTTGTCATAGCGCGACTGACGCCAGGCGATGTCGAAGTCGATCGAGTCGGCGTGGACGATGGGGGCGATGGCGTCGAAGAAGCTGAGGCTCTCCTCGCCGGTCGCTTTCAGGATGGCGTCGGCCAAGGCGGGCGAGGTCAGGGGGCCGGTGGCGACGATGACATTGTGCCAGTCTTCCGGCGGCAGGCCGGCGATCTCTTCGCGCACGATAGTGATCAGGGGATGGGCCGACAGCTTTGCGGTCACGGCCTGGGAGAAGGCGTCGCGATCCACGGCCAGGGCGCCTCCGGCCGGCACCTGATTGATGTCGCCGCAGGCCATGATGATCGAATCCAGCGCGCGCATCTCGGCGTGCAGCAGGCCGACCGCATTGAACTGCCAGTCGTCCGAGCGGAAGGAGTTGGAGCAGACCAGCTCGGCCAGACCATCGGTGTGGTGGGCGTCGGTCTTTACGCCCGGAACGCCGCGCATCTCGTGCAGGATGACGGGCACGCCGGCCTGGGCGATCTGCCAGGCAGCCTCGGAGCCGGCCAGGCCGCCGCCGATGACGTGGATGGGGGAGGGGGAGGTGGAGGAAGCGCTCATCGCGGCCTTCTAGCGGGCGGGTGGCGTGGTGTCATGGTCCCCTGCTATATCCGCCGCCGGTAATCGGGGGCGAGATTTGAACGGGCATCGGGTTCTGCGACTGGGCGAGACGCTGTCGGCGACGGTTTCGGCTCTGCCTCGGCTGTGGCGCGGGGCCTGGGGCGCGATCCTACTGGCGGCCGTGGTCTGGAGCATCCAGCCGCTGGCGGTCGGTGTGGGCGGTCTGATCTGGGCGCCGTTCGGCCTCGTCGCGACGCTGGTGCTGGTCGGCGCGCTCGGCCGGATCGCCATCACGGAGGACTTGCCGCAGGCTCGGCGGCTGGGCCTTGGTCGGGCAGGGTTTCAACTGGGGCGGCCGGAGCTTCGGCTGCTGGGCGCGGGCCTGCTGTGCGCGGTCTTCCTGGCCATGATCCTGTCGGTCGTCGCCCTGGTTCTGCTGGCCCTGTTCGGCATGGCCGAGCTGAATGCCCAAGCCATCGAGATGCGCCAGTGGAGCGCGGTCGGTCCGGTCTGGAAGCTGGCCCTGCTGGGGCTGGTGACGGCCTTCGCCCTGTTCGCCGTCGTCGCCTTCACCGTGCGGCTGTCCCTGTTCGCGCCGGCGACGATCGGGCGCGGGCATATGGTGTCGCTGCAAAGCATGAGCATCGCGCGCGGGGCCTTCTGGCCCTTGCTGGTCGGTCTGATCGTGACGGCGGCGCCCAAGATCGCTCTGGCGCTGCTGTGGGGCGCGGGACTGCTGTCCGGAACGACGGGCTGGATCGTATTCGCCGTCGTGCTGACGGGCCTGCAGGCGCCGCTGACGATGGCCTTCGTCGGCGCGGCCTATCGCCGGCTGGAGCCTGCGCCGCCCCGGTAGTCCCGAGGCGGCGGCAGGTGTGTCAGGCGGCCTGCAAGCCCGCCGCGACGGTGTAGGCGGCCTCGGTCTTGGCGGCGACCTCGTCCAAAGTGACGCCGTCGGCCAGTTCGACCAGCTCAAGACCTGCACCATCCGGCTTGACGTCGAAGGTCGCCAGGTCGGTGATGATGCGGCTGACGACGCCCGTGCCGGTCAGGGGAAGGGTGCAGGATTTCAGCACCTTGGACTGGCCGTGCTTGTTGGCGTGTTCCATGACCACGACCACGCGCTTGACGCCCGCGACCAGGTCCATCGCGCCGCCCATGCCCTTCACCAGCTTGCCGGGGATCATCCAGTTGGCGATGTCGCCGTTCTGGGCCACCTCCATCGCGCCCAGGATCGACAGGTTGATGTGGCCGCCGCGGATCATGGCGAAGCTGTCGGCGCTGCTGAAATAGGACGACTCCTGGATCTCGGTGATCGTCTGCTTGCCGGCGTTGATCAGGTCGGGGTCCTCGTCGCCTTCATAGGGGAAGGGGCCCATGCCCAGCATGCCGTTCTCGGACTGCAGGGTCACGGTCATGCCGGACGGGATGTAGTTGGCGACCAGGGTCGGGATGCCGATGCCGAGGTTCACATAGAAGCCGTCCTGCAGCTCCTGGGCGGCGCGTTCGGCGAGTTGTTCGCGGGTGCGGGGCATTATGCTTGCTCCTTGCGGGCTACCGCTTCGCTACTTGAGCCCGCCGTCGCGCGGGGACGCACGGTGCGCTGTTCGATGCGCTTCTCGGACACGGTCTGGACCAGGCGGTCGACGTAGACGCCCGGCGTGTGGATGTGGTCGGGATCAAGCGAGCCGACCGGGACGATCTCTTCCACCTCGACGACCGTGACCTTGCCGGCAGTGGCCATCATCGGGTTGAAGTTGCGGGCGGTCTTGCGGAACACCAGGTTGCCGCGCTCGTCGGCCTTCCACGCCTTGACGATGGACAGGTCGGCGACCAGGCCGGTCTCCATGACGTAGTCGCGGCCGTCGAAGTTGCGGACCTCCTTGCCCTCGGCGACCAGGGTGCCGACGCCGGTGGCGGTGAAGAAGGCGGGGATGCCGGCGCCGCCGGCGCGGATGCGCTCGGCCAGGGTGCCCTGCGGATTGAACTCCAGCTCCAGCTCGCCGGCCAGGTACTGGCGCTCGAACTCCTTGTTCTCACCGACGTAGGACGAGATCATCTTGGCGATCTGGCGGGTGCCGAGCAGCTGGCCCAGGCCGAAGCCATCGACGCCGGCATTGTTGGAGATGACCGTCAGGCCCCTGACGCCGCTGTCGCGCAGGGCGGCGATCAGGTTCTCGGGGATGCCGCACAGGCCGAAGCCGCCGGACATGACCGTCATGCCGTCGAAGGTCAGGCCCTCCAGCGCGGACGTGACGTCAGCGTAGATCTTTCCCATCGCTCTCCCTTTTTCATTGCCTGATGAATATCGGCGCTTTGGACCACGCCTAACGCGGGGGAAGGCGAGGGGCAAGACGCGGCGTCGATCCGACGCGGCGATTTCAGACAGTCGACACGAAAAACAGAGTCTAATTCGTCTAATTGGTCCGAAACGATGGCGACCTGGCTTCGTAAAAACAGAGTGCAAAGTGTGCACTTCGTCTGAAATCATGCAGGCTCGGACCTGATGTCGGCATCGTCGGCGCGTCGTTCAAGAGCGGATGCATCCGCCGAGGGCGGGGCGGCGTATTCCATGACATCTGCACGCTGCGCCTGATCGCCAAGGACGTCTTTATGAACCTGACCAATGTCGCCATTCGCCAGCTTCAGGACGCGCCGTTTCCGGATTTCGTGACGCGGCCGGCGATCGACAGCCTGGTGACGGAGGCGAGGAAGCGGCTGGATCGCGACGGTCCGCATGACGAGGCGGCGTTCGCGCATGAGATGGCCCAGCGCGCCATCGCCGAACACACCGATGCGGCGAACGAACAGCATTACGAACTGCCGCCCGAGTTCTTTCAGCTGTGCCTGGGCAAGCGGCTGAAATACTCGTGCTGCCTTTATCCCACCGGGGGCGAAACGCTGGATCAGGCCGAGGAGGCGGCGCTGGCCGAGACCTGCGCCCATGCCGAACTGATGGACGGGCAGACGATCCTGGAGATGGGCTGCGGCTGGGGCTCGCTGTCGCTGTGGATGGCCGAGAACTATCCCAATGCGAAGATCACGGCGGTGTCGAACAGCCATGGGCAGCGCGGCCATATCGAGGCCCAGGCGGAGCAGCGGGGCCTGACCAACCTGACCGTCATCACGCGCGACATGAACGCCTTCGAGACCGAGCAACGTTTCGACCGCATCGTTTCGGTGGAGATGTTCGAGCATATGGCGAACTGGCGCGCCCTGCTGACCAAGGCGCGGGGCTGGCTGAAGGACGACGGGCGGATGTTCATCCACGTCTTCACCCACCGCGACGCCCCCTATCGGTTCGACCATACCGACAGCGGCGACTTCATCGCCCAGCATTTCTTCACCGGCGGGGTGATGCCCAGCCATGGTTTGATCCGTCAGTTCCCAGACCTGTTCGCGGTCGAGCAGGAATGGACCTGGAACGGCGGGCACTACGCCAAGACGGCGAACGACTGGCTGGCCAACATGGATCGGAACGCGGCGCGGGTCGCGGTGTTGATGCGTGAGACATATGGCGACGACGCCAAGCTGTGGACCCGTCGCTGGCGGCGGTTCTACCTGGCGACGGCCGGTCTGTTCGGCAACGACGAAGGCCGCACCTGGGCGGTCAGCCACTATCGCCTGAAACCGGCCGCCTGAAACCCAAATGAGGATACGAGCATGATCAAATATGTCGCGGCATACCTCGGGGCGGGCCTGACGTTCGCAGCCATCGACTTCGTCTGGCTGACAACCATGACCGACCGGCTCTACAAGCCGGTGCTGGGGCCGATCATGCTGGACAAGCCGGACATGAAGGCGGCGGTGGCCTTTTACCTGATCTCCATCGCGGGGACGGTGTTCCTGGCCATCGCACCTGCCCTGAAAGAAGGGAACTGGACGCGGGCGGCGATCAATGGGGCGGTCCTGGGGTTCGTGGCCTATGCCACCTACGACCTGACCAATCAGGCGACGCTGGCGGTGTGGCAGACCAGGCTGACGATCATCGACCTGATCTGGGGCACGACCTTGACGATGGTGTCGGCGACGGGCGGCTATTTCGCCGCGCGCTGGGCCGAAGGCCGTTTCGGCTGAAGACCCCGTCTGACACCGTGCTTGCGAACATGGTTATGCGTGTCTAAAGCTCATCCCTGAGTTGATCGCGGGGGCGGCAGTTGGGAGAAGGCGGTCACCGATTGCTGTCTGCGCGCGGCGTGGCCGACGCCGGCTGGCTGTATGGCGCGCATGTCGCTCGGTATGTTTCGCCCCTGTTGCTCTATCCCGTTCTGACACGGCGGCTGGGGCTGGATGGGTTCGGGGTCTATGCGGCGGGGATCGCGCTGGCGCTGATCGTGGCGGTGGTGGTCGATTACGGGCTTTCGATCTCGGGTCCGCGCGACATCGCCGGGACGGTCGAGGGGCGGGGCGCCATCGTTGGACAGGCGTTGGCGATGCGCGGCGTGCTGGCGGCGCAGGCTGTCGTCGTCGGCGTCAGTTTGGCGATGATCAATCCTGTTCTGGACGGCGCGGGCGTCGTCGTGGCGATGGCGATCCTGCTGGGTGTGGGCCAGGGCGCCAGCCTGTTGTGGTTCTTTCAAGGGATTCGCGACCCGGCGCCGGCGGCGATGCTGGAGGTCGGGTTCGCCCTGGCGGCGACGGTCGTAGTGCTGGCGTGGCCCAGCCTGACGGTCGGCGGGGTGATGGCGGTTCAGGCGGTGGGCGTTTGGGCTGGGCTGGCAGCAGGCGCCGTGCTGCTGTTTCGACGTCATGAGGTGACGGCCCCCGGGCGCGGGTTCGTGCGGCGGGCGCTGGTCGAGGGGGCGCCTCTGTTCGCCAGCCGGGCGGCAGTCGTCGCCTATACCGGGGCCGGGGTTCTGATGGTCGCGGCGCTCGCCGGGCCTATGCAGGCGGCGCTGTATGGCGTGGCGGACCGGCTGGTAGCGGCGTCGGGGTCATTGATGCGGCCGCTGGGCGGACTGATCGCGCCCCGGATCGCGGGGCTGCTGGTCGAGGACATGGGGGCGGCCTTTCGAACGGCGCGTTGGGTGTTGGGGCTGTCGGTGGCGGCGTTCGTCGTGCTGGCGGCGGGTCTGACGCTGGGGGCTCCGGTCTTGGTGCGGCTGCTGTTCGGGGAGGGGTTCGCGCCGGCGGTGGAGGTGTTGAAGCTGCTGGCCTGGGTCTTGCCGCTGGTGGCGATCAGCCAGGTGCTGGGGCTTCAGCTGATGACGCCGCTACGCATGGACCGGCGGTTCGCCCTGATCGTCGGGGTGGGGTGCGTCGCGACGCTGGGACCGGCGGTTTTGCTGGCGCCGACCTCTGGCGCCGCGGGCATGGCCTGGGCGCGGATCGTCGGCGAGGCGGCGGTGGTGGTCGCCTGTCTGATCTGCCTGAAGCCGCACTGGGCGTCGCTGTTCCAGAGCGGCGGGAGGCGTGATGTCCCGGCGGTATGACTGGCTGATCGTCGGGGCGGGATTCACCGGGGCTGTGGTCGCCGAGCGTTTGGCGCGCGGGCTGGATCAGACCGTGCTAGTGATCGACCGGCGCGATCATGTCGGCGGCAATGCGCATGACCGCCGCGACGAATGCGGGCGGCTGATCCATCCCTATGGGCCGCATGTGTTCCATACCAACAGCGGGCGCATCTTCGACTATCTGAGCCAGTTCACGGCGTGGCGGCCCTATTTCCATCGGGTCCGGGGTCATGTGGACGGGCGGATGGTTCCCGTGCCGTTCAACCTGGATTCGATACGGCTGTTGTTCCCCGAACGGATGGCGGACCGGCTGTCCGACACCTTGGTCCAGAGGTTCGGGTTCGGCGCGCGACCCAGCATTCATGATCTGAGACAGGCGGCGGACGACGCGGATCTGAGGTTCCTGGCGGACTATGTGTTCGACAAGCTGTTCGCGAACTACACCGCCAAACAGTGGGGCGTGGCCGCCGACGCCCTGGACGCGTCGGTCCTGGCGCGCGTGCCGGTCGCGATCAGTCGGGACGACCGATATTTCGTCGATCGTTATCAGGCCATGCCGCGCGACGGGTATGGGGCCTTGTTCGACCGGCTGCTGGATCACCCCAACATCCATGTGTCGCTGAATACCGGCATGGATCAGGTCGGGGCGCAGACGTGGGACCGGATGGTCTATTGCGGGGCGCTGGACGACTATTTCGGGCGGTCGGCGGGGGACTTGCCCTATCGCAGCGTGCGGTTCGAGCATCAGGTCGTCGATGTTGAGGACGGCTTGCCGGTCGGGACCGTCAACTATCCGAACGAGTTCGATTTCACGCGGATCACCGACTTTCGCCATCTGACCGGCGAACGCGGGGCGACGACGGCGACGGTGACCGAGTATCCGGTCGCGCATCAGGCGGGGGTGAACGCGCCCTATTATCCAGTCCTGACCGAGGCGTCGCGCGGGCTGGCGGCGCAGTATCGCGAGATGGCGGCGACGCTGGCGGGCAAGGTCTGGTTCGCCGGGCGGCTGGCGGACTTCCAGTATTACAACATGGACCAGGCGGTGGGGCGGGCGCTGAGCCTGGTCGAGAAGTCGCTGGCGCCGGCCATCGCCAGGATGGCGGCGTGAAGCGTTCGGTCTGGGCGGTGGTGGTGACGTGGAACCGGCGCACGCTGCTGGAGCGGTGTCTGGCGCATCTGATCGCCCAGACGCGTCCGTGCGACGGGGTGGTGGTGGTCGACAACGCCAGCGACGACGGCACGGCAGAGATGCTGGCCGACGCCTGGGCGGGCAAGGCGCTGGTTGTGCGGATGCCGGTCAACACCGGCGGGGCGGGCGGGTTCAACGCGGGGATCCGGGCGGCGGTTGAGGCCGGGGCGGACCGGGTCTGGCTGATGGACGACGATGTGCTGGCCGCACCCGATTCGCTGGAGGCGCTGTTGCGCGCGGAGACGATCCTGGAGGGCGAGGGGGTGACGCCGGCATTTATGTGCTCCAGCGTGCGCTCGCCGGATGGGCATCTGACCAATACGCCGGAGATCGACCGGCGCTGGAATGTGTTGGGCTATCCCGACTGGAGTGAGCGGCTGGAGCAGGGGGTGATCCCGGTGCGCCAGGCGACCTTCGTGTCGGTTATGGTCAGCCGGGCGGCGGTGGCGCGGCACGGCCTGCCGCTGGCGCCCATGTTCATCTGGGGCGACGATACGGAATATACGCTGCGGCTGACGCGGGATGGGCCGGGCTATCTGGTGGCCGCTAGTCGGGTGGTGCATGTGCGCGCGGCGCCGGGACATCTGACCATCGAGACCGAGGCCGATCCGGGGCGCGAGCGTCTGCACCGGTATCTGACCCGCAACGTCATCCTGGCCAAGCGACGGCATGAGGGGCAGGCGTCGGCCCTGCGCTATGTCGCGTCGCGTTTGCGGATCGCCGGCCGGCTGGCGTTGCAGGGGCGGTGGCGCAAGGCCGGGGTGCTGATGGCCGGCGTCGTGGACGGGGCGCGGTTCGATCCGAAGGTCGAGCATTGCACGCCGTCCTAGGGCCAAGGCGGCGCACGGGCCTGCGATGGTCGCAGGTGAGCGCGGCCTATCAACGGGCGGTGCTGGTCCTGCTCGGGTTGGGCGTCACGCTGCCGATCTTTCTGGCGCCGGGTCATGTCAGCGGGCCGCGTTTGGGCGATTTGGCGCTGCTGCTTGCCCTGCCGTTGATCGGTGTGGAATGGCGGCGGATGACGGCTGTGCTGAAGGCGGCGGGGGCGGTCGCGGTCTTCTTTCTGATCGTCACGCTGTTGCTTCAAGCGTCGCGGGTCGGTGAGCGGTTGAATGCGTCGGACGCGGCCTTCTGGTTTCGCTGGATTTTGTCGGCGGCGGTCGCCCCGGCGGTGGCGAACCTGATCCTGAGAGAAGAGGGGCGGCGTCGGCTGTTGTTTGCGGCGATCCTGATCGGGGCGGCGGGGCATCTGGCGACCTATGGGCTGACGCTGCTGGTCGGGTTGGAGACGCTGCAGGGGATCGGGCTGGCGTCGCCGCGGGCGGTGGTCACCACGGCGTCCGCTCAGGTTCGGATCACGACCCTCGCCGAGCATCCTAACGCGGCCATGGCGATGATCGGCCTTGCGGTTCCGGCCGGGGTGATCCTGGCGGGTCGGCGTTGGATGGCAGGAACGACGACATGGGGCGGAGGCGCCCTGGCGATCATGGGCTTCGTCAGCACCCTGTCGCGGGGCGGGATTGTGGCAGGCGTTCTGGCGGCTCTGGCCCGCATCGTCGTGGGATGGCGGTGGCGGCAGCGGATCAAGCCCCTGTCGGCGGTTCTGGCGGTTTGCATGCTTATTTCGGGAGTGTTGGTGCTGCAACTCGGGCGGTCCGAGATCGACACCGGCCGGTTTGCAGAGCGGTTCGACCGGGCGGCGCTGGAGGAGAACCTGGCGGGGCGGATGGCGACGTGGGGCGAACCGTCGATCTGGTGCTGGAACGGCCGCTGGGCGCGGGGTGGGTGTCGGCGGACGAGATGGGGGCGTTTCGGGCGCTGTCGGTCAGCCACAACGGGTATCTGTTCATGGCGCGGACGGTGGGGGTGATCGCGGCCCTGGTCATGCTGGGGCTGCATCTGTGGTCGGCGGCGCGGTTGGACGTTTTGACGCCGCTGTCGGTCTATCTGCTGGCGACGCTGTTCAGCGAGGATCTGACGCAGGGCGCGGGGTTCGTCTTCCTGTCGTGCCTGGTCGGGGCGCTGGCGTGGCGACGGCCGGTGGCGCCGTGAGGGTGCTGATCGTCAACACTCTTTATCCCCCGGCCCAGGTCGGGGGCGCAGAACGCAGCGTGGCGCAGTTGGCGCAAGGGCTGACGCGGGCGGGGACCGATGTGTCGGTGCTGACGCTTCAGTCGGGACGGGAAGCTGTCGAGGCGGTGGTCGGGGGCGTTCCGGTGCATCGCCTGCCGTTGAACAACGTCTATTGGCCCTATGACGGCGCGCGCAGATCGGTGGTTCGGCGCGCCGTGTGGCACGGGCTGGAGGCCGCCAATCCGTGGATGGACGGGGCGGTCGATCGAGTGGTGGAGCGGGTGCGTCCCGACCTGGTCCATCTGCATCTGACGACGGGGTTTTCGTTGTCGGTCTATCGGGCGGCGGCGCGGCGAGACCTGCCGCTGGTGCAGACGTTGCGGGACTGGTCGATGATGTGCGCGCGGGCGTCGATGTTTCGGCGTGGGCGGCGCTGCGAGCGGCGGTGCAGGTCGTGCGTGGTGCTGACGGCGGCGAAGCGCGCGCAGGCGGTGGATCATGTGATCGGGCTGAGCCAGCCGGTGCTGGAGGCGCATAGGAACGCCGGATATTTTCGGGGCGCGGCGGTGTCTGTGATCGGCAATGCGGCGGAGGAGGCGGTGGTTTCCGCTCGGCAGTCGCTGGCGGACGATCCTGTCGTGACGTTCGGCTTCATGGGGCGGGTCGAGCCGGAGAAGGGGATCGAAGTCCTGTTGCGTGCGGCGACGGGGCTGGAGGGCGACTGGCGGCTGAGGATCGCGGGGCGGGGCGAGGCCGCCTATGTGGAGCGGCTGCGGCGGGCCTATGCCGATCCGCGCATCGTCTGGCTGGGGCAGGCGGAGGCGGCGGATTTCTGGCCTACCGTCGATGTCCTGGTCGCGCCGTCCGTCTGGGCCGAGCCGTTCGGGCGGGTCGTGGTCGAGGCGGTGCAGCAGGGGCGGGGCGTGATTGCGTCACGCATCGGCGGTCTACCCGAGGCGGCCAGCGGGGCGGGGGCGGCGACCCTGGTGGAGCCGAGCGACGAAGGCGCGTTGGCGCGGGCCATGGGCGAGGTGCTGGCCGCGCCGGAGCGTTGGCGGTTCGCCGGGGGTGGCGCGCCGATGTGGACCGAGGCCTCCATCGTCGAGGCCCACAGGGCGATCTATCGCCAGGTGCTGGTCAGAAGATCGTCGAGGATTTCAGCCGAACGGGACCAGGAATAGAGCACGGCGCGGCGCAGGCCGGCGTTGCGGCGGGCGGGGTCTGTTGCGGTCAGCAGACGGGTCATGTGGACGGCCAGGGTCGCGTCGTCGTGGGGGGCGAAGTAGAGAGCGTTGTCGGCGCAGACCTCTCGCGTCGCGACGATGTCCGAGGCGATGACCGGGCAGCCGTGGACGAAGGCTTCCAGCGGAGGGATGCCGAAACCTTCATAGAGGCTGGGGAATATCAGGCCGCGCGCGCCCCCAAGCAGGGCTGCGACCTCGGCGTCGGAACGCCGCCCGGCGAAGACCAGGCGCGGGTCGGTCTGGATGGCGGGCTGGTCGAAGATCTTGGACGGGCGTGCGCCGATCAGGACCAGTCGAACGGTCGTGTCGGCAAGGCGGGCGAGGGCGCGGACTGCGACGGCCAGATTCTTGTTCGGCGTCAGATTGCCGAGGGCCACGAAATAGGGGTGGCCCGTCAGGTCGAGGCCGTCGATGACGGCGGGGTCAGGCGTGACGGCGCTCAGGTGGTCGGCGCTGTTCGGGGCCACGGTGATGTCGGCGGGCGACAGGCTCAGCACGGTCGCCAATTCTTGGCGAGAGAACTCGGACACGGTGGCCAGTTGAGCCTGCTGCGCCAGCAGCCGGCCGAGGATGCGGTGGAAGGCGGCGTAGCCGCGACGGAAATGATCGGGATGACGGAAGACGGCGGCGTCGTGGATGACGACGACCTGACGGGGATGCAGAACGGGGCCTGAGCCGCCCAACGACAAGAGGCGGCCGTGGCGCGCGGCCCAGGCAAGGGCGGTCTGCTCCCACAGATGGCCGCATCCGCCCGGCACGGTCTGGACCGGGATGTTCGTAAGCTTGAGATCGTCGGCGCCGACGGGCGTCAGCAGGACGTAGCGGTCGGCGGCGCCGGGCCGATGGTCCAGGGCGCGGACGATCTCGCGGGCATAGCGTTGCACCCCGCTCATGGGCTGGGTCAGGAAGCGGCCGTTGACGAAGATCGGCTCAGCCACCGAGGCGCTTCAGGGCGAAGGCGTCGCGGTAGATCTGGACCGTCTGTTCGGCCATGCGCGACGCGCACAGGGCGGTCTTCGCAACAGGCAAGGGGACGACCCGACTTTCGAGCGCGGCGAGCATCGCCTGGGCCAGATCGTCCGGCGCGGCGTCCTGGGGCAGGCGGTCGATGCGGGCGCCGGCCTGGATCAGGTGAGCAATGCCGCCGACATCGGTGGTCACGATCGGCAAGCCCAGGGCGGCGGCCTCGATCATGGCGTAGGAACCAGCCTCGTAGCGGCTGGTCATGGCGAACAGGTCGAAGCCAGCCATCAAAGATCGAGCGTCGCGGCCGCCCTTCAGCCGCACGGCCCGGCCACCGGCGGCCTTGACGGACTGGGCCAGATCGCCGTCGCCGATCAACACGCCGACGACGCGCGGATCGGCGGCGTTCGCCAGACGCACGGCCTGGGCGAAGCGGATGGGATCCTTCTGCGCGCAAAGCCGACCGACGAAACCGACCGCGAGGGCGTCGTCGGGGAGGTCCAACGCACGTCGCGCCGCCTGACGATCGGTGGACGGCAGGGCGGCAAGGCCGTTGGGCACGACGTGGAGGCGATGGGAAGGCAGACCCCAGCGGCGCGCGACGGCGGCTTCCTCTTCGGAGACCGCGATGACGGCGTCGCCGCCCGCTTGCGTCAACAGGAACTCCGCGATGCCGGCGACGGTCTTCGACAGGCCGGGCGGACTCATCATCGGTAGAGCGTGGGGGGTGTAGACGCGGGCGGCGCCGGGCGCGTGGGCCAGGCGAACCAGGGCGCCGGCCTTGGCGCTATGGCCGTGCACGATCTCGAACGGGCCGAGACGCGCGATCAGACTGTTGAGCGCGTGAAGACAGGCGATGTCCCACGGACCGACGCCGCGTCGCATCGGCAGGCGTTCGAGGGCGTGCAGGGAAAGGGCGGCGACCTCGATCTGAAACCAGGCGTCGGCGCGTCGCGGGGAATAGATCAGGGAGACCTGATGGCCGCTCTGGATCAGGACGCGGGCCAGATCGACCACATGACGCCCCGAGCCGCCGCCAGACGGCTCGATGACTAGAAGTATGCGCAAGGATGGCGTCCCCCGACGATGGTTCAGTCTCGCAACTGAAGGCCATCATCGAGAAACGTCAAGATTGTAGTCTTAGTTGACCGTCGCCTTGACGATCTTGCCGGGCGCGCGCGGCGGCTCGCCCTTGGGCAGGGCGTCGACGTGGTCCATGCCCGATTCGACTTCGCCCCAGACGGTGTACTGGCGATCCAGGAAGGTGGCGTCGTCCAGGCAGATGAAGAACTGCGAGTTGGCGCTGTTGGGATCCGAGGTGCGGGCCATCGAGCAGACGCCGCGCACGTGCGGCTCGGCCGAGAATTCGGCCTTGAGGTTGGGTTTCTTGGAGCCCGAGGTGCCGGTGCCGGTCGGGTCGCCGCCCTGGGCCATGAAGCCCGGGATCACGCGGTGGAAGACGACGCCGTCATAGAAGCCTTCCGAGGCCAGTTCGGTGATGCGTTCGACGTGGCCGGGAGCCAGGTCCGAGCGCAGCTTGATGACCACGTCGCGGGCTTCGCCGTCGCCGGTGTCCAGGGTGAAGGTCAGGGTTTCGGCCATTTCGGTCGTCCTCTTGGGGGTTGATTTGAGGCGGGACATAGCCCGCAACGCCGGTCGGGGCTATGTGGGAACGATGAGTGAAGACGAAAAGCCCGCGAATCAAAAGTCTGGGGAACGCCGCCGCATGGTCAAACCGCCCACCGGCGGGACCGCCGCCGGGCGCGGCATGGGCACCAAGATGAAGACGGCCGACACCAAGTCCATGTCGAGCCAGCAGTGGATCAAGCGCCAGCTCGCCGACAAATGGTCCGAGAAGGCGCGGGCCGAGGGCTGGCGTTCGCGCGCGGCCTTCAAGCTGATCGAGATCGACGACAAATTCCACCTGATCAAGCGTGGGTCCAAGGTGATCGACCTGGGCGCCGCGCCGGGCGGCTGGATCCAGGTGGCGGTCAATCGCGGCGCGGGGGCCGTGGCGGGCGTGGACCTGTTGATGATCGAGCCGATCCCCGGTTCGACCCTGTTGCAGGCCGATTTCACCCATCCGGGCGTGGACCAGCAACTGATCGACGCCATCGGCGGGGCGCCGGACCTGGTGCTGTCGGACATGGCGCACAACACGGTCGGCCACCGCCAGACCGACCACCTGAAGATCATCGCCCTAATCGAGATCGCCGCCGACTTCGCCATCCGCACCCTGCGGCCGGGCGGGAATTTCGTGTCCAAGAACTTCCAGGGCGGCGACGCCGGAGGGGTTCTGGCGCGGTTGCGCGAGGAGTTCGAGACGGTGAAATACGTCAAGCCGGAATCGAGCCGCAAGAATAGCGCCGAGGTCTTCCTGGTGGCGCTGAACAGGCGATGAGCGAGGCGAGGTCGTCAGGCTTGAGCGTTTGTCCGAACACCCCGCAAGCGTAGCCATAAAGCCACTTTCGGCGACCGTTTGCGTGTCAAACGTCGCTGTCATGAAATCCAAGTGAAACGGTAGCGACGTCGTCATGGCGCGCCATTAGCCCGAACGCGGCGCGACGTGCGCTGACACAGGGCCCGACATGACTTCCAATCAATTTCTTTCGGGCGCGTCGCTTCTGACGCTGGCCCTTTTCATGGTTCCGGGCGTCGCTGCAGCGCAGGACGCCGCTGTCGCCGTCGTCAAGACAGGCGCGCAGGTTTCAGAAATCGATGAGATCATCGTCTTCGGTCGAGGCCAAACGCGCCAGCAGGCGTCCGTCACCGCCGAAGCCATCGCCGTTGAAGCGCCGGGAAGCAGCCCGTTGAAGGCTATCGAACGCCTGCCTGGCGTCAGTTTCCAATCGGCCGACGCCTTCGGCGCGTATGAATGGTCGGCGCGCATCACGCTGCGCAGCTTCAACCAGAATCAGCTGGGCTTCACCCTGGACGGCGTGCCGCTGGGCGACATGAGCTATGGCAACCACAACGGCCTGCACATCTCGCGCGCCATCATCTCCGAGAACGTCGGCCGCGTGGATGTGGCCCAGGGATCGGGCGCGCTGGGCACGGCGTCGAGCAGCAACCTGGGCGGCACGGTCCAGTTCAACAGCCGCCGTCCGACCCAAGACTTCGGCGTAGACGTCGCCGGCGCCTTTGGCAGCGACAACACCCTGCGCGGCTTCGTGCGCCTGGACACCGGCGTGCTGGGTTCGATGGGGACGCGCCTGTCGCTGTCCTACGCCGATCAGAGCGCCGACAAATGGAAGGGCGTGGGCGAGCAGAAGCAACGGCAAATCAACGCCAGCTTCGTACAGCCTGTCGGCGCCGGCGAACTGCGCGGCTTCATCAACCGTTCCGAACGCCGCGAGAACGACTATCAGGACATGTCGCTGGGCATGATCAACCGGCTGGGTCGCGACTGGGACAACATCTCGGGCGACTATGGGTTGGCGGTTCGGGTCGCCGATATCTATCAGGCCAATCCGGGCGGCGACTGCACCACCAACGCCTATCCCAGCCCGATCACCTGCGTCGACGACGCCTATTATGACGCCGCCGGCCTGCGTGACGACACGCTGGGCGCCGTGACGCTGGACTATCCGATCACCGACATTCTCAGGGTCTCGCTGACCGGCTATGGTCACACGAACAAGGGTCAGGGCCTGTGGTGGACGCCCTATGTGGCGACGCCCGTCGGCGCCAAGGGGCAAGACGGTTCAACCATCGCCAGCCCCGGTCCGATCGCCGTTCGCACCACCGAATACAATATCGACCGCAAGGGCGCGATCGGTTCGGTGACGTTGGACCTGGGTGCGCACAGCATCGAGGCCGGCTTCTGGGTCGAGAACAACGACTTCAACCACGCCCGCCGCTTCTACGGCCTGAGCCGGTCCGGCAACGGAGGACGGGACTCTCTGGAGTTCCAATCCAATCCGTTTTCCACGCAGTGGCAGTACGAGTTCAACACCAAGACCACGAACCTCTATGTGCAGGACAGCTGGTCGGTCACCGAGGCCCTGACAATCAATGCGGGCTTTAAATCGCTGAAGGTCGAGAATGAGGCCGCCACCGTCGTCGGGGAAAACAAGACCGGCTCGATCAAGGCTGAAGACAACTTCCTGCCGCAGGTCGGCGTGAGCTACGATCTGAACGCCGACCACCAGCTGTTCGCCTCCTATGCGGAGAACATGCGCGCCTTCGAATCCTCGAACACAGGCGGACCTTTCTCGGCCTCGGCGGCGGGCTTCGCGGCGATCAAGAACACCCTGAAGCCGGAAAGCTCGCGCACCATCGAAGCCGGCTGGCGTTTCCGCTTCAACGGCGGTTTGCAAGGCTCGGTGGCAGCCTATGACGTCCAGTTCGAAGACCGCCTGCTGACCGTCGCCCTGGGTGCTCCGATCCTGGGTCTGGGCAACGGCATCCAGAACGTCGGCGCCGTGAAGAGCCGTGGTTTCGAAGCCGCCGCACTATGGAACTTCGCCTCCGACTGGTCAGCCTTCGGCTCGTACAGCTATAACGACTCGACCTATCAGGATGACGTGCGCGACGGCGCCGGCGTTTTGGTCGCCTCGACGGCCGGAAAGCGGACCGTCGCCACGCCGGAAAACCTGTTCCGGGCCGAGCTGTCCTACGACAACGGCGCTGTGTTCGGAACCCTGGCCGCCGCCTACACCGGCGAGCGTTTCTCGTCCTATCTGAACGACGAAAAGGCCGACGCCTACACCACGGTCGAACTGACTGCAGGCTATCGCTTCGACGGGATGGGCGGCTGGCTGGACGGGACGCAGATCCAGATCAATGTCGTGAACCTGACGAACGAGGACTATATTTCGACGGTTGGGTCGGGCGGGTTCCAGAACGGGGCAGGTCGTCAGACCTTCCTGCCGGGCGCGCCGCGTCAGGTGTTCGCGAGCATCCGCCGTCGCTTTTAAATCACGGGCATGGGACGCGCCTTCGGGTGCGTCCCTAACTCTCGTCAGACCGCAGCGCTCTGCTGACGGGCACGGCGTTGGTCGATTCGAGACCAGATGCGGTCGTGCAGGGTGAAGAAGAGCGTCTGGACCACAGGCTCGATCGTGCCGATGGCGAGGGCGGTGCGAATGTCGTTGGTCAGGGCGAAGGCCACCGTGACGGCGACGGTGAAATGCATGACGCCGTAGGTCGCCGTCTTCAGCGCGACTTGATTGAAGGATCCGGGCAGGGCGTGGGTGTGGCCATGATGGGCGTCGTGGGAGCGGCGCTGTTCCTGCGGCGACATGATGTCGAGACGGGCGGTGAAGGCCTCGGTCGCTTCTTCGATGTTGGAGGCCATGCGGCGCCGCTCGACCCGGTGCCAGACGCGGTCGTGGACCGTATAGGCGATGGTCTGGAAGATCGGCTCGACCATGCCGACGGCCAGGGCGATGCGCCAATCGCGCGTGATGGCGAAGGCCACCAGGATGGCCACGACCAGGTGCATGACACCGTAGCTGGCGATCTTCAGAGCCAGTTTGCGTGCGGTGCTGAGGATGACGCCGACCATGCGAAAAGAATGGTGGTCGGCCCTGCGGGTTGCAAAGCAATAAAATCTATTGGGTCCATAAGCCGCAAGACCCTTGCCGTTGACCCCTCCTGACCGTTATACGCGGCCCGCAAAACGGAGACTCCCTATGGAGATACGCGAAGGACTGACCTTCGACGATGTTTTGCTCGAACCCGGCCCGTCCGAGTTCATGCCGGCGATGGTCGATGTCTCGACCCAGCTGACACGCGACATCAGACTGAACATCCCGCTGCTGTCGTCCGCCATGGACACGGTGACGGAAAGCCGCCTGGCCATCGCCATGGCCCAGTCCGGCGGCCTGGGCGTGCTGCACCGCAACATGACCATCGAGGAGCAGGCCGACGAGGTCCGCGCCGTCAAACGCTATGAGAGCGGGATGGTGGTCAACCCGGTCACCGTAGGCCCGAAGACGACGTTGGGCGAAGTGCGCGAGATCGTGGCGCGCAAGAAGATCACCGGCTTCCCGGTCGTCGATCCGGCGACGGGCAAGCTGGTCGGGATGCTGACCCACCGCGACATGCGGTTCGAGAGCGATCTGAGCCTCACGGCGGCCTCGCTGATGACCACGGGCGATCTGATCACGGTGCGCGAAGGCGCCGGTCGCGACGAGGCGCGCGACTTGCTGAAGACCCGCAAGATCGAGCGGGTCATCGTGGTGGACGAGGATTATCGGGCCGTCGGCCTGATCACCATGAAGGACATCGAGAAGGCCCAGGCCTTCCCCCATGCGGCCAAGGACGATCAGGGTCGTCTGCTGGTGGGCGCAGCCTCGACGGTCGGCGACGCCGGCTATGAGCGGGCGATGGCCCTGGCCGACGCGGGTTGCGACGTGGTGGTGATCGATACCGCCCACGGCCATTCGGCCTCGGTCGCCCAGGTGGTCGAGCGCATCAAGCGCGAGAACAATCGGCTGCAGATCATCGCCGGCAATGTCGCCACCTATGATGCGACGCGCGCCCTGATCGACGCGGGCGCCGATGCGGTGAAGGTCGGCATCGGTCCCGGCTCCATCTGCACGACCCGCATCGTCGCGGGCGTGGGCGTGCCGCAGCTGACGGCCGTGATGGACTCGGCGCGGGCGGCACGCGGCACGGGCGCCTCGGTCATCGCCGACGGCGGCATCAAATATTCGGGCGACCTGGCCAAGGCCATCGCGGCCGGCGCGAACGTGGCCATGATGGGCTCGATGCTCGCCGGAACCGACGAAAGCCCCGGCGAGGTGTTCCTGTACCAGGGGCGCAGCTACAAGTCGTATCGCGGCATGGGTTCGGTCGGCGCGATGGCGCGCGGCTCGGCGGATCGCTACTTCCAGAAGGAAGTCTCGTCCGAGAAGCTGGTGCCCGAAGGCATCGAGGGTCAGACGCCGTACAAGGGGCCGATCAGCCCCGTCCTGCACCAGATGGTCGGCGGCTTGCGCGCCTCCATGGGCTATGTGGGCGCTGGCACCATCGCCGACTTCCAGGAGCGCGCGCGCTTCGTTCGCATCACCGGCGCGGGCCTGCGGGAGAGCCACGTCCACGACGTGATGATCACGCGTGAGGCGCCGAACTACAGACAGGGATAAGGCCATGACGACCGAACTGACCTATCTGGCCCTGACGTTGATCCTGGCGCTGGTGCAGGTCTTCCTGCCGGCCGGGGCGCGGACGGTCGAGTTCGGCTCGAAGTGGAATGCGGGTGCGCGCGACGAGACGCCGGCGGCGAAGAAGCCGCTGACCGGCCGCCTGGAACGCGCCCAGGCCAACCTGTATGAGACCCTGCCGCTGTTTATCGGCGCCGTGCTGATTGCCCATGTGATCGGCGCGGCCGGTCCGCTGACCCTGTGGGGGACGGCGCTCTATTTCTGGGCGCGCGTCGTCTATGTGCCCCTTTACGCCTTTGGCGTTCCCTATGTCCGGTCGCTGGTCTGGGTGGTCTCGCTTGCGGGACTGGTCATGGTGCTGGCGTCCCTGTTTTTCCTGAAAGCCTGACTTGACCCCAGCCGCCCGCCTCGCCGCCGCCGCCTCCGTCCTGGACTCCATGGCCCAGGGTCGCCAACCGGCCGAAACCGTCCTGAAGGCCTGGGGGGCCGCCAACCGATACGCCGGGTCCAAGGACCGTCGGGCCATCGCCGATCATGTCTACAAGGTGCTGCGTGCGCGCGGCCGGCTGTCGTGGATCATGGGGGGGCGTGAGGACGGCCGGGCCCTGGTGATCGGCTCGCTGCACGCCATCGACGGCCTGTCGGTGGAAGAGATCGAGGCCCTGCACTCAGGCGACGGCTATGGCCCGCGCCCGCTGTCGAAACAGGAACGCAGTCGTATCATGGGCGGGCAGGGCGAACTGCCCGGCTGGGTCGCCGCCGGCCTGCCCGAGTTCGTGGTCGAGGATTTCAAGGCCACCTTCGGCGAGCGTTGGACCGAAGAGGCCCACGCCCTGATGGCCCCGCGCGCGCCCATCGACCTGCGCGTCAATGACGCCAAGGCCAACCTGGACGAGGTCGAGGCCGAGCTGAAGGCGGCAGGTCTTGAGGTTTCGCGCACGCCCTGGTCCACGCTGGGCCTGCGCGTGCCGTCGGAGCCGCCGCCCAACATCCAGGCGCTGGACGGCTTCAAGGCCGGCAAGTTCGAGATTCAGGACGAAGGCAGCCAGGTCGTCTGCTGGCTGGCTGGGGCGCAACCCGGCACGACGGTGGTGGACTATTGCGCCGGCGGCGGCGGCAAGACCCTGGGTCTGGCCCAGGCGATGCAGGGGCAGGGCAAGCTGATCGCCGCCGACGTCGTCAACAAGCGGCTGGGGAACATCCGTCCCCGCCTGCAACGCGCGGGCGTCGAGGCGGACCTGGTCCTGATCGGCCAGAACGGCGGCGGGCTGGAAGCCGTCAACGGCCAGGCCGACCTGGTCTTCGTCGATGCGCCCTGTTCGGGTTCCGGCACCTGGCGGCGTCGCCCCGAGGACGCCTGGCGGCTGACGGCCGAAGAAGTCGAGAAGCTGCACGGGTTGCAGGTCCGTATTTTGGGCCAGGCCGCCAAGCTGGTGAAGCCGGGCGGCCGTCTGGTCTATGTCACCTGTTCGATGCTGGCGCGCGAGAACGAGGCCAGCGCCGACGCCTTTGAGGCCGCCAATCCCGAGTTCCGCCCCGTCCCCGTCGCCGATGTCCTGTCGGCGCCGCAATTGACCGACGCCGCCCGCGCGAGGTTCGCCGAACTGGCGTCCGGCGCGCGTCTGCGCCTGTCGCCAGCCTCGGCCGACACCGACGGCTTCTTCGCCGCCGTTTACGAGCGCACGGCATGATCCTGTCTCTGGTTCTGGCCCTGATCACCGGCCCCATGGCGGTTCAGGATCGTTCGGATACCTATTTCACCTGTCAGGCGCAGTCCAAGGGCGCGGGTTTTCAGACCTGTCTCGACAATGCCCTGGCGGACGAGGATCGCGCGCTGAACGCGACCTACCGCGCCGCGCGGCAGGGTCTGGACCGGGCTGAGACGCTGCAACTGCGCGACCGCCAACGCGCCTGGATTCGGGCGCGCGACGCGGCCTGCGACAGTCGCGCGGCGGATCAGTCGGAGCCGGCAGCGGCGATGGCTACGCGCACCGACTGCCTGCTGACCTGGACGGCGGAGCGAAGCCTGTGGCTTGAGAACACCTATCTGACGGGGTCGCGCAAGTGAGCCACGGCCTGCACCGGTTCGGACCCGTGTCCGTCCTGTGCGTCATGGCCGCGCCCGCCGAATACGGCCTGCATCTTCAGGCCCGCATCCAGCCGCTGATGACCGGCGTCGGCCCGGTCGAGGCCGCCGTGGCCCTGACCGCCGCCCTGGCGCTACTGGAGGCGGCGGGCGATCTGCCGGACCTGATCGTGTCGCTGGGGTCGTGCGGGTCGAGGGTGCTGGAACACGCCTGCGTCTATCAAGCCGCGTCGGTCGCCTATCGCGACATGGACGCCAGCGCTCTGGGGTTCGCCAAGGGCGTGACGCCGCTGCTGAACCAGCCTGCGGTCCTGTCCTTGCCGTGCCCCATTCCCGGCGTGCCGACCGCTGCGCTGTCTACGGGGGCCAACGTCGTCTCCGGCGCCGCCTATGACGCCATCGACGCCGAGATGGTGGACATGGAGACCTGGGCCCTGGTCCGGTCGGCACAGACCTTTGGTGTGCCCCTAATCGCCTTGCGCGGCGTGTCGGACGGCCGCGCCGAGCTGAAGGCGCTGGAGGACTGGACCTCGACCCTGCACCATGTGGACGAAAACCTGGCCGCCGCTCTCGACCGCCTGATCGCCGCGCTGGAGGCCGACGGCCTCGCCGCTCTTGAAATCCCGGCCCTACACGGCCAAGACCCCGCCCATCTCTCCCCGGATTCGATCACGCCATGACCACGCCGCACCAGAAGGTTCTCATCGTCGATTTCGGCAGCCAGGTGACGCAGCTGATCGCACGCCGACTGCGCGAGGCCAGCGTCTATTGCGAGATCCATCCCTTCCAGAAGGCCGAAGCGGCCCTGACTGCCATGAAGCCGGCGGCCATCATCCTGTCGGGCGGCCCGGAAAGCGTCCATGAAGAGGGCAGCCCCCGCGCGCCGCAGGCCGTGTTCGAGGCCGGCGTGCCGGTGCTGGGCATCTGCTACGGCGAGATGACCATGTGCGAGCAACTGGGCGGCAAGGTCGAGGGCGGCCACACCCGCGAGTTCGGTCGCGCCGAGATCACCGTCGAGAAGGCTTCGCCCCTGCTGGCCGACCTGGCCCCGGTCGGCGAGGAGGAGACCGTCTGGATGAGCCACGGCGACAAGATCGTCGCCATCCCGGAAGGCTTTGACGTCGTCGCCTCCTCGGCGGGCTCGCCCTATGCGGTGATCGCCGACGAGACCCGCCGCTTCTACGGCGTCCAGTTCCACCCCGAGGTGATGCACACCCCGCGCGGCCATCAGATGCTGAAGAACTTCACCCACGGCATCGCCGGGCTGAAGGGCGACTGGACCATGGCCGCCTATCGCGACGAGAAGATCGCCCAGATCCGCGAACAGGTCGGCGACGCCAAGGTGATCTGCGGCCTGTCCGGCGGCGTCGACAGTTCGGTCGCGGCCGTGCTGATCCACGAGGCGATCGGCGATCAGCTGACCTGTGTCTTCGTCGACACCGGGCTGCTGAGGAAGGACGAGGCCACCCAGGTCACCACCCTGTTCCGCGAGCACTACAACATCCCGCTGGTTCATGTTGATGCGTCGAAAGAATTCCTCAGCGAACTGGCCGGTCAATCGGACCCCGAGACCAAGCGCAAGATCATCGGCCGCGTCTTCATCGAGATCTTCGATCGCGAGGCCGGCAAGATCGAGGGCGCCGAATTCCTGGCCCAGGGCACGCTTTACCCCGACGTGATCGAGAGCGTGTCGTCGTCCAGCGGCAAGGCCCACGTGATCAAGAGCCACCACAATGTCGGCGGCCTGCCCGACTATATGAAGCTGAAACTGGTCGAACCCCTGCGCGAACTGTTCAAGGACGAGGTTCGGGCCCTCGGCCGCGAGCTGGGCCTGACCGACGCCTTCGTGGGCCGCCACCCCTTCCCCGGACCGGGTCTGGCCATCCGCATCCCCGGTGAGATCACGCCCGAGGCCGTTGAGACCCTGCAGCAGGCCGACGCCATCTATCTGGACGAAATCCGCAAGGCCGGTCTCTACGACCAGATCTGGCAGGCCTTCGCCGTCCTGCTGCCCGTCAAGACCGTCGGCGTCATGGGCGACGCCCGCACCTACGAAAAGGTCCTGGCTCTCCGCGCCGTCTCCTCCACCGACGGCATGACCGCCGACTTCTACCAATTCCCCTGGGATGTCCTGGGCAAGACCGCGACGCGCATCATCAACGAGGTCCGTGGGGTGAACCGGGTCGTCTACGACGTCACGTCCAAGCCGCCTGGGACGATCGAGTGGGAATAGTCCCGACCCTTCGGTAGCATTCGGTATCGCTTCCGAAACAGCCTCTAAAGGCCTGACAACATTGTGAATTCTGTCGAGACCCTTCGGAGCCATTCGGAGGGTCTTTTTCCGTTTTGTCGGACTGCGCGACGGTACGCGGCTGCATTGATCTGGCGGACTCGGGCTCATACCGTTGTGACATCGGGCCCCGCCCTGACGGTATTTATTCCCAGCAAGTCGTTGAGATAACTAGGAAAAAACCGTCTCGGCGTGACCGAATTCGAGGATCGACGGACAGAGGCGATTATACCGTGCTTACCGACACCGCACTGAAGAATTTGCGTCCGAAAGCAAGGGCTTACAAGATTACCGACAGGGACGGCATGTACGTCTATGTCTCGACGGGCGGCGCAATCTCATTCCGCTACGACTATCGCTTCAACGGCCGTCGAGAGACCTTGACGCTCGGTCGCTACGGTCGGGCCGGACTGACGCTGGCCCAAGCCCGCGAGCGGCTTATCGAGGTGAAGAAGGCGATCGCGGACGGGGTGTCGCCCGCAGTCGAAAAGCAGCGCGCCAAACGTCGCCTGAAGGAAGCTCAGGATTTCGCACAGGTCGCCCAAGGCTGGATGGACCGCGCGCCGATGGCGGACAGCACCCGCGACATGCGCCGGGCCATCTTCAATCGGGACGTTCTGCCAAAGTGGAAGAACCGCCTGCTGAGCGAGATCACACCTGACGACCTGCGGGCGCACTGCAAGACGATTGTGGATCGCGGGGCGCCCGCCACGGCGATCCACGTCCGGGATATCGTCAAACAGATCTACGGCTGGGCCATCCTCCACGGTGAGAAGATCGACAACCCTGCGGATGACGTGGGTCCGGCTTCGATCGCCACCTTCCGACCGCGCGATCGGTCACTCAACCCAGCCGAAATCCGGATCATGCTGATGCTCTTGGGTGAGGTGGCGACCCTGCCGACCATCAGGCTCGGCTTGAAGTTCATCCTGCTCAGCATGGTTCGGAAGAGCGAACTTCAGGACGGGGTCTGGACCGAGGTGGATTTCGACATTGCGGTCTGGTCGATCCCGGCTGCGCGCATGAAGCGCTCACGCCCTCACAACGTCTACCTCTCCACCCAGATGCTCGACATCCTCGTCGCTCTGAAGACCTGCGCCGGCAACTCGAAATACATCCTGCCGTCGCGCTATGACGCCGATGCGCCGATGTCGCGGGCGACTTTCAACCGCGTCACCAGTGCGATCGCTGAAAGGGCCGGAAAAGGTAACCTTCCGCTCGAGCCCTTCACCGTGCACGACCTGCGGCGGACGGCCTCGACCCTGCTGCACGAGATGGGCTTCAACTCGGACTGGATCGAGAAAGGGCTCGCTCACGAAGAGCGATCTTCGCGAGGCGTCTACAACAAGGCGGAGTTCGAGACCCAGCGCCGCCACATGGCGCAGGAATGGTCGAACGCCGTGGACGCCTGGGAAGCGGGCCGCGCCTACACGCCGGTTCTGACCGTGTCAGAGGTCAGCGCACCGCGTTTTGATCCGAAATTTTGAAATGCGTCGGGATGCCAGCAGAAAATGCAGGAAGCAGGACATGATCGACGCGCGGGATAAGGCTGCCGCCACCAAGCGCACGGCCGTCCGGCCGGGACTGCGCAAGCGGTCGCCGGACCTGTTGGGACTGTAGGCCATGGCCGGGCCGTATTTTCCGCCGCTGGAAGTCGCGGGGCAGACGCTCGCGTTCGACCATCTCGAGCCCTTCGTGCTGGAGATGGCCACCCAGTCGCGTCCGAACGGCGTGAAGATCGATGTCCGGTTCAGCAACCACTGCTTCAGTGAAACCTTCGACGCCGCCCAGCACGACGAAACTGCGGTCACGGTCTGGGATGGTCCGAGGCGGCGCGTCTTCTGTCCGATCCGCTATGGGCTGTCGCAGGCGCTCCCGCATATCCTGAAGGGTCTGCCGACGGCGCACGTCTATCAGACCCCGGAGGCGAACTTCCTGCGGATCGGCGTGCGCAACGACGGCGGAGCAGGGGACTACAGGGTCTTCTTTCGGGTCAAGCGCGGCGCCGACGCCGGCGTCGATCTCAAGCTCTTCGTGGAAAGCGCCTACAGCCCGGAGCCGGCGCAGGCGCTCGCCATCGCCCACATGAGCAAGGTTCGTTTCGCCGTCCTGATCGACAAGACGCTGAAAGGCGAGAAGCTGAAGTTTCACCGCAAAAGATAAGGGCGCCTGGAGGCGCCCTTATCAGAAGTCACTCGGTAGCCGCTTCCGGGATCGAAATCCCTATCTCGCTCACGCGTGGACCTCCGAAGAGGCGGGTGAGGCTGTTTCAACCGATCTGGCCTCGGGACGACATATAGCTCGCGGGGGTGAAGAAATCAATTATCGGCCATGGACGCCCCTGTCCCGTCGTCCGGGGCTCAACCATCCCCGGCTGAAGCAAGCTATGACCCGCTCGCCGCTTTCTGAATCGAGGCGCGGCTTACAGGTGCGGTCGGGAGGCGCTCGCCCCGTGGTGGACGGGGCGTGATCGGCGCAGGCGCACATCCGGAGCCTTGGCCGGCGTGACGGGGGTGCGGCGGCGTTTTTCCAGCCAGGACTGCACCTCCGACAGATCCCAGACCACGCATCGCGGCGTCAGTCGGAAGCGTTTGGGGAATTCTCCGCGCTGCTCCATCTCCCAGATGGTGCTGTCTGCGAGTGGCACCATCTGGCGCAGTTCCGGTTTCTTGATCGTTCGCGGGAGGGAATCTGAGCGGGCCATCTTTCGATCTCCATCGGCTATCCAGTCCGATAGAATCGAACCGAAACGCACCGAAGGCGAAACCCGACAGGATGCGATGTGACGTTTGCGGGACGAACCCGCCCGGACACTTCATCGCCGACCGCCGTAGACGAGGCCGCACCACACGCCGTTTAGGTCGAGGTTCAGCCGCCAAATCGTCGATGTGACGGCGGCAATCGGAACCTGACGGGGGGCTACCTGCCCGGCCTGATCGCACGGACCTTCTGAGCGAGACTGGGCCGGCCTGCCGCCGCTGCGCCGTCGACGAAGGCGTCCAGAAGGTTGGTCTTGCTGAAAACGTCGTCCAGACGCCCCATGGGTCTCCCAGAGACGCCGTACGTGCGCTGGGTTTGCTCGAGATTGGCGTCGTAGTGTTCGCCGTCTTCGCGGTTGCGCCCCAGGTAATACACCGTCTCAAGATCGGCGAGTTCCTCCGATGTCAGAAGAGCGGTCATCGCGGCATTCAGGCTCTGACGCCTTTGCTGATGCGTGGCGATAGCCTCCGGGTCCCGAGGGAAGAATGACGATCCGAGATCCGCTGTTCGGTCCTTGACAGGGTGAGCCTCTGCCCAAGCCGAAAGCGCTGCGACCGCCTTGTCGTCACTGAGGTGCTTCAGGGAGGTCTCAATCCCGACGAGCGTCGCCAGCGGACGCGAGTTTCGAATGGTCGTCAACGCTTGGCTGAACTTCCGACTCCCGAGACCAAAGCTCTCCATGACCTTTGCCTTGCGGTCGGAAAATTCGGCGTCGCCCCACCCGGAATGGGGCCCCACCATCGCCGCGACCCGCTTGAGATCCTCTCGTGAACACTCGCCGGTGTGTGCGCCGGTCAGGCGCTCCTGCTCGAGCTCCAGCACGCGGATCTTCATCTGACCCAATATCGCTTCCAACGCTTCGATACTGGTCCTGATATGCGGGAGATTGACGACCGCGAAGCCGCCCAGGCTTTTCACGCCGGCACAGTTGCTGGCGTAACGCAGTTCCTGTCCGTCGTCGTCCACGGCCGCCAGGCTCGCCACATAGGGTTCGAGCTGAGCCACCAGATCCACGATCCGCGCGTCTCCGACCTTGGCGTCCCTCAAATGCGTCCACTGGGAGCGGATGTCGTGGTCCGGCTTGTGACGCTCGGCGACCATGCCGGCGTCATGCAGCCGGTTTATCGCGAACTTCAGGGACAGTTCGATCGCATGTCGGCAGTTGTACAGGATCGGCATGGCGAGAGAGTCCCGACTGCCGAACATCTTCTTGTCGATGACGGCCACAACGAGTTCGCGCGCAGCCTCGATGTAGCCGTCGATATAGGCCTCCTCGCTGCCCTGAACGCCGATACAGGCGTTCCAGAGCCCATCGGGGATCGTCTCGAAGAAGGGGTCGGGGTTTGGAGCAGGTTCGGGCTGGGCGACGTCGGTCATGAAATCCGAATGGGCCAACGTCGGCAAGTCGGCAAGCGCGCCGAATGTCGTATCGCAATCTTCGCTCCATCGAATACGACGATGCCCCTGAAGCGCTAAGGGCTCCGCCCTCGCGCGGGCCAGGGTGAAGCGGCTGCGCCGCCGGACCGGCCGGTCTCCCCGACCTTCCGCGCCGGCGATCGTCATCATGATCATCATCAAGGTCAGGCTTGTGCAGGTCGGGCGATCCCCCTCCGGCCGGTCCGCCCTGGCCCTTGCTACCCCGGTCTCGCCGACGGGCAGGGTTTCAGGCGCGCAGTTCGCGTGCCTGCAACCCATACCGTCAAACCGGCTCAAGACGAAGACGTCCCGATACAGCGGCGGCATGGTCAGGAGAACCTGCTTGAGGTGCAGCCGGTCGACAGGCGCGTCGGCCGCTGTGACCCACATAGGAATCGCCCCTTGCATCGCCCGGTCCCGGAGGGCCATCCGGCGTCGCTCGTCGCGAACCAGGTTTAGCGCGACGCGAAGAAGCAGAGCCTTGGGGTGGCGGATATCTTCGAGGAGATAGGGAGCCAGGCGAAGATAGGTTTCCTGCACCACATCGGCGGCTTCATCGGCGCCCACACGTCCGCGCAGCCGCCTTCCCAACCACCCCGAATAGCGTCGGTAGAGCCCATTCAGGCTCGCCGCAGCGCCCGGATCCATCTCCTTCACATCGCTCAAGGCGACCTCCCGCCGGTTTTCAGGAGGCAGGAATCCGAGAGAGCGCCCGCCACGACCGGGCGCACACAGGGGTGCGCCGCGGTCACCAGCGGACGGACGCCGCGCGTCGAGGCGCGGTCGTAAAGATTGAGCTTCGCACAGGGGATTCCCGGCCCCTTCGACGCAAGCGCCGACGGCCGACAATGAATCAAAGCGAGTCCCGGTGCAAGGCGGAGGGGTCGGGCGAGGAATCCTCTGCGAAGAGGCCCGCTACTTCAGGGCGAAACGCCGCCTCCGCCACTGACGGACCCCGGCTCAAGTTGCGCCCGTATCTGACGGCGCCCGACGCCGGACTGTGTAAGCGGTCGCCAAAGCAGGGGCAATCAGTCTCTGGCGCTGGCTTCGATCCTAAGGGGCGGCGGGCCGACGTCGATTCTCCGCAACTTTCTTGCGGAGAATGCGCAACTCGCCTGTGTTGCTCGTGGCTGCTGGTCCGTTCAGCCTTCACCGGTCAATCGCGAGTGAAATCATGGCTCCGAACCTCCAACCGAATGTCGGCTCTCGAGTTTTCGCCTTGAGCCCGCGAGAGCTTGAGTGCCTGTTGTGGGTCAGTCGCGGCAAGAGCTCGGGAGATATCGGCGCCATCCTCGGATTGTCGCCGCGCACGGTCGACAGCTACCTTGAGAAGGTGTGCTCGAAGCTGCGCGTGCGCACCCGGATAGAGGCCGTCGCGGTCGCGGTGGGGGCCGGGGTTATCGAACCGGAGTGACATCGTTGGTCACACGCGATACGCGAGTTTTCCACTGAGAATCGGATCATGATTGCGCACCTGAACGGTGATCATGTCGCTTATGCCCGGAGACGTCGTCCAAGCTTTCGCCGGGGAGATCGCATCACGCGATGTGCGTCGCCTCGAATCCTATCTGTCGGAGCAGGTCGCGGCCCAGTTCGACATCGCGGGCGAACTTGTCGGACGTACGGCGCTTCTCGGCTTCTGGCGTCGGCTCTTCCAGAGCTATTCGCTGTTCGAACTTCACATCCTCAAGTCCGTCACCCAGGGCGAGCTGGTCATCGCCGAAAGCCTCTATCTGCTGGCCGCGAACCGTGGCCTCGTCATGAACGTCCGCGCTATCAACGTTTTCGAGGTTGAGAAGGGCGTGATCACTCGGTGGCGCGATCACGCCGATCTGGCCGAGGTGCCTCTGGTAGAGAAGGATCGTTGGCGTCGCCTCAGCGTCGCCCGTTGGTGAGGAGGGGAGGGGGCGGGCCGGGAACTTCTGTGTGAAGCTCGACGTCTTCACCCGTGATCGCCGCCGACGCAGAACGTCCCCTGGCTCAAGATCAAAGGCTATCCGGTCGAGGCCCGCCGGGGACCATCTTAGCCGCAGTAGGAACCAAGCCAAACCCCTGAGTGCGGTGCGCGCGCCAGAGCTTGCGGGCGCGCTCCGACGCCGCTCGAACGCCGCCAGTTGATCGGTCCACCCTCTGAGCCGCGGAACGCAGGACGAGGCTTGACAGGCCGGGGTGGTCGCGGCCGGTAGGGGGGGTGCAGTGCGAAGTCAGGATCCGGGATGAACACGTCTGAACTTCGCGACGGCCTCGAAGCCCAACAGGTCTGGATCTATTTCGCCGCCGTGATCGTCGCGACGGCCATTGGGTTCGTGATCCCGGGCACGGCGGTGCTGGAATCGGCGATCAATCCGGCGCTGGCCCTGATGCTGTTCGTCACCTTCCTGCAGGTGCCCGTCGCCGCCCTCGGCCGGGCGCTTCAGGAGTTGCGGTTCCTGGGCACCTTGCTGGCGGTGAACTTCATCGCCGTGCCCCTGCTCGTCCTGGGCCTGATGCAGTTCCTGCCGGCCGATCCCCTGATCCGTCTCGGCGTGCTGATGGTGCTGCTCTGTCCATGCATCGACTATGTCGTGACCTTCGCTCATCTGGGTCGCGCGGACGCCCGGTTGCTCCTGGCCTCGACCCCGGTGCTGCTGATCGCCCAGATGGCGCTCCTGCCCATCTATCTGCGTCTGTTCCTCGGCGCCGAGGCGGCGGCCTATGTGCAGCCAGGTCCGTTCATCCACGCCTTCGTCTGGCTGATCGCCATCCCGTTCGTTCTGGCGGCGCTGGTCCAGACCTGGGCGGCCCGCAGCAAAATGGGCGAGCGAGTCTCGTCTGGTCTCGGCCTGGCGCCGGTGCCGGCCACGGCCTTGGTGCTCTTCATCGTCGTCGCCGCGGTCATGCCGCAACTCGGACAGACCCTCGACCGGACCCTGAGTGTCGTGCCGGTCTATGTCGCCTTCTCCGTGCTGGCGCCGCTCATCGGATGGGCCGTGTCGCGGCTCGCACGGCTGACGCCGGAAGCCGGCCGCGCCGTCGCCTTCAGCGCGGGGACCCGCAACTCGCTCGTGGTCCTGCCGCTAGCCCTGGTCGTGCCCGGCGCCATCCCCCTGGTCCCGGCCATCATCGTCACCCAGACCCTGATCGAGCTCCTGGCGGAGTTGGTCTACATCCGCGGCATCCCCGGGCTGGGACGTCGGCCAGCCTGATCAGGGGAAGTTAAACCTTGATTGTTTCCATAGTTCGACTAATTCGGAATTATGGAAACGGAAGCCTCGATTCTCGCTCTCGCCGCCTTGGCGCAGTCCACGCGGCTGGAGGCGTTTCGCCTCCTCGTGCGGCACGAACCCGAAGGTCTGGCGGCCGGTGACATCTCGAACCATCTGGCGATCCCGCCCAACACTCTGTCGTCCCATCTCGGCGTCCTGACCCGCGCGGGGCTGATCAGGTCGGAGCGGCGCAGCCGCTCGATCATTTACCGGGCCGACCTGGACCGGTTCCGCGACCTGGTCCTGTTCCTGCTCAAGGACTGCTGCGGGGGCAGGGCGGACCTCTGCGAGCCCCTGCTGGCCGAACTCGCACCCTGCCGCCCCTGAGGATCCCATGGACGTCGTCATCTATCACAATCCCGCCTGCGGGACGTCGCGCAACGCGCTCGAGCTGATCCGCCATGTCGGCATCGAGCCGCACGTCGTCGAGTATCTGAAGACCCCGCCGTCGCGGGCCATGATCGCCCAGCTGGCCGAACGCACCAGCGCGCCGCTGCGCGACCTGTTGCGCGAAAAGGGCACGCCCTTCGCCGAACTGGGCCTCGGTGATCCAGGCCTCAGGGACGATCAACTGCTCGACGCGATCGAGGCCCATCCGATACTTCTCAACCGCCCGATCGTCGTCAGTCCCATGGGCGTTCGACTCTGCCGGCCATCGGAGGCCGTGCTCGATCTTTTGCCCGACGACGATCTCAAACCCTTCACCAAGGAGGACGGCGAGGTCGTCATCGACGCCGCCGGCCAGCGGGTGAAGCGATGATCGACACCCCCGTGACGACTACGTCGCCGCGTCGCCTGTCCTTCCTCGACCGCTGGCTGACGCTGTGGATCTTCGTGGCCATGGGTCTCGGCGTGGCTCTGGGGACGCTGGCGCCGGGTCTGCCCGCCTGGATCAATAGCCTCTCGATCGGCACGACCAACATCCCAATCGCCGTCGGTCTCATCCTGATGATGTACCCGCCGCTGGCCAGGGTCCGGTACGAGGCGCTGCCGCGTGTCTTCGCCGACAAGCGGGTGCTGGCCCTGTCGCTGTTCCAGAATTGGGTGCTGGGCCCGGTGCTGATGTTCGCGCTGGCGGTGATCTTTCTGCGCGATCAGCCGGAATACATGACCGGCGTCATCCTGATCGGACTGGCGCGCTGCATCGCCATGGTGCTGGTGTGGAACCAGCTGGCGCGGGGCGATAACCAGTATGTCGCCGGTCTCGTCGCCTTCAACTCGATCTTCCAGATCCTGTTCTTCAGCCTCTACGCCTGGATCTTCCTCACCGTCCTGCCGCCCCTGTTCGGCCTGCAGGGCAGTGTGGTGGACGTCAGCGTCTGGACCATCGCCGGGGCGGTCCTGGTCTACCTCGGTCTTCCCTTCCTGGCCGGCTTCCTGACCCGTCGCAGCCTGATCGCCCGCCGGGGCGCCGATTGGTACGAGCGGCGCTTTCTGCCGCGCATCGGACCGATCACCCTGATCGCCCTGCTGTTCACCATCGTGGTCATGTTCAGCCTCAAGGGCGGGGAGGTGGTGGCCCTGCCGCTGGACGCCCTGCGCATCGCCATTCCGCTGACGATCTACTTCCTTGTGATGTTCGTGGTCAGCTTCCTCATGGGCAAGCTGATCGAGACCGACTATCCGCGCACCACCGCCCTGGCCTTCACCGCGGCCTCGAACAATTTCGAACTGGCCATTGCCGTCGCCATCGCGGCCTTCGGCCTGACCTCGCCGGTCGCCTTTGCGGCCGTCATCGGTCCCTTGGTCGAGGTGCCGGTGCTGATCCTGCTGGTGTCGGTCGCGCTGTGGATGGGACGCCGCTGGTTCCCGGATACGGCTCCGCCGGCGGACGCGGCCTGATGGTCGTCCTGCATCTCCTGGACGCGGATGACGTCGGCCTGATCGCGGCCCTGCGCGGCGCGGGTCTGCCCGAGCCTGGCGCTGGTCGATACTTCGCCGCCCACGAACACGGCGGCATCGCCGGCTATGTCGGCCTGGAAGGGGAGGGGCAGGATCTCCTGCTGCGCTCCCTGGTCGTGCTCGCCGACCTGAAGGCCCAAGGGATCGGGAGCCGCATACTGACCGCCGTCGAGGCCATGGCGAGCGATCTGGGTAGCGAACGGCTTCACCTGCTCACCACGACGGCCGAGCTATTCTTCGCCCGGCGTGCTTTCGTCTCCGCCGAACGGGCGTCCGCGCCCCTTGCGATCCGGCAAACCCGCGAGTTCGCGGACGTCTGCCCGGCGTCAGCGGCCTATCTCATCAAGGACCTCTGATGACTTTCGCCCGCCTGCGGCCGCTGCCGGATCCGGATCACCTGCCGGCTCTGGATGCAGCCTATCTGTCCGCCGACCCCGCCCGGGGGCTAGGTCCGACCGATCCGGCGCCGCGGATCCTTCTCTTGTACGGCTCGCTGCGCGAGCGGTCGTATTCGCGGCTCTGTGTCGAGGAGGCGGCCCGTCTGCTGCAGCGAATGGGATGCGAGACCCGCATCTTCGACCCCTCCGACCTGCCCCTGCCGGGCGCGCCCGGCGACGACGACCACCCGGCGGTGCGCGAGCACGCTTTCTGGTCGGAGGGCATGGTCTGGTGCAGTCCGGAACGGCATGGCCAGGTCTCCGGCCTGATGAAGCTGCAGATCGACCATCTGCCGCTCAGCCTGGGCGGCCTGCGCCCGACCCAGGGCCGCACCCTGGCGGTGATGCAGGTGTCGGGCGGGTCGCAGAGCTTCAACGCCGTCAACACCCTGCGCCTGCTGGGCCGCTGGATGCGGATGATCACCATCCCCAACCAGTCCAGCGTGGCCAAGGCCTTCCAGGAGTTCGACGAGGCCGGCCGGATGAAGCCCTCGGCCTACTATGAGCGGATCGTCGATGTGATGGAGGAATTGGTGCGTTTCACCATCCTCACCCGGCCGCACGCGGCCCAGCTGGTGGACCGCTATTCCGAGCGCAAGGCGGCCGGGATTCCCCTCGACGCCGCCTCCGATCTGTCGGGGATCGTCATCGCGCGCCAGGCGTGACCTCCCCTCGACCACGCGAACACGCCTCGCATTCCTCCCGCCTTAATACGGACCTTGACGCCATGGCCGCGGCGGCCGCCGAGCATCGCGATGGCCGTAACTCGCCAGAAGTGGCGAAAGGCTATTCTCCGGGTGACGTTCTCATCCTGACGAACCTCCAGGCCCTTGCCGCGCTTAGCAAGGGGGACCAGGCGCGGGCCGTCCGGCCGAGAACAGTAATGCCCGAAGCGGAATAGGAGCAGGACGTGCCTCGCAACGCAGCCGATTTCCTGTCGATTTACCAGCAAGGCTTCGCGAGGGTCGCTGCGTGCCGTCCCGTTTGCAGGATCGCGGATCCGGCGTTCAATCTGGAGCAGACCCTGAGGCTCGCCCGTGAGGGGAACGAGGCCGGGACCGCGTTGATGGTTTTCCCGGAGCTCGGCCTGTCGGGCTATTCCATCGACGACCTGTTTCTGCAGCGGGCGTTGCTGGACGAGGTCGAGCGGCAACTCGTGAACCTCGTGGCCGAAAGCCGCGATCTCCACCCGGTCATACTGGTCGGCGCGCCCCTCCGTCGTGAGGGACGGCTGTACAATTGTGCGGTGGCTATCCACCGGGGGCGGATCCTTGGCGTGGTGCCAAAGGGCCATCTGCCCAACTACCGCGAGTTCTATGAAAAGCGATGGTTCGCCTCCGGGCGGGATGTGGAAGGCGAGATTACGATCGGGGGCGAGACCGTTCCATTCGGAATGGATCTGCTGTTCCAGGCCGACGACGTCGATGGCCTGATCTTTCATGTCGAAATTTGCGAGGATGTTTGGGCGCCCGCGCCGCCCAGCGACTTCGCCGCGCTCGCCGGCGCGCTGATTCTGACGAACCTGTCGGCAAGCAACATCGTGGTGGGAAAAGCCGACACGCGGCGAAGACTTTGCGAACTGCAGTCCGGCCGCTGTTGGGCGGCCTACATCTACTCCGCGGCCGGGTATGGAGAATCGACGACCGACCTGGCCTGGGACGGACAGGCCTGTATCTACGAGCTGGGGGCGCAGCTCGCGGAGACCGAGCGCTTCAGCCTGGGGTCCCAGATGGCCGTCGCGGACATAGACGTGGAACGGCTGCAGCTGGAACGTATGCGTACCGGCACCTTTAACGAGGCCGCGATCGCCAACGGGATGCCCGACCGGCGCTTTCGCCGGGTGACCTTCCATCTTGATCCGCCAGTTCACAACCTCGGCCTGCAACGACGCATCGACCGTTTTCCCTTTGTGCCCAACGATCCCTCCCGCCTCGACCAGGACTGCTACGAGGCGTTCAACATACAGTTGAGCGGGCTGGCCAAGAGGCTTGAGGCGACCGGAACAGCCAAGATCTGCATCGGCGTGTCCGGAGGGCTGGATTCCGCGCACGCCTTGATCGTCGCGGCCAAGGTCTTCGATCTGCTTGGACGTCCGCGCACGGACATTCTCGGGATCACAATGCCCGGCTTCGGCACGAGCGCGAGGACCAAGTCTAACGCCTACGCCTTGATGAACGGGCTCGGCGTGACCGTCGAGGAAATCGACATCAAGCCGCTCGCCCAGCAGATGCTGCAGGACCTGCGCCATCCGTTCGCGAGGGGCGAACCTGTGTACGACACGACGTTCGAGAATGTGCAGGCCGGGCTCCGGACAGACCTCCTGTTCAGGGCCGCCAATCAGCGGAACGGCATGGTGCTCGGCACCGGCAACATGTCCGAGCTCGCGCTCGGCTGGTGCACCTACGGCGTCGGCGACCAGATGAGCCACTACAACGTCAACGGCTCGCTCCCGAAAACCCTCATTCAACACCTCGTCCGTTGGACAGCGGCGAACCGCCTGTTCGACCCCGCGGTGTCCGACGTCCTGCTCGACATCCTGGCGACAACGATTTCACCGGAGCTCATCCCGCAGACGGCCGAGGGCGAGTCGCAGAGCACCGAAGGCAAGATCGGCCCCTACGAGCTCCACGACTTCTGGATCTACTATCTCACCCGGTTCGGGCTGCGGCCCTCCAAGATCGCCTTCCTGGCCTTGCACGCCTGGCAGGACGCCGCCGCCGGGCACTGGCCGCCGCGCTTTCCGGACGAGCAAAAGCGGGCCTACCCCATCGGGGCCATTCGCAGCTGGCTGGAGGTGTTCCTGCAGCGCTTCTTCGCCAATCAGTTCAAGCGCTCGGCCATGCCGAACGGACCCAAGGTCACAACAGGCGGTTCACTGTCGCCGCGGGGCGACTGGCGCATGCCCTCGGACGCTCATGGCCAGGTCTGGATCGACGAGCTGCAGCGCAACGTGCCGGAGGTTCTTGATCCCGCAAGCGACGATCTTCCTGCGAAAGAACCCAAGGCGCCGCCCGCCGGGGGCAAACCCATCGTCCGATAAGGCCGTCGCCCGGCTGCGAACTCCGGGGTCGGAGGGGCGGTTCAGGAACCGGAAGCCGGCGCCTGCCCATCCGGCGCCCGGCGGGGCGGAAGATTAGGTGAAGGGCTGGCGACCCTAGCCGATGTCCGCCGGCCGCGCGCCCTTCGGCGCCGCATGCCGGGAGAAGCCGACCACGAGGATGGCGATCGTCAGCAGCTGAACGGCGACGCCTTCGACCGTCGGGTAGAGGCCGAGGATTTCGATCCGGGGGATCCAGGCCAGCGGGTGGACATCGAGCCAGCCTGCCTCCTGCAACGCCGCCACCCCCTTCCCGACGAGGACGACCGACAGGATGGCCATGAGGATCGAGCTCAGGGAGAAGAACCGGCCGATCGGCAGGCGCTTGCTGTAGGCCAGCAGGGCCCAGGCCACTACGGCCAGGATGACCACCGCCGTCAGGGCGCCGGCCAGCATGCCGAGGTGGCCGCCTTGGCTCCAGATCGCCGCATAGAAGAGGATGGTCTCGAACACCTCCCGGTAGACCACGACGAAAGACAGCAGGAACAGGAACCAGGCTGACCGTTTCGACAGCGCGTGGGAGAGCTTGTCGCGGATATAGGTCTGCCAGGCGTCGGCGTGCGACTTGCCGTGCATCCAGATGCCCACCGAGACGAGCACGACGGCGGCCAGAAGCGAACCGAACCCTTCGGTCAGTTCCCGGCTGGCGCCGCTGATGGAGATGAAGAAGGTCGCGGCCGCCCAGGTGGCCCCGCCGGCGACCAGCGCGGCGACCCAGCCGCCGTGGACGTAGCGCAGCACCTCGGGCCGTTCGGCCTTCCTGAGGAAGGCGATCATCGCCACCACGATGAGAAGGGCCTCTAGGCCTTCGCGCAGGAGGATGGTGAAGGCGCCGAGGAAGCTGGCGACATTGTCCGCCTCCTGGGGCGCGAGGGCCCGCTCGGCCGTGTCCAGCAGGGCGTTCGCACGCGCGACCCGACCGGCGACCTCCTCGGCGGGCGCACCCCGGCTGATCGAGACGCGCAGCTCGGTCATGGCGGTCTCGACCCGGCGCAGCAGGGCGCCGTCCCGGGCGCCGAGGGCCGGCTCGATCGGCTCGACGCCGTCGAGGTAGGCGGACAGCGCCGCGTCGGTGGCGGCCTTGCGATCGCCCCGTCGATAGGCGGCCTCGCTCTCCGCCAGGCGCGTCCGCGCCAGGGTCAGCGTCGATCCGGCCGGGCGCGCCGCGGCCTCGGGATGACGTCGCAGATAGGCGGTCAGGGCCCGCGCCCGGGGTTCGCCGAGGCGGGTGGCCAGCTCGGCCGGCGTGGTCTGGGTGAGGGCTGCCAGGTCGGGGAAGGCCGCGCGGACCGCCGGATCGCCGTCCCACAGGCGCTTGCCCTCGGCGGCTTCGGCGTCGGTGAAGGCGAAGCGGCCGACATAGAAGGCCAGCGCCCAGCGGTCCTCGGCCGGCAGGTGCGAGAAGCTGGCCATCGCCGTGCCCTCCAGCCCCTGGTCGATCACCTGGTAGAGCCCGAAGACGCTGCGCTGGCGCGCGCGCTCCACGTCGGCGAAGGCGATCGCCGGCGGATCGAGCCCTTCGGCGCCGGGGCCGTCGGCGCGCCCGGTCACGCCGTGGCAGACCGCGCACTGCTCGGCGTAGAGGGCGGCGCCGCGGGCCAGGTCGGGCGGGAACGAAGGCGCAAGCGGGCTCGGATAGGCCGCCAGCACCGCGCCGGCCAGGGCCTTGGCCCGGGCGCCGACGACGGCCGGATCCGCCTTGTCCCGGATGGCCGCCTGCAGGCCCTCGGCGTCGCGCATCAGGGCGGCCTTGGCCGGGTTGGCCGGCAGGGCGTCCAGACGCGTCCGGATCTGGGTGCTGAACTCGATCATCTCGCCGTATTCGGCCGGGTTGACGACCTCGCCGTCGGCCACTGCGCCGGCGTAGTCGACCGCCACATAATCCAGCAGCCGCCAGGCGACCTGGGCCTCCGAGGCGGACGGCGCCTGGGCGAGGGCCGGGGCGGCCAGCCCTAGGGCGAACAGCAGGGTGAGCAGACGGAGCAGAGGACGCATGGGAGACCTAGTTGTGAGCGGCTCGCAATAGCATTCAAGCGACGCCGCTGTCGCGTCTAAACCGCGGACGCGCCCGGGCCCGCAGAGGCGGCCGCGATCGCGGCTTCCGGCGGGTCAGACCTCGTAACGCGCGGCCGTCAGAGGTGGATCGTGCGCTCGGCTACCGCCAGGCAGGCTTCGCGCAGGGCTTCCGGCAGGGTCGGATGGGCGTGGCTTGTCCGCGCCAGATCCTCGGCCGCCGCGCCGAACTGCATGGCGGCGACCGCTTCATGGATCAACCCGCCGGCCTCAGGGCCCAGGATGTGCACGCCGAGGATCTTGTCCGTCGCGGCGTCGGCCAGAACCTTGACCAGACCGTTCTTCTCCAGACGCGCCTTGGCCATGGCGTTGGCGGAGAAGGGGAAGCGCCCCACGCGGTAGGCCACGCAGGCCGCCTTGAGGTCGTCCTCGGTGCGGCCGACCGAAGCCAGTTCCGGCCAGGTATAGACGACCGCCGGAATCGTTCCGTAGTCCACATGGCCCGCGCCCCCCGCCAGGCGTTCGGCCAGGGCGATCCCTTCCTCCTCCGCCTTGTGGGCCAGCATGGCGCCGCCGATGACGTCGCCGATGGCGTAGACCCCGTCGGCGCTGGTCCGGAACCCTTCGTCCACCGGAATAAAGCCCCTGCGGTCGGGCGCAATGCCGACCGTTTCCAGATCGAGCCTGGCGGTTGCGGGCCGTCGGCCGATGGAGACCAGCACGACATCGGCCTTGATGGTTCCTCGCGCGCCATCGCCCATGGGCTCGACGTCGAGGACGACGTCGTCGCCCTCCATCCGCGATCCGACCACCTTATGCCCAAGGCAGAACTGGAAGCCCTGGGCCTCGAGCACCTTGTGCAGCGCCGCCGACATCTCCGAGTCGACGCCGGAGGCGATCCGGTCGAGCACCTCGATGACCGTGACCTCGCTGCCGAGCCGACGCCAGACCGACCCCAGCTCCAGTCCGACGTAGCCGCCGCCGATCACCGCCAGATGGCGCGGCGCCGCCGTCAGGCTCAGGGCGCCGGCGGAGGTGACGATCCGCCGCTCGTCGATGGGCAGGTCGGGCAAGGTCGCCGCTTCCGATCCGCTGGCGATGACCACCGCCTTGCTGGCCTGCACCTCGAAAGCGCCGTCCGCGGCGCGCACCTCCACCCGGTCGCGCGCCAGCAGCCGCCCGCGGCCCTGGAAGCGGGCGACCTTGTGCTTGCGCAGGAGGTAGGCGACCCCTTCGCCAAGCTCGGTCACCACCTTGCCCTTGTGCCGCATGACACCGTCAAGATCGGCCCGCACATTGTCTACCATGACGCCGAACGCTTCGAGATTGCGCGCCATCTCCAGCCGCTCGGTGGCCTGGAGCAGCGCCTTGGACGGAATGCACCCGATGTTCAGGCAGGTCCCCCCGAGCAGTTCGCGGTCGTCGATGACCGCCACCGACAGGCCGAGCTGGCTCGCCCGGATCGCACACGGGTATCCGCCCGGCCCGCCGCCGATGATCACCAGGTCGTAGGAGGTCGTCGAACGGCTCATGGCGTCAGCCTTTGCTGCGAGTGGATGGGAGAGAAGGGCCCCGGCCAGCCCGAGGAACCGGCATCAGGCGCCCCCCTCATTGAGGGCCGCGTCGCGCGTCTCCATTCGGAACCCGCTTCCGGGGAGGGCCGGCAGGCGGCGGAAGTCGATCTCCAGATCCTGATCCGGCAGCCGGTAGTTCAGGTCGGCGAGCAGGCCGACGGCGCGCTCCATCAGCTCCACGACGATCCCTTCGCCAGGGCAACGGTGACCGGTCGCCGCATCCCCACCGCCCTGGGGGATGAGACCGAACGGATCTCCGGAGCCGTCGCTGAACCGCTCCGGCCGGAACGCCTCGGGATCAGTCCAGTGTGCGGGATCGTGATTGGAGCCATAGAGGTCGAGGACCACCTGACGGCCCTCCGGGAAGACCAGGTCGCGCCAGCGAAACGGCGCGCGCACACGCCCGATCACTGCCGGGAAGAACGGATAGAAGCGTCGGACTTCCTGGACGAAGGCGCGGCGACGTCCGGCGTCGGCGTCGGCCAGACGGGCCGCATCCGGGTGAGCCTGCATCGCGTGCGCCACAAACACGATGTAGACCGAGGTCGCGACAGTCGGCCGCAATACATTGGCCAGTTCGACCGCCGCCGTGTGGATCGGCAACGGTTCGCCGTCCGCGGCGCGGGTCCAGGCCCAGGCGTGGGCGGCCGTGTCCGGATCCGGCGACAGACGGCCGGCGCGAATGTCTTCAATGATCGAGCCCAGCCAGGCGTCGACGCGGCGACGCGCGTGCCTCGACCACAGATGCCGGGGGCCCCGCGATCCCGCCGCGTCGAACAGCGCCCTCAGGTGACGGACCCGCTTCGCTTCGTCGTGCGGCTCAAGCGGCACGCCGGCCCAGCCGCAGACAGCCCGCGTCAGCACCGGCTGCAGGGCGTCATAGAGCACGATGTCCTCCTCGCCGGCCCATTCGACGGTCGCGCGCCGCCACTCCGCTTCGAACAGTTCGCCCAGCCGCGCGACACGGGCTGGCGACATCAGGGAGATGAACACGCCCTTGCGGGCGCGGTGGGCCTCGCCGTCCAGTCCCTGAACGCCGCCCTCGCCGAGCAGCGTGCGGCGGACCGGCGCCGGCATGGCGCCCGCCCGCACGATGCGGGTCTCGTCATAGAAAATCCGCGCCGCCTCGCGGCCTCTCAGACAGGTCGTCTCCTTCAACGCCAGGCGGGTCTCGACGACGTCGGCGCCGGCCTGCCCGAACAAGTGGGAAAGGCGCCGATAAGGGTCCATCAGCAGGGCCAAGGTCTGGTCGCTGTGTCGCGAGGTCGGCCGATGCGTCATCAAATCCTCCAGAAGGACGGGTGGTCCGCGACGGGAGCCGTCAATCGCCTCAAAACGTCACGGTGGGCCAATGGCTCCGGGGTCTTTGCGCCTTCCGATCTTCCACAGGGTCAAGGCGGCGCGGACGGATCGTGCAACGCCTCGATCACCTTGCAGGCGGAGACCCGGCCCCCGGCGCATTCCGTCGTCATCCGTGAGAGTTCGCGCTGGAGGGCGCGGAGCCGGGCGATCTTCTGCTTCACATCGGCGAGATGACGTTCGGCCAGGGTGCTGGCCTCGGCGCAGGGCCGATCGGGGTGATCCGACAGATCAAGCAAGGAGCGGATCGAATCCAGATCGAAGCCCAACTGGCGGGCATGCCGGATGAATGACAGGCGGCGCTCCGCCGCGTCGTCATACATGCGCCGGTCGCTGGCGGTGCGCGGCGGCGCCGGGAGCAGGCCGATCTCTTCATAGAAGCGGATGGTCGGAACCTTGACGCCCGTGGCGGCGGCCAGCTTGCCGATGGGGCGCAACCCGGACGAGGCGGGAGAGGGGAGGGGCATCGCGTCAGCTCGCAACGGCGGGTGAAAGGCAGAAGTCGGCGGGGCGAGGAGGGGTCATCGGCCCAGCCCCATCAGCGCGAGGGCGATGCCGAAGGCGGCGATCGTGGAGGCGCCGGTGAGCGCCATGCCGAAGGCGCGGGCCGCCGCGCCCCGCGCGTAACCCAGGGCGAAGAACACCCGTCCGACCAGATAGAGGGCCACCAGCACCGGCAGCAGTACCATCTCCTCGCCGCGCAGCACGGTGGCGAGGACCAGGTGGGCGCCGACCGCCAGGACCGTCTGTTCGAGCGAGTTCTGCAGCACGGCGGCGGGCACCGCGAGCCTGGCGCTGGGCGCCGCGTAGGCGGAGCCGGGCCGGTCGGCATCGGACCGGAACCGGAGGCTGGCCACCACCCTCAAACACCCCGCGAGCCAGAGGAAGACCGGGAGATCCGCCTTCAGGGCATAGGCCAGGCGATCGGCCGTCGCCATGTCCCGCGCCGCGCCCAGAAGCGGCGGCGGGAGCCAGAGCCAGGCCGAGGCCAACGCTGCGACCGTGATGACGATCGCCGGCGCCGAGCGGACGGCGATCGCCTTCTGTTCGGCGGAAAACCTCATCGCGCCGCCCGTCCCAGGGTCGGGGACGCCGCGCGGCTGTCCGAGCCCCGGACGGTCAGGAGGAGCAGCGCGACGCCGCAGACAATGGCCGCATCGGCGAGGTTGAAGGTCGGCCAGTGCGCCTCGCCCCAATGCAGGTCGATGAAGTCAGTGACCGCGCCGAAGCGCAGCCGGTCGAGCAGGTTGCCGATCGCTCCGCCGGCGATGAGGCCCGCGGCGGTCGCCGTTAGGGCGCTGCGCGTGCGCCAGATCCAGGCGAGCAGGGCGCCGATGATCACGAAGGCCACGGCGCTCAGCGCCCATCGTCCCACGTCGCCCGAGCCGGCGAACAGGCCGAAGGTGACGCCGGGGTTGAACCCGAGACGCAGCGCGAGAAACGGCGTGAGGTCGATCGGAGCGTCCAGCTGAGCGCGCGCTGCGGCCTTGGCGGCCTGATCCACGACGGCGACCACCGCCGCGAGCGCGAAGGCGATCGTCTGCAGGCGGCGGGGAACGCGTCGGGTCGGGTGCATGGTGATCATGAAGCCTCCAATGGATTTCAACTGATTTTGGGCCCTCTAGTTACTAGAGGATCAAGCGGGTTTTATCTGACGGGCGTTTCTTTCATGGAAGCCATGCATTCTCGGCATGATCGTCTAGCCAATGGGAGATGCATGCTTCTCGCGAAAGGGTAATCCGATGACTGAACCCCCTCTCGTCCTGTGCACTTCCTCGCCCGGCTGCAGTTGCGGCGTGGCCTCCAGGTTCGACGGCGCCACCCCGCCTACCGGCGCATCCTGATGGCGGTGATCGCCGTCAACGGCGCCGCCTTTATGGCCATAGCCAGCGGCGCCTCCCTGCAAGGCTCGGCGCCCCCTGGGCGCCAATGTGCTCGACTTCCTGGCCGACGCGCCACCTACGGCATCAGCCTGGCCGTGATCGGACGTTCGGTCGCCGTGCAGTCCGGGGCGGCCAATGGCCAAGGCGCCAGCCTCGTTGCGTTGGTGCTGTTATTCCTCAGC
>Ga0265296_1000094_pt1 | contig 180390 bp, 172 predicted proteins | sample MunlanPumphouse1_FD_189073 | JGI IMG/M metagenome (GOLD analysis project Ga0265296, IMG submission 189073) | Groundwater microbial communities from a municipal landfill in Southern Ontario, Canada - Pumphouse #1 | ecosystem: Environmental > Aquatic > Deep subsurface > Groundwater | place...
CTGACGCCAATCCCACCTTTGCCGGAGTGAACGCGGACGCGATCAACATCGGAATCACCGCCGCGAGCGAGATAGACACGGATTCCGGCAATCTAACCTTAGACTCTGCCTCGGGCACAGTCCTTGTTGACGACCAGCTGCGCCTCGCCCTTTCCCTTTACGCTCCTACAGGAACATTTGCTTTTGGCGGAGCGGACACCAAAGCCTACAACGCCATTGGCGACACCACCACAGGAATGTCCCATTCCCTAGGCTCTGACGATGACCTCTATATCGAAGGAGACCTGGAGGTGGACGGAGCAGCTTGGTTTGACGGCTCGGTCACGGTAGCCGGTAATATGACTCTTACTGGCCATCTTATTCCGGGAGCTAATGATACCTATGATCTCGGTTCTACCACTGCCAGATGGCGCGATCTTTATCTTGGCGCGGAGACTTTGCATATTGGCACTTCATTGACGGATGAAGGCGCCATTAGTTATGACACCACCGGCAATCTCTTCAATTTCTCCACCGATGCCACGACCAACGCAGACATCGCTTTCTTTACGAATGACCTCTATTTGGATAAATCCGCGGGGAATGTGGGGATCAACACCACTAGCCCTGACAGGAAGCTTGATATCCTTGACGCTTCCAATCCGCAATTGCGACTAAGTCAAGCGGACGTTTCGAAATATGTAGACTTCCAGGCGACCTCTTCTGGCGATATTGTTATTAACTCAAACGCGGGACAACTCTTAAGAACAGACAGTGATGATTATAATGTCTTTTTGGGCACAGACGCGGGCATTAATAACACCGACTATTATAATACTGGCGTTGGTTATAATGCCCTCTATTACAATACAACCGGAGACGGGAATACAGCGTTAGGATATCTAGCCCTTAATGCAAATATAGACTCATATAACAATACGGGCATTGGTTATTATACCCTCTCACTAAACACAACTGGTGATGAAAACGTTGGTTTGGGCGGCTTCGCGCTTTACAGCAATACTACCGGTCATAATAATATTGGCCTGGGCGGTTTTGCTGATTATGGCTTTGCGCCATTTACTTGGACTTACTTGAGCGCAACGGCGGTGGCTGGTTCGGGTTTAAATATCGGCACATATTATTACAAGATGTCTTTCGTTTTAGATGGCGCTGAAACAGTTTTGAGCGATCCCGGAGAGGACGTAACGACCACAGGCGGCAATCAGGCAGTTAATTTAGCGGGCATCAGAACTTATTCGGGAAGTCTAAATTGCACAGCGCGCAAAATCTACCGCACGAAAACAGCGGATTCGGGGGTTAGCCAAACTAAGCCTTATTATCTTTTAACCACAATAAATAATAATTCAACGACCACTTATTCGGATACGACTCCCGATGTTTCTTTAGGGGCAGTGTATGATGGGCCGGATTCCTCAATAGTTATAGGTTATAATGCCCAAGCTTTAACGAGCAATCAGTTTGTGGTGGGCAGCGCTGACGCTCCAATCAACCAGATGTATTTAGGCGAAGGGATTATTTCTGCCACGCCGCAGGATTTAACTATTAACACAACTGGGGGTAATGGCACAAACATCGCCGGTGGCAATCTTATTTTTGCCGGAGGCAAGGGAACTGGTAATGCCGCTGGCGGGTATATTAGCTTTAAAACCTCGGACGCGGGGGCTTCGGGAACGCCCTTGCAGAGCTTAACAGAGAAGATGCGGCTAACAACAGGTGGAAATTTGGGGATCGGCACCACCTCCCCAGACACCCTCTTAGAAGTCTACGGCTCTTCCAACAAACTCCGCCTCTCTTCCAATGATACCTATTACACCGACCTCTCCACAGGTTCTTCCGGCGATTTAACCATTAATCCCACAGGCGGCAATGTCCTCTTTGCCGACAATGACACCCTTGCCATCGGCGGAGCACTCGGCCAGTCCTACAACGTGATCGGCGACACCACCACAGGAATGTCCCATTCCCTAGGCTCTGACGATGACCTCTATATCGAAGGAGACCTGGAGGTGGACGGAGCAGCTTGGTTTGACGGCTCGGTCACGGTAGCCGGTAATATGACTCTTACTGGCCATCTTATTCCGGGAGCTAATGATACCTATGATCTCGGTTCTACCACTGCCAGATGGCGCGATCTTTATCTTGGCGCGGAGACTTTGCATATTGGCACTTCATTGACGGATGAAGGCGCCATTAGTTATGACACCACCGGCAATCTCTTCAATTTCTCCACCGATGCCACGACCAACGCAGACATCGCTTTCTTTACGAATGACCTCTATTTGGATAAATCAACAAGCTATGTTGGCATCGGGACAACCGCGCCTGCCTCTGCCTTGGATATAAAAGGTGGAGCTTTAGCCACTGAAGGAGTGGATTTAGTCACCAATGGCACTTTTGTTGCAGACAGCGGTTGGGATACAGGTCCTGGCTGGACTACAACAGGAGGAATAGCCACCAAGGTAGCAGGCACTGCCAGCAATCTTTCCCAAAACCTAGGTGAAGCTGCCAGTAAGATGTACCATATCACTTTTGACTACACCAGAACCGCGGGAACCCTTACAGTAAGCATTGGCGGAGTTACCCACTCCACCTCATATACTTCCGCCTCGGGAAGTGGAGATATATATGTTTATTCCTCTGGTACAGGCGACCTCACTTTTATTGCCGATGCCACTTTTGCCGGAACAGTGGATAATGTGGTGGTCAAAGAAGTTTCCGCCTCTCTGGCAAATACCACTAACCGCGACAGCGCGGGCACCATAAGCAATGAATTGAGGGCAGGGGGAACAGGCACTACATTCATGGGAGTAGATTCAGGAAAATTTAATCTTGCCGGCGGATTAGCCAATAGCGCCTTTGGCGGGTATACTCTTAGATCTAACACCACTGGAGACTACAATAGTGCTATGGGTTTATTTGCTCTCCGCGACAACACCACTGGAGTAAATAATAGTGCCATGGGGTATGGTGCTCTCATAGTCAATACCACTGGATATAACAATAGTGCTATGGGGTATCAGGCTCTCTACGCCAACACTACTGGAGACCATAACAGTGCCATGGGAATGTGGGCTCTCTACTCCAACACCACTGGAAAATATAACAGCGCCATGGGTGCTTATACTCTCTACGCTAACACCACTGGAAGTTATAACAGTGCAATAGGTCGTACCGCCCTTGGCTATAATGCTACTGGTTCTGGCAATGTTGCTATGGGACATTTTGCAGGTTTGGGAGTTGCAGGTGGTTCTAATATCAGTAATTCGGTGTTAGTGGGCAATGACGCAGGCAAGGCATTACTGACAGGCGGGGATAACAACATATTGTTAGGGTATGGAGCAGGGGATAATTTAACCACTGGAGCTAAAAACATAATCATTGGCTATAATATAGACGCTACAGCAGCCACTTCGGCTAATACTTTAAATATTGGTAATCTTATTTTTGGCACGGGATTAACAGGCGACGGAGCAACAAGCGCGGGTAATATCGGCATCGGGACGACGACGCCGGGTCAAAAATTATCGATTTACAGCAATAGTGATTTTATGGGTCTCTATGACGCTTCAGGAAATATGCAAGCCCAGATTTTGTCGTCTACCGGCACGACGAATAGACAGTTGATGTTCAACTTTCCCGGCGTGACTGGGGTCGGTGGCGCTGGCGATAACTGGTTTGGGATGCGTTTTAATGGCGCGTCAAATAAAATATTCTTTGGTGAGACGGGTAGCGTGGCTTGGATGCAAACTAATCATCAGTTGCAATTTAGGGTTGGCGGCGGCAGTATACCTAGCACCGCAAACATCCCACAGGTAGTAATAGATACAAGCGGCAACGTCGGCATTGGCGATACTACTGGCGATGCTAAATTAGATATTTTAGCCAGCCAAACATCGGGTATCTTGGAACAGATTTCTTACGAGGGCGCCGCTACTTTAGCTGGCAGCTTAACGGGTTTGGATTTAGACCTTTCCACCAATGTTACCCCATCAACTTACAATATTACAGGTCTTAATATGGAAGTCCCTTCGGGAGCCACAGGCGATATGACCTTTGCTAAGTTCATTGAGGGCTCTTCCACACTTTACGATTTTGATGTTACCACTGCCCAATTCAATGTCCCAGCTTCCTTTAATAACGCGGGCGATGTTTCTTTGGCGTATGATTTGATAATGACAAATAATTCAGCGGGGTATATTAAATTTAATGGACCGGGATATGTCCAGACGAGTGACGCGAGCGGGAATTATGACCTCACTTTGTCCGCGGCTAATTTGGGCGCCGTCACTGTGGCTGATCTTTTTGAGGTCTCGGACAGCACATCAGGCACTTTAGTTACAATAAATGAAACTGGCACGGGTCCGATTTTGGACATCCAAAAGAGCGGCGCCTCTAAGCTCTATATGAAGAATGACGGCAACGTCGGCATCGGGACGAGCACGCCAGATAATCTTCTTTCTTTAGGTAAAGTTTCTGGTGATCCTATTCTAGACTTTAGAATCGTTAATACTACTAAATTCTCTATGGGAGTTGATGACAGCGATAGCGACAAATTCAAGATTGAAGCCGCTGCCACCTTAGGGGGAGCAACGCCCGCCTTCGTGATTACTTCGACGGGTGCGATCGGCATCGGTACCTCCGCCCCCGGCACCAAATTCGTGATTAAAAGTATAGACACTTCCGCCTCCGCTGCCAATATGTTCATTGATACGACCACGGGCAGTGTTTATCGCTCCACTTCTTCTTTGCGATACAAAGACGATGTGCAGACCCTGCAAGATGACTTTACAAAAATTCTAGAAGCGCGACCTACCTCCTTTATTGACAAGGCAACAGGAAGAAGGGATATCGGCTTTATTGCCGAAGAATTTGACGCTTTAGGTCTTTCTAATCTTGTAGTGTATGACGAGCAGGGCAGACCTGACGCGATAAAATATGAACGGATCTCGCTTTATCAGAACGAGGTTCTAAAGGAGCAGCAGCAAAAGCTCTCGGTAATGGATTCTGATTTACAGCTCGTGAAGAATGATTTGGGTTTGGGGGCTTCGGATTCTACTTCTCTTCTTACGAGTTTAGATTTGAAAATAGACGGTCTGGAATCAGGAATTGGGAATCAGGAATTAGGAATGCAGGATTTAGAATCTAGAATTTTGGGTCAAGAATCAAGGATTCAGGATCTGGAATCTAGAATTTCTGGTCTTGAATTAGAAAATGCTGACACAGCGCCGGCACAAATGGTAGAGGGGGCTTCTTCCGAACAGGTCGTTCAGACTCCGACGAGTCTTCAGACTCGAGGAGTGGACTTAGAATCACTACAAAGCACTCTCCAAATCTTAGTAGACAGTTTGAGCAATCTGGAGAATGTCTCTAATCAATTAAACACTTTAAGCGCCTCCATTTTAACGGTAATGGAATCTAACCAAGCTAATACCGCGCGGATTGATGAGCTGGAAAAAGAAACGCAGAACTTACAGCAAATTGTAAAGATTGTGGAGGATAAAGTTGTAGTCGGCGACCCCAACAAATATCTTGTTCTGGACGCCGCCACGGGCTTGGAGATTAATAGCGAGAACTTCTCTTTAGACAAAGACGGAAATGTGAAAGTGAAAGGTGAGCTAAGGCTCTCTTCTGGAAAAATTACTTCCGAAACTGGTATCTTAGAGTTAAACCCAGCCCCTCGCGAGGGGCTGGGAAACCCTGGCGAAGCCTCCGATACCGTTCCCGAACCGAAGGTGGTGGTGAAAGGTAAGGAGATGATAGTGGAAGGCGATCTAAAGGTTGGCGGTAAAATCATTGCCGGCGCCAGCGATACGCAAGCCGCGGAAAATAAAAGTATCATTACCAGCAAAGGCGTTATTAAAGCGGGCGAAAAGGAAGCAATAATTGAAACCGAGGCAGTGAGTGAAGATTCATTTATCGGCGTTACTCCTTTATCCGCCGCCTCCCTTTACGTCTCGGAAATCAGAAGCGAGGCAAACAGCGAAACATCAAAACAAGGTTTTACTGTTTCCGCTTTGGAACCAGCCAAAGAAGATATTCAGTTTAATTGGTGGGTGATAATAGATAAAACTCAATATGATGAATGATTTGAGATTTTCTTAAAAGAAAAGACCCCCTCCGTCTCCCCCTTCCACCCAAGGCGGACACCTTGGTAAGGGGGAGTGTGCATCTTCCTCCCCTTGACGTGCGGGAGGTTTGGGAGGGGTCTAAAAATCCTCCAAGCTCCCGCCTTCTTTCGTTTGCTTATGCGCTTTTTTTGATATATACTGAAGGTACAAAAATAATTGTATGCAAAAAATTTATTTAGATAATTCAGCCACTACGCCTGTTGATCGAGAAGTATTGCGAGCAATGTTGCCTTATTTTAGCGAAAAGTTTGGCAATCCATCCTCGATTCACTCTCTTGGTCAGGAGGGAGCGGAAGCGATTTTAGAGGCGCGGGAAAAAATCGCGCTGTTTTTGGGGTGCCAAAAAGAAGAGATTATTTTTACAAGCGGAGCCACGGAAGCAAATAATCTAGCCTTAAAAGGAGTAATGCAGGCTTGTTTTCAAAAAACAGGTAAAAAGGGTCATCTTATTACCTCTCAAATTGAGCATAAAGCGATTTTGGAACCCGCGCAGGTTTTGGAGCAGGAGGGATATAAAGTGACTTATCTTCCCGTGAGCGGGGAGGGGATTGTGGAGATGCAAGAAGTGCGGAAAGCAATTAGGGACAATACGGTTTTGATTAGTTTGATGTACGCAAATTCCGAAACCGGAGCGATCCAGCCGATTTCAGAAATTGGTCAATTTATTAAAAAGATTAATGCAAAAAGGGTGAACCCTGCACCGCAAGGGTGCAGGGTGAACAAAATTTTTGTTCACACCGATGCGGCGCAAGCCGTTCAATATTTAGATTGTAATGCAAATAGTCTAGGGGTTGATTTACTCACTTTAGCCGGGCATAAGATTTATGCTCCTAAAGGGGTAGGCGCTTTGTACGTGAAGAAGGGGACACCGATTATTCCAATTCAACAGGGTGGCTCTCAAGAATATGGTTTGCGGGCAGGGACAGAAAATGTGCCCTATATTGTGGCATTGGCAAAGGCTTGTGAGCTCGTGGCTCAAAATCGGCTTCGGGTCAGCAAAAAATTGGCTAAATTACGCGATTATTTGATTCAAAAGATTAAAAAAGATATCCTTTATTGCCAACTCAACGGTCCGAGAGGGGAGCGGAGATTGCCTAATAATGTTAATTTTAGCTTTAAAGGCGCTGAAGGTGAAAGTATTGTTTTGGATTTAGATTTGGAGGGGATTGCGGTCTCCACGGGTTCGGCTTGCACTTCCCATGATTTAAAGCCTTCCCATGTGTTAACCGCGATGGGTATTTCGCCGGAAATCGCGCACGGCAGTGTCCGGATTACTTTAAGTAAATACACCACTGCCGCGGAAATTAATAAGTTAATTCAAGTTTTACCAAAAATCGTAGAGCGTTTCCGCAAAATGGCACCGAAATAAATTAAAAATTTAAAATGAAAAATGTAAAATTGTCTCGCTTCGCGAGATCTCGCGAAGCGAGACAATTTAAAATTTACTAATTTTTAATTTTAAAAAATGTATTCCAAAAAAGTTCTAGAACATTTTCAAAACCCTCGCAATCAAGGCAAGATTGAAAATCCCGACGGCGTTGGTCAGGTGGGCAATCCGGTTTGTGGGGATATTATGAAGGTTTATATTAAAGTGAAAGATAATAAAATTAGCGATATTAAATTTGAGACCTTGGGCTGTGGCGCGGCGATTGCCACTTCTTCAATGATTACGGAATTGGCTCGCGGTAAAACTTTAGAAGATGCAGTGAGAATTTCCCGTCAAGATATTGCTCAAGAATTAGGAGGTTTGCCAGCCGTGAAGATGCATTGTTCTAACTTAGCCGCTGATGCTTTGAAAAAAGCGATTGCGGATTATTTAGGTAAAGTGAAAAATAAAATATGAGGCAAATTGCAAGAGACATTGTGTCTGCGTTAATAGTTTCGAGCGATAATAAAATTTTTATGGGCCAGAAAGATTACCAAAGGGGAGGAGTATATCCAGATTGTTGGCATTTACCTGGCGGAGGAGTTCAAAAATGCGAAAGTTTAAAGCAGGCCTTAAGGCGAGAAATTTTAGAAGAAGTAGGCATTGATATTAATCAGTATGACATTGAATTAATTGATGACATAGGTCAAGGTCAAGCAGAAAAGGTTTTAAAAGATACGGGTGAGAAGGTTTTGTGCAAAATGCATTTTAATATTTTCAAGGTTATTATAAAAAATCAGAAAGCCGACCAAATTAAAGTCCGGCTTAATGATGATTTGGTTAGATATAATTGGTTTGCAATTTCCCAATTAAATGCGATAAAGTTAACTCCTCCCTCTAGGGAGTTATTTTTGAGACTGGGTTATAATATCTAATTGTTTATTAAATAAAAATTTGAAAAAGAAAAAGCCCCTCTATAAGTCTCATAGGACTTTTTAAGAAGGGGCACCACCGCAGGTTTAAACTTAGTCGGCTGGTCATCTTTTTCCTTAAAAACAGATCACCGCGTGGATTTTTAATCTTTAAGATTTCTCTCTGTTTAAGGATATCCCAAGAGGGAAGGAAATGTTTTTCCTGACTAAGCATTTAAATATTAACTCCCTATTGCTTAGAGTGTCAAGGGGAGCGAGTAAGCGAAGACGCGGGGGAGTAGGACCTATATTTATTTAAAAGAGAAATAAAATAATTCCTCAAATATATCCACAAAGCCTAAACAGAGTAGGGAAGCGCTTGGAAAGGGAGAGAGTGGTATTAAGGAATTATTTTTTATTTTATTTAAAATAAAATAAATATTATTAAAAGGCGACTGCAGTATTTATTTTTTATCATTTTTGAATCTGTGGATAACTATAATGTCGTAAAAGCTACATTAAACGACTTTAAATCAATACCTAAATTCAGGTCCATTCTTTATATCTCCTATCTTCTAGCTTAGCTTTGTTTGTATAACTCCCTATGATCCCATCCTTTATTTTAATTTCTTTATTTTTCTTATAAATAATATCAAAATTACTACCTCACCCTTTCTTCTGCCGACTCCTTCTCTTGTTTTGGATATTTTCTTTTTTTATATTCTCTTCTTAGATTATATTGCATTTTTTGATGGTAAATCTGGCTAAATTTTTTACTTGTTACTTTATAGCAATTCAGAGTGTCTGCTAGATACATATAACAATCCGTGATTTCTTCTATAAGTTTAGCGCGCACGGATTGATTCTGCATTATCGCTTTTTCGCCGTCTTTTTTAATAATATCTATCACCTCGCCTAATTCGCCGATGAGCCATAAGAGCCTGTATTTGGCATATTTTGCTTCCAGAGGAGACCATTCTTTTTGGTGCTTTTTCCAGAGCTTCAGAGAATAAAGCAGCATTTCTTCTATCCTAATGTTATTTTTAGGATTTTGGGGCATATCTCACATTATTTAAGGTAAATATTGAAGTGGATTTGTCGCCTCCCAGTGCGTGTAAGTTTGCCCGCTTGCGCTGTTAACTTCGTCCGTGCCAATATGGACTTCAAAATGGAGATGAGGACCGGTGGTAAAATAACCAGCTCCGGGCGTACCGGGCATGCCGCCCGTATAACCAATAATTTGCCCTGCCTTTACAAAAGCCCCTTCTTGGACCGCAAAGGCGGAAACATGGCCATAACGGGTTTGTAATTTTTCAGTGTGAATTAGGGTAATATAATTGTAGCCATAACCGGCATTGCGCGTGCGCGCGGCATATCCCGCAGCAGGAGCGTAGATCGGTGTACCTTGGGGACAGGAGATATCAATGGCATTATGCTCAAAATAACGACGGTAAGGATAAGAGGGGTCGTGGAAGGTGGAGGTGATACGGCGGTAAGGAATAGGCCAAGTGAGAATCGCATTCAAGTTCTGCGCTCCCTCTTGCAAGGTGGCAATCTTTTTCCTTACTTCTTCTTTTAAGGTAACTACCTCCTGGTTCAAAGCTCTTTGAGCCGCCGCCGCTTTTTCTAGAAGAGCTTCATATTTTTCCTCATTTGCCTGCGTCTGGGAGAGGATTTCTTTTTTGGCTGTTTTTTCCCCGGCAAGCACCTGCTGTTTGTTTTCCATTTCCTTTCTTTTATCAGTGAGTTCCGCCATCTTATTTTCCGCCATCTTCTTATCTGCCTCCAGATTTGCTTGAAGATCACCCAGCTTGTCCCGTTTCTGTTTTAAAATATCGTTGATTGTGCTGGTATCCTCCACTGTCTTTTCATATTCAGCCCAACTGTTATATTTGATAATTATTTTAAAAAAATTAATAACAATGTCAATAATACCGCGGCTTTCCGCTTCTTCGCTTCCCAGATAGTCCTCATCCAGACTATTAATTTCTTGGAGAATTACTTCAATTTCTTCTAGCTTTTTGTCAATCTCTTTCTGGGTGAGGTTGATGTCTAGAGCCAGTTTTTTAATTTCCAGTTCCTTCTGCTGGATTTCGCTATTAAGGAGGTTCACTTCATCCTCGGTTCTGTTAATTTGGCTGTCCAGAATGTTGATGTGCCCTTTCAAGGTGGCGGCTTTGTTTTGGAGATTGCCAACTTCTTTTTCATAAGCAGCAATTTTATCTTGGATTTCGTCAATTTGACCGGCTTTATCTTGAATCTGATTTTGGAGATCAAGAATACTTTCCTTTTCTTCCTCGGGATTATCTTGGGCTTGGGCGGGTATAATTATAAGGGAATTAGCAGATAAAAATATGGCCAGTAAGAGAGCGATACTTTTTTTATTTTGATTAAGCATGATATAAATTCAAAATGTAAAAATAAAAAATCAAAATGATCATCGCTTCGCGAGATCTCGCATAGCGAGACAAATTAAAATGTTAAAATTATTTTAGGAATTTAAAAAAATTTAATAATCAAATAAATAGTACAACAATGTAACAATATAGCAATATAACAATTAAGTTCTCAACTTTTCCAAAACCTTTTAAAATTTTACCTTGTCATGAGGACAATTTTTCAATTGCCATTTTAATTCTTGATAAAACTTCGTCCTTGCCTAAGACCTCCGCCACTTCGAAAGGGCCGGGCGAGGCTTTCTCTCCAGTCAAAGCAACGCGCAGGGGCCATAATAATTCTCCTGTTCCGATTTTATGCTTGGCAATGGTTTTCCTTAAAGTTTTTTCTAAAGATTCCTTCGTGTAATCTTGGTCTTTCAGGATAGCTAACGCCTTTTCCCCTATTTCTAAATTTATTTTTATCTCTTTCTGCGGCGCATTTTTCCAGATTAAAAGTTCAGGATTATAATTCGGTTTTTGGAAGTAAAAGCGGGTGAATTCCTGAATTTCATTGAGTTTTTTCAGTCTTTCCTGCACGGTTTTAATCGTTTTTTCAAGATAGGTTTTGGAATAGGTTTCAAGATTATATTTTAAGAATTTTCCTCGCAGAATCAGCCGTGTCAGATCCCCGCTTTTCATCTTGCGGATATAGTAGCCGTTCATACTATTTAATTTTTCAAGATTAAATACAGCCCCGCTTTTATTTAATCTTTCCAAGGAGAACTCTCTGACTAGCTCTGCCAGAGTGAAAATTTCGCGGTTATCCTTAGGATTCCAGCCCAAAAAAACCATATAATTGACAAGCGCTTCAGGTAGATAGCCTTCTTCCTTGAATTCTTGGATGGTGACTGGGATGACCGCTCCCCCATTCTGCGCTTTGCGTTTACTCATTTTGGAGCGATCCGGATTTAAGATTAAAGGGAGATGGGCATATTGGGGCGTCGGGAGAGCCAATGCTTTCTGCATCGCGGTTTGTTTCGGAGTGTTGGCAATATGGTCTTCGCCGCGGATGACGTGGGAGATTTTCATTGTGTAATCATCGATAACGACAGCAAAATTATAAAGGGGTATATCCAAATCTTTCGCGATCACAAAATCCCCGATGAGCGCGCCGTCAAATTCCAGCTCGCCGCGGATCAAATCTTGAAATTTGATTTTTTGGTTCGGCATTTTAAAACGGATTACTGGCTGTCTCCCCTCTTTTTTATTTTGTTTGGAGGTTAAATCACGGCATTTGCCGGAATAGCGTGGCGGCTCGCCTTTAGTCTGTTGTAAAAGCCGTTCGTCAGCTAATTCCTTTTCCGTACAATAGCAATAATAAGCATCACCTTGTTTTAATAGTTGTTCTAAATATTTGTGATAGATTTTGATTCTTTCCGATTGCCTATAAGGTCCATATTCCCCTTTTTGATCCGGTCCCTCATCGTATTTAATGCCTAACCATTTTAAATTTTTCATTACATCTTTTTCCCATTTGGGATCGGAACGTTCTATATCCGTGTCTTCTATTCTTAAAATGAATTTTCCTTGATTTTTTTTCGCGAAAAGATAATTAAAAAGCGCGGCTCGCGCTGTGCCGATATGCAAAGGGCCAGTGGGGCTCGGGGCAATGCGCACGCGGATTTGTTCTTGAATTTTCATAATATCTATGCTACTTTAAGGTTATATTGTTGTACGGCGGTTTCCCAATTATTTATAAATAGGAGGTATTTATTGTGGACGAAATATATACCGAGGCGGATATTCCGGTTTACGACAAGGATGGAAAACGGGGAGTAGGTCAAATAGACTTAAAAACTCTAAAAGATGGAAGGGGTGGCTTGAATATTAAACAGCTTTTGGCTCTGCATTATTGGGCAGCTTGTCACTCTTTAGGCAAAAATCATCCTTATATGGAAGTACTGGAGCAAGAGATTATCCGAAGAGTGGGTCCCGAGGAAGAAAAGGTTTGGTCTTATGAGGAGGTTTTTAATGCCATTGTAGCCGCTGGTCATGATCCAACAGATGTTACAGAGAAGATTAATAAGATTATGAAAGATATCAATATTTTAGAAAGCGTAGCCGCCATAATGGTTGCTGAAAGCTTGGGGGTTCATTTGAATGGATTTGTGCTGGTTAATATCGGTTCAGAGGATAGTCAGGATTTTGGAGTGGAACTGCATGAAGATTGCAGAGTTGATCCTTCTTAATTCGGATTTATTTTTGTACTTTCCACCCTTTGCCACATTTTCACGAAGGGTGTTTTTTTTATTTTTAGCTCCCAGAAAATGAGCCACCACAGATATATTCTAGCAAAGATTAGAAGTATCGTCCACCAGAATTCTTGGGGATTTTGGGCGTATTTAAAGATTTGAAAGATACCCTTTATTTCAGGAGATAAACCACGCATTGTAGGGGCAGACCCGTGTGTCTGCCCTTCGTTGGTTTTTAAATTGGACAGGCGGACACGTGGGTCCGCCCCTACCCCAAGAGATTTTTTTATTAGATTGGGAATCTGCACATACCCTCCTGTTGACCTTTTTTTTTGTTTAATCCAATCTTTAAAATTATTTGGGTATTTTACGTATACTTTTGCCTCGGGGGTATAGGTAATTTGGCAACCTTTGTTGTATATTAGGCTGGAAATTAAAGCATCATCAGAAAGAGTGTTTTCGGGAATATTTTTAATCAAACTACCGCGCATAGCATAAAGATAGCCAGAACAATCTATATATTTCCCCTCTTTTGTCCTTTGAAGACGAATTTTGTGCGCCATTTCTGTCAAAATATAAGCCCAGAAACCAAAAATATTTGACCTGGGATTGATTGAAATTGGCCGTCCAGAAACCGCGCCCATTTTTGGATTTTTAAAGGGTTTTAAAATTTTCGAAATCGCCTCTTCCCCTATTTCTACATCTCCATCGGTAAGGATCAAAATATCACCTTTTGCTTCTTGAAAAGCAATATTTAGAGCGGCAGGCTTCCCTATTCCTTTATCTTTTAATAACTTGACTTGAGGGTTATTTTTGTGGTAATTTAAAGCGATTTCTTGGGTTTCGGGATCTGGAGCGCAAACCAAAATTTCAGCGGAGACATTAAGCCTGGATAATTGACGCGTTATGTTTGTAAGTTGTTTTTCTAAAGTTTTTGGCTCTTTGTAAGCCGTGATTATTAAAGTAATCATAAAAGGGAGGGTATAAAATGTCTGTGCGTCGCGGTAAATTTAAGAAAACTGATGGTGTAATCCGGTTATTGCGGCTACTGCAAACACCCCAGACACTATCAGAAATAGTTAATTTTCTTGATTTGAATCAAAGGTCTGTGTGGCGGTATATCAGAGAGTTGAAACGAATGGGTGTTTCCATTGTACGTTTTAAGGAGGATTCCGTGTTTAAATACTCTTTGTATCCTGAAGGCTGGGTATTAAAAAAAGTCATTTTCAAAACACCTGAAGGAGATAAGATGGTAGATGTTCAAGATTGTCTTATAGTGCGTTTGCAAGAATAATTATGGATTACATCATATTTTGCACCCTTTGAGAAGAGGGTGCTTTTTACGAGGGCGATTTCTTCCAGTTTAAAGGCGGGAAAACGAATATTTTTTTTAACTTTTTTTAGGGGTCTCGTTTTAAGCCTTGCGATGGTGATGTGGGGAGTAAATTTATGGCTTTCGCGGTAAAGAATTTTGGCTTTTTGAAAAGCATTGACTAAATTCTGATAAAGTTTTTGGGATTTTTTGCTAAGCATTTTAATTCCTAAAACAGAGCCAAAATTTTTTAAATAATGGGGTTTTAAGACGAGGGAGCTGGTTTTAGGAGCTAAATCTTGGAGAATTTGGCTAATTGTAGCTATTTCCTCTGGCTTGCGATCCCCTAAAAAAGCAAGAGTAAGATGTAAATTTTTCGCGTTAATCCAATGAGTTTGAGGAGAAAAAAGCGGAGCAAGCTCTTTTTGGATTTCTTGAATGCGCTTTTTTACCTCGTGAGGCAGGATTAAGGCGATGAAAAAACGTGTAACGGGCATATGATTATGTAGAGACGTTGTAATACAACGTCTCTAACATACCATAAAAATCAAAAAAGTGCTAAAATAGAGGTATGCGAGAGGCAATTTTATACAAAAAACTAAAATACCGAAAGGCGCGCTGTAATGTTTGCAGCCGCCGTTGTGTGATTTCCGAAGGTTGCCGCGGCTATTGTGAAACGCGGTTGAATCAGGGAGGCAAGCTCTATACTTTGATTTACGGTTTGGCTTCCTCTGTGTGCGTAGATCCGATTGAAAAGAAACCCGTGTTTCATTATCAGCCGGGGACTAAGGCGCTATCACTGGGCACTTGGGGTTGCAATTTTCGTTGTGTCTTTTGTCAGAATTATGATATCACTTATATAAATGGTAACCGTTTAGAAGAAACCGCTCAAAGAGTTTCTGAACAAAAAAATAGTTCAGAAGATATTCCTAAAAAAGGTATATTAGAGCCAAATTTGATTTCTAAAATAGCGCGAAAAGAGGGTTGCCAAGGTATTGCTTGGACTTATAATGAACCCACAATTTGGCTGGAATATACTTTAGACGCTTCCAAACTTGCTAAGAAGGAGGGGCTTTATACGGTCTATGTCACCAATGGTTATGCCACGCCCGAAGCTTTGGACACTATCGGTCCTTATTTAGATGTTTGGCGGGTGGATATTAAAAGTATGGAGGACAAATTCTACCAAGAGATTGCCAAAGTGCCTCGGGTTTCCCTTATTTTGGAAAATACGATCCGCGCTCAAAAGAAATGGAAAATGCATATTGAAGTGGTTACCAATATAATACCTACACTAAATGATTCGGATACTAATCTGGGAAAAACCGCGAAGTGGATTTGTAAAAATTTAGGCGAAAAGACCCCTTGGCATATTACCCGTTTTTTTCCTTGTTTAGGCTTAAAACATCTCCCGATGACACCAATTGAAACCTTGGAGCGCGCTCAAGAAATTGGGCAAAAAGCAGGCTTGAAATTCGTTTATTTAGGCAATATTGATGGCCATCCAGGCGAAAATACCATTTGCCCCCGTTGTGGCAACTTGGCTATTAGAAGAGTGAATTATGAGGTGGATTTGGAAGGTTTGGGTCAGCAGGGAGAATGTAAAAAATGCGGGGAGGATTTGAATATATTTTTGAAATAACATGCAAAAAGAAATCAAAATTATTGGCGCCGGCCTTTCCGGTCTTACTGCTGGTATTAATCTTGCTAAAGCCGGATATAAAGTGAAAATCTTTGAAAAAAATGACACTGTGGGCAAGAGATTCCATGATGAGGATGCTTTAGAAAAGATTCAAAAAATGAGCATCAAATTAAATTTTCCTTATTATCCAGTTAATAAATTGAATATAGTTGATTCGCATGGTGAGCTACATAATTTCAAATTTAAGAAAAATGTGTTTTATCTAGTGCGGCGAGGCATAGAAGCTGATACATTAGATCAGGGTCTTTACAAACAAGCTCAAGAAGTAGGCGTTGAAGTTATTTTTAATTCTCCTCGTGATCATCGCCAATTTGGCGACATTATTTCCCAGGGATATTTTCCCGATGAAGCTACTGATGCGATAGCGGTAGGTTATAATTTTAAAACCAGTGCCTTTGATCAATCTTGGGCAATTATTGATGACAAAGTAGCTCCTGACGGCTATGCTTATTTATTAATTGCTAATGGTTTAGCTACTCTCGCAGTCTGTATGTTTAGAGATTATGCAAGGAGTAAAGATTATTTGGAGAAGGCCTATAAAATTTTTAAACAGCATGTTGGTTTTGATGTAAGGGATAAAAAGTTTTTCAGTGGCACAAGTAATGGCTTTTTGATGAGAAAGGCAGTTTTCAACGGACGTCTTTATGTGGGAGAAGCCGCAGGATTTATTGATGGTATGTGGGGGTTTGGGATGAAATACGCTTTGATCTCGGGATATTTGGCTGCCCAAAGTATAATTAAAAATGAGAATTATGATCATCTTTGGAAAACACACATGTTTTCACAGTTAAAAGCTTCTTTAGTGAATTGATGGTATTATAAAATTTTAAACAAAAGGAGTTATAAGTTTCTTATTGAGAAGATGAATAGATCTGAAGATCCCGCCCTTTTTCTACAAAAAATAAGTAGTTATTCCTTAATTCATAAAATTGGTCTCCCTTTTGCATATTTGGTTTTAAGGAAAAACCTTAAAGATAGAAGGAGGTTTTAATAAATATATGCTTTCTTTCGCCTGTATTTCCCCTCACCCGCCGCTTTTGCTGCCTTCAGTAGGTTCAAAAGAGGACCACCAGAAGGTGCGAAAGACGATCAAAAATTTAGAGTTTTTGGGAGAAAAGTTAAAGAAAATTAGCCCTGACTCCATTGTTATTTCTTCTCCTCATTCGGATTGGGGTTTTAATGTTCCTCTGCATTTTTTAGCCAATAATTTTGAAGGTGAAGTCAAACCTTATTTAACGGACATAGAGCCGCCAAAATATTATTTTGAACAGGGTAAGAAGATGTTCAGTGTATTAGAGCAGGATAAGAAGCACGCCTTGATTGCTTCAGGAGATCTTTCCCATTGCCTTAAAGATGAAGGACCGTATGGATTTCATCCCGATGGTCCAAAATTTGACCAAGAACTTATTGACTCTTTAAAGAAAAAAGATATTCAAAATCTTTTGATTTTAGATGAAAAATATCCCGATGCAGGAGAGTGCGGACTGCGTTCATTTTGTTTTGTTTTGGGTATTCTGGAAGCCTCGGGAATTGGTTGGCAGCCAGAGATTTTGTCTTACGAAGGACCTTTCGGGGTTGGTTATTTAGTAGCGGAGTTTAAATTAAATCTGTCGTAATCTGTCGTTGCGAGCGAGTCCGCTTTGGGGCGGCCTCCTCGCAATGGCAGAGGTATTATGAACCCTTATTCTTCCTTAGCCAAACAAGCTTTAAAAATTTATCTTGAAACCGGCAAAATTATGAAGGCGCGAAAGAGTATGCCCAGGGCAATGCTAGAGCAAAAGTCCGGTGTTTTTGTGACTATTGAAAAAGGTGAGGAATTGCGAGGTTGCATTGGCACATTTTTGCCTGTCTATGCTAATATTACTGAAGAGATTATTCATAATGCCATTGCCGCGGGCACAGAAGATAATCGTTTTGTCCCTGTTAATTTATCGGAGATCGCGGAATTGACGTTTACGGTTTCCCTTTTGTCTGCACCAGCAAAGGTTCAAGAATTAGAAGATTTGGATCCTAAAAAATATGGAGTAATCGTGCGCGGCGAGAAGACTGGGCGGAGAGGTCTTCTTCTTCCAGATCTTCCTGGGATTAACACAGCCGAAAAGCAGGTGATGATTTGTTTGGAAAAAGGAGGAATTGATCCCCAAGCGGAGAAGGTTTCTTTATATCGTTTTACAGTGCAGAAATATGGGTGACGTGTAACTTATAACTTGTAACTTATAACTCAAGGGGTATATTTTTATGTTACAAGTTACACGTTATAAGTTTATGAGATATGTCCAAGTAGTCCCAGTGGCTAATATTCCATTTGGTAAAAATCAATTTTTTACTTATCAAACTTCGGAGGAGAAGATTAAGATTGGTCAAGAGGTACTCGTCCCTTTTCGTTCGCTCGCTTTGCGTGGAGTAGTCTGGGGTTTTACAGAGAAGCCTCGGTTCAAAACCAGAGAGGTAGACAAAATTGTAAGAGAGGAAACCGTTTTAGGCAAAAATGAGCGTAAACTTGCCCTTTGGATGTCGCAATATTATTACTGTTCCTTGGGTCTTGTGATTAAATTAATGCTTCCGCCGCAGGTGAAGAAAGGTAAAGACATTTTATTTCCTCGGAAAATTCGGGATGTGAAAGTAAAACTCACAGCGAACCAAAGCAAAGTTTTAAAAACGATTTTGAATTCTCGCAAATCGAAGATGCTGGAAGCAAAGGTATTTTTGCTTCACGGCGTTACTGGGTCAGGCAAGACTGAAATTTATCTGCGACTTTGCAATTATATACTCAATCAAGGAAAACAAGTCATTATTCTCGTGCCGGAAATTTCCTTGACACAGCAAGCTATTGATCGTTTTAGCGCGCGTTTTCCGGGGAAAATCGCCGTGGTTCACAGCCGTTTAACCAAAGGCGAAAGATTGGGAGCTTGGGATAGAATCAGAAGCGGGAAAGCGCAAATTGTCATTGGACCGCGTTCCGCTATTTTCGCGCCAGCGCGGAATTTGGGTTTAATCGTTTTAGATGAAGAGCATGACCCTTCTTTTAAACAGTATGACCAAAATCCCCGCTATCACGCTCGTACGGTAGCCTTGGAGTTAGGAAGGCTCACTCATTCTAAAGTGATTTTAGGCAGCGCCACTCCCCTTGTGGAAAGTTATTATGAGGCTTTAAAAGGCACCTTTCAATTATTGGAGTTGCCGCAAAGAATTAACAAAGAAAAGATGCCGGAAGTGGAAATTGTTGATATGAGAGGTAATTTTCAGAAAGGCAGCCGCTCTATTTTAAGCCAAAAAATGAAGGAAGAATTGAACAAAATTCTTGTTCAAAAAAAACAAGCCATTCTATTTGTCAATCGTCGGGGCGCGGCGAGTTTTGTTTTCTGCCGCGATTGCGGTTATACTTTAAAATGTCCGCATTGCGATGTTTCTTTAACTTACCATATGAGCGGTTCTTCCCGTCTCCTTTGCCATTATTGCGGTTATAATGTTTCTCCGCCCGCCTTCTGTCCTAATTGCAAAAGCCCTTATGTGCGATATGGGGGGCTCGGGACAGAAAGAGTAGAAGATGAAATCAAGACTTTTTTCCCAAAAGCGCGGACCGCGCGTTTTGACCGTGACGCTACCGCGCGCAAAGACGCTCATCAAAACCTTTATTATGATTTTTCAAATCATAAAATTGATATTTTAATTGGCACCCAGATGCTTGCACAAGGCTGGGATTTGCCAAAAGTAGCTTTAATTGGTATAATCGCGGCGGATGCGGATCTCAATTTGCCAGACTTTCGCTCCAGCGAACGCACCTTTCAGCTTTTAACGCAGGTTGCGGGACGCACAGGTCGCGGCAAAGAGCGAGGCAAGGTGATTCTCCAGACCTATAATCCTGATATTTTTGTTATTCAAGCGTCGGCGCAGCACGATTATAAGCTGTTTTTCAAACAAGAGTTAAAGATGCGCGAGGAGCTTGCCTTTCCGCCTTTTTCTAAGATCGTCAAGCTTATCTATCAAAATTACAAAAAGGACAAAGCAGAGAAAGAGAGTTCGCGCTTGGCTAGAATTTTCAGAAATTATATAAAAAAGAACAAGCTAGCGCTGACCATTTTAGGTCCAGCTCCCACCTTTATTCCCCGCATTCGCAGGCGCTACCGTTATCATTTAATTTTAATGTTTCCGCCAGAAGAATGGGCAAAGAAGTCACAGGTTTTAGGACTAGCGCCCGTGGATTGGATTATTGATGTGGAACCGGAAAGTTTATTATAATATTTTAGCTGACGATTTTAATATTGGAGGTCAAGCGAAAGCTTGACACGAGTAATTGTTCGCCTAAGGCGGACCTCCAAAGCGCGACACGGTTAATCAGACTAATGAGACATTAGGTCAATTAGAGTAATTAGAAATTTTAAAATATGTCCATACTGCGCATCATCACTGCACCAGATCCTATATTATATAAGAAAAGTATAGAAATAACCGATCCCCAAGACCCCTTTATTCGAGGGTTAGTTTTAAATATGCGGGATACTCTGGAGAAGCATAAAGGGATTGGTTTAGCCGCTCCCCAAGTGGGAGTGAACAAAAGGGTAATTTTAGTGAAACTTTGGCGGGAGGAATATGTTTTAATCAACCCGCGTTTAACCTCTGCCTCGCGGGAGAAAGAAATGGGCGAGGAAGGTTGTCTTTCTTTACCGGGCGTGTTTTTAAATCTGGAGAGGTCAAAGAAGGTGCGTGTGAAAGCGCAAGACCAAAATGGCAAGAAGATAAAAATGAAAGCTAAGGGCTTACTTGCCCGCGTTTTGCAGCACGAGATAGACCATTTGGAGGGGATATTAATTACTGATAAAACTTAAAATTTCATTAGGGATTTGGGAGTTTACCCGTTTACGGGTTTCAAATCATAAGGAAAATTATTCTAATTAACCTAATTATTCTAATTATTCTAAACAAATCCCAATATCTAATATCTAATACTTAAAAATTAATTGATTTTGGTTATTAGGATTTGGTCATTGGTCATTTTTTAGGTTAATTAGGTCAATTAGAACAATTAGAATAATTTTTCAGAAACAGTCTTATGGTCAGAAAGGATTACAAAATTATCTTTATGGGCACCTCGGAATTTGCTGTGCCAATTTTGGAGAAACTTGCGTCTTCCAATTTTAACATTGTCGGTGTTTTCTGCCAGCCGGATCGTCAGAAAGGAAGAGGATTAAAATATCAACATTGTGCGATGAAAAACATAGCCTCTCAATACAATTTTTCCCTATTCCAGCCCGAGAATCTAAAAAACAAGGTAATAGCGGGTAAAATTCAGGATTTAAAACCAGAATTGATTATTGTCGCCGCCTATGGTTTAATTATTCCCCGAACAATTTTGGAAATTCCGCGCCATGGTTGCCTTAATGTTCATCCTTCCTTACTCTCCCGCTATCGCGGTTCCTCGCCTATCCAGGGCGCAATTATTGATGGGGAAAAAGAAACTGGGGTTACAGTTATGCTTTTGGATGAAAAAGTGGATCACGGGCCAATTTTGGCGCAAAGAAAGATTAAAATAGAGCAATATGATGATATTTTTTCTTTGAGCGAGAGATTAGCAAAGCGCGGAGCAAATTTGTTGCTCAAAATTTTACCCTTATATTTAGCAGGAGAGATTAAACCTGTGCAACAGGATCACATGCAAGCTACTTTGACGAAAATAATTAGAAAAGAAGACGGTCAGATTGATTGGAGCGAAGATGCCGCCAGAATCGCGCGCAAAATCCGCGCCTATCTTGGCTGGCCGGGGAGCTTTATTTTTTGGGGAGAAAAAAGAATTATTATTTTAGAGGCGGAAGCCAAAAATGCAGACCGTTACCGCGAGAAAAACGGTGAGGTTTTCAACATCAACAGCGAAATTTATGTCCAATGTGGACAAAATGTATTGAAAATAAAAAAACTCCGGTTGGAGGGAAAAAAAGAAGTCACCGGAGTAGAATTTTTAAGGGGGTATGTGGGGATTATTGGGGCGGTGTTGCGATGAATTTTAAAAATCCTCCCCTGACCGTGTCCCGCCGAAGTCCGCCTCGGGCGGACGCAGGAGGATAAGGGGAGGGTAGCTTGCCCTGTACCCTATGTGGTACAGGGAGGGGTTATGAAAAAAAGAGCAAAAAGCTCTTTTTTAATTTGTATGTTTTTGACCGTTATTTCCACGGAAGAGAGAATCTTTCGTTGGTTCAATTCTTCAGAATTGAACCAACAGTTTCTACAGAATGTCAGGTTCAGATCAGGAGATCCGAACCATCGAAGTTTAGTTATAACGTGATTTTACTCTAGTTTTTCCAAATATTACCCATGATTTCAACAAAATTTGTAAGGTAGATTATATCCAAAGCTGTTCTTTCTAAATCTTTATCAAAATTACGATTTTCGTTATTTATTAAGTGAACACAGTTAAAGAATCTATGGTTTCCGTCGCCAAGTAATATAAAAGATCCCTGTTCGTTTGCGAAAGCACAAAAGAATGGTTCTTGTAAGCCGTTCTGCCTATAATATTCAATTTTACCATTCTCCGTTTCTTCTCGGACTATCTGTAAATAATCGGTATTTTTAGTGTTAACCAAACCTTTAAAAGTTTGGGGGGTCTTAAACCAAGGTGGAGTACAGTTGTAGATCTTTTCCCATGCTTCTTTGCCTGAAAAACTTTTTACTTTAGAATTCACAGGAATAATATCCCAATCAACATGAATCCCAACAGCGGGTAAACCTGAATTATTTAGAGAGTAGCGCCATTTATTGATAAATTCTTCTGATGTCATAAATATTAAATCTAACCATCTTCTGTTAGTTCAAGTCTCCTGACTTGAACCATTTTATTTCTGCAGAAATTTTGGTTTAGATCAGAAGTATCTTTTATAAAAGTAGAAATTTCACATTGTCTTATTAGTACTGCCTTGGCGCTCTGCCAATTTTTTTTAAAACGCGTGGATATTTGATATTCGGCTTTTTTTGACTGAAGTCAATCAATTTAACAATAAACTGCCAATTATCGCCATAGTCAAAAAGGAACATCATTTTGTCGCCCTTCTGCTGCCAGACTTCTTTAATTTTTGTTTTTTTGACGCTTCCAGCGCCTGTAGGTTCAATGCCTTCATTTTTTAAATCTGCAAACAACTCATATTTTTTCTCGGAATCAAAATAACCATACTCGGCGATCTTACTAAAAAATCCGAAGCAGTGGTCAAAATCAAAATTATAAGCATTAACAATCGTTTCAGCTAACTTATATAGATTGGCATTTTCCGGGATTTCAATCTCCCGCACGATTTTTGGATTGTGAAATAAATTTGTTTTGAAGATGTAGGTTTTCATAAAATTATTTTTGAAATTTTGAATACCTTACAAAGTCAATTTATGGAACACTAACCCAATGTTTTCTTCTAATGCACTTGTTGAATATCCCACGCAACTTTATATTTTTTTTATTCAATAATTCTTGCCTTAATTTAAGTACTGCTAATTCAAATCTTTTATGAAAAATGTATGTATTCACGACAAAATTATTGCTGGCATATCCACTTCTCCTACTTTTTCTAATAAGACACCTTGATCTTGGTTTAAGGGAGAATTGCCAAAGTTGGTCATGATCTCTAATTCTTAGACTGTACTTAAAATGTGTTATGGCGTTGCGGAGTTGTCTTAAAGCAAAAATATTATCAGAGTTTTTAATTCTTAAATATTTTTTAAAAAGATCCTCTCGTCTAATTTTGATTGATTGAGCAAGGGTATCAACTGTTTAATACATTAACCATATAGCAACAAACTCGGCTGGACCAAAATCGGTTCCCGTATCTATTTTCTTTTGGATCTCCGGATTTACTCCAAAACAATAATAAATATCCCTTCTAGCAAAGTAAAGGGGTGAAAATCTTACAATCCCACATGGATTATTTAGAGAATACAAAACACGATATTCACTCCAGCTCTTACCAGGATCAAAGAAAAATTCCTCTATCTTTTTATCAGTTTCTTCGTCGTTCATTTTTATCTATTCAATAATTCTCTGTTGGTTCAAGTCTCCTGACTTGAACCATTGAAAATTATCATTGAGCACCTTGTTCAATCAACTGTTCAACTTTCTGCTTCGCTTGCTCTAATAACTCCTTGGATTTTTTGCGCGCCGTATGGGATTTGCGGATTAAGGCGGCGATTTTTTGTTGGATGGATTTAGGTAGAATGGGGATTAAGCAGTTTTTAATTTGCTCCGGGCGCCAATGAATAATTACCGAACCACCGGTATCACGCTCCATTTGCATTTGCCCGATTGTTGAGTTAAGCACCAAAGCCAAATATTCAGCTTCAATTTTGGCTTTTATTTTTAACCTCAAAATTCCTCCAGCAATAATACCCTCCATCGCCTCTTTGAAAACATAGGCAATACCGGGGCTGGCGTCTTTGGTAAGCAATATTTCACCTATCTTTGGTTCGTAATCATTTTTGAATCTTTGATACAATTTGTCATTGATCAATTTTGCGTCAGCCGCGACAATACCTAACTTAGTCAAATTGCTTACACGAATAAATGGTCTCCCCACTTCTTGATATTGTTCGCTGCCTACCTCAATACCTTTCTTAATCAAAACTAAATCTTCTAGTTTTAACATTTGAGTTTTGAATTTTGATATTATTTCTTCGTATTTCGGTTGAAAAAATTCCGCATCAATCCGTTTTGCTTTTTGTACTTCGGAAAGATTGACAACCCACGCCAAATCTTCTTGCGGTTTAAAATTCTTTAGCCCTAATTCTTCCAAAAGTAAATTTTCGGCTTGAGAATAATAAAGTTTAGAGTGGTCAAGTCCTTTTTTCACTTCAATTATAATAGAGGAAATCATCTCCTGCTTTTCATCTGGAGGAATAAAAAGTGGCAATAATCTAAGATCGTCAATATTTAGCCCAGTCTGAACAGCTCCTCGTGCGTTGCGCTCTAAGAAACCGCGACCATAACGGGAATTTAAATAAGCAATAAAATAATACGGATTAATCTTTTTACTACGAAAAACTGTACTTTTACAACTAAAAATTGCAGGCAGGGTAGAAGTATCAACAATTGCAGAATTCCCTAATGTCCCCACTACCGATACTAAGATATCACCTTTTTCTAAATAAAACTTTTTCAAACGATTGAAGTCTTCCTGAGGAATATAAACATTATCATCATCCATTAGAAAAAATGATTTTACGTCTTTTCCTCTTACATATCTAAACTTGCCATCTGTAACATAATTTTCAACTTTAAATTCGGAACCGAAAGGTCCTGTAATAAATTCCCCTTCTATATCACCCCATTTTTTGTAGCGATTAGTTTTGGTTAATCTTTTTTCTAATTCTAAATACTCGGGCTGGAAAAATTCCGCATCCAGACGATGTGCACATTCAAGTTGGGATTTTTGAATAATGGAATATGTGATCATAAATACTTTAGGATTTTTTTACATTTTACCTTGTTTTAGAGGTTTTACTTGGAAATCATCGGTAGCGGGTGTTGTACAATAAAATTTAAAAATTTTATAAAATTTTTCGTCCCCTGCGTTTTCATAAGTAATAATAAACTTTGCTTCTTTTAAGTCGTTTTTATCATGAATCGTTGGTGGCGAAATTGTATTTTTGAAAAAATCTAGTTGTCCTTCGCCCAGATGATTATTCCCATCCCATGCGTCGATATACAAAGTTTTTTCATCATCCAAAGGGGTTAAGATTAAATTTGGGTCGTCAAAATAAAATTTAAACCTTTTCCTTTCTATCACAATCGGTCGAACTTGAATTTCATAAGCTACTCCCTTACCGCTGTTTCTAAGCCTGAAATATTCTTCATGGTCCGCTGTTGCGGGTCGAAAAAACAAATCAACAATTGGTTTTTGTTCTAATTCATTATTTAATTTGCTGGATAATTTCAATTCTCTGGTTTCAAAACTATACCAAAGCAATGCAACAAATATGCATATCTGTATAGAATCCCCAAAATTAAAGGGTTGAGTCCATAGTTCAATTTGTAATAAAATTAAGCCGGTCAATAATGGAATTTGCCAGTGATAATGATTTTTATTAATGATTTTCATTTATCTTTATGCCCAAAAACTAATTTTTCGCTCTTTTTTAGTGATCTATGAGAGAATATTGACATTGATAAAATGAAAGGATATACTGATAATGTCTTTCAGTTTTGTCATAAAACTGAAAGGGTATTACATCCAAGGGCAACCTTCCTCGCGGAGGGTTGCTTTTTTATACTTTTTAATCCCTTTCTGCTCTATGTTTTAATTCTCTACCCCAAATATCCTTTTTAATATCTAATACGTCAAAATAGCCGTCTCCGCCCGTCCTTAATTCTTCAGAAATATTATTTTTTGACGAAAAAATATAAACCTTTTTACCTCCCCTTCTTAGATAAGTCACTAACGCTAAAAAATCAGAATCGCCTGTAAACAAGACCGCTGTATCATATTTCTTAATATGATGCATCGCGTCAATTGTGATTTCCACATCCATATTTCCTTTCTCTTCAATGGATTGGCCAGCTTCGGTTACAACGCTTATACGCTTTAATTCCTTTTTTCGAACAATAAAATGGAGTCCTTTTTTAAGAAAGGTAAAGAATTTATGTTTACCATCTAAGCTGTAATCTCGTGTTCCATCAGCAGGATAGGCAGTGTAATAAAAAATTTCTATAAACGAACCATTAAATTTTTCTTTAATAAACATTCTTAATTTTTCATAATCAAAAAATTTCCCTTTTGCTTTTTGCGCTTGCCATAGATTAGAAGCGTCAATAAAAACATAGATTATATTTTCTTTTTCTGTTTTTTTTATTTTTTGATTAAACATATTTTACACAAAACTAAATTTTTCTTTTTTCGCAAATTTAATAAATTCCTCCGTAATTTTGTCTAAATCGTGATCTAAAGTTTTGCGTCCTTTTTCATCGTGGACAAAATTACCTTTTGCATCTTTTTTATAGACATATTCTCCCGAATTGTCTTTGCCCGCTTTTTTGGAAACAGCCATAAAGATAGGATAATCGCGCAAGGGTTCGCCGGCTCCCGTCTTTGCCGAGGCTTCCTCCTTCGGCGGACCTTCGGCGGGCAAGTCCCCGCCCCATTTTTGTAAGAAAAGAACGCTAGTCTTAGTCCCCGTGTGTGGTTTAAATGTATTTCCGTGTAAGCCAATAACCGCCAAAATGCGCGCCTTTTCAAAAAGATATTCGCGGACATATTCCATATTCGTATTATTCAAAACGCCTTGAGGCAGAACTATTGCTAGTCGTCCGCCCGGACGCAGAAAATCCAACGCGCGCTCAATAAATAGTATATGCCTTTCAACATTGTTTTTTAATTTACCGTTTTTTTTGGCTAATTCATATTGACGCAGCAATCCCGCGTCAGGGTTTTCTCCGGCAAAAGGCGGGTTGGTCAATAAAATATCAAAATTAAAATAACGATAGGTCAGTTGGTTTTGCTTATCTTCCACGTCACTTAAAAATTTTGTTAAAAGCGGCTTTAACGCCACGCGCGCTTCTTCGCTTTCTACTCCTTGCCAATCTCGCGCGTCAAGCGAATTACGTTTGAAAATGTGGTGTTTTCCATCTCCGGCAATCAACATCAAAGCTTGAGAGATGCGGCGCATATTGTCGTCAAAATCAAGTCCGAATAAATATTTACCCGCATAATCTTTTTGCGCCGTCTGATTTTTTAAAATATCATCCCAAATGTGATACATTGTGTGCAAAAGGAAACCGCCGGAGCCGCAGGCTGGATCAATAAGATATTCATTTTCTTTTGGTTGCATCATTTTTACGCACATTTTAATAACGTGGCGCGGCGTGAAATATTGGCCTTTCTTGCCTTTTGAAACCTCGGTGATCAGATATTCAAAGGCGCTGTCAATAATTTCCAACTCTCCTTTCCCAATTTCAAATAAGCGCACATTTTCCAAAAAGGGGACGCAGACATTGAGCCGTTCTGGTGAAATTCTTATTCGGTCTGACGGCTCGAATGTGTCTGGCCATTCTTGCGCCGCTTTTTTAAATAGATTATTGATAATATCATAAGTTTTTTCCGGGTCTCTGTATTTTCTGAATAAAACCTCCTCCCTTTCTCTTCTTTCTCGCGCCAATTTTTCATCATAGAGCTTTGCGTAAATTATTTTAAAAATTTCTTCAAATACATTAGCGCCCGATCCGGCTAGCGCCAGCTCCTCAATGCGTTTAACTATTTCAATAAAATCAAAGTCGTGTTTGAGTTCTGACCAGGTTCTTTTAATCTCAAACAAATCGTCTATTGTTTGGTCTGCCCGAGGAATATCGGTGAGCGAATCTTCAAATTCTTTTGGATAAGGCCGGTATAAGACAACTTTTTCGTTGCCGTTTGACCAAACGCCGATTTCTGAACCTTCGGCGCTGATATAGCTTTTTAATTGATCTATACCTTTTTTGGCTGATGGACTTTTCAGTTCAAAAATAAGATAAGGAGTGATTTTATCTTTTTTATAAACAATGATATCGGCGCGGGCGTATTCTTTGGTGCCAAAATGCACGCTTTTTTCTGTATCAATGCGATCAAGAGGGTATTTATAAAAATTGGTTAATTTATAGAGCCAAAGCTGACGGATGATTTCTTCGGGTCTGCCTTTTTGATTTTTATCGTCAAACACCATTTTTAGCTTTTTTGATTTTATGTCTCTTACATAAAATTTGCTCTGCTCTTCTTTTGTGATGTAGAGGACTTTTTTTAAATCAATCGTTTTAAATTCTTTTAACCCAAAAGCGGTTTCCTCGCCTTTAAAGATTTTTGAAATTATTTCATCAGTTCTATTTGGTTTTATTGTTGGCATAGTTTATTGTGGGTTATTTTATCGGTTTCCATTGATTATTTTTAAACATAGCGATGACCTTGCCGATCATTTGCGTCTCTTCTGTAAAATAGATATTTGGGTATTTTGGATTCTCTGGTTTAAGATAAGTATAGGGCGGCTTGTCTTCCGAAATAAAACGTTTGACTGTTGATTCGCTTCCTGCTTCCGCCAAAACAATATCACCGGACACAAATTCCTTTTGACTTTGGACAAACACAATATCACCATCTTCTATACCGGCGTTAATCATTGAGTCGCCGGAAATTTTTATTAAAAAAACCTCGTCTTTTAGCTTGGCAACCTCTGAAGAAACGGCTTGCCACTCGCCAGATATCTCTATCGTTTCAATGGGAGCGCCGGCGCTGGTAAGACCCAGAAAAGCAACTAACGGCGGCTTGCCCAGAATTTTATAGCCAGTTGGCAGTATTACTAAACTTCTGGCGGCAGATTCATTGCGTTTTATTATTTTTTTGTTCCCAAGCTTATTGAGCAGGTCTAAAACCGATTGATTGGATGAAACATTAAGCCGTTCCCTCATTTCTTCAAAAGTAGGAGGATAGCCAGTGTCTTTTATATATCTGTATATAATTTCTAGAAGCTCTTTTTGTCTTTTTGTGATTGGTTTTTCCATTTATAGTGAAGTATAGACTATTGTTTTCATTATACCCGACTATATATTCTGGGGTCAACAATAAAATGTGTGGATAACTAACTGAAAGTCATCCTTGTCTGGCAATTTGATATTTGTTTATCTTTCTTTCATTTTCCCACTTCCACCCTTTTTCGTCAAAAATTTTGGCTTAAATTAAATAAATTAAAAAAACAGGCATTTGATCAGTGCCTGTTGTTGTGTTTTCAATTATTTTCTTCATCCAAGTTGCCGCCAAATAGAATTTGCAGATGAGAAAGCATACCGCATCCCGTAAGATCAGCATTGTCATCCTACTCTTTGGGATCGCAAGCGAGGACAAGTTTAGCGCGCAGGACGAGGTTTTCTTTTTTTATCCTCATTATAGTTTCGCGAAAACTTTTTAAGCATACAAGAACTGTGGAGAACATGACGACTGCTACCGTTAAAATAGCTAAAATAGCAGGAATAATTCAGGTGTACATCTTATATCCCTCCTTTTCAGCCTTGGGCTGATGATTTAAGAATTAGGTGTGAGCGTCAATGACCCGATTGACAAGCTTGTCCGCCTCTTTATTTTTTTCGCGCGGGATGTGGCGGAAGGAGACGCGATTAAAAAAGATGGAAAGAGCGATTACTTTTTCAAAAAGGGGTTTTAAGTCCTTATTTTTCACTTTGTATTTGCCATTTAGTTGCTTGACAATAAGTTCAGAATCTAATAAGCAGTTTATCTCTTCCGGGTTTAGGTCACGCGCTTTTTCTAAAGCAAAAATCAAGGCTTGATATTCTGCTTGATTATTGGTTGCTCTGCCAATAAAGCGCGAGAATTTTTTGCATTTTCCATCTCTATCGCAAATTACCACTCCGATTCCAGCAGGACCAGGATTGCCGCGCGCTCCTCCATCGCTGTAAATTTTGACTGCTGTCAGGCAAATTTTGGGCTTGTGCTTTGTTGGCATATTTGATTTTTAGTTTATGACTTGTATTGTCTATATTATATAATTCCGAAAGGATTTCAGCCCTTCAGGACCTTCGGTCCTTCAGAACTTCAGTTCTTCAGGACCTTCGGGATGTGTTCGGGGTTATGGCGCGGGGATCCGAGATTTTCAGATCAACGATTTTGAGCTCTAATTTCCTTTGACCGTTCCATTCATTGACGAGGATTTCATAGACTAAGTCTATAGTGTCGCCAGGAAGGAGTTTAGGAAGCCATTCCCCCAAACCAAAACCAATCGCTTCAAAGTAGCGGTTATTTTGACCCTTTAATTTTAACTTCAAATGTTGTTGTTGCGCGCCCACGCTGCGGATTCCCACTACCGATATCTTGCTGGCTGAAAACCGCGGCACGGGATTAGCTTCGCCGAAAGGTTGAAATTTTTCAATCTGTTCAAAGGTTCTTTCATTAATCTCGGGGAGACTAAGCTCCGCTTCAATAAGAAGCGTGGGTTTGAGTTCTTCACCTATTTCTTGGCGCGCTATTTTTTCTAATTTTTGATAGAAAAGAGAGATTTTGGCGGTTTCCAAGGTAAAACCGGCTGCGGTCTTGTGCCCGCCGTAGCGAATTAAAAATTCCTCGCATTCGGCTAAAGCCTTGGTAATATTGAAATTTTCAATACTGCGCGCGGAGCCGGTGGATTGCTTCTCCCCTCTTTCAATAATTAAAGTAGGCTTGGAGTATTCATCGCAGATTTTACCCGCCACGAGTCCAGCGATGCCGGATGACCAGGCAGGGTGACTGGCCAGAAGAATCATTTTTTCTTCCATATCACCAATTTGTTCTTTGGCTTGTTCCAAAATTTCGGCAGTAAGTTTTTGGCGGCTGCGATTGGTAGTTTCTAATTCGGAGGCTAATTTTTCTGCTTCTAATTCCGATTCCGTAAGGAGGAGGTTATAAGCGGCGTTAGCGTGCTTCATTCTCCCCGCGGCATTTAAGCGCGGAGCAATTTGATAACCAATATTATAAGTATTTAAGGGGGCTAGCTTTGGCTTTAAGCCAGCCTGCTCGTATAGTTTTTTTAAGCCCCATCTTTTGCTTTGGTTCAGAATAATTAAACCATATTTGACTAGGGCGCGGTTTTCGTCAAGTAGGGGCGCCAGATCCGCGATAGTGCCGATAGCTACTAGATCTAAAAGCCATTTTTCAAAAGCTTCGCGCACAAGAGGCGGTTTATCCGCAGTTTTATTTAATAGCGCTTGAGCAAGTTTAAAAGCGATGCCCACGCCAGCTAATCCTTTAAATGGGTAGCGGTCATCTTTTCTTTTTACGTTTAAAATCGCGTAAGCAGAAGGGAGCCTCGGAGGCACTTCGTGATGATCAGTGATAATCACATCCATATTGAGCCTTTTCGCTTCCGCTACTTGCTGAATGTTAGTAATTCCACAGTCTACGGTAATGATTAAGTGAGTTTTTTGTTTTTTAAATTTTCGCACATTCTTTTTATGCAAACCATATCCTTCTTTTTGGCGATGCGGGATATAGGTCTTCAGATTTTCCGCTCCTAAAAATTTTAAAGTTTTATAAAGGAGGGCTGTGCTCGTGATGCCATCCGCGTCGTAATCGCCGTAAATCACAATCTTCTCTTTTTTTTGGATAGCTTTAAAAATGCGATCAATGGCTTTCTTCATATCTTGGATCAGGAAAGGGTCATATAGTCCGGTTTTATAATCCGGATTCAGAAAGTTGACGATCGCATTTTCATCTTTGAGATCACGGTTATAGAGAAGTTGGATAACAATGCTTTCCAAATTGGCAAATTGTTGCAAAAATTCTGATGGTGCTTTTGGCGCCAATTGCCAAGTTTTTTTAATAGACATTATCTAGTTTTAGCACAGGGTTTATTTTGAACGATAGATTTTTAATAATTATTGCTCAATAGGGAGTGCAGAAGCAATGGTAATTGTTATTACTTTGGCTGCACCAGTTCGCATTTGGCGCCCAGGGTCGACAGGAGCCGGCTAGTCCAGTTGTACCGCTATAGTTTTCCAGAGTTGTAACTAATATGGCGCCTATTTGGTTTCCCGCGCCATAATTATAATAACAATAGGAGCCATTGCCAGGGCTACGCGGAATAGAAGTTAAGAAGCCATCGTTTACTATTTCTTGCATGCTTTGATTATAATAGGTATCTTCACAGGCTCCGCAGCAAGGGTTGTAGTTATTAGGCATTCTTTGGTTTTTATCATAAAAAAGTTGCAGGGCTGTTTGAATTTGTTTTAAATCACTGATTTTTTTTACGTCTCTTGCTTTTTTGCGGGCGCTATTTACAGAAACCGTGACAACCGTCGCCAAGAGCCCAATCACGGCGATAACGACTAATAACTCTATCAAGGTAAACCCCGTTAGAAATTTACGGCTTTTAACTTGGCGTTTATTTTTGACGCGCATATTTTTTAATATATTTCATTTTATTTGGCTAAATCTACACCTCTTTCCAATGCTTTGTAATTTAATTCTTCCAATTCTGGTTTTTCTTTAAATTTGCTACCCAGTTGCTTCTTAATCGCCTTTTCGACATTGTCTTTTTGCAGTATGGGCACAAAAGGCAGGATAGCCCCGAGAACGATGATGCTTAAAGTTTGAGGTGTAAATTCTTTATTGGCAATGTTAGTTGCGTCTATTTCAATAATAGTGTTTTGAGCGGGGAGAATATTTTTGGGGACGAGGGAGCTGTTAGAGATTATTTTAGTTTGAGGGCTGATATAAGTTTCGGAGCGTTTGGCTGAACGTTCGCTTAAAAGCACCAGAAGATCCGCTTTGTCAAATTTGGGGTAAGTGAGCTCTTGGTCCGCAATTTGCACAAAAGCGACCGAGACACCTCCTCTTTGTTCTACGCCAAAATTAGGGACATACAGCGCTTTTAATCCTTGTTCGAAAGCGGCTTCCCCTAAAATTTTACCGGTTGTTTGTATCCCCTGTCCGCCTTCACCGGCGATGAGAATTTTGATTTTTAAGGCATTCATTATAAAAATTTATTGATATGTTTTTAGGGTGTTAAAGACGCAACTATTTATTGTTTCATTGTTCGATTGTTTCATTGTTGGGGGAGATGCATTTAATAACAATGGAGCAATAGATCAAAGCTCTCCCAGCGGGAAATATTGTTGCATTGTTTCTAAGAACTTTCCAATTTCAGTGGGCGGTAATTTCCAATTCGTGGGACAGGGAGAAAGGATTTCTAGAAAACTAAAACCTTTATTTTCCTTTTGATGGAGGAGCGCTTTTTTAATTAAATCTTGGGTTTCTTTCAATTTTATAGCTATACCCCGCGCTACAAAAGCCTCATGGTTAATTGCTTTGACCATTTCCGGTCCTTTCAGAGATTGTCCTTTCTTGCCATAGGGCGTAGTTTCAGTCATTTGCTTGGGAAGAGTGGTCGGCGCTTGCTGGCCGCCGGTCATTGCGTAATTGGCATTATTAACCAAAATAACAGTAATAGGATCATTGCGCAGGGCGCTGTTTACTAAATGTTGGACGCCGATAGCATAGCCCCCGCCGTCGCCAAGATAAGCGATAGTGAGTTTTTGGGGCTGGGCTATTTTGATTCCTACCATTACAGGAATAGTGCGGCCATGATGGGTTTGAATTGTGTCTATATCAAAAAAATCCCAAGCGAGGAGTGAACAGCCGATGTCCACACCGAAAATAGTTTGGTTTTGGATTTGGAGCTCGTCAATAACATTGCCTAAAGCGCGGAGGACCATTAGATGACCGCAGCCGGGGCAAAATTTGGAAGGCTTAGTTTCGGACTTCCAACATTGAGGGAAAGAAGCAGTACTCATAATTTAATTTTGAGACACTTTTGATATATAGAGATTTAATAATTTTCAATTTTCAAGCACCAATTTTCAATGAAATTCCAAGTGCCAAATTCCAAAAAAACATTACGCGAGATTTTGCGGAGTGAGAAAAGTTGAAAATTGGTGAATTGAAAATTCACTTTAGTATTTCCTTTATTTCTTCCGGTGTAAACCCCACCCCAGGCTTCCCATGTTCTTCGATAGGTGTAGTTAAGCCATAAAGATTTTCCTTGACCATACTCACAAATTGTCCTAAAGACGATTCCAAGATATAGATTTTTTTCGTTTTCTGGGCGATTTTGCGCGCTTCTTCTTTTGGGAAAGGATTAAGAGTAATGGGTCGGAAAAGACCTATGTTTTTTATTTTCGTTTCTCTGATAGCTTGCTTGACGGCAGCGGCGACAATACCGTAGGCAATAATAATTTTTTCCGCCTTTTCACAATTGTAGGCTTCATATTCTGATATCTTAGATGTTATTTCGTTAAAGGCTTTTTTAATATCCATATTCACTTGCAGTATTTCTTCTTCCAAGTTGAAACAATTTCTTAAATTCACCCACGCACCAGTTTCACGGTGCGGGACTCCCGCATAACTATTTTTTATTGCAAAACTCTCGGTGGGTTGAAATTTTTTAATTAAGGAAGTATCTTTACCTTCGCCAAGGTAAGGAGTTGCCGGGGTTAACTCCATCCCTTTTTCTTCGGGATTCCAGATTTTTACTTCGCTTTGCATTTTAGCAAGATAACCATCCCCTAAAATAAAAGTGGGGAAACGGTATCGCCAGGCAGTGTCAAAAGCCTTAATAGATAAATCGTAAAGCTCCTGCAGGGTGGCGGGCGCGTAAACAATCCGCATTCCTTCGCCGTTTCCGCCGTGGGAGGTCAAAATGAGCTCTTGTTGGGAGTAAATGACGGTGCCTGTGGAGGGACCGCCGCGTTGCATAATAAAAGTGACGGTAGGCAGGCGCATCGCTTCCGCCATAGACATTGGATCTTGCATTAAAATATTGCCCGGTCCGGAAGTAGCGGTAAAAGCCTTTTTCCCTCCTAAAACAGCGCCGATCATGGCAAAACCAGCTGCCATTTCGTCTTCAGCCTGTAAAAATTTAATCTGGTCATTTTCGTCCTTTTCAGAAATTCTTGCCCAATAGCTCATTATTTCGGTGGTAGGAGTGATTGGATAGCCAAACATAATCTCGGCGCCGGCGGCGCGAGCGGCTTTGACAATTATTTCATTTCCAATAAGAAATTCTTTGGACATTGTGATTACTTTTCTGCTTTATTTTTATTAGTGGATATATTTTTATAATTTTTTGATTCTTAATTCCCCGTCCGCCTTGCTTTACCTCCTGCTTAAGCTCGGTATAGCGAGTAGGCCCGTTTGCCTATGCTTGCCGCAAGGTTAGCGGGCGAGCTAATTCCTTTTTAATTTCTTTGACAATCATTTTTTCTTCATCGGTTTTAATCGCCATTACCTTCACTCCAGCTAATATCTTTTCCAGACCAGCGCAGATGGTATTGCGGGTTATTGCTTCTCCCGCGCCAATTTGACCCGTAAATACCAGAGCGTCGATGCCATTTAAAATGGCAAAATAAGCGCCGATATATTTTTGGATATGGTAGATAAAATTTTCAAAAGCAAGGCAAGCTTTTTTTTGTCCTCTTTGTACCGCCCGCAGAAGGTTTAAATAATTTTCATAGCCCGCTAGTCCTTTGAGTCCGCTTTGATGGTTTAAGATATTTTCCAACTCTGTCTTGGTATGGTTTTTGAGTAGATATAAAATCACCCCTGGATCCAAATCGCCCGCGCGCGTCATCATTGCCAATCCTTCCAAGGGCGTAAAGCCCATACTCGTATCTATGGGTTTACCTTTTTGAATTGCAGTCATACTGCATCCTCCCCCTAAATGGACAGTAATGGCTTTTAATTCCTCAAAAGGTTTTTTTAATCTCTTCGCGGCTTCTTGCGCGACATATTGGTGGGATAAGCCATGAAAGCCAAAACGTTGAATATGTTGCTTTTTATAAAATTCCCAAGGCAGGGCATAGATCTTTGCGCGTTTTGGCAGGTCAGCAAAAAAAGCAGTGTCAAAGCAGGCATAATTCGGAATGTCGGGTAAATATTTTTGGCAGGCGCGCACCCCTGCCAAGTTCGCCGGATTGTGAAGAGGAGCTAAGTCACTGCAATCCTCCAATTTTTGCAAAACTTTTTCCGTGACGCAAACGGGCTTTTTAAAATAAATTCCACCGTGCACTACGCGGTGGCCGATTGCTTGAATATCGCGCAAATCACCGATATCTCTCAAAGCCTGTTTTAATGCCCCTTCATGGCTTTTGATATTCTGAAAATTGCCTTCCTCCAGAACATTCAGGGAAGGTATTTGGAAGAGTTTGTATTTTAAAGAAGTGCTACCGGCGTTGATGACTAAAATTTTCATATTTTTGTCGTCATTGCGAGCGAGGGCCTTCAAGCCCGAGCGAAGCCCGCCCGCCTCGCCTGAAGCGAAGCGATGGCGGGCAGGCAATCTCATCGAAAGCATAATTACTGATTTATGAGATTGCTTCGTCGCCCCTCTCCCCTTACTTTTGAAGAAGTAGAGGGGTATCGGGGCTCCTCGCAACGACATTTTATATTATTATCTCCCCCTCCCCTCCTCCGCTAATCCCTGCCGCGTTGCCTTCATCAGTATCCAGATGCACCACGGCTTTATAATTTGAATCCACCCGAGTTGTTACTTTGTGAAAAATAAGCTCCCTCTTCCCTTTTATTTTGATAGATATCTCTTGACCGTTTTTAAGGTTGAGTTTTTGCGCTTCTTCTGGATCAAGATGGAGATGGCGTTTGGCAATAATCAGCCCCTCTTTTAAATTGACCACTCCTTGAGGTCCAATAACTGCGCACCCTTGGGAATCTTCTAAATCACCTGAAAGCCTTAAAGGGGCATCTATTTTTAAGTGATGGGCATCGGTGCGGGAGATTTCAATTTGAGTCCGGGAGCGAAAGGGTCCCACCACCCGCACCTCTTTTAGAATTTCCTGACCAATCTGGATATCCACGGTTTCTTGGCACGCAAAAAGACCGGGTTGAGACAGATCTTTGATTTTTTTTAATTCATAACTCTTGCCAAAAATTTCCGCACAGTGAGGTTTGGATAAATGAATATGGCGAGCGGAAACCTCCACTAATATTTGAGAAGACATTTTTTTGTTAGTAGTGAGTATATAATTGACTGAAAGAATTTCCCCATCTTGATTTGAATTTTCGGAAATTTATTTTAATGCTTCTACATTTTGGTTAAACTGTTCCCCGCGATCAAATTCATTTTGAAACATACCAAAACTGGCGCAGGCAGGACTCAAGAGAATAATATCTTTTGCTTGGGCTTGTTTTTTAGCGAGCCGAACTGCTTCCGACATTGATTGCGTCATTATAATAGGTAATTTCAGAGAGTATTTTTCCACCGCTTGTTTGAGTTTGGGGGTGGCGTTGCCTGAAAGCAGAATGAGATATTTTACCTTTTTGGCAATTAACCTTCCCAGTTCTTGAAAATCAAGATTTTTGTCTGCTCCGCCAGCGATTAAAATCACGGGTTCTTGAAAAGTTTGGAGAGCGGCTCGCGTGGAGGTGGGCGTGGTGGAGGTAGTGTCGTTATAGTATTTAACGCCCCGCCGTTCCCGGATTAGTTCCAGGCGCGAATCTAAGCCCGCAAAATTTTTAAGGACTTTCTGAATATTTGTTCTTTTTATTCCGTAAACACACGCTACCGTCGTGGCGGCTAGAATGTTTTCTAAATTGTGTTTTCCTTTAAGTTTAATGTCCCGCAATGAGATAATGTAGCGCTCTAGATTTTTCTCTCGGAAAATAATATGTTCTCTCTGGAGAAAGCTGCCTTGGTTCACTTTTTCTTGCTGCGAAAACCAGTAAATATTTTTTAAATTTAAACAAAACTCGCGACTTTTTAAAGTCGTATTGTCATAGTTCATTATAACATAATCTTTCACCTTTTGAAATTTAAAGATATTTCTTTTCGCTTCGGCATATGCTTTCATATCAGGATAGCGATTCAAGTGGTCGGGGAAGATATTGGTGACGCAGGCAATATGAGGGCTTATTTTATGGAGAGCGAGACCCTCCAGCTGCCAAGAAGAGAGCTCTAAAATTACCGGCGTTTCTTTTTGAATTTTATCTAAAATATCAAAAGGCGAGATGCGGATATTACCCGCGACCTTTGCTTCCTTGTTTTCGGATTGAACCATTTCATAGATTAAAGCCGTGGTGGTGCTTTTGCCTTTAGTGCCCGTAATGCCAATAATGTTTTTTGAAGGGCAAAAGTTAAAAAACAGCCCCATATCGGTGTCAATGGGGATCTTGTGCTTTCGAGCAATGGCAAGGTAAGGGGATTCATCGGGCACGCTCGGGTTTTTGATAATCAAGTCCGCTTCTGTAAAATCCTTTGCGCGATGTTTGCTTAGGACAAATTGAATCGGTAAACCTGCTAATTTTTTTAGTGAAGGAGCAAGCTCTCTTTCGCTCTTTAGATCCGTGATTATTATTTGCGCTCCTTGCTTTACTAAAAAGCGCGCAACGCCTACTCCCCCGCCATGTAAACCTAAGCCCATCACAATTACCTTTTTATTTTTCAAATCAATTTTTTCCATAAAGATTTTAAGACTTCATCCCAATCACATTCATAATGCTTATTTTTCTTTTTTCCCCTTGACGTCTATGGGATGGCAAAATTTTATTTTCGCAATAGGTGCAATGGGGGCTCGTTTCAATTTTGTGAACCCCTATTTTTTCCAGTTGAATTTTGTTAGCCAGTTTTATATCGATGCATTTCTCTTCTAAAACTGTAGTAGGCCATTTTTTCTGAAATAATTTCAGCCTCGCGGGATAGTGTTTATTATTATAACAGCGGCCTTCAATAGAAGGTCCTAAATAGGCAATTAAATCACGCGGTGAGGAATGAAAATATTTTTGCATTGCTGAAACGGTTTTTACCCCAATCTCGCGACTCGTGCCTAGCCAGCCGGCATGAGCGAGAGCAACCACTTTTTGTTTTGGGTCATAAAAAAATATACAGACACAATCCGCGGTTAATATAGAAAGGATTACATCAGGTTTGTCAGTAACGATGGCATCGCAGTTTTGGAGGGCGCTTATAGGCTCTTTAGCTCCACGGCCTTTATCTTTTTTCGTGACTATTTTTACCCTGTCACCGTGGGTCTGAAAGCAATTAACAAGGTTTTCAATTTTAAACCCTAATTTTCGCGCAAAGGCTTTACGGTTAGATAAAATCTTTTTTCTGTCTTTATCAAGGTAAAAATTTAAAGGTCCGCAGGATTTTGTGGAAGAACCGTGGATTAAATTTAGAAAAGAAGAAAGTTTTTGCGATGTAATGATTTTCATTAAAGTTTATTCCTGATTTCCAATTCCTAATATCTAATTCATTATTCCTGATTTTATTTCGGCGGCGTGCCCATGCCGATTAATCCCACAATCAGGCCAACCAAACATCCCAAAACCGCGATGATCCAGAAGCGCATCACAACTTGAGGCTCGGACCATCCCTTGGCTTCAAAATGATGATGAATAGGGCTCGAGAGAAAAATTTTTTTCTTGAATGCCTTTTTGGCCGTATATTGCAAAATCACGGACGCGGATTCAATCACTAGCACAATGCCAATCAGAGGAAGAACAAGCGCGGAATTGGTAAGCATCGCGATAATTCCTAAAGTGGTCCCGAGGCTCATCGCGCCCGTATCGCCCATAAAAAAGCGCGCGGGATAGATATTAAACCATAAGAAGGCTAGAAGAGCGCCGGCAATGGTGCCGCAAAAGGCGGCTAACTCAATTCTGCCTTTGGCAAAAGCGATGACACCGAAACTGGCAAAAGCGAAAAGGAGAACACCGCCGGCAAGACCGTCAAGACCGTCGGTTTCATTAGTGGAAAAAGAAGTCGCTACCATAATTAAAATAAAAAGCGGAATGTACCACCAGCCGATAGGAAAATCGCCAATGCCGGGAATGTGAATGACGTCCCAGGCAAGTTTGTAATAAAACCACCAGGCGCCGAATATAGCCACAATCGTGTAAAGGATTAACCGATGCCGCATACGCAGTCCTCCTCCTTTGGGTCCTATCTTAAAAACATTTAAGAGATCATCCACGGCGCCGACCAAAGCCGTCGCGACTAATGCTCCGAGGGGGAGAAGCGTTTGCGGTCGGGTTAAGAAATTCAGATAGTGAAAAAGGGGAATATGGGTTAATTTATCCAAGGCAAAGAACAGAATCGCCAGAAATAAAACCGTGATCCAAATCAGCATTCCTCCCATCGTAGGCGTGCCTTCTTTTTTTTGGTGAAGTTTTGTATAAAGAGGAGCGCCGTCGGTGCGGATGCTCTTGCCAATTTTGTACTTTTTTAAAACTTTGATCAAGAAAGGGGTCCATAAAATAGCGATCAAGAAAGAAAGTCCGGATAACACAAAAATCTTGGTGAGTCCCGGAAAATATTGCATACCTTGAGTCGTATCCATTGTTCAACTGTTCTATTGTTCAATTGTCGCATTGTTTTAAAGCCGTGTTCTTTTTCAGAAAAGATTAACAATGAAGCAATGAAGCAATGAAACATTTTCTATATAAAAAGATTAGGATATAATTCTAAAATTTGGATGGCGCGCTTATTTCCATTGGTAAGCCCGGAAAGTCCAATTGATTAATCCCTTGGATTCCTGCCATTCATTTTTGCTGTTCATTACAACCGTGATAATTTCATGGCCTCTTTTATCCGAAGCTACCTCAATAAGGCAATATCCGGCATTATCCGTGAATCCTGTTTTACCGCCAATAATATTGAGATAAGAGCTTTGCAATAATTTGTTGCTGTTTTTAAGGAAACGGTCGCGGATATTTGTTGTAAAACCAATAGTGGGAGTATTAATGATTTCACGAAAAACTTTTTTCTCTAGAGCATAACGAGTAATCTCGGCCAGATCGTAAGCCGAGGAGTAATGCCCTTCGGCATCAATACCATGCGTATTTTTAAAATGGGAATCCTTTAATCCAAGGATGCGCGCTTTTTGGTTCATTAAATCCACGAATTTTGTTTCACTTCCCGCAATGTATTCCCCCAAAGCTACTCCCGCGTCATTAGCAGAAGACATTAGAAGACCGCGAAGCAGATTGTAAACCGAGATTTTTTCTCCAGGAGCAAGGCGCATATGCGCGCCTTGCGGCTGCACGTATGCCGGGCCTTTTCCTACGGTTACGATATCATCGGGTTGCGGGGAGTTATCCATGACTGTTACGGCGGTCATAATTTTAGTCAAGCTCGCTTGCGGCAGTTTTTGGTGGATGTTCTTCGCGAAGAGCACCTTGCCCGATTCCTTATCCAAAACAATGGCGGCTGTCGCAGTCATTTTTACTCCCAGCATCTTCGGATTTTTGATTGGTCCTTTTGATGTTTGCGCCGCCAGTATTTCTTGCTTCACGGGTTCTTTCGCTTGGAGCGGCAGACGCGCGCCTTGCGCCGGCATCAGATAATTAGAAGCGAGGAGAGTGATAAGACTGGTAAATTGAAGTAACATTATAATTAGGAATCAGGAATTAGGAATCAGGAATTATGAAAATAAGTTTCTGCTTCCTTATTTATTATTCCTCATTCCCTTTGTTAAATTCATTATATTTTGGTAATTTTATAGCCTCGCTTAAACCCAAATGGCGTAGAAAATCGGCAGTAATTTGGTATTCAACTTTTTTCCCTTTAATTTTTCTTTCCACCAATCCTCGGCGCAAGAGATTACGCAGGACAAAAATTGAATTGACGCCGCGGATTTCTTCGATTTGATAACGTGAGACAGGGCCTTTGTAGGCAATAATTGCCAGAGTTTCTAGGGCAAGCGTGGAAAGTTCCCCGCGTAAATCCTTTTGCTGATATTTTTGGATCCAAACAGCGTAATGGGGATTGCTGACCATCTGAATTTGACCATTGTGTTCCAAGATCATTATTCCTCTCCGGGAGCAATCTTTCTTCATCACGGCAAGCGCTTCTTCTATATCCTGCGTTTTAACATTTAAAATTCGCGCCAGTTTTTCAATGCTTTCTTTTTGGGTGGACACAAAAAGCATTGCTTCTAAGATCGCCGGCAGGTTATTTTGAAGACTATCCATACTATAGATCTTTTACAAAATAACCTTTTCTACCCACGCACCAGTCCGCTAAAGGCGGACGGCGCGGGGTTTCACTGCAATTGCCAGATTTCGTAGCGAAAAATTATTTCGCAAAAGGTCTTATATTTTTATTGTTGATATTAATTATTCTAGCAGAGAAAGAGAGGAAGATAAATATTGACAAAATATGAATTATGTTGTTTAAAATGTTAATTTACCTCATTAGAGAAAGTTCATCTCGTTACGAATTCATTTGTAACGGGATGGTCATCACCACTTAAAGCGAGAGAACCGTTAGCCCCTGTTGGAAATAAATTTTTAAACGGGGTTAGAAAATGAGGTTCTCTAATGGGGTTTATTTGCTTTTTTAGCTAATTTATGGCACAATGTGGAATCTCGTAGTTAGTAATTAGTAATCAGCAATAGAGGTCAATCCGCCGCGAAGCGGCGAAAGTTACTGAGATTACCGGTTGCTAGTTACCAATTACCAGTTACTATTTTATGTTCTCCGAACTCAAAAAATTATTCAAGCATTCGGGTATTTATGCGGTTGGTGCGACTGCACAGGTCGCACTTTCTTTTTTGTTAATTCCTTTTTATACGCGATATTTGAGTCAAGCAGACTATGGACGTTTGGAAATTCTACAAACCCTTTTAAAAGTTTTGTTGTTTTTAATCCCTTTAGGATTGCCTTCGGCAATTTTAAAGTGTTATCACCGCGATGCCAAAAGCCAGACCGAGCGTAGAATTCTCACGAGCACGGCCTTCTTTTCCGTTCTTGTGGCGGGGTTGTTGCAGTCTTTGATCTTGCTTTTTTTTGTGCATCCTTTGGGGCAGTTTCTGATTAAAATAAATTTTGGTTTATTGATTTATACCGTGCTTGCCACTTCCCTTTTTGCTGCTCTACTGGAATTAGAACTTTCTTTTTTGCGCGCAGAAGAGCGATCTCGCTCCTATACCGTGATTTTTTTATTACGTTTTATTCTAACTTTGGGAATCACCATATATCTCGTAGTGGGCCTCAAATGGGGTCTTTTTGGCGCTCTTTTGGGTAATTTAGTGGCCCAAATTTTCACCTTCCTTACTTTCTTGCCATATCTCAAAAACTATGTTAAAATTAGCTATTCTAAGTTTGCCTTGACAAAATTGTTATCTTTTGGTCTAGCCATTTTGCCTGCCTCAATTGCGATGTGGGTTATGGATCTGTCTGATCGTTATTTTTTAAGTCATTTCGGCACTTTGGAGATGGTGGGTGTTTATTCGGTGGGTTATCGTATTGGTTTTATTTTGGAGTTTGTTTTAGTCATCCCTTTTCAGCTTGCTTGGCCTTCTTTTTCCTTTCGGATTGCCAAACACAAAAATCATCAGCAGATTTACGCACGCACTTTAACCTATTTTTTCTTCATTGGTATATTTAGCTTTTTAGTTTTATCCTTCTTTGCCCCGGAAATCGTGAAGATTATTGTACCAAAGAATTACGCGAGCGCCGCGTTAATTGTTCCCCTTGTCGCTTTGGCTTATGTGTTTTATGGGATGCATTTTGTGGTGGCGCCTGGTATTCATCTAAGAGGGAAAACAAAATATTATCCCCTGGTGATTGTTTTTCCCGCGGCTTTAAATATTTTTTTAAATTATTTGCTTATTCCTATTTATGGAATGTGGGGCGCTGCCGAAGCGACCTTGATTGCTTTTATTTTCGTTTTTATCCTGACCTATTTTGTTTCTAACCATTTTTATCCCGTGCGCTACGAATGGAAGAGATTATTGAAAATTGCGATAACAGGCTTAGCGGTTTTTGGTTTTTCCGTGCTTTATCCTATGTCCCATGCTACGATCGCAGCGATATTGATTAAAATTGGGTTATTAATTTTATTTTTAATCTTGCTTTGGGGTGAAAGATTTTTTGAGAAAGAAGAGAGAGAAAAAATAAAAGAATTTCTCAAGCTGTAATTCGCAACTTAAAAGATAATTCACCTTGTGTTTATAAATTATACGTTATAAGTTATAAGAATTTATGACCAAACTCATTGTTATTATTCCGGCTTACAATGAAGAAAGAACCATAGGTCGTGTGATTACTGAAATCCCGCGGCAGATTCAAGGTATCTCCGAGGTTTTAGTTTTAGTTTCTGATGATGGATCCACTGACCATACCGTAGAGGAAGCAAGGGCAAGTGGCGCTGATTTTGTGATCTCCCATCCTAACGCGGGTCTTGCTTTTAATTTCAAGATTGCCTTAGAAGAGGCGCTAAAATCAGATGCCGACATTATTGTCAATATTGATGCCGATTCTCAGTATAATAGCCAAGAGATTCCGCGTCTCGTTCAGCCAATTCTTCAGAACAGAGCGGAAATTGTGTTGGGAGATCGCCAGGTGGCGAAGCTCAAGCATATGCCCTTTGGCAACAAATATGGTAATATATTAGGTAGTTGGTTTATTCGCAGGCTTTTGAATTTAAATATCATTGATGCCTCTACCGGCTTTCGGGCTTTCTCACGCGAAGCGGCTTTGCGTTTATCCGTAATGACTCGGCATACCTATACCCACGAAACTTTGATTCAGGCCGCGGATCAAGGTTTGAAGATGGTGCAGATTCCGATTGAGTTTAGAAGGCGAGCGGGTCATTCTCGTTTAATCTCCAATTTAAGGAGCCATATTGTGAAGACGGGTTTGACAATTATCCGCACTTTTACAGTCTACAAGCCTTTAAGGGTGATGTTGAGTCTGGGGTTAATTCTTTTCTTAGTTGGTTTTGTTTTTATTGTTCGGTTTTTTTATTTTTGGATCGTGGCGGAAGGTCAGGGTCATATTCAATCCTTAATTATTGCTTCCGTGTTTATGATGATTGGTTTTCAGACCATTGTCTTGGGTTTAGTAGCCTCGGCTATTGGTTGGTCGCGTAAAATGATGGAAGAAATTTTGTATCGGATCAAGAAGCAGGAATTTAAATCTTGATGTTATATTTATGTTGCGCATACCAGCAATTATATTTTTGTTAATTATTATTATTGCTCTCGGCGCGTACGCCGCTTGGCAAGGTCCGCGCGGGGAGATTACTTCTTGGGAAGCCGTGGCCGCTCCCGAAAAGTATGAGGGTCGCGAGATTAAGGCTGGCTACAATCGCATTATCGGAGGGGGAGGCAGCTACTGGACTGTTGGCCCCTTCGGTCATTATGTTGTTTTAAAAATTGATCCTCGCCTTTCATTGGAGCCGGGGAATTTTATTAGCTACCAAGGTCAAGTCCGAAAAGATGGCTATATTGAAACAAACGAAATTTATATTCACAAAGAGCGAGGTTTTAAATATTTAGTCTCGCTGATCCCTTTATTTGTGATTCTATTCTGGTTTGGGAGAGAATATAGGTTTAATCAGCGCAAGTTTTATTTTGAAGAAAAGTGAAGCTCCACGGGTTCACGCTCGTAGTATTTTTTATAATGGGATTTTGTGGAGCGAAACCCCGCACCAGAAAGCCACCATTCATCCACTAATTTATGAAATACTCTCACTGTGGCACCCGTGGCTTTCTGGTGCGCCGGGTAAGTTTTAAAACTACTATGCCTGATCTAATTTCACATTGTTTGGTCAGCAGGATATTATTTTTTGGTAAGTTCAAAAAATATTTACTACTCTTTTTAATTGGCGCCATTCTTCCTGATGTTTTGACGCGGGCTCCCCTCTTTTTTTTCAGCGGGTGTTATCGTTGCGCTTGGTGGATTGGCGTTTTCCATTCCCCTCTTCCTCTTTTTTTTGTTGTTTTACTTTTTAGTTTATTTTTCAAAAGAGTGAAAGAGGCTTTTGGAGCTTTGTTTCTAGGCGTTCTCTTGCATTTATTTTTTGATTCTTTCCAGAGACATTTGGGCGGCGGCTATTACTGGCTGTTTCCTTTTTCTTTTCAGACCGCGGAATGGGGTCTCATCTGGCCGGAAACAAGTTTAAATTTTATTCCTCCACTGTTATTGCTTACTATTTTAGTTTATGGCTTTGAATTATATTTTAAAGGGAGAAAGATAAGGCGGGAAAATTAATTTACAATTTACAATCAAGTTCCAATGGAGAGCGAGAAAATTAAGTCTCAAGCCGAACTTTTGAAGATAATAAATATATTAAGGAAAGAGGGCAAAAGAATTGTTTTCGCGCGCGGCTGTTTTGATTTATTCCACCCGGGCCATCTTTATTATTTAAAAGAAGCCAAGGCTTTAGGAGATATCCTGGTGGTTTGGGTCAATACTGATCAATCCGTGCGAGAATTAAAAGGGAAAAAGCGGCCGTTATTTTCCGAACAAGAACGAATGGATTTTTTGGCAAATTTAGAGGTGGTTGATTTCGTTTCCTCCTTTGGTCATCGGGAAGGACTAGATATTATTCAAAGATTTAAGCCTGAAATAGTGGCATTAAATAGAGTATCGCCAGAATATCAAAGAGCGGTTCAAGCTTGTAAGGGAAAGATTGCGATTATTCTCCTCTTTAAAAAATATTCTACAACTAAGATTATTAATCAAATCTCAAAAACACTATGGTTAAAAAACCAAAGAAGTCAGCCCCAAAAATGAAAAAGAGCATTCTGATTACCGGCAGCGAGGGTTTTGTCGGCTCGCATCTGGTGGACTGGATACTGAAAAATAAAAATGATTATGAGGTTCACGGTATCCGTCATTGGTATCCGCGCCACACACCCATTTTGCATTTGAATCCTCATGCCATCTATCATAGTTGCGATATTCGGAATATTGAAGAGTTATTTAAAATTTTAAAAAGGGTGAGGCCGGTTAAAGTTTTCCATTTAGCAGCCCAAAGTTTTGTCCCTCTCTCTTGGGTTTCTCCCGCTGAAACCTTGGAGACCAATATCGTTGGGGAAGCAAATTTATTTGAGGCAGTGCGTCGGGCGGGCATTGATCCTGTAATCCAGATTGCGGGATCCAGCGAGGAATATGGCTTAGTCAAGAAAAATGAGGTGCCGGTTTCGGAAACAAACCCTCTGCGTCCCCTTTCTCCCTACGCCGTGAGCAAGATTGGTCAAGATTTTTTGGGTTATCAATATTTCAAATCCTACGGTCTGAAAATTATCCGCACCCGCGCCTTTAATCACACGGGTCCGCGCCGTGGCGAGGTCTTTGCGACCAGCGATTTTTCCAAACAAATTGCCGAGATTGAAAAAGGGAAAAAAGAAGCCGTGCTTCATGTTGGTAATCTAGATGCGGTGCGCGACTTTACGGATGTCAGAGATGTGGTCAACGCCTACTGGTTAGCCACTGAAAAATGCAAACCTGGCGAGGTATATAACATAGGCTCGGGCAAGGGTTGCAAGATTGGCGATATGTTAAACATCCTGCTTGGGATGAGCCGGAAGAAGATTAGAGTGGAACAGGAACCGGAAAGGATGCGGCCTTCGGATGTCCCGGTTTTAATCTGCGACGCCCGAAAATTCCGCCAAGCCACGGGTTGGCGCCCCACTATTCCTTTTGAAAAAACCTTAAGGGATCTATTGAATTATTGGCGAGAACGGGTTTAATCTATCGTTTGATTGCTTAATTGTTCAATTATTAAATTACCTATGCGCATCCTTTTTATTACGCGCAAGCATCCCCCTACTATTGGTGGTATGCAGAACCTGTCCTATAACCTTATTCAAAATTTTCTGAAGCAAGGCAGAGAAAGGGGCGACCAGATAGAGACAATTATTCTTAACAAGAGTCAGTGGCATTTATTTTGGTGGTTTCCTTATGCTTTATTCTTAACTTTGGTTAAAGCAAGGACAGTGGATATTGTTCATTTAGGCGATCCTGTCATTTTTTTAATTGGTTTTTTAGCGCGCGTGTTTTACCATAAAGCCGTCGCGGTAACGATTCATGGTTTGGATGTAACCTTTAATCTCTTTTTATACCAGTGGTATTTAAAACTTTTTGGTCGAAAGTTTGATCGTTATATTTGCATTTCCAGCTATGCCCGGGAAGAAGCGCGAAAGGTAGGTTTTTCTCCTTGCGTGGTGATTCCTGTTGGCGTGGACAGCAAGAAGTGCAAAGTGCCTGCCCGCCATCGCTTCGCCCGCCCGCAACGCCTTGCGGCTAGCATGGCGGGCGCGGCTTCAGGCGAGGCGGGCGGGCAAAGTGCAAAGTGCAAAGTTTTGGAAAAACATTTTTTACAGAAACATTTTTTGCCAATTGCTAGTTTTAAGTTATTAACCGTAGGGCGGTTGGTAAAACGTAAAGGAGTATTTTGGTTTATTCAAGAAGTTATGCCATGTTTACCCAAAGAGATTACTTATTTAGTAGTGGGAGAAGGGCCGGAACGTGAGAGAATTAAAATCTTGATTCAAGAGAGAGGTTTAGAGGAAAGAGTTTATCTCTTAGGTAAAGTTTCCGAAGAGGATTTAAAAACAGTTTATAGCCTCGCTGATTTGTTTATTATGCCTAATATTAAGGTCCAAGGGGATGTTGAAGGGTTTGGACTTGTGGCTGTGGAAGCGGCTCAAAATGGTCTACCTGTCATTGCCGCGGGTATTGAAGGCATCCGTGATGCGGTGGTTTCGGGACGTAATGGTATTTTGGTGGAGTCAGAAAACCCTGATGCTTTTCGGAAGCAGATCTTGGAGTTCTTAAGGAACCAGGAATACAGAAAGAGTTTTGGTTATCAAGCCGCGCAATTCACGATGGAAACCTATGATTGGCAAATAATCGCCAAGCGGTATTACGAGGAATTTTTAAGGGTAATTAGTAGTTAGTAATCAGTAATCAGTAACTATGAAAATTGCCATTATCTTCCCACGGCTTTCTGGTCCTTATGGTGGGGAAAAAATATTGATTAAGGTGACTGACGAATTAGTTAGATTAGGGCACACAGTCACCCTTTATGTTTATGAATATAATGCGCTCTGCGCGTCCCATCTTAATCCACACATTACGGTAGTCCATTCACGAGCATTCAAATTCGGACGACATAACCTAGATACCTTTTTTGCTTATTTAGCGATGCCCTGGCTGGCCAATAAGATCCTGTGTGATTATGAGCTTATTTTGGGAATGACTTGGCAGGCGGCTTTCGCGCTGTGGTGGCTTCGCAAGGTGCGTAGATGTTTTCGTCAAACCCCTTTGGTTTACCATTGTTTTGAGCCGCCGCGTTTTATTTATGATCTTCAAACCGTGACAGGCAACTCTTTACTTGCCCGTTTAACCGCTTTTTTTATAAAACGGATTGACCGCACAAGCGTGCGAGCGGCGGATGTGATTATCAGTATTTCTGACTATATCCAAAAACAAGTGAAAAAAGTTTATAACCGCGATTCAGTGAAGATTTATCCGGGCGTGGAAATTGAACGTTTTCAAAAATACACGCGGAGAGAGGCCAGGGAGATTTTAAATATTCCTTTGGATCGGGAAGTTTTTTTGTCAATCTCAAAGTTACATAAAAGAAAGAGGTTGGATCGAGCCTTGGAAATTTTTCAAAAAAGAAGGAAGGACCAAAACTCGGTATTTTATATCGCGGGTCAAGGTCCTGAAGAGGGTAATCTAAAATATTTAGTCAAACAAATGCATTTGGAAAAAGTGGTTAAGTTTATTGGCGTGGTTTTAGGGGAAAAGACGGTTCAATATATGGCGGCGTGCGATTATTTTATCTTTACTGCCTTAAATGAACCTTTTGGTATCGCCCCCTTGGAAGCCAAAGTGGCGGGCGCGAAAGTGATTCCCCGAGAGCGTCCTTATCCTATTCTGAATTGGCAAGAATCGGCGGGAAAGATGCACAGAGTATTTTTAAAATTAGTAACTAGTCGTTCGTAACTGCCTTACTCCTTGAATAAAAGCTGGCGAGGTGAAAAGTGATAGTTCATAAATTCACTATCTACGAGGGAGTTGCTTATGAATATGAATTCCTTAAATCGTCCTAAAAATTTAGAAGATACCATTCAGGAATTTTTTCTGATATTTATTATTTTTTTCTTTATTCTTTTAAGTTTTGCCATTTTAGGGATCTTTTTCAGATGGTTGGTTTTTTTGGCATTCTTTTTGTTGTTGATGGTGATAGGAGTGAGAATTTGGTATTTGAGGTCCTTCCGTCATATTTTTATTTCGCGGTGGCACAAGGGAATCTTGTTGCTTTTAATCATTGTAACTTTGTTTAATGCCTTTTATCACCACAGTATTCCTTCTTCGCGGGATAATATCGGGTATTTAACCGCCGGCGTGATGCTGGCTCGCCAAGGTAAGTTGCATTTTCAGGATATAATTTCTCGTCCTTATCACCCTTATCGCGAAGTTAATTTAGGTCAAGACGTGGTGACCTCGCAGTTTTTGCCGGGTTATAACGCCTTTTTAGGATTTTGGTATCACTTGGGGGGTTTAAACTTAGTCTTTTGGGGCAACGCCGTTTTATTTTTTCTTTTTTTGGTATGCCTTTATGCCGTGGCTTGCAAAATTACAAGACAAAGAAAAATAGCCTTATTATCTTTATTTTTCACGATTACATTTTTCGCTTTTTTATGGTTTCCGCGGCGGACAAATTCCGAGAATTTATTTATGGTTTTGATTTGGTTTGCAATCTGGCTTTTTTTAAGGGGCATAGAGACTAAAAGTTTACGGCGGCTTATTTGGGGTTTCTTGCCGGTTTCTCTCACGATTTTAGTGCGGGGTGAGGGTTTACTTTATCTGGCGACTTTCACTTTAGCTTTTTTATTCGCGCTTTGGAAACTAAAAAGGCAGATTAAAAAAGAAAGGTTATCCTTTTTAAATTTTCTTTTTCCATTAGCTACTATAATTCTCTTTCTCCGTTATGTTGTTCTCTATAATGGGAGTTATATCTGGGGTCACGCCGTGTCTATTTTGTACAATTTGGGTGATTTTATTGTCCTCTGGATTCCGGTTAATCTTTTAACTCTCACTCGTTATGTTGTTCTTTATAAAGTTTTTGTTTTTTTGGGTTTGATTTTAGCCGCGGGAATAATTTACGCGGTCTATTGTTTTAGAATGCGCATCCCAGTATTCGTCCGGAAATTTTCCGGAGGATTGAATAAGGGACAATTTTTGGCTGCCATAGTTTTAACTTTTCTACTCGCTTTTAACCTTATTCTAATCTCTCATTATCATTGGCAGGAATTCGTGAATTGGCAGACCTATCGGATTCAGTATGTTTTTATTATTTTAGGAAAATACTTTTTGCTTCCTTATTTTCTTGTTTTTTTAATAAGACTTTGGGAGCCACGGTTTTTAGGGAAAGAGGTCTATTATGTCGCTTTAATTTTGCTGCCCATTATCATTTTTATTCTTGACCCTTTCGTGGGATTGGATCAGCCTTGGTTTTTAAGGCGTTTTTACCCCACCCTGATTCCGTTCCTTTTTGTTTTGGCCGCCTGGGGATTATTTAATTTAAGACTGGGAAAGAAGGTCAGAGCGACTATCATTGTTTTGCTTTTAGCGATGAACCTTTGGGTTGCGTCACCGGTGCTGTTTTTCCGAGAATATCAAGGAGTGCAAAAGGAATTGGAAAATTTAGCTTCCCGTTTTGAAAAGGATAGTTTAATTTTGATGGATCCGGGTTGGCAGTGGCAGCAGTGGGGTTACGCTTTGCATTATATTTATGGTCGTGACGTTTTGCCCGAGTATGATCGGTTTTCGGCAGAAGAGATGGAAAAACTCATCCAAGATTATGGGCAAGTTTATGTCATCAGCAAAAAAGGGCCAGAGGAGGAGAATATCATTGATTATCCTGGTTTTCCTCGGGAGAAACTGCGGTACCTTGATGAAGTCAGGCTTTTTTATCCTGTGCTATTAAGCACGACCAATCTTACTGATTATATTCAAGACAAGGAAACCGCGGTCAGCACAGTGATTCTTCTGCAAAAGTATCAAGAGGCTTTGCCGCGAGAAAAGGATATTGAGGATGTTACACTTTATATATATCGGTACAAGTAAGTTTAAAATGTAAAATGCAAAATGTAAAATGATAGTGTAAAATTTCAAAATGGGAATTTACCATTTAAGATTTTATTTAAAATTATTCTAATTAACCTAATTGTTCCTCAGTTAGAACACTTCGTTTCTAACGGGGCAAGCTAATTATTCTAAACCCCGTTAGAAATTTTCAATTTCTAAACGGGGTAAATAAGCCCCAATACCCAATACCCAATAACCAATATCTAAAATTAATCTTTGTTATTCCTATTTGGTCATTGGTCATTTCTTAGGTTAATTAGGTCAATTAGAACAATTAGAATAATTTTTAGATATGTTTTCCCATAATTTAAAAATAGCTATCTTTTCTAACACCTTCGGTCCGCGGGATGCGATGGGTCAGCATGTGCATTTGATTAAAAAAGTTTTTCCGGAAGCAGAAATCTTTTTAGAACGCGGGAATGAGGATCCGCAAATCGCAGCCCATACTTATTATTTCATTAAGCGTTATCCTTGGATGAGTTTGTATATGTTGGAGTGGAGATTGGGGCTGCGGTTGAAGGCGCTGGAATGGGTTTTCAGGCCTTTTGAAAAGTTAGCTTTCCGGCACGAAGCGAGAAAGCTCGTTAATTATGACATTGTCTTAGTGGAATGGGGTCTTTACCACAAAGCCATTCATCTTTTGCCATTCTTGGCGCGTTTAGAAAAAAGGCCGCGTTTGATTTTTGACTATCACGGTGTGACACCGCCAGAACAGATTTTATCGCGAGGGAAAAGACTAATTGCCCAAAAAACGATTGAGGTCGCGAGAGAGGGCGCGGATTATGCGGATATCTGTTTGGTGCGGTCACAGTTTATGGCCGAGGAGTTAAAAGGTTTTGGTCATCCCCAAAAAATAGTGTTAAATCCCCTGCCATTTTTAGGGGCTGAATGTTCAGACGCGCATCCCGCGCAATTGCGCCGAAAATATGGACTAGAAAAGAAGAAAATTTTGCTTTATATTGGTCGCATCTCCACTCATAAAAATTTGGAAGTGGTGGTTAGAAGTTTAGGGAGCCTTTCGCGGGACGATGTTTATTTTATTGTGGTAGGCAACAATCGTCACCGTTCTCTAGCCGCGGAAAAAGAAAGATTATTCGCTTTGGCGCGGGATTTGGGAATACCGCATCGGATTATTTTTACGGGTGAGGTATCGCAAGAAGAGTTAGTGAGTTGGTACCGTGCTTGCGATGTTTTTGTGATGCCAAGTTTCCATGAAGGTTTTTGCTGGCCATTGGTTGACGCAATGGCTTATGGAAAACCAGTTTTGGCTTCGCATTATGGAGCAATTCCAGAAACTTTGGGTGAAGCCGGTCTTTATTTTGACGCGAAGAATCCTAAGGATTTGGCGGAAAAGATAAACCAAATATTGGAAGATCAGGACTTGCAAAACAGACTAGCGCAGATGGGTAGGGAGAAGGTAAAGGAGTATAGCTTCAGGCGGTATCAGAGGGAACTAAAACAGGCCGTGGCGGATTAGTCGTTAATCTACCCATACCCTAGAGTATTAAATCATTGTTCAATTGTTCCATTGTTTCATTGTTATGCTAGTTGCAATAACCAAGCAATAGAATATGAATATTATTTTTTTAACCAAATACTTCCCTCCTGATTCTATCGGGGGCGGTGAAATCTCGGCTTATTACCTGGCGTTAGGTCTAGTAGGCAAAGGACATCAAATTACGGTGATCAAGAGAGGCAAGAAGGACCGAGATTATAATGAGAGCAAAAATTTAAAGATTTTAGAGCGAAAAAAACTTTTCACCACAGAGGTGCCAAATTTTGAAAGACGTTGGGCGAAAAAACAGGCGCAGATTCTAATTCAGGACATCCCGCGGGATACACAAATAATTCATAGTCATGACTTCCATTCAGTATTGATTGGCGCGGAGTTAAAAAAGATTATCCCGGACCACCCGTTTTTTATCGCTACTGTGCGGGATTACTGGCCTGTTTGCGGTTATGGCAAAGTCAAAATAAACGGCGAGGTTTGTCCGGGGTGTAAAAGCCTTCGTGATTTTAAGGATTGTCCAAAGGTTGCTCGGGGCAATTTGATCCATAAATATTTAAGAATGTGGCGGTATCATTATAATATTCCCCAAAGACAGGAGAGTCTAAAAAATTTTGATACGGTGGTTTATATTAGTCGGGCTCTCCGCGATGAGATTAAAAAGTCCCGCAATATTTTTTTTCCTTTTTCTACAGGAAGAGTAATATATAATTCTATTCCCCTAGAAACAGAAGATTACACGTCGAGTTTTAATGGGGAGGGCAAAACAATTTTATTTGCCGGTCTTTTGGATCTTCACAAGGGCGTAGAATTTTTATTAAAAGCTCTAGGCAAGATTGCTTTAAAGGCTGACTTTCAATGTATTCTAGCTGGCACTGGTCCTCTTTTTGAGCAGTATAAAAAAATGGCAAAATATTTGCGCATTGAAAATAAAGTGAATTTTCTAGGCGCTATCCCCTATCGTTTAATGCCGGATTTGTACCGTAAGACGGATCTTGTGGTGATGCCCTCCCTTTGGCCCGAACCCTTTGGTCGCACGGCTTTGGAAGGTATGGCTTATGGAAAGGCGGTCGTTGCCACGCGCCACGGCGCTCCGCAAGAATTTATACAAAATAACGAAACTGGAATCCTTATTGAGTCTGGTAATGTTCTGGAGTTAGCCGAGCGCATTATTTTCCTTTTGCAAAGTCCTGATGAGCGGCGCAGAATTGGCGAGAACGCAAGAAAATATGTTTTAGAAAATTTTCATCCTGCGAAAATCGTGGAAGAATATGAGAGAATTTATTTTAAAAATAATTAACGAATTAGATAATTGCGAATTGCGAATTATTTAAAATAAAATTCGAAATTCACAATTCACAATTAAAAATAAATAATTGTATGCTGATCGGCATTGATGCCTCGCGTGGTTTCTTAAAAAAACGCACGGGAGTGGAAGAATATTCTTATCAAATCGTGCAGGCGTTAACAAAAGTTGATTCTCAAAATCAATATATTTTGTATTTAAACGGCCAAGAGAACAAGGAAGTGGCGCGAGGGATTGCGTGGCCTTCAAATTTTAAATTTAAAAATATCCCTTTTCCAAGGCTTTGGGTGCATCTAGCTTTGTGTTTAATGGCTTGGCGGGATAAGCTTGATGTTTTGTTTATCCCGGCGCAGGCAATGCCAATTTTTTACCCGCGGAAAACTGTTGTTACTTTGCATGGTTTGGAATATGAGCATTACCCAGAAAGTTATTCTGTTTTTCGGCGTTTTTACCTCCGTTTTACAACGAAATTTAGCTTAAAGCATGCGGCGAAGATTATTGCTGTTTCGGAGAACACAGAAAAGGATTTGATTAAAATGTATGGTGGAGATGCGGAGAGAATTAAAGTGGTCTATCATGGTTTTAATATTATATTTCCCTCCCCCTCCATCTCCCCCTCGGGCAGGGGGAGTGATAGCCCTCCCCTTTCCAAGGGGAGGTTGGGAGGGGTTCTGGAAATTAAAGACGGGGAAAATGATCAGTTATTTATTTTAACCATTGGCCGTTTGGAAGCGCGCAAGAATATTGTTAATTTAATTCGCGCTTTTGAACTGATAAAAAGAGAAGGCTGGACCGGGAAGTTGGTTTTAGTCGGTCAGCAGGGTTATGGTTACACAGAGATTAAGAGAGCGATACAAGATTCAGCCTATCAAGAAGATATTATTGAGAAAGGCTTTGTGAGTGAAGAAGAAAAATGGCAGATTTTGCAATCCGCCACGGCATTTGTTTTTCCTTCTTTTTATGAGGGTTTTGGCATGCCGCTTTTAGAAGCGTTCGCCGCGGATGTGCCGGTTGCGGTATCCAACACTTCTTCTTTGCCTGAAATTGGAGGAGACGCTTGCGTTTATTTTAATCCCGATAATGTTGACGATATAACGCGAAAGATAAGAGAGGTTTTAGAGAATAAAAACCTGCGTCAAAATTTGATCCAAAAGGGTCAAATGCGTTTAGCTAATTTTGGCTGGCAAAAGTGCGCTCTAGAGACCTTATTAATATTAGAAATAAGTCACCACACTTAGCATAAAGTTTTTTTACTTTATACTATTGAATAGTTTCCTGAAACAGAGTTTCTAGCTGCCCAACCATTTTATTCCAATCATACTTCGCCGCTTCTTTTTTGCCCCTCTCACCCATTTTTTGGCGCAAGGCGGGATCGCTAAGCAGTTTATTGATGTAATAGGCTGTTTTTTTGTAATCACCTACAGGGGTTAAAAATCCCGCCTCATTATTCGGCACTAGATATGGAACTGCGGAGTGATTAGTGGACACAATTGGTAGTCCCGCGGCCATCGCTTCGGCAAGGACAATACCAAAAGCCTCATATTTGGTTGGCAGGCAGAAGAGAGTGGCGTTTTGATAAGCGGAGTGTAGATCTTCCCTTTTTAATTTTCCGAGCCAAAGAAGTTTATCTTGGACATTATATTTGATGGCTAGATGAACGAATGTTTCTTTATCGGCAAAGTCAGTGCCGGCAATGGCGACAATGGTATTGGGATGTTTTTTTAAGACTTCAGGCAGGGCTTTGATTAAAATATCAACCCCCTTGCCATAGCAGATGCGCCCGGCAAAAAAGATAATATTTTCATCTTGTATATTATATTGCTCAAAAACGTTGTAAGGAATTTTTTGCTTCAGTGCTGATTCAATGCCTGGCGGGATAATGATAATCTTTTTGGGTTTGTAATCTTTTAAGATTAACGCCTTTTCAAATTCTGAAATTGCGATGACGCAGTCCGCAGCCATAGTTAAGCTGCCGAAAATCTTGCGATAGCAAAACCATTTTTTTGCCTCGCGGCTCTCTAGGTAAAAATAAGGGTGCAAGATAAATGGCACTCTTTTTATTTTGGAAAGAAGCCAGGCAATATCCGCGGAATAGTAATAAAAATTGTGGGTGTAGATTAAATCTAGGTTTTTTGTCTGAAGCGCCGCTTTCAGCATACCCTGAAAATAGGGGTAAGGAAACTTGCCCTGGTATTTTGCTCTAAAGCGGCGGACATAGGGAGGGTCATTTTGATATTCTTCCGCGGTTAAATACACAGGCGGAATACTATGGCTTCTAAGATTAGAGGTCAAAACTTGGACATTGTGGCCTTTTTTGCTCAAACCTTCAGTGGATTGATAAATCATCTCTTCCGCGCCGCCTGGAGCGGGAGGATAGCGGAGACAAGTGGTTAAGATATTGAGTTTCCTTGACATAGATAATGAGATCGTCGTTGCGAGGAGGAAGGCGAAGCCGAAGCCTGACGACGAAGCAATCTCCTAAAAGAGTAAAGGTTTGTCATCCAAAATTATTTAATTTTATGAGATTGCCGCGTCGCTCTTTGGGGTCGCTCCTCGCTAATAGACGAGAAGAATTTTGCCAATATTTGATACGGGTAACTGATTCATAAAAAGTTCCAAACAGCGCATAGACGAAGCCGTGGATGCCATCTTTATATCCTTGATGCCGAAAATAGCGCGAGATAAAAAAGCGCAAAGGGCGGTAAATGAAAAACCAAGCTAAAGACCAAGGATTATGCAAAGTCATTTTAATCTCGCGGCCATAACGGTCTTTTTTTGTTTTTACCATTTCCTTTGCGTCAATTTCCGTGTAGCGGATAAATTTTTCAAAATAGTGATTAACAGTATCAAAAGAATAATGCAAATAGTGATTTTTTAAAAATCCTGAATCTCGATCTTCACGCTTAACAATTCTTCCCTCTTTGTCCGCCACTTGTTCGTGAACATCACGCACCCAATGGCTGCCATTATTACGGAATAGTCTTAGGTGTGGGCAGGGATACCAAGCTCCATGGCGCAAAGGGTGTCCTAAAAAATAGGTTTGAAAAGGAATCCAATAGAAATTTTGGGCAGGGTTTTTCAAGATTGCTAAGATTTCAGTTTTAAGCTTTGGGGTTATCCTTTCATCAGGATCAATCTGTAAAATCCAGTCGCCCGTTGTGTATTGCAAGCCAAAATTCCTTTGTTTGGCGTAAGAATTGTCCCAGCGGCGCGTATAGATTTTATCTGTATACGCTTTGACGATTTTTTGTGTCCCATCATCGCTTTCCGCGTCCACAATTATAATTTCATCCGTCCATTGGACGGATTTTAAGCATTCTTTCAGCTTATCGGCATTATTATAAGTGATGATGAGAGCGGAAATTTTAGGCATAGTTGACTCCTCCCCTGATAAGGGGAGGACGGGAGGGGTTATTCGGAAGAGATAACCCCCTCTAACTCCCCCTTATCAGGGGGAGAACTCAATCTTTTTAAAATATACTCCCCTATCACCACTAGGGGCGCAATCCAGAGGTTAAGTTCAGTCAGCTTTTGTAAGTGTTCCTCAAACGCCTTTGGAGTCACGGTGAAGCGATAATCCGTTTGGCGGCTCGCGACTAAATGATAGGATTCAATCAGCCAGAGATTTTTCCTAGCCGCTCTCTTTGCCTCTTTATTTAAATCGTTCCAATCCGTTTTTTGATTAGGCACAAAGGATTTGAGGTTGAAAAAGTCAATCGGCGGGATATGATTTAATTCTTCTTCCACGCCTCTGCCAGCAAAATAATATTTTTTAGCCGTTTCAATTACTCTTTTATCAAAAGCGCCTCCTGGGTAAACAATGGTTTTAGCTTTCAGAATTTCCTGGGATTCCTTGAGCTCTTTTTCTAGATCCGCATCGGAAGCGTTTTTTAAATTCACGTGGTTAATGCTGTGGCTGGCGATTTCGTGGCCGAGGGCTTTAATCTTCTTGGCAATTTCCAAGGAAGCCGCGGGTATTTTTTCAGTTTTTTCAATTGCTCGCGGATTAGTCGCGAAAGCAAAAGTGGCTTTGATGTTATATTTTTTTAGGATAGGCAGAACATTCACCAATGTCTCTTTATAACCGTCATCAAAAACAAGGGAGCACGCCCCCCGTTTTTGAGAATTTGATTTTTGAGAAAAGATTTTAAACATTATACTAGTTTTAATTTACGGAAGAGTTCTTTATTGCGGCTTACCCAATCCGCAAGTTTTTTTACGCCTTGGCTCGTTGAGATTTGCGGCTCCCAGCCGAATTCTTTTTTCGCCTTGCGGATGTCGGAAACGTACACCGGCTGATCGCCGGGCCGCCAGGGCGCGAAGCTATATTGGATGTCTTTATCAAGCATTTTTTTGAGATAGCTAATAAGCTCTAAAAGGGACATCGTATTTTCTGGTCCGCCGCCTATATTGTAGATTTTACCCGCGGTTTTATCAATCATCTTGGTCGCCATCACAAAGGCTTGAATCAAATCTTCCACATACAAAACATCGCGAATCTGCTTGCCGTCGCCGTAAATCGTAATGGGACACCCCAAGCTTGCCGCGATCGTAAACCAAGCCACCCACCCTTGATCTTCAATGCCGAACTGCCTTTTGCCGTAGATGCAACTTTGGCGGAAGACTACGGCGCGCAAGCCATAGATGCGGCTGTAATCACGGACATATTGATCAGCTGCTCCCTTGGAGCAGCCATAAGGAGAATGAAAATCCAAAAGGCGATTTTCAGGGATCCCTAAAGGCAGATTTTTATATTCATGGCGATCGCCTTTGTCGGCAATTTCAATATCTTCCATACCGCCGTAAACCTTGTTCGTAGAGGCAAAGATGAGGATGGGATTATTCTTGGCGTGGCGGACTGCCTCTAGGACGTTAAAAGTCCCCATGGCGTTAATCATAAAGTCCTCATAAGGGTTATTGACCGAACAGGTGACCGCCACTTGCGCGGCGAGATGGTAAACTGTGTCCACTTTTTGAATGAGTTCCAAAAGTTTACTCTTGTCTATGCGGATATCCCCGACAACCATCTCCAATTTCTTTCCTTTGTGTTTTTTCTCCAGCCACTTTAGATTTTCAATAGTGCCTTTGCGTGAGAGATTATCAAAAATAATTACCTCCGCATTATTTTGCAAGAGATAGTCCGCGATATTCGCACCAATAAATCCGGCGCCGCCGATGACTAAAAATTTATTTAACATTGATTTCCCCCCTCCACTAAATAATTATTTCTTGTAACTTATAACTTGTTACAGATTTCAAATTGCAGGAATTGCTATTTAAAATATTTGGTCAGCTTTTCTAGGGCGATAAAGAAACCCCGCCCTTCGCGTTGATGACCCCGCCAAATTTCCGGAATCCAACCGTATTGATAGTCTTTAAATATTTTTTGGATTTTAGTCCAATCTATGTCCCCTTCCCCGATTTGCAATCCTTCCTCATCGGTGCCGTAGGCGTCAGAGATGTGCAGTTCGCGGACATAGGGTTTAATCCTTTGGAGTGCAGAATAAAAATCCTCCCCGATGAGATTGTAATATAATTTTGCATGTGAAAGATCAAGAGTGCAATTAATGCGAGTCCGTTTGCAGAATTCCCGAATTTCATCCAGATCCACGAAGATGTTGTCTACCCATTGGCCGCCAAAATACCAAGGCCGGGGCGGCAGATTTTCAGGTAATAATTCCACGCCGCGACTATCTATTTTTTTTAGCGAATTTTCAAGGTTTTTCCAAAGCGTCCTTCGGCTTTTAATAGGGTCAATACTCATTCCGCCGGGATGAAAAACGATTTTGGGCTTAACAGGGACAAAATATTTTTTCATTTCCCTTGCTCGCTCTACGGTTTTTCGCATTATGGCAATGGCTTCGTCGCGTAATTCTTTTTCCGGGGAGCAAAGATCATTGATGGAGCGGAAATGATATTCGGGAGCGTGGATATAAAGCGCGGCAGGATATTTTTGATTGGGTTTAAATTTGTATTCTAAATCTTTATCCGTAAAATGAAATTCTACCATTTTGGGATTCAAGGCCATCATTTGATCTAAATTGTGAAAACGTACTTTTAGCCCCCAGAAGGATTGAAAGTTTTTACTGAAATTAGATTGTTTCACTTTATGGATGTCGTTTTCTAAAAAGAGATCATCTTTTTTGAAGTTTTTTTGCGCTCGTTTGCCAATTAGTGTATCCAGCAGTTGAGGCGACAAACCTTTGCCTGGGCTCTTAACGGCAATCATTTTGCGATGGATTATTTCCCCTTTTTTTATTTCTTCCGCGGCGACTAGGCTTTTTCCCAGAACCTCGCGGTTTAAGATTTCACCACGGCTCATATATTTTTTCCCGTCGCCCAAAGCTTGTTCCGTATAGCGGATATCGCGCACGAGGCGCTTAAAATCTTGGGCTTCTAGACTAGCGGCGTGATCTGGACCTTTCATAGAACGATCCAGGGTTAAATGGCGTTCAATAATACTGGCCCCTAGTGTTGCGGCAACAATAGACATTGAAATACCCAGCTCATGACCGGAATAACCGACCGGGACATTAAATTTTTGACGTAGGGTTTCTATAAAGCGCAGGTTTAATTTATCCCAGGGCGCAGGGTAAGTGGAAGAGCAATGCAGAAGCGCGAATTGGACCTTTTTCTTTTCCAAGAATCCTACTGTCTTTTCAATTTCATCTAAATAAGCCATTCCCGTTGCCACAATCATCGGTTTTTTGGTTGCCGCCACTTTTTCCAGAAGCGCAAAATTAGTAAGATCAGGGGACCCGATTTTGTATGCTGGGACCCGTAACTTTTCTAAAAATTCAGCGCTCTTAAGATCAAATGGCGTGCATAAAAAAGTAATTCCTTTCCGATCACAATATTTCTTTAAGAAAAAGAAATCTTCCTCCGTGAGTTCAAATTCGCGCAGCAAAGGAATCATGTATTGGAAATTTTGCTCGCCTAGGTTGGGGTTATCAAGTATTTCCTCGGTATAAATATGTTTCAGGTTTCTTTTTTGAAATTTAACCGCATCGGCCCCCGCACTAATCGCGACATCAACAAGTTGTTTGGCGATTTGCACCGAGCCATTATGATTGACCCCAATTTCGGCGACGATATAGCAAGGGTGTAGAGTGCCGATTTTTTTATTATCTATGGTAATCTCTTTGATCATAATATACTTCAAATCATAAATTCTAAGCACTAAATCCTAAACAATATCTAAATTCAGAATCTAAAATTCAAAACTATTTTGAATTTAGAGCTTTAGATTTTGAATTTGTTTAGAATTTAGGATTTAGAATTTAGGGTTTCTTTCTTCTTTCCCTCATAATTTGCGTTGTGATTTTGAAATCCAAGATTGAATCTAAATCTACAGAGTCTTCAAGGCTCATTATCATAGTAACGAGTTTATTCCCGAAAACGCGGTTCTCTTGGAGAATAAATTTCGGTCTGGTGATATCAATGACCGCGTTTTGCCAATAAATTGGCTCTAATTTTTGCCTCGGCACATCCGGACCATATTTTAAACGAAATGATGTTTTGAGGTATGGTTCTAAAAATACTCCCTTTTTAATCCGCCACATTTTGTGAGGGTGTTTATCGCTTTGCGCTACGGTTTTTAAGCCATCAGCATTATAATCAATGACTATTTTAATTGCTTGGTCTATTTGTTTCGCGGTGCGCAAGGGAGCGGTCGGTCTTAAATTAACAACCAAATCCGGTGCGTAATTTTCCTTATTTTTAAGCCACACTAAAGCATGGCGGTACCATTCAATGTCTTGGCTTGTGTCGCGGCTAAAACGGCTTGGACGCAGAAAAGGCACTTCGCAGCCATACTTTTTCGCCACAGCCGCGATTTCCTTACTATCCGTGGAGCAAATCAAGCGGTCAATATATTTTGACCTTTTTGCTTCTTTGATGGCGTAATAAATAAGCGGTTTGCCGAGAAGGGAGTGGATATTCTTCTTGGGTACGGATTTAGACCCGCCGCGCGCTGGAATAATAGCTAAGATGTTCTCTTTTTTGTACATTAAGGATTTTTTTAGCTTAGATTTTTACAAAAAATTAAGGTAAGGGATTGACTCAATATTAAAACAATGGTCTAATATAAGTTTTTCTTAAAAAGACCAGTGTAGTTTATTTTAATACATTTTAGTCATTTTAGCAAGGGTTCTAGATAATAAGGACAGTGTGATTAAAGTGTATTATTGGAGAAAATGTCTCACTGGTTTTTCCTCTTCATTTTTCCAATAAGTAAAACACAAAGAATTAGGATGAGACTTGTAGCACTAATTAAAAGTCCCCCTTTAAACCAATTTTGAGGTTCATATTCCAGAGTAAGTTCATTATTTGTTAATCCTGCGGGGTCAATATAAAAGCCGTTAATTACGGAATATAAAGGAAAACTTTTAATTTCATTTTGGGGGTGAAGAAATATTTTTCGGAAATATTCTTTTAATCCATTTTGCTTTAAGTCTGTTTTGGGGGTTATGTGCCACCGCTGGTCATAACTTTCAGCAAAAGCAACTACAAAAGGATGATTGGGTTTATTCTGAAGATCTATTTTAATTTTAGTAGGGTTAATTTTTTGATATTGCAGATGAGGCAGGGAAGGAGTTTCTTTCTCTTCTATTTTTTCCTGTTTTTCTTCCAAGAATAAAGCATCAATAATATTGATGTCGCTTTCACGGAAGAGTTTAGAATTACTAATTTCAAACCAGGAGTCCTTTTCAGGGTTTGTTTTTGCTTTAAATTCTATTTTTATATAGTAGGTATTATCAGGAGTGCCAAAAAAGTGGGAAATCTTTTGTGGTTCTAGGTTGTTCTTTCGGTTTTCCATAAAATATTCCACTTTAAAGGCAGTACGTTGGGTTTGGAGGTCATAGTCTTTGCCATAGAATAAGACACGGGCATCTAAATTTGCTAAATTTTGACCACATAGTTGATACTCTAGATAAAAACCCTGATTTTCTTCTACTTGAATTGCATTGGTAATCAGTCTACCTTCTCTATTTGGATTCAGACCATTTTTGGGAATATCAACCATGATACTTTGAGGTATAGAGCTTTGTTTAGAGGTATTTGATCCCTTGGGGGATTCCTCATTATTACTAAATTTTAGATTTTCAGGATCCAAAATAAAAAAGTTCTTTGTGGTTAGAAAATTACGCTCTTCTACATTTGCGAGGAGAGAAATCTGATTGTCTGCGGTAAAATATTCTTCACCAATTTGATACCATTTGATTAAGTCCAAGAAGTAATGCTCAAGGCTATATTGTTTTTTGCCGAAGGTTAGATTTAAAATCCGTGGATTTTCTTTAGCCAGATTTTCATAAGAGATTATTTCTTCTTTTTGATTTTGGAGTTTATTGATTTGATCGGGATCATTTTTAAATCTGATGAGAACAGTGTATTCATCCCCTTTGGGCAGCTTTAAATTTAAGGGTTCTGTCATTTCTGTGGGGTTAATTTTTTGGAGATAAGTTACCGGGGTTTGGGTGATGATTTCTTGAGCTTGCTTTTTGTAACTTTGATATTTTTCCTCTGGCACTAGTGCTAAAAGATTAACCGCATTAAAACCCACTAGGTTTTGAATAATCAAAAAATGTTTACCTTTTGCGACTTTGCCTAAAGGTATTGTGTTAGTTGTAAATTTATTGTTAAGATCTAAAGTTTGAATTATTTTTTCCTTATTGCCTTTTTTGATTTTTAATTTGCCCCCATGATTGTTCTGGAAATAACGTACTGTGAGAATATAATCTGTATCTTCAGAGATATAAAATGGGACTTTAATTTCCATATCTTTATCCTCGGAATAAACTAAGCCTTTCCCATAATCGAAATCCCAGTTTGAAACTTTGAGTTGGTCAATTACGCGATGCCATTCACCATGCAGAGGTTCTTCTGTGGAAGCTTTTTGCCATTCCCCTATTTTTTCATTGGTTGAGGGAGCGATTTCAACAAGATATTGGTTCTCAATCAAGGAAAATATTAAATCTTCAAAGTTTGCATTGTTAAAAATGATATTTTGGAATGTTTGGTTTTTAAAACTATGCATCAAACCTGGTTCCTGATTTAGGAAAATTAAGCCATTTTGGACAGGGTCAAAATCAGTTTTGGAATTGAGAAGATCAAGAGTTTCCATCCCTCCGATGACAGGGATGACTTTTTTTGGTATCCAGACAAGGGGTGCATAATTTTTATTCTCAAAGACTTCTAAATATTCTTCCTGTTTAATTTTTTTTAATCCCGGATCTCGTTGCAGGCTTGCTAATAAGCTTGGGCTGTATTCACCCGGTAAATCCTTGCGCAAGATAAGGTATTTGGTATTTAAGATGTCAAAAAATTTGTTGATGTTAGGAAAATAGCCAGTGATGCTTTGGAGGAAGAGAAAGTGTAACTTTGAATAAACTGTCTCTGGTCTGATGTTTGGTTTAGCCGAAGAGAGAGTAATAAAGTCATTTACCTCATGGTCGCGCGCCCAGTCCAAGATTGCAGCGTTATATTGCGCCGGCAGCCAGATAACCTTAAATTCTTCTTCTTGATGAGCCAGCCAAGTATTTAATCGGAAGAAATCCAATGGAATTTCTATAGGCACGAGATTATGGAAGAGAATTCTATCAGCGGCGCCAAAGAAGTAAATCCAGAAGAACAAAAGAAATAAACTAAGAATAAGATATAGAGAATATTTTTTAAACATATGTGTTATTTTTAACTTTTTGCAACTTCTTTTTCATTTTTCTAATCTTGGAATTTAATTTTTCAATTTTGAGCTTTTTTTTCTGTGCTTTTTTAGATAAAAAAAGATCAATTTTTTGCCTAAATTCATCTTTAAAGGCCACTCTTGAAAATAAAAAAGCCAATAAAAAACTATAAGAAAAAGCAAGCAAGCCGTTTATTCGGGAGGATTCCCGAAAGAGCCAGCCAAAATTTTTAAAATAGGGAATGTCAAAAAGAATTTTTTGATATAAAGTGTAATGCCAAATCGGCATCGTAGACAGAATTGTTGCGAAGACCCCCAAGAGAGAGAAAAAGACTGTGTATTTGTTTCGGAAAGATGGAAAGAGAGGCAGGAAGAGGAGCAAAGGAAGGATAAAAATTAATTTTCGGAAAATAAAATTTATAATCAAACTGTTTGTCTCTTCACCATTTAGAGAGAGGGTGAAAAATAAAGTTTTCAGGGGTTCTTGGGGTTTTTCAAAATAGTCTGATGTAAGCATATAATCAGGTGCGTTAGGTTTATTTTCCGAGAGGCTAATTTGCAAGTAGGGATACAGCCAGTACGCTCCTAGAGTTAAAAAAAATAAAACAAAGATTAAAAGGTAACCCAAATTTCGCGCTAACATTTTGAAGATCAGCTTGCAATTTTGTTTTAGGAAAGATTTTTGCACCCAGATCGCGCTTTCTATTAAGATGAAAATTCCCAGCATAATAAAGTTATAAACTAAATAATGTGGAGAGAAGGAGATAAAATTGAAAAGGAGCGCTAAAATCAGTAGTAGTAGTATTTTTTTTTGCCTTTTAAATTTTAAAAAGACAAGTAGAACCAAGGGTGTGAGAGTATAACCAATGAAATGGTAGAAGTGGAAGATCCGATTCAGGGCGTAAGGGTTAAATAAATAGAAGGCAGTGGCTAGCAGAGAGGCTAAGTTAATATGTTGCTTTTCTCTTATGACGGCTTGAAAAATCGTTTGCATTAAGAAATAACTAGAGAAGGCGCCACAGAGTAAGATTTCTAAGAGAATAAGTTTAATGGTTAAATCGCTGGGTAGATTTAGAAGCTGGGTAAATATAGTATTAAACAGACTGATGGGAAAAATATTAGGAGCCAAGGGCCGGTTAAAACTGCCATAATCGTTCCATAAAAACCAGACATTCCCCAAAACAGTTTGATTATTTATTGGGAAGTTGAGGTCTCCTGCTTCAATGTATCCTTTTGTAACTAGGACTTTATGAAAAGGGATCAAGATTAGAAAAATGAGGATGAAAATAGTTATACTGCGTTTATCATCTATTTTTTTAAAGATATTTATAGGCAGACGTTTTTTTTTGCTTAAGAATATCTTTAATTGAGTAAATATAGTGACGAATAAAAAGAGTAAAGCATAGGCGGCAGCTATATTTGCTAAGTATTCATCTTTTAAGATTGAAAAGATTGCTGTGAACACGAGAAGTATCAGTCCGCAGATCAGAGGAATTTTATCCGAAATATTTAGAATTAAGAAGGTTAGAAGGGTACCCCAAAAAAGAAAAGCATATAAAGAAGCATTTAAAAGAAAGAGAACAAGAAAGGTTAAAAAAAGCCAGGCTAAATAATAAATTTGAGGCTGGTTTTTTTTGAAGTTGACAATTCCATTTTTCAATCTTGAAATAACACCCATACTTTTTAAAGGGATGCTTAAGAAAAAATTTCTTTTAAAATGCGGCCGTCTAAATCTTTGGGTAATGGGATGTCTAAGAGGTGAAGAATTGTTGGTGCAAGATCAAGAATATTTACTTTTTCCAAGACTCTGGAAGTAGAATTGATGTGAGGGCCGGTGATAAGGAAGATGCCATTCCTTTTGTGAGTAGCTGACCAACCTTCTTGCGAGTCGCTTAAGATTTGGCCTTGACCTGTTAATCCTGAAATTTCGTATCCTTCTTCCGGCCAGAGAATGAAATCAGGAGAATTTTGACAAGGCCCATTATAAATTTGATTTGCCTCCATTATTCTATGTAGAATGACTTTTCCGTGAAATTTCACTTTTTGAAGTTTGGAAGACAGTTCTTTCTTTAAAGATTGAATTTCTTCGGATGAAAGAATGTTTTGGTTAAAGTAAAGGGGCCCTTCGCTGGTAGCGACAGCTTTGGTTTTTTCCCAATCCACAATTTGTTCATTTAAACTTTTTCCTGCCTTCATTGAGATTACCTTTAGATTTTTATTTTTCATTCTTTTTTTTGCAAATTCCAGAAGACCTAAAAATTTGACCATTTTGCCGATTCTTTCTGCTGAAATTCCCAATTTAAGCAATAAATGGGATAATTTGTCATTTCTTAAGCTAAGATACCCGTTTTTGCGAAGCCATTCATTGATGAAAAATGTGGCTTTGAGGCTGGTAAAGCCATGATCAGAAAAGAGAATTGTGTAGGTTTGTTGGGGTTCAGGCACTAGTTTAAGAAGCTCCCCGATTTTTTGGTCAATAAACTGCCAAAAGTTTTGGATTGTGTTTTGAAGGGGATGGTGCGGTTTATCTTGATATTTCCAGAAAAAATGTTGCAGATCATCAATCATAAAAAAAGTGAACTGAAAGAAATCCCAATCAGAGCGGGTGATGAATTTTTTAGCCGCAGCCACTTTTTTTTCTGTAATAGTATATATTTCTTGAATTAATTTTTCTTTTTCCAGTCGGAAATTGGCTTCAGGAAAGAATTGATAATCAGGAAAAAGTGATTGCAACTCTGGAGGGTAGAAGGCTTTTTCAGGAAAGGCCACTATTGGTCCTGAGATCATAGCACCATTAATTTTTTTCGCTGGGTAAGTGAGGGGCATATTGAGAACATAAGATCGCTTGCCGTTTTCTGATAATAAATCCCAAATTTCTTTCTCTTTGACGGTTAGGCTTGTATTTAAAACAAATTTTTTGTTTTTAATGTCAACATTTTGCCACCAGTACATTCCTAGTTTTCCTGGGTTTTTGCCTGTGGAATAGCATTTCCAAGCTGGTGCTGTGACACTGGGAAGGCAACTTTCTAAATTTGCCCTTACTCCTTGTCGTAACAGTTTATTTAAGTTTTCCAGCCCCCCTTTTTTGATTAAGGGGTTAATGACGTTCCAACTCCCCCCATCTATGCCGATGACTAAAACTTTTTTTTGCATAAACAGAAAAAATGTTGCATGGGTTAAAGCAACAAAAAATTAAGAGGTTTTATTATATTAAAATTTTCAAAAAAATCAACTAAAATTTTGTTCGTTTCACCTTTCCTCAACTTTTTAGTTGGAAATTATTCCTCCTGCCACCACATCACAGTTACGGACTAAAACAAAGCGACCTAATTCAGGTAAGATGTTGAATTTTTCAATCACCAATGGATTATTTGCTTGGATTATTACCTCTCCGATTTCTGTCTCCATAAGATGCAGAGCCTCTTCTTCAATGATTTTTAAAGTAGAGGAGTCTATTCTTTTAATAATTTTCACAATTTTCGCTTTCACTTCCTGGGTAGCGCAATGCAAGATTATTGTTTCATCTCTTTTTAGTTTTTCTTTAGACATCCATAAAATACTGGCCTTAAATTCTTGGACGATTTGCGGTTTATTTAGGGGCCCAGAGATTACTTCTCCTCTTTCAATAAATAATGGATCGGTGATAGTAATACCAATATTCTGACCTGCGGAGGCTTGTTGTAAATCCTTTTGTAGGAAAATTTCAATAGTTTTTACAGTACTTTCTTTATTGGAAAGAAGGAAAGTAATTTTATCTCCTATTTGAATTTTTCCTGCTTCTACGCGGCCCGCAATGATTCTTTTATCCCCTACCTTATAAACATCCTGCACAAGATAACGCAATGACTTTTTTATGGGTAAGGCGCTAGCCTTGAGGTTACCTAAAGCCTCTACAACAGTTGGTCCTTGGTACCAGTGCATTTTGGGGGATAAGGAAACAATATTATCACCCTCCTTTGCGGAAATAGGGATAATGTAATTAAGATTGAGATTGATTTTTCTTAAAAACGTCTTAAAGCTTTTTTTAATTTCTTTGAATCTTTCAGAGCTATAATTCACCATATCCATTTTGTTAATAAGGAGAATAATTTGCTTCAAACCCAGAAGACTTAAGATATAGGCATGCCTTTGGGTTTGTTCTTGAATTCCTTCTTTAGCGTCAATAATAATCATCGCCGCCTCGGCTTGGGAGGCTCCAGTGACCATATTCTTAATAAATTCTTTGTGACCGGGCGCATCAATAATAACATAATTTCTTTTTTTAGTTTTGAAAAAGAATTGAGTGGTGTCAATGGTAATCCCTTGCTCCCGCTCTTCTTGAAGGTGATCAAGAATGAAAGCTAGTTCCAGTGGTTTTCCAAGTTTGTCACAAGTTTTTTTTATTTCCTCAAGATATCCTTCCGAAAGGGAATTTGTGTCATATAAAAGTCTGCCTATTAAGGTAGATTTGCCATGATCCACATGTCCTACGATGATAATTTTTAAATTTTCTCGCTCCATAAATAAAGTTAACCTTAAATTACGAAGCACATCGTCTGTGAGCGAGGGATCCGCCATGGGCAGACTCCTCGCTAATAGACGAAAAGGGAGTTTCGTAATTCATAGAAGTTAATTATTTTTTGTTTTTTGCATTCAATATATGAGCGCCTTAAACCACCTTTTTTTTCCTTGTAAAAAAGCATTTTAAAAAGTGGGCGGTTTCACATATAGCCAAGGGAGCGCAATTTTTGCATCATATAAGCAGTTTCTTTATCTTGAGCTCTACCTGATCGTTCGGCGATTTTAGTAGTTTCTAGCTCCGCCACAATCTCTGCGAGCGTAGAGGCATTGGAATCAATAGGCATACAACAAGGCTCACAGCCAATACTGCGGTAACGTTTTCCTTCTTTTGCAAAATATAATTTGACGATTGGGATATTTTCTCTTTTTATATAAGCCCAAATGTCTTTTTCTGTCCAATGTAAGAGAGGGTGCACCCGTATATGTTCCGATTCCTCTTTTTTGTTCTTATATTGATCCCAAAGTTCAGGGGGTTGATTTTTGTAATCCCAGGTGAATTCCTGATCGCGAGGGGAAAAATATCTTTCTTTGGCTCGGATTCCATGTTCGTCGCGTCGGATTCCCAAAAGAAGAGCGTTCAATTTATGTTCTGCCATTATTTGCTTTAGCGCATTGGTTTTAAGTTCAGTGCAGCATTCTAGTTTGCCCTTTCCCGGGCAGACACCGCGCCCTAATGCTTCTTTATTTTGGCTAATAATTAAGCGCAGGTTCCACTCCAGAGCATAATGATCTCGGAATTCATAGATTTCTTTAAATTTAAAGCTGGTATCAATATGAATTACAGGAAAAGGAACCTCGCCATAAAAAGCCTTACGGCAAAGCCAAATTAAGGTAGTGGAATCTTTTCCGATTGACCAAAGAGCGGCAATATCATGAAATTGTTTGTAAGCCTCACGGATGATATAAATACTCTTAGATTCTAATTCATCAAGATGTTGCATATGTTTTGTTTTATAAGTTAAAAACTAAAATGACTGGATCTAGAGACTTTATGGTTTTATTATATCATTTTTTACTTTTTTGGCTAGGATCCAGACAAGATAGCCGCAGGAGATGATAAAGAAGATACTAGATATAGTAAGACCAAGGTAGAATAATCTTTGGGGCCAGAATTCTACAGTTAGTGCAAAGTCATAACTACCATCCTGATTTTTAATGCAATTGCTTGGCTGCTCGCAGATTTTTTGAACGTCAAGCCACCAGGAATTAGCATAACCATTAACAATAAAATGTTGATCTTGAGCGAGGGGCTTCCTTCCCCAAGTTTCCCAGAAGGGTCCCCCTTTCAAATTTTCGTTTTGGATTGTATCTTGATAATTTTTAGAGATAAAAGCAATCTTATATTTTTCTAAATGATCTAGTTCCTTTTTTTCACTATTCAAAAATTGATAATATTTGATCTTTTTTTCCCGACCGTCACCAAGGGTGGAAACCCAACCTTTTTCAATAAAGTGTGAGACTTCTTCTTTTTGCGCTTGATTTTCCTCGTTACCCTCTAGAATTTTATAATCTTGAAGCAGTGAATCAAAGGAGTTGTTGTTAGAATAAGACAAATCTATATTTCTTTTGATTTGATATATTTTCCAATCTTTAGAAAAAGTTTCACTTAAAATGAGGGGAAAATTCTCTCTCGCTTTATGAATAAAAACAATATATTTGGTGGGATTTATCTTTTTGAATTCCAGGATTGGTTTTTCATTAATTCGCGTGGGTAAAGAACTGGTTTTTTGAGATTGTTCTTTGCTATCCGCAAGATAAATCGCGGTTGGTTTCAGGAGGTTTTGGGAGGATAGAACTTCGGGCAGATCTTTGGTGAATTGTGACGAAACCTTAATCTCTTCAGGAACATATAAATGAGGTAGAAAATAAACAGAGGAAACTTCATAGAGCTCAAGGGGGCCAAAAGATTGTACCAGATTAATGTCTTTTTCTTTTTCAAGATTTTCCTTAATTTCGCGCGGAGAATCCGAATTTTCATAAAATTGATCATCAACATCATTTTCCAGAATTATGTATTGCATGTTAAAAAAGCCTGCAAGTTTCAATAAGGTATTGAAAAAGTCTTTCTGTTGTCTAATGCTGTAGAGCATTTGGTAAATAGGGTCAGAGATGCTTTTTTGGTAGGTGGCAAAGAATTTTTCTCCTAGATAGTAATATAAAGGATCTACTCCCTGATAATTCCATTTATAGGGAGTGAAATAGGTCCATTGCATAGGTAAGGCATAGGCGCGGAAAGCCATCTGTTTTTTATTTAAATAGGTGCTAATTTCGCGATAATAGAGAGGAATTGATGTTTTGTTCGTGGCCAGGATGCCACTTTTATAATCTGGCAAGACTTGACCTTGCCAGAAAGGAAGAGCACACAGATGGATTACAAAAAGAGTTAGGAGAGCAAAAGCAAAGGCGTACTTCAATTTTATTTTTTCCATAATCCTATGGATTGCAATCCCTAGCAAGAGGCTAAAGGCAAAAATAAAGATCATGCCGATTTTATCCAGAGGATTACGGAACATTGAAAAGGTCTCAAAGTGACTGAATAAAAATTTATAGATTGATCCTAAAGGTGGGTTGGGGCCATAGAGTAGGGCAAAACTGACTAGACTAAGAATGCCGAAGATGAGCGTATATTTTTTATATTTATTCTTAGCGAAAGCAGAATAAGCCAAAATCGGGATTATGAATCCTAAAAGGATGAAGAATGGCTGTTCATAAAGTGAACCGTAGGGATAGTAGAGATATCCTTTAAACTTTCCCCAAAATCCCCAGTGTCCCAAAAAGCGAAGACCATCGGCCATTTTGTAAAAAGAGTTAACCACGGCGATATGTTTGAGATTAGTGTCCGCCATTTGCGCAATCTCTTCTTGTTCATTAAAGAAAGCAGCGGTGTAGGGCAAGATAATGAGGGACCAGGTAAGAAATAAGGAGCCGCTTAAGAGAAGGAAATGCTGTATTTGTTTTTTTAGATCAACCTTCTTCCTTTGCTTGGATAGCAAAAGATTCATTAAAAAATAATAGACTACGATGCCAAAGATTAGGAATAAATAAACTGGATTATCTGCCGCGGGTGAGGCGAGAAAAGCGGTCAGCACTAGGAGGGCGCAGTCTTTTTTGGTAGGACGTTTTAAGATGCGGATGCAGAAGAGCAGAATGAGAGGCAAAAAGCCATAAGCGAAGAGCACCATTGCGCGTGGCCAAAGGAACAAAAAAGAAAAAACATTAAACATATAAAGATTTGCCGCCAAGAAGGCAGCCAATTCCCTTAATCGTCCTTTCAAAATATGCCTCATCAAAATAAAGAAGGCAAAACCCGCGGTTAAAAGCCAGTAGGAAAAAAGTAACCGTTCAATTTCTAGAAGCGGTAGATTGATTTTATGGAGAAGATAAATCGGTAATTGGTAAGCGGGCAGTAGAGCTGTACCTCGATCTTGAGCATAGCCCAGATAGACAGGATTCCAGGTAAAGATTCTGGTGCGCAGGGCATCCTCTGGAGAAAAAGTAAAAGCAAAATCTCCGATAGAAAGCCATAGTGTGTTTAACCAAAAAAAAGGCGCTAGTGCCTCCAAGAAGATTAAAATGAGGAATATTTTAGTTTGGTGTTTTTGAAGATATTGGTGAATGATCATAGGTACCTTGAATTACGAAATGACCTTAAAATCCACTTTTAAAAAGAAAACTTTCCATTTTAATAAGGAGTAAAAGATGAATTTTATAATTCACCGTAGGTAGTAAAGGAGTGCAATTTTTTTGCAATCCCTAAAGAGATTCGGGATATAAAATAAGCGCTAAAGATGGTAAATAAAGGTATTAAGGGATAGCGGAAACGAGCGTCACCAAAACCTAAAATGATGATGGTGGCGAGGTATAGTAAAATTAAATTTAGGGAAAAGATGGCAAAAAGATTGTTTTTTGCAAAGAGATTAAAGACAAGACCTAAACTGCCAGTGACAAGGACAAAAAGATAGAGCTTTTGGGCGAGGTAAATAATATAACGGAAGTATTCTTCAGAGAGTTTGCCTAGATCAGAACGTGTCGGAATATCTACGCTTGGCTTAAAAAGAATCTCTATTTTTTTAATCCCTACTTCAATAAATTGTTGAGGGTGATTGAAGATATGTTTTATGCCGAGTTTTAAATAAATTTTGTCTGACAAAGCTTCTGCTTGGGGAGAGGTAGGATAACGTAACTCTTTTGTAATTCCCGCCTCTTGAAGATATTCTTCCGTAGGCCAGTTCCCGATTCCCTGTGACCAAGGGTTATTGCCTAATATTACATTAATCCCTGAAGTGGACACTAAAACTATTTGGCCGCTCACCAAATAATTGCGTATGGTCCAGGGGGCAATAAGGAGAAGACCAAATAAAGAAACAAAAAAGGTAATCTTTAAACTCCTTACAAGATGTTTTTGGTAAAAGAGATAGCTAAAAAATATCACCAAGGGCAGAAAGAAAAAAGCCGGCCTAATCAGAGTGGCTATCCCCCAGAAGAAACCAGCGGGAATGATGTAGCGCCAATATATTTTTCCGCTTCGCCAGAAACCATGGGTTGCGGCGGGTTTTTTAATTTGATACAGTAAAAATAGAATAAAGAATAAAAGGAAAAAAACAAAAAGCACCTCGGTCAATAGTGTGGAGATATAAAAGATATTTTCTAAATAAATAGCGTAAATAAGAGAGCCAGCCAAGGCTACTTTTTGTTTAAAGTACTGCTTGGCAATCAAGTAGACAAGCAAAACATTGATAGCCCCCACAATAATTTGAAGAACGCGGACAAGCTGGTAATTGTCGCGCGAGAACATAAAGACTGACGCCAAGAAAAGAGGGTAACCTACAGGGCGGTACATTGAGTGGATTACGCCATAACCACTGTAAGTATGATCGTATGCTATACTGCGCGCATAATTAACATAAGAAGCAGCATCACTAATTGGTTTCATGGGCAGGATAAAGACCCAGAGGGTATTGATAGTGAGAGCTATACCTAGGATTATACACAAGTATCCTCGCATTTGCTTTTGAGGAACAAGGTAGATCGTAACTAGAATGAAAATGAAAAGGAGAGGGAGGAAGAGCTTTAATAAGCGGCTAAGCAGTATAGATATTGTTCCCCACGGCGAGGTAGCTTCGTAAATATATATTTCGTTGATTTGTTGTAATTTGTCGCTGCTTTCTGTTTTCTGGATCCACAAGCGTATTTTGTCAGTCTGAATGGGATGGAGAGCAAAAAGGTGTACTTTGTAGTCACTTTTATTATTTTTGACCTCCAGATTATTTTTCCACTGATCGCCGTCCGCTGCCTGAATTTTATAATTTTGAGCCACGCGCGTTTTAGTAAAAGAAAGGTCTATCTTACTGATTTTGTGAGCCACGGGCCAGTTAATTTCGATCAGGTTGGGTTCATCGGGCGTCACCTTGCCATACCACCAAGTTTCAGGTGAGCCGTCAATCACACTTTTCACCGCTCCTCCTGTTTCCGGATTATTGCTATCTTGGGTTTGTTTTGCTCTGATCAGAGAGGATTGTGAAACAATATTTTGAATATCGGGAGTTCCTTTGAAAGTGAGGGTTAAAGTCAGTAAAATGATAACTACTAATGAAATAAGGAGAATATTCCAGATTTTTTTAAAATTTAAGTTCATGATTCTTTTCAAACCTTGGATTAAGAAACGGCATTAAAATACTGTTTTTAGGAAAAAAATATTTTTTTCTTTATAGCAGATTAGCAAAATAAGACATGTAAAAAATTAAAAGTAGAGTTTTTTCCGACGCATTAGACCGCCACTTTGCAAGAGCAAAATAGTGTTGCCTAAGAGAACACCGAACCAAAAGGTACATAGACGGATGATCAGAATAGAACAGCCGGCTTGCGCTTTATTAATTCCGATGGAGGAAAGCAGGAATAACATAGTTCCTTCCATGGTACCTATTCCTCCAGGGAGAAAAGTAAGTGCTCCGATAATAGTAGAGAGAGAATAAATAAATGTACTCTCTAGGAGGCTTATGGGGGCCCTTAAACCCTGAAAGATCAAATAGAAGGCACAACTTTCTAAGAACCAGGCGATGACACTGCTACCCAATGCCAAAGAGGTTGATTTTGGGTTTAGTAATTGATAGGTGCTGAAGTATATTTTTTTGAGTTTTATAGCAATACCAGCTGTAATTTTCTTTTTTGCGAAGAAGCCAATAACACGAAGCATTAATTTCCGCCAGCGGATCAAGATCAGGCAAAGGGTGAGAAATAAAAAAAGAAAGAAAGGAAGGACTAAACTGTAATGAAAGGCTAGGGATCCGATGAAGACGAGGATTACCATTGCTAGTAGGTCGGTTAAACGTTCCACAATGACTATAGGAGCAGACAGACTTATTGGTACCTCATTTTTTTTCTTTAAGAAATAAGATTTACTGAAATCTCCTAATTTTGCGGGGATAATACCGAGCCCGAAAGAAGCCAGAAAGATGATCAAGCTATCTTTTAAATTAACCTTGATTTTGATAACGTGGCAATAATAATGCCAACGTCCAAAGCGGATCAAAGTTCCTGCAGTTATGGCACTTAAAATAAGGAATAAATAGGGCCAAGAGAAATTGTGTAGGGCTTCTAAAATTTGTTCAAGACCAGCATAAATCATCAAGATCAGATAAATCAAAATTGAGAAGGCTATTACAAACAAAATATTTCTACTGATATTTTTTTTCACTATTTTTATTTATTGATAATTTCAAAGGTTTCGGACCAGATTTCTAAACCTTCCCTGAATTTTTGTAAAAATGTGATCTCTTCGGGACCGAATAACTTATCATTACTGAACTCTTGATTAAGATCTCTGACAATTTCTTTGAAGCAACCATGATAGTCTTGTTGGGTGAGTCTAATTTTGCGTAAAATATCCGTAAAGCGATCCGTAAGTTTGCTTCCCTCTCGTTCTTTATCTAAGTCTTTCCAAATATCATGAGGATTCCTTATTTGACGTACCAGAGGATAACCACAGGTAACAAAATGTCCTAGATGATCAGCAACTTTTTTCACAATATAGCTTGCCCAGATATCGTCATATCTTCCTATATAAGGACTTAAGAAATAAGCAGGTAATACTTCGCGGGAGAGTGCTGTATTTTGGGAGTTAAATGGAGACCAAGTTCCTTTGCCCAAAGCAGCCGTAGGCGCGTATTCTGCTTTCATCCATGTGGCTCGTACGGGATAATTTAGGCGGCTTACTGCATCCACATCAGGATCGTCTAGCCATAAACCAGCATTTACTACTACCTTACCTTTAATTTTTTCCTTAATGAAGTTAGATTCCCCTGCCCTACCTTTTTGAGATGAGGGATAACCGCGATGATAGAAACAATTATTGTTAGCTTCTTGAAGGAACTCACAAATGTTGAGCCAGCCTGTTTTTGAACTATAAGATATGAGTTCTCTTTCCATTCCTATAATACTATGGCTACCCACAAAATCTTGTTCAGAGATTACAAGGTTATCATCATCAATGGTAATAATAATATCTGCCCCGCGTTCATAGGCAAAGAGCAGACCTATATTACGTCTTTGGATAGAGTTAAAAGGTAAGTGCTCCCAGAGTTTAGGAAAGCGCTCAAGATAATTAAATTGGATATCAATGTCTTGATAATAGACGGGATAGTTAAATTTGGTTTGTAGCATAGAACAAAATTTGTGGGTATCCGGTGGACTTTTTTTATCGCCAATAACTACAAAGAATAGATCTTGATGTCCGTAGTCTTGAGCGTTTTTTGCATAGTCTTTGAGTAAGGTGGGAATATTGATGGTTGTGGTAATAATTGCAGTTTTCATAATGGTATGAATTTATTGATAGGTCGTTGTTGATCTTATGTCTGTTTATGTCCGCTTGAGGCGGATGACACAGGATTTCGCTTTTCTTAAAAAATCCCTCTTGGAGCCGATGCTTATGAACCGTAAGTCTATGGAGGGTTTCACTTCATAGAGCACAATCTTTTTAAAAAAGGATACTTGGAGGAGTTGCTTTAAAAGAACCCTTTTCAAAATTTTTAGAGGGGAGAATTTGCAAAAATAGAAGCCTCGTTTTAACTTAAGTCCCTACCTAATTTTTTTTGAGCCATCATTAGAACCCGAGTTAAACCTTCTTGGAGAGAAATTTTGGGAACCCAATTTAATTTTTTTCGCATATAATTTATATCCGCATAACGCGAATATACTCCAGTGGGTTTATCCACTAGGGGTTTAATTTGGGGTTTATAACCTGCGATTTCAGCATACATCTGTGCCACCTCTTTAAAGGTGGTAATTTTGCCCGATCCTATATTAATACCACTACCATCTGTTATCTTTTGAATAGCTAAGAGCATAGCATCAATACAATCTTCAATATGGACAAAATCACGACCCTGGTCGCCTGATCCCCAAATTACTACTGGATCGTCGCGCCGGGCTACCCTTTCAGCAATAGCGGGAATGGGATAAGTTAAATCTTGATCTTCTCCATAACCGGAAAAGGGGCGCACGCATGCTACCTTCAGGCCGTATTTTTCTACCGCAATTTGACTTAAGTATTCCCCTGTTAATTTACTCCAACCATAGGTCATATCTGGTTGGCCAAGGTTTATATTGAATTGGATATATTTTTCTTTTAGGGCTAGAGCGCGCTTTTTTGCTTGGAGATTGATAGGATAGGCTGCACTGGAGCTAGCATAAAGAACGCGATCAATTTTTTGTTTATTTTGTGTAGCCCATAAGAAGAAAGAAGCGTCAATTGCTAAATCAATGGCTACAGCCATAGGATTGCCTTCGATTTTTGCTCGACCGCCGACGACCGAGGCAAGGTGAAAGACATTACTAAAATTAGGTAGATGATGTGCACGCGTAAAATTGCCCAAGCCCAGTTGTTGACTGAAGAATCTTATGGCATCATCTTTAACAAAAGTAATTTTTTGTTTTTTGTTTTGATAAATATAAACATTAGCTTGATGTTTGATGAGGCGGAACTTCTCGGGAAGCCATTTGGTGGGGTGCAGACCAGTACTTAAGTCATCAATAATCCAGATTGATTTACCTTGTTTAATTAAACGGTTCACTAAATGGCGTCCGACAAAGCCGCAACCACCAGTGACTAGATGAGATTTTGTTTGGGATTGAGCCATAAATTTTGTTAGTTTAATTGTAAAAATCACAAGTGTTATTTTGATTTTCTTATTAAGGGAATTGAGAAAAAATCCTCATTATTTTGTGCGTTAATATCAAGCTCAATGGTTTTTTCTAAGAGAAGAGTCACTTTTTGGCTGTAAATAACGCGAGGATTGCTCACAGTTTAATTATTATTTTTTAAAATTTGTTTGCGTTTATATCCCCACACCCGGAAAGCAATAGGGAAGTATTGAAAATTGCGCCAAAAAGAATTAGAGGATTGACCTTCAGCTCTTGACTGCCAGCGCGAGGGGACCTCTTTGATCCGGCAACCTAGCTTGATGGGTTTGAGCAATGTTTCCAGGAGAAAGGGATGTTTTAATTCTTCCCATCGGATGTTTTGGATAAGAGAGGTTTTAAAAAGACGGAAACCATAAGTCATGTCAGTAAAATTTACACCATAGAGCAGGGAAAAGAACTTTTGAAAAATCCAGTTGGCTATGTATTTAGCCGGGTTGTACCCTTTGAAACCTCCACCTTGGATCCAGCGTGATGCCGTGACTATATCCCAATTTCCCTTTTTGATCTCCTTGATCATTATAGGAACAGTATCTGGATTTGTTTCCAAGTCACTCGCCATCATCAGGGCATAGTCACCACGTACTATTTGAAAGGCATCGCGCATCGCTCCTCCTAGGTAGGGCAGCTTCTGTTTATGTATTTTGATTAGTTGGGGAAATTTACTTTTGATCTTTTGGCAAAGGTCTACACTTTCAGGAATACTCTTGGGCGAGATCATAATGATGATTTCGTAAATGTCTTGAGAATTTGTTTTGAATAATCGCCTTAAGGTTTCTATGAGCGACTTGCGTTCATTCATTACCGGTAGGATTATAGAAACTTTAGTTTTCATTTTTTTCATTTATTTTAGTCATTTTGTAATTTAATCATATTAATGTAAAATATAATTTTATTTTAATTATGTCAAGGTTTTTATTTTGCCAACGAAAGGGACATTTTATTTTAACCAATTTAACCAAAACATTCTTTTACTCAAGATTCAATCTTTATAAGTAGTTATAATGTCTAAAAATTTATTTTAAGGTTTGCTTTCGGAGTTAATTTTTTCCACTCGCGGAAGGTTAGAAATGTAATAATCAAAAATATGAGGAAGAATAAAAATAAACCGCTCCCTATTTGCAAGGCTAAGTGTTTGGAAATAGCTTTTTGGATATATTCGCTAGCAGCATATTTACCAGTAAAAGTAAGGGTATTGGTTAAAAAATAAAGAGTGAGAATAATTCCAGATAAAACCTTGCACTGGGAAAGCAAGAAATCAAGGGCTAAAAATAAGATCATCAAAGCAGTAAAGTACAGATACGCCAGAGGCCCGTGGTAATGATAATAGCCAATCAAGCAAAGGTAAAAGATGAGAGGAAAGATTAAAAAAGCAATAGTGTATTTTTTGTATTTTTGCCAAGAGGATATAGCGCCATAAATAGTAAATGGAAATAAGAAAACACCTACTGCTCCCCAGAGACAGAATTCAGAAATTAGTTCCATAATTTTCCCTAAATTATAGCCGGGAGGTAACATACGCAATTGTGCCAAGGGATTGGGGACAAAGAAAGTCATAAAATTGTAAAATTTATTGGCAATAATTGTTTGTGGAGATGTGTGGGTTAAGCTTGAAAATATATTGCGAGGATCTGTCACAAGTTGATCGCTGTTTTGAGCTACAGGATATAAATATATTGAAAGAGCATTATTTTTCAATCCTTCATGGAGAAGTATCCAATAGAACCAAGGGAGGAAGAAGATAACGGAAATCAGTAATAAATACTTCAAAGAGAGGAGTATCTTTTTTAGTTCTCTTGTTTTCAAATAAACAAAAAGATAAATTGCCAAAATGCCAATGATTGAGCAGGTGTGGGTAAAAAGAGATAAAGTAGCGATTGTGCCGATCAAGAAATAGTCAGCAGCCTTTTTGTTATCCTTTAAGAAAAGATAAAGTAAAGTAAATAAAAAATAGAGCGTTAAAATTTTCTGTGGCGAATAAATAGTCCAACGCAGCATAAAAGGGGCGGATAAGGCGAAGAGGCAGCCAATTTTTGCTGTTTTGGGACTGAAGAGTTTAATGAGCAAAAAATAAGCAGGAATAATATAGGTTATATCAATGGCGAAGCAAAGCATCTGGTAAATAAAAGGATCGTTGCCAAAGATTTTTAAAAAAGGAATAGAGATGATTGCTAAATAAGGCGTGCGAGTTCCAAGCTGCCAACCACCGACCAGAAAAGACACAGCTTCCCCAGAATAGAGTTTATGGATTAAGGCTTGGGCCACGCCATACATCATATAATAATCAATCTGACCGCGATAGTGTTTGATACTATTTAGATAAGATGGAAGACCCGGAAAAAACATCTCGGGAACAATGCTGATTATTACCATCATCGTTCCGATGAGTAAAAAGATCAGAGCGAGATAAACCCAAACAGGATGGTCAATTTGTTGGTAAAGCTTAAGGAACCATTTATTTTTTAGAAAGAAGAATAGACTAATAAGGCTCAAAACAAAATAAAGTATACTCCACAGAACAATTTGACCAGAGATGAGACCCAAAAGTGAAAAGATAAAAACGATTAATGTGCCGCACGCAAAACTTAGAATAACTTTGTCCTGTTCTTTAAAATTTTTGCAAAGTAGATTTAATATTGTATAGCCTGGTAAAAATATAGCAAGAAGAAAAGCTAAAGCAGGCACAAAATATTTCCAAGCGCCGCTTAAAATACTGGTTAATAGGATTATTAAGACACAGAGACTTAAAGCTGATTTCTTTAATATTATCTTCATTTCAATCTTAGGAGGTGTTATGATGTATATTTAAATTTCATCTTTTGTTTAATAAAATATCCAGAATTCTTTGTCCCGCGTGTCCATCTCCAAAAGGATTACGCCATTTTTTTTCTTTCCGCCATGCCATCTTTAAAGCGCAATTCAGAATCTTTTGGGGCTCGGTGCCGCTTAAAATATTTGCCCCTATTTCCAGGGTCTCGGGTCGTTCTGTGTTATCACGTAGGGTAACGCAGGGCACTTTTAAGATACAAGCTTCTTCTTGGATGCCGCCGGAATCAGTTAAAATGAGTCTGGCGTTTTTTTCTAACAATAAAAAATTCAGATATCCTAAAGGCGGGATCAACTTTATTTTAGGTGTGATTTTGAGCCCGAAAAACTTGATCATTTTTTGGGTGCGCGGATGAATAGGGTAAACAATAGGTAAATGAAACTGATGATAAATTAGCTGCAAACCTTGCAGAATGTTTTTTAATCTTAGTGGTTTATCTGTGTTTTCTTGGCGGTGCACTGTGACGAGAATGTATTGGCCTTTTTTTATTTTTAAACTTTTGAGGATTTCAGTTTTCCCTTGTTTGATTTTAAGATTTTGTTTTAGGGCATCAACAATGGTATTGCCTGTCAGAAAAATTTTTTCTTTGGGGATTCCCTCAGATTTTAGGGTTTTAACAGCATTCCTCGTAGGGGCAAAAAGATAATCCGAGCAATGATCAGCAAGGATGCGGTTAATTTCTTCCGGCATCTGACGGTAATAGCTGCGCAACCCTGCTTCTATATGGCCAAGTTGGATACCATTGAGTTTTGAGACGGCAAGCGCTGCCGCAAGGACGGTGTTGGTGTCCCCTTCGGTTAAAATAATACTAGGTTTTTCTTTGAGGAGCACCTTTTCAATTCTAATCAACATTTTTCCAGTCGTTTCGGCATGTGTTCCTGATCCCACTTTTAAGTTATATTTTGCTTTGGGTAATTTGAGCTCCTGAAAAAAGACCTCACCTAGGTTCTTTGCGTAATGTTGATTGGTGTGCAGGAGGAAGAACTTAATTTTACGTTTTTGGCACTCTCTGATTATGGGTGACATTTTAATGATTTCCGGTCTTGTGCCTAAGATGATGCCGATTTTCATGGAAGATTAATGTTTATATACGCCTTCTATAAGGGAGGAATGAATTTATAATTTTTTTAATAAATTGATTTCTGTTTGGGCAATTTTGTTCCAGTCGAATTGTTGGACATATTGATAACCAGCCTCTGCCTGTTTCTTTCTTAAAAGATCATTTTTCAGATAATGATTAATCTTCATTGCAAATTCATCTTTTTTGCCCACGGGAACAGATATAAAATTATCCTGCCAAACCATTGTTAGCGCCGGCAGAGCATAGGCGATTACAGGAAGCCGGCACGCCATTGCTTCGCCTATGACAATTGCCCAATTTTCTTCATAGCTGGGGAGAATAAACAAACGGGCTTGGCTTAAAGTTTTGATCTTACATTCAAAGTCCAGAATCGGTCCTAAAAAGAGAATATTTTTTTCCAATTTTTGTTCTTTGATGCGAGTGCGGAGTGCCTTTTCATCTTCTCCTCCGCCAATAATAATTAATTGAGCATTGGGATTTTTTTGCATCACTTGTTGCCAGATAGGAATTAAATCAAATACACCCTTTACTGCTTGGATTCTTTTCATAAACACAGCGGTATATTTTTTTTCGTGAATCTGTGAAGCTAGATGATTAATTTTTTGCAAATGGATACCGCATTTTACAGGAAAAATTTTTCTATGTGTAATTTTGAGCTTGTAAAGCTGTTCAGCTGTGGTTTCACTTACTGCAAATATGGTTTGAGCAAAGTACTTGATTAACAGGACGCTTATTCTTTCGGCAATTAAGAAAAGGAGAGAATAAATAAGTTTTGATTCTTGACGTCGCCAGAATTTTAAACCGGGAACCCAATGTACGACTGCCGCCCATTTAATTTTTTTGCTCATACATTTAAGCTTTAAGGCAGGAATGATATCCCAAAGCAGTTCATTGGCGGAGTAAATGACGCCTTCCCGGAATTTTTTAAGTTGTTTTGGTATCCAGAACAATAGCTTTAAACTTAAGAAAACATAATCTAATTTTCCGGCATAATTTCTTTTTTGAAATAAATTATAAGTGATTACATTCTTTAGGTTAAAGATACGGCAGAATGTTTCTCCCCCGCTAGAAACCAAAAGATGGGTTTCCCAATTATTTTTGAGCGCTCCCCTTATTATTTCAGCTAACCGCACTTCTCCCCCGGAAAATCCTCCCTTTGATAATTCTTTAGAAATGCCCGTACAGATAAAAAGAATTTTATTTTTCATCATTTTTTATTTAACTGTCTCCTTTTGAGTCTTAAGCTCTGGCCTTTCAGCATAGAACAGTAGAGTTTAATGAGAAAGATTTAGTGGAAATAACTTTTTATTGCGTTCGTGATGTAAATAATTTCTTTTTCTTTTAGTTCGGGAAATAGAGGCAGAGAGAGAATTGTGGTGGCACATTCTTCCGTGATGGGTAGATCACCCTTTTTGTATTCTAACTCTTTGTAGGCTTTTTGGAGATGGATAGGAACGGGGTAATGAATTAAAGTTTGGATTCCTTTACTCTCCAGATGTTTTTTAAAGCCATCCCTATCATTTTGGCAACGAATTACATAGAGATGATAAATATGATATCCATATTTTGGTTTTTGAGGCAAGGATATTTGGGGAACATTTCTAAGCAGCTTTGAATAGAGATTAGCGTGTTTCATCCTTTGTTGATTAAAGGAATCTAAATGTTTTAATTTAAATCTTAAGATCGCAGCTTGCAGTTCATCTAGACGGCTGTTAGTGCCTTTCATAGTGTAAATATCCCTTTCTTTGCGGCCATAAAAGCGAAGCATTTTAAGCCTTTCGGCGATTTTTTTCTGATTAGTAACAATCATTCCCCCATCGCCGTAAGCACCGAGATTTTTTGTGGGGTAGAAGCTAAAACAACCAGTGATTCCAAACCCACCTACCTTTTTGCCTTTGTATTTTGCGCCGTGAGCTTGACAGGCATCTTCAATCACAGCAAGTTTATATTTCTTGGCAACTTTCAGAATGGGTGCCAAGTTACAACTTTGCCCATACAGATGGACAGGGATAATTGCCCTGGTTTTGGGAGTAATATGTTTTTTTAAAAGATCTGGATTGAGAGTGTAGAATGTCGGGTCAATATCTACAAACACAGGTTTGGCATTGATTTGAGAGATTGCTGCCGCTGTTGCTTGGGCTGTATTCGCTACGGTGATTACTTCATCATCCTTGCCGATTCCCAAAACTTTCAAGGAGAGAGTTAAGGCATCAGTGCCCGAGGCTACGCCGATGGCAAACTTTACACCTATATATCGGGCGAATTCTTCTTCAAATTGTTCTACTTCTGGTCCTAAAATAAAGCAGTCTTTTTGGAAGACCCTTCGGAGAATACTATTAATTTCTTTACGGAAAATCCGGTATTGTCTTTTTAAAGTGAAGAAAGGAATTTGCATCAAGATAAATAATATTTTTGATAACGTCGGTAATAGTTAAATGTTTTTCTTAAACCCTCTTTTAGACTGATCCGAGGTTGCCAGTCTAAAGCTTTTTTGATCTTTTGAAAACTGCAATAGCAGTCGCCAATATCAATTTTTTTCTTTTCGGGTGGAAAGGGTGTTAATTTGTAATTGCCACGGCCATAAATTTTAATCATCAATTTTGCAATATTTTTGAGGGTAATAGGTTTGGGATGTCCTAGGTTGAAAATCTCACCATTAGTTTTCGGGGAAGCTGCAGCTTTTAAAAATGCTTCCACGACATCATCTACATAATTTAAGTCCCGACGTTGCATTCCGTCACCAAAGATATTAATTTCTCCATTGGTCAAAATCTGATGGATAAACCAGCCGATGAAACCTTGCCGGTTATGTCTGATCAGTTGTCTGGGACCGTAAGTATTCGTTAAGCGGAGAGCAGTGGTGGGCAGGCCGTAAATTTTATTGTAGAGGATATGATACCATTCCCCTGCCATTTTATTGATGCCATTTATATCTGCAGGCCGCAGAATGTGTTTTTCATCCACAGGAAGATAGTCGGGGTGGCCATAAATCTGGCGAGTAGATGCAAAAATAATTTTTACACCAGGATTATATTTGCGACAGGCTTCAAGGAGGGAAAGCTGACTGGCACAATTTATTTCTAGATCTTTTTGGGGATTTTCCATACTGTCAATATGACTCACTTGTCCGGCAAGATTAAAAATATAGTCACATTTTCGAACCAGGTATGTCATACTATGCTTATCGCGCATATCCGAAATATTAACTTTGACTTTGCGGCGAATGTCTTTAATATTAAAAATATTGCCTCCATGGTCCGGAACTAGAGAATCTATAATTAAAATTTTAGCATTAAGTTTTACTAGCCTTTGCGCTAGATTACTGCCAATAAAACCCAATCCTCCTGTAATCATTATTTTTTTGTGGGTAAAGGTATTTTTTAAATTAAATTTAGATTTAGGTTCCATACTACTGAGTTTTTTTTCTTAATATACAATATTTAAGATATATTGTGATATAGGTTTTGATAAGCCTTCAGAATAAGGCGTGCAGAGGCATCACTTAATTTGTTAACATGTTTTAGTCCTTTTTGCGCCATTTGTTGAAGCAAGAGAGGATTTTTATAGGCAAGATTAATTTTGTCAGCTAGAGCTTTTTCTTTTGTTTTGACAATAAAAGCAAAATTCTTGTTTAATGTATAAGGTTTTGCCCCGCGATTGGTGACAATTATTGGTGTGCCACACGCTAAGGCCTCATTTATGGCACGTGACATATCTTCATGATAGCGTGCCGGATAACAAAAGATATCTGCTGCATTATAATACCATGATAACTGATTGTAAGGGATATTGCAGACAAAATTAAAATTCTTCAGTTTTTTCTTAGCATTTTTAATTTGGGGCAGAAGCGGACCCTCATCACCTACTATGAAAAAATTAATTTTCTGCAATCTCTTTGCAAGTTTAATAATTAAATCCGCTCCTTTTAAATAGATTAAGCGTCCAATAAAAATGACAGTGAATTTATGGAGGGGCCAGTTTAATTTTTGACGCGCCGCATTTTGATTAAGGGGCTGAAAACGTTTTAAGTTAACCCAATGCACAAAGATTTGAATTTTAGAAGGATTAACGCCGATCGTCTCTAATTCTTTTTTGGAATCCTGCGATTGGGCTAAAATAAGATTATGAGCCGCAAATACTTTTTGTAATAGTCGGGCAAAAAAGGAGCGGGGGCTGAAATTATATATGGAGTGGGTGCTGGTAATGAGCTTTTTATCCTTAAAAATTTTTTTGAGAATATAACCAATAAAGGCAGCGTTTAAACCATGGCTGTGGATTATATCAATTCGTTTCCTATTTTTCAACATAAATAAAAAAGAGCGTAAAAGAAGATAGGGGGTGATATATAAGAAGAGTAAGATTTTATGGTTTTCTAAAAGGTGAAAAAGATTAAAACCAGGCCAACGGAAGCGATAAATTTCCACTTCACCTCTTTTTTCGTGGGGAGGTCCGGTAGTCCGATTAGTCAGTGGTTGATAGGTCAGAACGTACACTTTAAAACTATTTGCATCTAGATAATCACATAAATCATCCAAATGTGTTTCCACCCCGCCCACATTGGGACTAAAACAAGGAGTAAGAATGAGAATATTTTTGCCTCCGTTTTGACATCGCATAATAATGAGACTAATTGTACTGTTGATCTTTTCGGATAATGGAAATCATTGGCGAATAAAAGCCCATTTTACCTATTATTTTGAGTAAACCGCGTAATTGGAAGAAATCTAAAAATTTAATTACTTTTACTAAAGCTGGGCTGCGGCTACAGAAATCATTTTGATTTATTAGTGCCAGCCATTCCTCTAAAGATTTATTGGTACAGATTAATCCTTGTTTTTTCACTTCTTTTTTCAAAGAATGAGGGGTAATAAAGTTTAGAGTATGAAAGAAGTTCGGGTTTCTTCTTCGTAATTTTAAATACCACCTATTAATTATTCTTGGCAACCAAGGGATGAAAAAAAGATAATAGATATTGCAATACATCACCATATAGTTAATATTGATACAGTAGATTGCACCATTATCCTTGAGTACCCGTTTAAGCTCTTTCCAAAACAAATCTCGGTCTTGCACATAGTCAGCCACATAATGCACATTGATAAGGTCAAAAAAGGAGTCTGGGAAAGGCAGATAACCCTTGTTTACTTTCTGAATTTTTTGCTCGTCTTGATTATTATGTCTTAATAAATTTTGGGAAATGCCAATAAGTTCATCATCCGTTTCATAGCCATAGCAGTCAAGCCCTCTTTTAAGACAATAAGATATAAAATATCCAAAGCCGCTCCCCGCATCAAGGATTTTGTCTTCTTTTTGACGCGGTAAATATCGCGCCATTTGCTGGTATTGTTTTTTCGCTTCTTCAAAATTGTAACCAGTGTCTAATAGCTTTTGGATGTTTAAATGGGGTGGTAATACTCCTTCATACATTCTCTTAAGATAATGGTACATTCTTTTTCTTAACTTTTGCTCCTGTCTTTTTCTTTCCATATTTATTTTTTACCTTCCTCCGTTGAAAACTACAGGCGTAAGGTAAGTGGAGCTTACGCGTCTTCTATTTTTGGTTAATATGAAATAAAAACTCGTGTTTTTTAGAAGAGGAAATAGGTATAGCTATATGCTCTGTTTTAAGCAATTTTCTATTTTTATAAGTAAGGGGGTTATCCTGCGTAAGTTCTATTTTTTAAAAGAGATTTAAGTTTATATTTAATTAGTTGTTGGGACCAATACAATTCTCCTCGTAAAATTTGAAATGGTAAAAAACCGTGACCTAGGCGCCAATTAAGCCAGATTTTGATAATGGGAATAAGGAATAATGGAAGACGTGAAAAAAGGCGAAGCAGCTTTGGGTTTCTGCTTATTTTTTTTGCCGTCTGTATGGGCAAGAGAGGAAGTGAAGTGAGAAAAAGAGCAAAATTTTTGTAATAGTCGCGAGCCTCTTCACTCTTTTTGGAGAAAATGCCAGTTTCATAAACAATTGATTCCCCTCGCTCTATTTCAGGTATGTCTTCAAGCCTTAGGTTGCCAGCTTGAAGTGCATAATCAATGATTTTTGCCTTGGGAAAATAAAGAAGATTAAAACAATTAATCATATCAGGACGAATTTCACTATATAAGTTGATTGATTTTTGAATATCAAAATCAAAGGGGATATCAAAGATATGATCAATCATAAATTTTAAATGATACTTTTTACAGATGTAAGCCGCTCTTTTTATTTCTTTATTGCTTTCATACCGGTGGAGAATTTCTCGTCTGATTTTTTCATCCCCTGATTGAATTCCAAAAGCGGCCAAGCGGCAACCACTGGCCTTTAGAAGGAAGGCAGTTTTTTCGTCTAATAGTCGTGCGTGGACAAAACAGGTGTAGGGTAAGCGCACCTTTTGACGATATAATTTACTAAAATTAGCGAACCAAGCTTTATCCATTGTTAAAACATCATCCACAAAAATTATTTCTTTGATCCGATAATTCTTTTTTAAGAAGAGTAACTCATTAATAACAGAGGATACACTTCTTTGTCGAAGATATCGTCCTTTTCCTTGATAAACCTTTCTTTTCTGTTCGTTGCCGCAGTAGGTACAGTTAAAAGGACAACCGCGGCTTGTTAAAGAGTTAACATTTTGGGTCAAAAATTTTGGAAATTGATTCCAAAAAAGATTACGGTCTAAGAAGGGATATTGATCCAAATCTTCTTGAAGGGGTCGAGGCATATTCTTTATTATATTTCCTTTGCTCTTAAACCAAATATTAGGGATATCAGTGCGGCCATCCTTTTTTTGAAGACTATTTACAAGTTCCAGGAAAGCCTCTTCACCTTCACCGACGCAGACCATATCCACGCAGGGATTCTGGATAACAAGGTCCGGGACTAGAGTGGGATGGACTCCTCCAAAGATTATGGGGGTATCCAGAACCTTTTTAATTTCTTGCGCAAAGGATAAAGCCCATTGATAAGTGGCGGTAACGCAAGAAAAAGCAATGAGGTCTGGTTGGAGGGCTTGAATCTTTTCTAAATTTATTCTTTTCCAATCAAAAAACCTCGCTAAGAAAGAGTTGCGGAGATAGGAGCGATCAAACTGTTTAGGGTCATAGATTAGGTAAACTGTGTGACCATTCTGTTTAAGGTAGGAAGAAATATATTCCACCCCCAAATTTTCGTCCTCACTAACTGCGAAAACAATCTTCATATTCTTTTCCTCGGTTGAATAATCTATTGCAACAGAGGGGAATGCCAATACCTTTTTCTAAAATAATCTTCTTTTAAGAGGAGATAAAGAAAAATGGATATTGAATTGCGCTTATACTTTTATTAGGTCTGTCCCCCTTTTTCCTTAATATTTTTTTTCACCCGTGCGTTGCAACAGAAATTTGAAGCTACCATCATAAAACTATCCCCAAATCTGTCTTATCCTACACCAGCCTGTCTCTAAGTGCGTATGGTGCATAGTTTCGCCTTCTAAAATTCCGTCTGGACCTGATGCTCATGAGCTGTCAGGCCGGGGAGGGTTTCACTCTGAGTTTAAAACTATGATTAAGTAAAGTTTTTGAAGTCCACATCTTCGGGTTTGTATTTTGGTTTCCATCCTTTCAGTTTTTTGATATTGGCGCGGGAAAACATTTGTTCATTTTGTCTGTATGGTACTGCCCCATAGATAATCCGAGAGTGAGAATGGAGGTTATTTTTAATTATTTTGACCAAATTTTTGAGAAACATAGTTTTCCCGGTGCCGATTTGAAATTCTTCAAAAATTTTCTTAAATTTTTGACAGTTTTGGATTAAATGCAAAATCGCATCTACACAATCTTTGATATAAATAAAGTCTAAATTTTGTTTTCCCTGCGTCATCTTGATGACTTTATTGCTTCTAAGTTTATCTATGGCAAAAGGGATAAATTTTTTTGGGTCATCATTTTTACCGTAAACATATTGCAATTCCAAATTAAATATTTTAATCGGACATAAAGAATATTTTTTTAAAAGAGAGTATAGAACGTGTTTAGAATAAGCATAGAGATTTATATTATCATTAAGTGCGGAATCAAAATTAAAATAGTATTTAATCTTGAATGCACAGCATTTTTCAATGAGACGAAGGGCAAAGACAATATTAGTATCCATAATTTGGCTGGGCAGTGAGTTTTTATTTTTCCCCTGATCTACAGCTAGATTTATTACTAGGTCAATTTTGTTTTTCTGGAATGGTAGAGCTAGATTGCATTCATCAATATCATAGATTTTAATTTGAGGAATAAATTTTTTAATCCGGGTGAGATCCGAAAACTTTCTTTTCACTACAATCACCTTATAACGATTTGTAAGAAGGGAGGGCAGAAGGTGACTACCGATAAAACCTGTGCCCCCGGGTATGAGGATCGTCTTAATCATAGAGTTTTGGATTTCTGGAAGAAATATTGAATCTGTTGATTTGTGAATTTAGTAATCTCTGCTAGCCTTTTCGGCTTTTGATAGTAATTTTTATACCAATCCAAAGTAAATTGCAGGCACTCTAGAAAGGTGAGGCGGGGTTGCCATCCTAAAATTGTCTTTGCCTTGGTTGTATCTAACTTCAGTAGCTGCGCTTCATGCTTCTTTTGATCTCTTTGAATTTTTAATTTACCTTTTCGGATTATTTTCAGGCTGGTTTTTACTAAGTCTTGGACATAAACAAAACTTGCGTCATCGGGTCCAAAATTCCAAGCTCCTACTAACTGAGTTTGTTTTTCCCATAGTCCTTTAGCTAACATTAGATATCCTTCCAAAGGTTCTAGAACATGTTGCCAGGGCCTGATTGCCCTGGGATTACGTATGATAATGGTTTTTTCTTTAATATATATTGCTCGTATGATATCTGGGATGAGGCGATCCGGAGCCCAATCGCCGCCCCCAATAACATTTCCCGCGCGAGCAACAGCGATGAGGGTGTTATGCTTTTTATTAAACTCTTTGGGATTAAAAAAAGATTGAATATAGGATTGAGTTGCAATGTCCGCCGCTGCCTTGCTGGCACTGTAAGGATCGTAACCTCCTAAAGCATCTATCTCGCGATAGGGGTAAATATATTCCTTATTTTCATAAACTTTATCCGTAGTAATAATGACCGCGGATTTCACTGTATTAATATTGTTTATAGCTTGAAGGAGGTTCACTGTACCTAGAACGTTTGTAGAATAGGTTTTTAGGGGATCATTATAACCCTCACGGACCAAGGATTGGGCTGCAAGATGAAAAACAATCTCGGGTTTTTCTTTTTGTAGAATATTTTTTATTTTGGGAAAATCACGGATATCCACGAAATGATTTTTGATCTTACCTTTTAATTTCAGAATACTAAATAAGTTCGGATTTTCTATAGATGCCAAAGAAAGGCCAACTATTTTAGCCTTCCAATTTAATAGGATTTGAGTAAGCCAGGATCCTTTAAAGCCTGTATGTCCGGTGATTAAAATTTTTTTATTTTGAAAAAAATTCTGCATTTTATTCCTTCCAAATTTTCCACATAGCATTGCCCGTTTGCCAAAGAGTTTCTAATTTATTTTTATCATTTAGAGTGTCCATCGCTTTCCAAAAACCATTGTGATAATAAGCATACAAGTTGCCGCTTTTTGCTAAGTTTTCTAAAGGTTCTTTTTCAAAGATTGTTTCATCTCCTTGGATATAATTAAAAACCGCTGGTTCCAGTACAAAAAATCCTCCATTAATATAAGATTGGTTATCGGTTTTTTCACTAAAGCAAGTGATACGCGCTCTGTGATTTATATTTAGAACACCAAAACGGCCTTCTGGAATTACAGCGGTCAAAGTAGCAATTTTTCCATGTTTCTTATGAAAAGTAAGGAGCTTTTTGATATCAATATTTGCTACTCCGTCGCCGTAAGTCGCCATAAAGGTTTGCTTGCCGATATATTTTTTAATTCTCTTGAAGCGCCCTCCAGTCATCGTATTATCTCCGGTATCAATTAATGTCACCTTCCATCCCTCTGTCTGGTTATTATGAAATTTCACCTGATTATTTTTTAAATCAAACGTGATGTCACTGTGATGAAGATAGTAGTCATTAAACCATTCTTTAATACAATCTCCTTTATAACCTAGGCAGATAATAAAATCATTGAAGCCGTAAGAGGAGTAGATTTTCATAATATGCCATAAGATTGGTTTCCCCCCAATTTCAATCATAGGCTTGGGCTTAATTACCGTTTCTTCACTTAAGCGTGTGCCTAAACCACCTGCTAGAATTACTACTTTCATAAAAATAAGATTATTTTAAGTCAAATTCTATTCCCCCCTTCTTTAAGATACTATTTGGCAGTGAAGGATTTAAAAATCTTTTTCTTATTTTTTTTCAAGATAAATTTTTGGATTACTACATATCCGTAGGCATATAGAAACATCAAACAAACTAAAGGATGCATAAACCAGGCTGCATCTTTTTTTTTCCGAAATCCGCGGCAGGCATCTAAAAAGGGTTTCAATATTGTGAGGGTAAAAAATATATATTCTACTAATAAAAGATTATCCTTGATATTCTTACTATCGTATATTTTATATCTTCTTCTGTCAACAAGTTTGATGCTATGTTTTTGGAAATAATCAATTCTTTTTTTGATAAGCCTGCGGAACGAATCACCCGTTTCATGAATAATGGTATTTTTAACGAAAGCGATATTTTGGTAGCCCAATTTAACTAAATCAAAGATAATATCAATATGGAAAAGGTCTTCGGGAATAGTTAAAACTTTTTCTAGCAGCTTTCTTCTCACAAGGAAACCATTGCTTCCAACAGTAGGTAGATCTTGATCAAATTTTACTTTGTAATATATGCCTTGATCGTGAGCACAGCCCTTTAATTTCCAAGATGAATAATAGTAGGGCAAACGGTCCTGCTTTTTCAAATAGAGAGCCACTGGATCGTTAGCGCCAAATAGCGCACAATAGCGGTTGAATAGAGTATCATTTTTGCGATAAGCGTAACGTAAGGTTTGGGAAGCAAAAATTTCAGAATCATTGAGGAAGGGTGTCACCATATCTTTAAACCAAGTTTGATAAGGCAAGAGATTGTCTGTATCAATAATTGCTACGATTTCATTGCGTGCCTTTTTAATTCCCCAAAAGCGACGTGCTTCTTGATTGTCCTGATATCCTCCCTCAATAAATTCAGCTTTATATTTGCGGGCTATTTCTTGACTTGTATCAGTTGAACCGCCATCAGTAACTAAAATTTCTATCTTCTCTTGGGAGTAGTCTTGGCTACGAATACTCTGGAGGCATTTCTCTAGTTTAGGTGCGTTATTGAAGTTGGCGATAACTACAGATAAAGAAAGCCAGCAAGGCTCTGAGATTCGGTGTTTTATTGGAGATGAATTAATTTCCATTATAAACTTGAATTATGAAATGTCCTTCAAAAATTTACCCCCACCAAAGGTTTTCAGTGCAGGGTTTCGCCCTTACTGAAACCCCATTCGGAGTAGATGCTTATGAGCCGTGAAGTCGTGGAGGGCTTCACATTTTTGGATAATAAGGTTAAAGACCCGTTCACTTGACCGACCATCTAAAAAGGTAAGCATTTTTTGACAGGTTTTGCGCCGTCCTCCCTGGTTCAAATCTGGACGGACTAGATATTGATTAATTGCCGCGAGGAATTGTTTTTTATTTTTAACCACTGTGGTTCCCTGCTCCGTAATGATGTCTTGATAATGTTCTTTAAAATCGCGGTACACCGCGCTTTTGCGCCAGCGCCAAAAGTCAAATGGTTTACTAAACATTACATTGATGGTCGGCGTGTCGCCGAGCATTGATTCTATGGCCGCTGTGGAAGAGAAATTGACCATAAGATCGCTATTAATCCAAAGGCTCACGAGCATATACATATCTTGATCCGTAGGATTATATTTGAACAAAGGGTGCGGAGTAGAATCCTTTCTGCCAAAGCTATAACGCAGTTTGACTTTATATTTATTCGCATACCGTTCATGTTTAATAATGTTTCCTCCGGGATGAACCGAACAATAAATTTCCACAGGCATTTTGATTTTTCCTTGATCGCGCGCTTCGGCAATGATTTTGACTACATAGGAGATATCATAAAGTTCAACCGTCGCAATGTGAATTAACTTTTTTTTGGGGTTAACATTAAGGTAATGGCATAATTCTTCGCGCGAAGGGATTTTATCTTTATGCCAAAAGTAATCAAGGCGCGGCGAACCAACTATGTGAATTTGGTTGTCTTTGTAGCCAAAGATTCTTTGCGCATGTTCCTTCATCATTTCGTTCCAAACCAAGAGGGTATTCACTTTGACCATTTCATTTTGGCGGCGTTCCATTTTCCAGATATTATCCCAGCTTTCTATATAAGTGAGCGTGGGAATTTTGCGTTTTTTTGCTTCCTTTAGAATAGGGATATCACATTCGTCAAGACCAGTGGTTGTGGAAACAACAAGCGTGGGTTGGTATTGTTTAAAGATAGAAGGTTTCCAGGCAACAAAAATAAAACCCGAGCCTTGAAATTCGCGAGTGAGGTCCGGATATCTACTCATCGGGCTGACAATAATTAATTTTATTTTTTGCTCCCGAATTGCTTGTTCAAAAAAAGGTCGCAACGGTTTAAGAAGCGCGCGGGAGTGAGAGCCCGAGGGAACGGATAAAAAAATGGTCTTCATAGAATATTTTTATCTTTTCAAGAGGGTAAGCTTTTTCAGCATAGCATAAATTTGGCACTTTTTACAATTAAAAGTTTGACCATTAAAACCGAAATAAAAAGATATTTTAATCAACGTCTTTGTATTTATTTTTTCTTTTTCCGTAGAGATATTATTCCTATTGTGATGAGGAGCAAAAATGTGGTCGCGGAAATGTAGGCTCCTATTTTGACATTTTTAGGTTCAAACTTGAAAATCACATTATGTTTTCCTTGGGTCAGGGCCACGCCGCGAGCAAGGTAATTGGCTCGGTAAATTTTATCTTTTTTCCCATCTATATAAACTTGCCAACCAGGATAATAAAGGTCACTGAAGATTAAAAAGCCATTGTGAGTTAAATTGGTTTTAATACTAATTTGGTTTGGCGTGTATTGAGTGATCATAGCGTAGGAATCTTGGAGATCCTGACTTCCTTGTAAATGCGGTGTTTCTTCAAATACGGCAGTTTTCAAAGGGTTAAAAGCGGAATTATTCAAGCGCTCCAATATTTTAATATCCTCGGTAATTACTTCTGCTTGAGGAACGAGAAAAACACGGGGCAGGGCTTTTTGATTTTCATAAATTTTAATCTCCTGATTGTAGACTAATTTAAAGCCTTCATCTTTAATTTTTTGTTCGGGCGGGGTAAGGATATATTTCACGTTAAAAAGATCAAGAAGAGGAGAATTATAGCGGGTGAGCCAAAGATTGGTATGAAATTGGTTTGTGAGATTGGCGCGGTCATTGTTTTCAATAAAGCTCATATATTCATCATAGCGCAAGAGGTAGATATTGTATTCCACACCAATGTCGCTAACATTGTAGTTAGCTAGAGCGTTCGGAAAGATGACATTCCAGCCATCGGTTGAGCTCACGCGGTACAGGCTGTGATCTTGTTTTAAAAAGGCAACCGGCGGGATCTCCGGGAAGACATCCCCTCGCTTGGTGGGCATAGGGTTATAAAACCAACCAATATAGAAAAGATCCGCGAGGGTAAGAAGTAAAAAAAGAACTTTAAGAGAGCAAATTTTTACCTTACGCTGGTAGAACAAAATTAAAAGTACAGAAGTGGCAGCAAGGAGCGCTAACGGCGTATAAACACTGGCGTCAAAGAGACTAAAGTGGTCTTTTAAAATTTGGTACCAATCCAGTAATTCATTCTGGTAATAATTTATTCCTTGCTCTGGATTTGTTTCCAAAAAATACTTCACGGAAATTTTTTCCCCTGTCTGGAGAAATAAATTTTTGACCCATGGAAGTCTTAGAAAGAGACAAAATGCAAGTAAAATTACCAAGACCGCGCTAAAGCCCTTTAAAATATTGAAAACTCTTTTTTTGCTTGCCCGAGGCTTTTGGAAAAAATAATTTAAACCATAAGCGACGAGGACAGAAGAGGCGAAGACGTAGATAATATTGGCGCGATAGGTATTCCACATCTTACTCACTAAGGGGAGGTGGAGCGCTCCCTTTGCCCAGAGAGGCGTTAAAAGTTGGAGAAGAATTAAAAGAAGAGAAGCCCAGAAGAAAAATTTGATTTCCAGTTTTTGTCGCATCTTTTTTCCGCAAGCCAAGAGAGCAAAGAGAAGAGGTAAAAAGCCGATATACGGAAGAGAGATGGGAGAAAAATCTAGATGGAGAAGATGGAGGGCGTTTCTTTCTATTTTGGCGAAGGTCTGGAAGTTGGTTTGGGTATCACCGAACATCTGCGGCGCTAAGGCGGTAAGAAGGTGCCAGGGCGTAATCCATTGCGCAAGTTCATTAGGGCTGCGGTGGCCTAAATTTTGGAGCTCAAGCATTGGCAGGAGTTGGACCGCTGCTAAAGCAGACATTAAGATGAAAGGGAAAATAGCATAAACCAAGAGCCTTTTGAGATTTTTAGCGGCTTTGGATAATCCCGCAAGTTTCATTAAAACATACAAGAAAGCAAAGCCGGTGACATAAAATCCCGTCTGAGGGTGGGCGGCAATAAATTGGAGGCTTAAGAAGATAGTCGCCAGAGCGCTGTAGAAAAACTTGCGGGTTTGGAAGACCTTTTCTAAACAAAAGAAAATAAAAGGAATACTCCAAAGCGTTTGGGTCATCCAAGGGATTTCAAGCTTCAGCATCACAAGTGTGTTCAGTATATAAGCCAGAGTGCCGAAGATCCCTGCCCAAGCCTTAATTTTGAGGAGTCGCAAATATAGAAAAAAACCTATACCCGCAAGAAAAATCTTGATGATAATTGACCATGAATAAGCAATTTCCGGGGCAAAAAAGATGAATAACGGGCTTGTAAAACTAAGCATTAAGCTCGTGCTATTGGCGAAGATAGGATAGCCTCCTGTAAGATACGGCCACCAAAGCGGAAAATGACCCTTTTGAAACTCCGCGCCGTAGAATTTAAAAGTGGGAAAATAGACGGTTGAGGAGTCACTGCTGGTATAGGGCGGACGCTCCCCTTGGAAAAAGGTGGGCAGATAAGCGCTCCAAGGGAGTTTATCGGATAGCGCTGACATATCCACCAGCACGTGGTTTTCAAAAATCACCTTATAAAAGAAGCCTAGCACTACGAGAAGAATGAAGAAAAATGGTAGAATTTTTTTGAGCATATTTTAGTATATATTCATTATATTAGTTTAAGATAAATAAGGGGGGAAATCAAGGTTTTAGATATTTCATTTTCTGTTAGTTTGTGCTACCATATGCTTATATTTCAAACAAGCGAAAGAAAGATTTTATGAAAAAATTGATTATTAACGCGGATGATTTTGGCTTATCGCGAAGCGTCAATCGCGGCATTATAGAGTGTTTCCAAAGGGGTGTTGTCAGGAGCGCTACTTTAATGCCGAATATGCCGGGATTTGCAGATGCTGTGCGGCTCGCTAGAGAGAATACAGGTTTGGGCATTGGCGCGCATTTGAATATTTATCGGGGTAGGCCTGTCTTGCCGCGGGATAAAGTTCCCTCTTTGGTGAATAGAGAAGGGATGTTTTTGGCTTCTTTTGCTCTGGTGCGGCGGATTTATTTGGGTCAGGTGCATCCTCAAGAGGTGGAGGCGGAGTTTAAAGCGCAGATTGCGAAAATCAAAGAAGCGGGCGTGGCCATCACTCACCTGGACAGTGAAAAGCATTTTCACGCTCTGCCGAACATTGCGCCGGTGGTGGCTCGTCTCGCGGCTTATTTTAATATTCCGAGGGTGCGTCTGCCGCGGGAAAAGTGGTCGCCCAAACATTTATCTGACCTTCTCTCTTCCCAATTCTATAAAATGCAATATTTAGCTTTCCGCTCTCATTTTTTGGCCGCGGAATTTAAAAAACATAAAATCAAATTTGTTGACAATTTCTACGGAATATTATATAGTGGAAAGATTAATTTGCAAGGGTTTCTGAAATTATTGGAACAGTTAGGCCTTAATAATTCAGAATTAATGGTCCATCCCGGCTATGTGGACGAGGAATTAGAGGATCTTGCTCGCGAACTCAATAATCATCTTGTGGAAACGCGCGAAGAGGAGCTTAAAATTTTGACCCATCCTTTGGTGCAAGCCAAAATCCAGGAACGAGGGATCGAACTCATAAATTATCGAGATATCTAGAATTTTGATTATTAATTTATGTCGTCTCTTAATCTTTCTATTATTGTTCCGGTATTGAATGAAGAGAAAAATATTCCCCTGCTCTATAAGCAATTAAAGCAGGTTTTATTTAATTTGCAGAAAAATTGGGAAGTGATCTTTATTGATGATGGAAGTTATGATAGAACCTTTAAAGTTTTACAAGAATTACACCTTTTAGATCAAGGGGTGAAGGTTATTAAATTTACTCGCAATTTTGGCAAAGCCGCGGCTTACAGCGCGGGCTTCCGGATGGCGCGAGGCCAGATTATTATCACTATGGATGGCGATTTACAGGATGATCCGCGTGATATTCCTCGTCTTTTAGAAGCCTTGAGCCAGGGCTATGACTTAGTCACGGGCTGGAAAAATACAGGTAAAAGTTCACCCGCTCAATTTTTAGCCTCTCGTTTTTTTAACCGTCTTATTACCTTTTTTATGGGTCTTAAGGTTCACGACTTGAATTGTCCTTTAAAAGCTTACCGCGCCGTCGTAGCCAAGCAATTAAATCTTTACGGCGGTCTTTATCGCTATATTCCGATTTTGGCGCATGATGCGGGTTATCGGGTGGGCGAGATTTCGGTGCAAAATCACCCTCGTAAGTTCGGCAGAAGCAAATACAAAAGCGGAAAATATTTCAAAAGCCTTTTGGATTTTATCACGATTTATTTCCTTGTTCGCTATTCCCGCAAGCCCTTGCATTTCTTCGGTGTAGCCGGAATAGGTTTTGGTTTTTTAGGGACAATAATCGGCTTTTATTTATTGGCAAGAAAATTTATTTATCATATTGAAATTATGAAAGAACACGGGCCCTTGCTCGTGTTTGCGGTTCTTTTAATAATTGTTGGTTTTCAAATGGTGAGCTTCGGGCTTTTAGCCGAAATGCTGACAAGGATTTATCAGAAAGAAAATCAACAGGAAGTGTGTTCAGTGGAGAAGGTTTTAGGGTAGTATTTTGCACTTATGGGGAATACAGCATCTTGCATTTTGTTTGTATTGGAAAAGGAGAATTATAATGGAAAATAGTGAAGGACGAATTCAGGTGTGGGGCGACACAGCTATTCTTGTCAATCTGGACGCGCCGCCAGAATTGCCTTTTGACAAAGCGATTATTGAACCAAAGATAGGTAGAGGTAGTGGTTGGGTTAAAGTTGAAAAGTGCGAGGATGGATTGTATATAAATGACCATAGGGTTATTCTGTATCTATCCGAACAGCAGAAGGGCGGGAAAGTGATTAGCGGCTTCAAGCTGAACGAGGAGCTTTTAGGAAAGCCCGTGCTTCATCCAAATATTTTAGATGCTCTTCTTGAGCATTTAGACCTCATTCCGGAGGATTGGAAAAAGCGTTACCTCTATATATTTTTTTGGGCAGTCATTTTCCGCGACTCCGATGGCCGTTTCTTTGTCCGTTTCCTATATTTCGACGGCGAGCGGTGGCAATGGGGCTACAGCGGGATCTACGTTGGCTGGGATAACGACGACCCCGCGGCGTTGCTCGTCTGAAGATCTGGCGTAGCCATGACAAGCTGAAAGTCCTGACGGAGGAAGGGTTAGTGCTTTAAGACTTTGTTTCTTGGGTCTTTTGTTTCTTGGAACTAAAGTCCTTGGAATATTGTGCGCTTACAATTCCAGGCCTCACGCAGAAATGCATGAAGCCTTTTTTATTATCTTAACCTTAAATTACGAAATTCACTTTGTCTATTAGCGAGCGATTTTTTCCTCCCCTTGACCTGCGGGAGGTTAGCCTGCCCGCCATCGCTTCGCTTCAGGCGAGGCGGGCGGGGAAGGGTCTAATAAATGACTATTCTCCCTCCCCCTCTTATCTCCCCGCTCAGGGCAGGGGGAGTGTAATCAAGTTTTTCGCAATGACGACATATTTCGTAATTCATAGTATCTTTAATAATTTTTCTTTTGATTTTGCGTAATTGTTTTCAGAGAGTTTTTGAGAGGCGAGTTGTTGGATGTTTTGATAAAATGTGGAATCAGAAATTAATTTTTCCGCAAGCTCTATCCCCTGCCCTGTCCCCGCAATATCGGGAATGGACAGTTCGGGGAAGAATTCTAATTGGTTATTGGCGTTTATGCCGATACTAGGCGTGCCTACGGCGGCGCAATCAGCCTGTAAGCGACCCAAGGTCCAAGTCTGGTCCGTATTAATTACCAGGAAAAAGCATGCGAGTCTTTTTAAGTTTTCCTGCCACTTTAAGAAAGGAATAATCTCAAAGCGGGCATGCGCCGTTTTTAGTGGGGCAATATTTGAATGGGGGTAATCTATTACCTGGATCAAAAACTCTGGATATTTTTTTTGGATTTGAACTGCGGCGAATTGGCCAGCGAGATTATCTGTTCGCTCGGTTTCTCCGGCCACGAGAATAATTTTTTCTTTTTTTTCTCTTTTTTTAAAAAACCGGTCGGCATATTCAAAGGGATAGAATTGCGGAAAATAAGCTACTTTGGTGTGAAGAAAGGATTGGAGATAATCCTGCGCGTCGCGATTCACATTAATAAAAATATCACAATTATTAGCAAAGGTTTTAAAAGCGCGAAATTCATTTTCCTTTTTCCAGACCTCGCGCAACGTTCCTAGAGGACTGACAATGGAACCTAAATAGATCGCGTCAGGATTGATTTTTTTTGTTTTTCTGATTAAATCTGCCATTAGAGGCATAGAGAAGCTGTGCACCAAGAACAAAATAAGATTAAATTTTTTAAGATAATCCAAATTGCGATAGATTGGTTTTTTTTGAATCTTTTCCAGGGACAGATCTAGTTTGCGGCCGAGTTTATAGGAAAGAGTATGTGGATTTTGATGGCGGCGCAAAAAGTTGACTGGGATATGCTCGCCAGAGAGCGCCGATGTCCAACAGCCAAAAGAAGTGGGGTCAATTTCCGTTTCAGGATCGCAGAGATAATTAGGTTTTTCCGGGGTTGGCCGCCAAATCCTCCCTGTTTTGGTGGAATATTCAATACAGGCAAATCTCATTTTTTCTATAGATTTTTGGAAAATTTTATTCTTGGACATTGGTTTGGAAGAATTTTTGGTTAATTTTTGCCCGTACCAGTTCTAAAATAAGCTTCATCTCTTTAAGCTTCACCAAATAAGCGCAGAGGAGATAGAGGAAAGCACTAGAAATAACGACGGCAAGGAGGGCTAAACTTTGATCCCAAAGACGGGAGCGATTAATATGGCTATAAATAAGGGGCTTACTTAAAAAAAGAAAGATTCCCATCAACAGGCTTGGTAACAAAATTTTAAGATAATATTTATCCCAGAGCACCGATTTTATCTGCGGCAAATAGCGAGTTAAAAAATAAGAATGGAGGAGGAGAGAAAGAATATTGGTCAGGGAGGTAGCGAGCGCCAACCCTCCGTGAGCCAAGGGTCGGACCAAAAGGAAATTTAAGGCAATGTTAAAAGCAATCACTAAGACTGTAATCTTGACCAAAATTTTTGTTTTCTCAAGACTGTAAAAAACATTTGCCAGAATATTAGTAATACCCGTGGCAAAGAGACCGAAAGTGAAGAAGAGAAGAGCATAAGCCGTGGCTTCTGTGTCCTGGAAGGTGAATTCTCCTCTTTGAAAAATAATTTGTGTAAGCGGGAGGCGGAGGATGACCAAACCAATGCTTACGGGGATGATGGCAAAAAGAATCATTCGGATGGTGAGACTAATCGCTTTTAATAATTCTTGACGTTCTCCTCTTGCAATTTTTTCCGCGAAGATGGGGAAAGAGACGATGGGAATGGCGAAAAGAAAAACCTGGGACACGAGTTTCATTATCCTTTCGGCATAATACAAAGCAGAGAGACTGCCGCTTGTTAATTCCGAGGCTAACATACGATTAGTTACCGTGCTTGCTTGAGCTAAAATTGTGGAGATGATAAAAGGGGAAACTAAAATAATGATTTTGCGAATGACGGGATCGCGCCAATTAAAAGATAAGGAATATCTTAACCCCTGTTTGTAGAGAGCTTGAAAGATCACCAGAAATTCCAAAATCGCAGTAGCTAAAAACGCCCAACTTAAGATATAAACATCCAGTTTTTGGCGGAAAACAAGAAGCGCCAGGATCACTACTAACGGTAGGATCAGCTTGATTAAGGCGGGAATAGTGAAACGTTTAAAAGCATACAGGATGGAGGTGCCAAGGATGGTGAGGATATTGAAAAGAATGGCGGGGAAAAGAATTAAGGTAAGGTTCACTGTTAATTTTTGCGTCGGGGGGGAAAACCCTGGAACAAGAATTTTCACGATGAGCGGCGTTAAAATCATTCCCAAAACAATGAGAATTACGAAAACGGTGGAAATAATATTGAATAGATTGACCGCAATTTTCCATGCCTCTTTTTCCTTATTCTGATGAATATATTTGACAAAAATGGGTACAAAAACGATGGAGAGGATGCCGATTTGAAGGATTTTAGTAAAGATATCAGGGATCGTGCGGGCGGCAACAAAGGCGTCAATTTCCTTGCCGGCGCCAAAAACATAGGCGGTCAATGTTTGTTGGGCAAATCCTAAAACACCAGCAACTAGAGTGACGAATGTGATGATGAGCGTAGATTTGGCAGCCTGATGATAACGAGTCATAAATTTAGTTATCCGAAGATCGTTTCGTGAAAAGTTCAAGGTCTTCGACCTAAACTTAAGGCTTTTAACTAAGTGATCTTCCCACCCCAATCACCTTTTTACCCACTTTTTTCTGAAAATAGTTTTTTCCATCAATAACAATCGTGTTTTTACTGATGAGTTTTTTGGAATCTTTTTGCAAGATGTCATGATCTGTGGCGACAACGACAAGATCATAAGCTAGAAGACCGGCTTTGGGTGCAGGCTTGAAGCCTAATTTTTTGATTTCTATTTTAGAATAAAAAGGATCATAAACTTGAAAAGGGATGTTTTTCTTTTTTAATGCCAAAGCAACGGTTAAAGCGGGTGATTCGCGCAAATCCTTAATATTTTTTTTGTAAGCTAAGCCGTATAACAATACTTTATTCCCGGGATGATAATTGCTGATTATTTTCTGCGTAAACCATTGAGGCATCTCTCGGTTTGTTTCAAGAGCCGCGGAGAGCGCGGGCATTGTTAAGCCATACTGGCTAGCCAAACCGGTTAAATAATAGGGGTCAATGGGTATACAATGTCCACCTGTGCCGAGTGATGGCCAATGGGCTTGAAAACTCCATTTTGTGGAGGCGGCTTTAATTACTTCTAGCACATCAAGGTTTATTTTTTCGCAAAGGCGCGCAAACTCATTAACAAGAGCAATATTCAAGGCGCGGTAAGAATTTTCTAACATCTTGGCGCCTTCCGCCACTTCGGGGCTTTCCACGGTAATAAGAGGCGCTTTAATAAATCTTTTATAAATTTGATAAGCCTTTTGACTACTTTGTTGATCAATTCCCCCGATAAGCTTAGCGATATTCTCAGTTTTGTTTCTTGTGCCGGGATCTACTCTTTCTGGAGAGCAAACTAAAGAAAAATCGCGTCCCATTTTAAGTCCCGACTTTTTCTCTAAAACGCGGCCGATTATCTCGCGGGTTGTGCCGATTGCGACCGTGGATTCGTTGATGACTACGGCACCTTTCTGAAGGTAGATGCCTATTTTTTCCGTTGCATTTTTAAGCAGACTGATATCTGGCTGAAGCTGCGCATCCACTGGCGTAGGTAGACAAATAAAGATCGCGTCGCATTGCTTTAATGCCTTGAATTGCAAAATAGGTGTCAGTTTTTTCTTTCTGATAGCTTGGCGGAGAGCTCCTGTAAGACTGGCATCAGCCAAATAGTTTGTTTGTTTTTTTAGCATTCCTATTTTTTGGCGGTCTTTGTCAATACCAAAAACGGTAAATCCAGCCTCGGCGGCAAGAACAGCCAAGGGTAAACCTACGTAGCCTAGACCTACCACAGCGATATGGGTAATGGCATTTTGGGTTTTTTTTACCCACCCACCATCCCCCACCTTTTTAAAAGGTGAGGGACTGGTGCGGGGTTTCGCTCCACGAGACTTAATTCTTCTGTAAGATGCCCCGGGCTTAAAGACCCGGTGGAGCTTCACTTTATACCTCATAATTTTAAGTATCCAAAACAAAAATAAAGAGGTCTTCTTTACTGATTATACCTCACATCTATAAATCACATTATAGTATATTTTTGATTTTTATTCAAGGATTCTTCTAAAATAGCTTTTTGTTTTTGGCGCTTTGTTTACGAAGAATTTTTAATTTTTTTAACCTTATTTTGGCGGTAAATTCCAAAAGGTCCCAAATGTATTGTCCCGCGTTAAGTTTAGATTTACCATATTTGCGATCAGTAAAGGCAATGGGCACCTCTGCTACCTTGGCTCCGGCGCGATAGAGGGCATAGGCAAATGAAGGCTGAAAGATATAGCTCTTTTTTTGCCAAGGGATGTCGGATAAATCCGTTTTTTGGTAAAGGCGAGTTGTAAAAGCCCTGAAGGAGGGGGTAAAATCGGAGATCTCGCGGACACCCAGCATAGCGCGGCAAAGAAAATTGGCGCCCCTGCTAAAAACATCGCGGTAGAATTCCAACCTATTTTCACCGCCAGGAATGAAACGCGAAGCTTGGATAAAGTCAAAACCTTGTTGAATCTTCGTGATGAATTTAGGAATATCATCTGGATTGTGGGAGAGATCAGCGTCCATTGAGAGTAGAACATCCGTTTTTAATTTTTGAACAGCAAAATCATATCCCCTCTTAAGAGCAATGCCAATTCCTCTTTCCAGAAGGTCTAAAAGATAGATGTTGGGATTTTGGGTGGTTATTTTTCTAACAATTTTTCTTGTGCCATCAGGGGAGTGGCTATCCGCAATAATAATAGAAAGACGAAAAGGAAGAATCTTTTTTTGCTGGGCTAAAACACGATTTAAAAGATTGCGGATATTTTCTTTTTCATTATAAGTGGGAATAACGATTGCTAGATTGGGCATAGATTTATCCCTAAACAAGGAGAAAAATGCGATTGATATGATTTATGGAAATAATTTTTTGGTCTGCTTTGGATTATCCTTCCTACTTAGGACTTTCGCGTTTCATCTTACTAAAGAAAAAAAGCAAAAATAATGATAGATTTCCTGATAAACTTTTTTTTCAGACCTTGAATTACGAAATGACCCATAAAAATTCACTTTTAATGAGAAAAAGTTTTTTTCTTTGTGGCGCGCTTTTGTAAAATAAGCTGTTTTTTTAATACCAATAGATTTTTTTTCTTAATTAGAAGGTAAAAGATGAATTTCGTAATTCACGGTTTAATAAGAGGAAGTGACTCGGGAATTTTGCCTCAATTTGGCGAAAAATTATCTTTTTTCCTTAAAAAAGGAAATTTACTTCAAAATTTTTTTTGTAAGCTAATCCGTATTTTATTGCCAAACGCGAAAGTCCTCCTATTTTGGAAGATAAGGTAATTAAGCAAACCGCCCGTAATCAATCTTTGATCTTTAAGCTGGAGATTATTATTTTGGGCTATTTTTTTGATATTTTGTAACTTAATTAAATTATGAATATCCTCATCAATAAAATTTCTGCGGCCGTAGATTAAAAAGCGTATAATCTTCCAAACCGGCTCAATAATTTTAATATAAAATTTACTAGGAAAGGTTATAATAAGGATACCTTGGTTTTTTAAATGAGCACTAATATTGCTGAATACCGCTGGCAGATCCTGATTTTGAAAATGCTCCAATACGTCTAGACAGGTAATGGCGTTAAATTTTTTTTTAAGAGTCAATTTGAGAATGTCTCCATAAACGACTTCTCCCTTTCCGAGGATTTTTTCCGCTATTTTTAGAAAATTAATGTCATTGTCTACCCCTAAGGTGTGAATCCCCTCTTCTTGTGCTAATTTTAATAAGATGCCGTTGCCGCAACCAAGATCTAAAAGATTCTGAACGCGGTTTTCTTTTAATTTTTTTAAAATATACTTGAATTTTTTGCGATAGAAAAGGGAACGCAATGACCATGAATGATAATATCCTTGATAATAGTAATCTGCGGGCTGTTTTTTAATTTTTTTCTCCGTCGGTATAGGCATTTTGTTCTCTGGATCAAATTTCTTTTCGCTTTAATTTTGCAACTCTATTTTTCTCTATAAAAAAATTTCTTTTTTGCCATCTTAAAAAAGAAAACAAGATAAGGCTCGTAGGAGGAATGAAGATTAAGTCGCTCGCAATACTGTTTCTTAAGAAAGGTAGACCCATTATGTAACATTGGATTAAACCTGAAAAGGTATGAGGGTACATATTCCAAAGCAACCAAACCCCGAAATTAGTGTATAAATAAAAAAAAGAATGATGCTAGTATACCTGTACCTGTGAGTTTAAGAGAGAACCTCCAATGATATTCTCTTTGTTTACGAATCATTAAACCAAAAAAGCCGATCAATGCCCATGCAGACCAGGTAAAAAGTAAAATTAAGTCATTGCCAATATACATATCAGTTAAGGCAATGATCGTAAGCGGTACGATAACAGTGTACCAACCTCCTAAGAGTGCTCCGGCTAAGATCGTAGCCACAGTCACGGTTTCAATATTGGGAAGGTTTTTCAATAGAATACGGCCTAAGGTTCCTATGATAATAAGAAGTAAGGCTAGAGTAAGCTTTTCTTTGGATATCGGTAATTTGTGCATAGAGTTTTTAAATATTTCTCAAAAGTTACTTTTTTCAAATTTAAATTCAATATTATCTTGGTTAGATACTTTTTGGGATTTCATACCAGAGGGTGCCATTTTTCCATTTACATAATAAAGCCAATATTTATTATCCTGACCATTTCTGATTCCATTGATCATCTCCAAGAATGGGCCGAAAGAGGATTCTTTAATTTCTAGTTTGATTTTATTTTGAAGTGCTAATTCTTATAAGAAATCGTAAACAGTCCTTTCATTGCGGAATTCCAGGGTAAAATTTTGGGTCTCCCCGTTACCAAAATCAATGCTTAGATTTGCTTTTTGAGACACCCCTTGGTTTGTATTCGGGGTTTGTTGTTTTTCCAGAGTAATTTTCTGACCCAAAGAACATCCTATTAGAGCGAAAGCTAGGTACAATAAGCAGAATACAACAGCGAATTTTGACCTTGTTTTAATCATAGGTTTTTTGAATTATTCTTTTAGATTAAGGCATTTTCCAAAAGATGAGGGCAGGGACAGGTTCTATATTTAGGTAGATTTTCGACCATTTTAAAAATTATTTTTTTAACTTTTTGGATGTTTTGCTGGAAAACTTTTATAACTTCTGTAGCAGTCACAGGCGAAATATTTTGGTAACCTTCTAAGCCAGTATCATAGTCCGTGATTAAAGCAATGTTAATATAACACATTGCAAGTTCTCTCGCGAGAGCGACTTCTGGGTAAGCGGTCATATTTATTACTTCGAAACCTTGAGACTGGAACCATTTACTCTCAGATCGGGTAGAAAAGCGTGGCCCTTGGATGACCACAATTGTCCCCTCATTGTGGTGAGGAATTTGTAGAGCCTCGCAAGTCTTAATTGCTATCTTTTTTAAACTTGGACAATAAGGGTCGGCCATAGGCGGATGCACCACTTTCGGTCCGTCAAAGAAGGTATCATTGCGTCCCCATGTGCGATCTACAAATTGATCGCAGATCACAAAGTCACCAGGTTTGATTTTAGAGGTGAGGCTGCCTGAAGCGCAAGGCGCTATGATTTGTTTTACCCCTAATTTTTTAAATGCCCAAAGGTTCGCCCGATAAGGAATTTTATGCGGCGGGAATTCGTGCTTTTCGCCGTGCCGAGGTAAAAAAGCCACTTTTTTGCCTTGATAATTACCAAGCGTAATTTTTCCTGAAGGTTTACCGAAAGGAGTGTTAATCTCTATTTGACGTGCCCGCGAGAGGAGTTGATAAAATCCTGAACCGCCAAAGATGCCAATTTCTGCTTTTAAAGAAGGCATAGTAGTTAGATATTTAATTTTAAGAGTGTATGCCTTTTGTATCCTTTAATTTTACGCCTGCCATCAAGATAGGTGAGTTCAATCAAAAGGGCAATGCCTATAATTTTACCTTGCATCTTTTTGACCAGTTTTATTGTCGCTGCGAGCGTGCCGCCAGTGGCGAGAACATCATCCACGATTAAAATCCGTTCCCCTGGTTGAATTGTATCGGTATGCATCTCTAGAATATTTTTTTCGTATTCTAGATCATAAGTCTGTTGGATGACTTGGCGAGGCAGTTTACCCTTTTTGCGCACTATGGAAATTCCCGCCTTTAATTTATAAGCTACGCCGGCAGCGAGGAGAAATCCTCTCGCGTCAATGCCGACAACTTTCTTGATGCCTTTATTTTGGAAGGGTTTAGCAAGTTCCCTGATAGCATAACCATATGCCCGAGCATTTTCAAGGAGGGGCGTGATGTCTTTGAAACTGACTCCTTTTTGGGGAAAATCAGGTATTGTGTGGATATATTTTTTAATGTCCATCTTGGTTTATTAATTTTTATGGAGGTTTTCTAAATTTTTCGCCTTCCGGGGTCCCCCAAAAATTCTTTTAGAATTTTTGGGGTGTACTTGATGATCATATTGCGAATTTTTAGTCTTGGTTAATGGTGTACCAAATGTATGTTATTTATTCGGCTTCCGGAAAAACATGGAATTTTTTGAAGGCACGATAAATTAAAAAGTAAGAGAAGGTCTTGAGATTATTACCGATATCATCAAGAATAAGATGTAGGGTGAACGCGCAGGAAAGGGCGAATGGAACGGCTTGCCAATGGAATTGCCAGGTGATGAGCCCGAGTAGAATGGCGATTTCGTACGAATGTAACAGCACCAGGACTTTTGAATTTCGGCGCATATAATTTTTTGGATGTAAAAATTCTCCGATGTTGCAAGGATTGTGGGGTCTGCTTTTCCAGAAATCAAAAAGATGATCAAGGTCAAGAAGAATGCCAGTGAAAAGAAGTGTAATCGCGCCCGCTAAAGAGCGGGTAAAATAGTAGAAGGTAAAGGCGAGGATGGTTGAGGAAAGAACGTGCACTTTTACTTGCATAATTTTTGTTTTTTAATAATTTTGTTTGAAGTCGGCAAGATGGGCGAACACAGCTTTAGCCCCGCGGGCAAGATATTTCAAATCATTGAGGTCGCGCAGCGAAGCAATTTGGCGCAGGATAAATTCAGGATGGAAAGCGACTTTATAGGTGTCCTGGACAAATTTTTGCAATTGCGCAGAGGAAAAAGAGGTTTGCATTATTGCCTCACGCATATCATAACGGTTCCAGTCTTCAGAAGTGAGCCATTCTTTTTGTTGGCATTCACGAAATAAAGGGGTACCTGGGTAAGGGATGACAATAGTGGCTTGGAGTGTTTTGGCATAGCCTTTGCGCAGGAGATATTTTCCCAAGCGCACAGTTTGCCGCGCTTCTTCTTCGGTCTCCCACGGATAACCAAACATAATTGTTACATGGGGAGACAATCCTGCATGCCGCGCCAGTTTGCAAGACGAAATAATCTTCTCCACCGTCATATTTTTACTTATCTTGTTTAATGTTTCCTCGCTGGCTGATTCTAAACCAAAAAGCAAAAAGCGGAAACCTGCTTTTTTCATTAGTTTATACCCAGCAAAATCAATAGCCCCGAAGCGCATATTGCAATCCAAAATCACTTTTTTATTATAGCCGCGTTCAATCATCCCGCGGCAGAATTCTTGCAGCCATTCCCCTATTGGAAAAGTGCCTGTATCATCCATTATTTCCTTGACTTGATATTTTTCAATTAATTCCCCAATTTCATCCAAGACATTCTTTGGGGTGCGGGTGTGGTATTTTGGATAAAGCGTGGTCCAAGAACAAAAACTGCACTCGTGATGCCAACAGTCGCGGCCGGCCATAATATATGTTCCTGGGGTGCGGGAGAAATTGCCTACATCGTAGGCATAATTTTGCCAATCCGTTAACCCGCGGTCAATAAAAGGAAGTGTATTCAGATTATGATTTAATAGAAATTTTCCCGTACTTTTAATTGTGTTTTGTTCCCGGTAATAAATCCCTGGCTCTAGATTTTTGGTGACAGGTTTGAAATTGGAGTCCAGATTTTGAAGGAGGTTTAAAAGCAGAAAGTCATAATCGCCGCCGGTTAAAACAAAATCCACTTTGGAATTCTGAAATGATTCTTCAGGCAACGCCGTGACATGGTCGCCGACAAGAATCGTTTTTAATGTAGAGATTTCTTTTTTTAACGCGTTGATGATTTTCCAGTGCCTTTTTACTGTTGGTGTTTTAGTTTCCATTACCACAATGTTTGGCTGAATCTTTTTCGCAAATTCAAACCATTCTGCATATTTCATTTCTTCGGCAATCCCGTCTTTCCAAATTATCTCAAAACCATTTTTTTGAAGTAAGGTGGCGGCTTGCGCCGGCACCACTGGATAAATGGGGCAATGGCGGCGAAACCATTGGAATTGGCGGTTTTGGGATAATAAAGGATAACCTTTTTTAGATGGCAGAGGTGGATAAGTAATTAAAGTTTTCAGTTGTTCTGACATTTTTTACCTTCTTAGTTTACTTTTTAGGGTTTTTATAAATAACAGACCTTGTAGAAATTTTACGCCGTAGACTAAATGGGTTAAGAACATATAAGGAATAATCAAGAGGCCGACTAAAGGATTTTTTTCTCGGAAAGCGGACTTAATCGCCGCCCAGAGCATTCCGCCAAGATATAGTAGTAAGATGATAATATTACCATAAAGGAAATGGATATAACCAACCCTTTTTGCTAAGTAGCCTATTAAAGGGCTCGCAACTAATAACAACACAAAAAGACTGGGGATAAAGTAAGTCAATTTCAAGGAGGTTGCGGGGAATTTTTTGGCAAAGAAACCACGATGCAAGCCATAACCCGCGATTTGTTGCAGGTGGCTTAAGAGGGTTTTGCGGCGATGATGGTAAACAATGAGTTGAGGGTCATAAATAATATTACCACCTGTCCTTGTAAGATCCAGACAGAACTTTGTATCTTCTCCGGGCCAATATTGGGAGTTAAAGCCTCCTATCTTTTGAAATATGTTTTTGCGCACTAAAAAATTTACCGAAGGCCAGTCGGTCACGGTTTTCTTTTTTTTACCTGGAATGTAACGGTCCGCAATCCCTCCCCAGAAAGAGGAGGCAAGGCATGCACCAGAGGTTTTTTGACGCAAGGAATTATCTTGGGGGCTAATAGCAGGACCGCCCAGGGCGGCAATCCTAGGGTCTTGAAAATTTTTTGCCGCTTGCGACAGCCAATCATTTTGCGGATAAGCGTCATCATCCAAAAAAGCGAGAATCTCTCCTTCCGCATATTGAAGCGCCAGCGTTCTTTTCTCGGCGGGACCAATTTTTCCTGTGGGGATAATTTTCGTTTTGGGGAATTTTTCTTCTGACTTTGCGTCAGGAAAAATTAGAATTTCAAAATTTTGGTGGGTAAGGTTTAAAAGATGGCGAACTGTTTCGTGGATATAATCATTAATTCTTACTACTGGGATGATGACAGAAAATTGAGGCATCCTTGAAAGTGTAAAATTAAAAATGAAAAATGTAAAATGACAGATCAAAATTTAAAATTTTACATACTAATTTTGCATTTCCATTTTACTTTTTAATTGCATTTAATTTTTAGCTTTTCAAAGTATCTAATCGTTTTTTTTAAGCCATCTTCTAGATTTACCTTTGGCGTCCATCCTAATTTTGTGTGCGCCAGAGTGATATCTGGCTTTCTTTTTGTGGGGTCGTCTTCAGGGAGAGGACAGAATTGAATTCTGGAATGAGAGCCGGTGAGTTCTATTACTTTTCTGGCTAAATCATCAATTTTGGTTTCCCGGGGATTTCCTAGATTAAAAGGTCCAATTTCTTTACTCTTCATCATCTTGATTAAACCAATGATTATATCATCAATATAGCTAAAAGAGCGGGTTTGCTCCCCTTTACCATAAACGGTAATAGGTTTATCATCTAGAGCTTGGTTGATAAAGTTTGGAATCACGCGGCCATCATTATCGCGCATCCCCGGACCATAAGTGTTAAAAATCCGGACAATTTTCGCATTGAGTCTATATTTTCGGACGTAACTCATAATTAGACTTTCGGCAAAGCGTTTACCCTCATCATAACAAGAGCGGGGACCTAAAGTATTCACATAGCCGCGGTAGCTTTCTTTCTGGGGATGCACTTGAGGATCACCATAAACTTCAGAGGTGGAAGCTTGCAAAAAGACGGCTTGATGTTCCATTGCTAAATCTAAAAGACGGTTCACTCCCTCGGAGCAGACTTTTAAAATTTTAGTAGGATAACGCGGAAAATCCACGGGAGAAGCGGGACAGGCTAAGTTATAAATTTCGTCAATTTTATCCGGCAAAGGAGGGATGTTCTCCGTAATATCGTGATCCATAAAGACAAAGTTAGGGTGAGAAAACCATTCTTTGATATTGTCATAAGATCCGGTAATGAGGTTATCAATGCACAGGATTTTATTTTTTTCCTGAAGCAGATAGCGAATCAGATTAGAACCGATAAATCCCGCCCCGCCGGTAACTAGAATAGTTTTTTTGTCCATACAATTTACCTTTTTTAATCTTAAAATTTTAACTTAATATAGTGATCAATGTCAATTTTTTTGATATTTCTTTAATATATTCTTCCGTTTTTCCGATGGTTGATCATAATAGCGCAATATTTTTAAACGATAGAAAACAGCCATAGTGTCCCAAAATGATTTGTTGATTGCTGATAGACAAATAGAACTGTGGCTGAAATCCATTTCAAGGTTGACTGGAATTTCCATAATTTTGTAACCATAATGGTGAGCCAAGGCGAGCAGTTCAATGTCAAAAGCGTATTTTTTCACGAGGACCTTAGGGAAGATTTCGGCAAGCACTTTGCGTTCAAATAATTTCAAGCCCACTTGGCTGTCCTTGATATCCATTTGAAAGAGGGTTTTAACCATAAGTTGCGCCGCGCGGCTTAAAACTTGACGCTTTAGAGGATAAATCACTCGCGATTGCGGATGCCTCTTTGAGCCAATGATCACGGGCACTTTGAATTTTTGATAGTAATTAATAATCTGAATGATGTGCGCGGGGTCAAATTCCAGACCAGCGTCAAAGAAGATAATTAAATCGCCGCTTGCATGATTGAAACCATATTTTAGGGCATAACCTTTTCCCCTATTCTGAGGATAGCCTAGAATGATGATAGAGTGAGAGTTATAAGTGGAGGCAATTTCGTAGGTCTTATCTTCTTTACCATCGCAGATTACAATAATTTCCGTGAGGTACGGAAGCGATTGAACGGTATTCTGGACCGCATCAATTGTTTGGCTGATTTTGTCTTGCTCGTGATAAGCAGGAATCAGAATGGATATTTTCATTATGATTGCAGAAGATTTGAAGTATTTTTTGATTTATTTAAGGCAAGATTTCCCTTTTTTTCCCAAAAATAGAAAATCATCAGTCCCCCGAATAATCCGGCGATGGAGATAAGGAGATTAAAAACAATTTGTCTGATTGAACTGTGACGCATTAAGATAAGCAGGATTTCCAAGATGCTGGCTGCGATCAAGATATAAATAAATTTAAATTTGTGAATGGAAAGATAATAACTAATTAAGATATTATCCAGTGAGAGGAAAAACATAGTGATAGCGCTAAAGCCCACTAAAGGGGAAATAACAAGGTAAGAAGAGCCAAAAAGCATTTTAATAATTAATTGGGGAAAAAGGAAATAAGCTACTACTCCTGAACCTGAAACAAAGCCGACTATTCTCAGGGACTGTTTTAAAAGATGTTGGTGATCCTCGCCCTTTTTATATTTTTCTGCTGCCATCGGGAACATCACCGCTGCAATGGTGCCCGTGGCAAAGAAAATGATTTGGCTTAATTTAGAAAGAGCTGAATAAAGTCCTGCTTCTTTGGCTGGAAAGAAGTGCTTCACCATAATAATGTCAACGTTGTAAAGCGCCGTGAGACAGAAGAGGGTAATCAATATGGGTAAGGCAAAGGATATGATTTTGTAATCCTTGATTTTATTTTGCGGAGTGTGAAGAAAAATAAATCTAAGGGGCAGAAAACTCACTATAAAGGCAATTAAATTTGCGACAGCTATTGCGCCCAGCGCCCCGTATACTTTCAGGCTCGTCAGAACCAAAGCCGCACCTAGAGAGGTTTTAATTAATGCCTCTATCAACAAATTCCAGGTAAGAGATTTAAAAAGTTGTAAACCCTGAAGGATAGCGCGAGTTGTTGGCACCACAAAAGCCAAAAATAAGATAAAGTTCAGGGCCAGAATTAATTTTAAAGAAGGTATTTGTAAAAAATGAGCAAGCCATGGTGCCATAATACAGAGAACCAAGAATACGGCTATACCCACAAGGGTTAAATTTTTCACAAGATATCGCAGTAGAAAATGGAGTTCCCCATAATTTTTGCTGACTTTCAGGTTACTCGCGAGTTTAACAATGACCATACTAACGGTGGACATCGGGATGGATAAAATTGCACTCACGGAGATTAAGGAGGCCAAAATGCCATAGTCCGCCGGCCCTAAGGCCCTTCCTGCCACTAAATGGAAGATATAATTACCCACACTGACCGACATTGAACCTAAAAACAGAATATAACTATTCTTAATTAACTTATTTTTTTTTAGTCTCAGGTTAATGGTTTGAAAAATATTCATTGCGAGGGGCGTTGGTTAGATTTAAACCATTCTATGGTTTTTCTGATTCCTTCTTCTAGGGAATAGCGCGGTCTCCATTTTAATTCTTTTTGGGCGAGACTCGCATCTAAACTTATCTGATCTACTTCACCTAGACGACAAGGAAGATATTGGGGTTTTATTTTACTTTGTAATTCTCGGGCGACTATCTGAAATATTTGTTCTGTGGTAGTCGCCTTTCCTGTGCCGATATTGTAGATTTTGTTTTGGCAGGAGAGCATTGCTTTGATGTTAGCTTCCACTATGTCTTCCACAAAGATATAATCCCTTTTATTTTTGCCATAAGCAAAAAGAGAAGGCGCTTCTCCTTGGATTAATTGATGAAGAAGAATGGCGATCACCCCCGCTTCTCCCAAGGGGTTCTGGCGGGGGCCATAGACATTGGCATAACGCAGGGTGATGTAGGGCAATTTATAGAGCCTGTGATAAGTTTCTAAATATTTTTCCGCCGTATATTTGGAAATGCCATAACAAGATAGAGGATTTACAGAGTGTGATTCCGGGACTGGGATCTCCCGGGGTTCGCCATAGACAGCTCCCCCGCTAGAGGCATAAATAAATTTTTTTATTTTAATTCTCGCCGCTTCTCTAATGATATTCAAAGAGCCTAGAATATTCACCTTGGCATCATAGATCGGTTTTTGGAGGGATTTACGCACATCCATTTGAGCCGCCAAGTGAAAAATATAATCTATTTTATGCTTGCGCAAGATTGGTCTTAAATTTTCGTTAATGTTTTTTTCGTAAAAAACCAGATTTTTATTTGGGAGAGGAAGATTATGGCGAAAGCCCGTGGAAAGATCATCTATCACTACCACTTTGTGTTTTAATTTTAATAATCTTTTGACTAAATTCGCGCCAATAAAACCTGCCCCTCCAGTAACAAGCACCGTCGGCATAAAATTTGGTTTATGTATTAAAAATTGAGCCCTATAGATAAGGTCTTATCTTATTGTAACCGAAGAGAGACAGATTGGTCAAGAATAATAATTTAGTAATTTCTTGCCAAAATATAAAAAAATAAGGGAGAAGAATCTTAAAGATATCCTCTCCCTTTTTACTTTTGTGCGGGCCAGCGTCGCCGAAAGAACGATACGAAAAATTCAAAGGACTTTATCAATAGGGTATTGGACAATGCCCTCGGCTCCATTTTTTTTCAATTGGAGAATAAGCGCATTAGAGTCCTTTCGAGGCACTACCGTTTTCACGGCGAACCATTCTTTACTAGAGAGATTACTCACTGTCGGCTCTCTTAAGGCCGGCAATAACTTCAGAATTTTTTCCAAAACATTGGCTGGCACATTCATTTCCAAGAAGACCTTATCGCGAGCCATAATAACGCCCTGCAATATCATTTTGATATTTTCAATGGTTTGGCGTTTTTGTTTATTTTTAAAGGCTTGATGATTAGCAATTAAAACCGTCCACGATTCCATAATAACATCAATAATTCTTAAATCATTGATTGCCAAGGAGTTTCCGCTATCAATAATGTCAACGCCGGCTTCAGCAAATCCAGCTTTGACTATTGTTTCTGTCGCCCCTTTACTAATGTCTATTTGAACGTCTATTCCCTTTTTTTCAAAATACTGGCCGGAAACAACGGGAAACTCCGTTACCACTCGTAAACCCCTAAGATTTTGAGAGGTTTTAATAGATGATTTATTGGGAACAAATAAAGCAATCTTTACCTTTCCATTTCCAGCCCTTGTAATGGGCAAGGTCATAATCTCTTCAACTTCCTTGTCTAATCCCCTTTCTTTTAGACAATCCTGACCCAAAACACCCAAGTCTAAATTCCCCCTCATCACATAAAGAGGAATGTCTTGAGGTCGGAGTTTTACAACATTCATATTAGCACTTTGGTCATTTACTTGACCAAAAGAATCACTATCCCAAGTTATTGCTAACCCCGCTTCCTTCATTAAACTCTCAAACATCTGTTCTAAACTCCCTTTGGGACTCCCCAATACCAATCCCATATTCATTTTTTCTCCTTTTTTAAAGAACCTTTTTGTCATTTTATTGTGGGCAGACAAAAATAGCCCCTTTCCCGCCTAATACGGAAAGGGGCTATTTTGGAGATATTCTTTACAAATATAAAAAGTTTATTTTTTGTTACGCCAACGCAGCCCTTCCCCGTGTGAGAAAGAGGCATGATGATTTAATCTTTTTATAATTAATCGGTAACCGCCCATACCACGATTTAACCATTTAGAGATTCGTGCAATCGTAGTTGAGCTTAAACCCGTTTTTTTCTCAATAGCAGAATAAGCTACTTTTCCATTCAACATCTTCGCTGCCTGCCATCTGCGGCTAAATTCAACAATTTCTTGTTCAGTCAAAAGGTCGCGAAAAAAACGTTTCGCTTCTTTAATATTTTTTAAAGCCAAGATTGCTTGGAATAAATCTTCAGTTTTTTTATTGTCCCATTGAGGCATAATAATTTACTTTATCATAATAAAGCACTTTACCTAAGTAAAGTATAGCAAAGTAGAATTTTTTGTCAAGAGATTGTATTGGATAATGGGAATTTCCGTTTATATGATATAATAAATTTATGTTAGAAAAATATCAGATAAAAAGGAATTTTCAAAAAACGCCGGAACCGCGGGGAAAAGCAGCAAAATCTAAAGACAATCATTTTGTAATCCAGAAACATAGAGCGCGGACTTTACATTATGATGTTCGTCTTGAGATTGAAGGGGTTTTGAAGTCTTGGGCTGTACCCAAAAATCTACCTTTATCCTTAGGAGAGAAACATTTAGCGATTGAGACCGAGGATCATCCTGCGCAATACCTTAATTTTGAAGGTATAATTCCCGAAGGGAACTATGGCGCTGGTGTGGTTCAGATTTGGGATCAGGGTAAGCTTAAACTAAAAAGTTATGAGCTTCGCAAGCTTGTTTTTTGTTTGCAAGGCAAAAAATTGACAGGGAAGTATGTTTTGGTTAAAATAGAAAAACAGCCAAAAAAGGGTAAAAACTGGCTGGTTTTCAAGACAAAAGCATAACTTTCTTTCTTATTAACTTTTATGCTACCATCTAAAATTCGTTTTATCTTTAGAGTGATTTTTATCGCTTTCTTTGCGGCGATCCTACTTTTTGTTTTATATCAGAATTTCAACCCTTTTGGCGTCCCACGATTTTATAACTACGAATTTTCACCTAAGATTAACCATTTTATTAACCCTTTACTGCCCAAAGAGCGGGTTTCGGAGTATTACCGCGATGCGAAAGGAGACTGGTATCAAGCTTTAAAGGGTCCTTTGGTTTATTTTTCTCTTTATCCTGTTACCCAAGATTGGAAGCTTGACCTGGCTATAAAATATAAAAGTGAAGTGCCGGAAATTAGATTTGGCGAAGTAGTCTCTGCAGGCGATAATTTAGAATATAAGCCTTATCCTTTTTATAACGCATTTATCCAAAATCTTGATTGGCCTTGCGTGGAGAATAACGGGGTGTTTTTATATCAAAAAGAGAAACATTTCAATTCGGTTCAAGAATATTTGGGCAATGTTCCTTTGGATAAAAATAATGCGGTTTATTTTTTCGGTGATGAGCGAATTAAAAATGCGAAAAGTTTCACCCATTTTCAGAACCCTGCCAAGGAGATTGATTATTTAATCACTATTTATAAGAAGGCCAAGGCGACACCCGATGGCTGGCTTATAACCACTATGCATTTGAATTTATCCAACTCATTTATTCTGCGGCAGTCTGTAAGGTATCTTTTTAGTATTCCCTTTTTTGAAAATTATGTCGCCTCATCTGGGGAGTTAGCACCCGAGGTAGCGATTAGTAGCATCAAGGCCGTTGTTTACGAACCCCCTTCTCGTTACTTCCTTAAATTTCAAAATTTATTTAGAAATAGGCCTTAATTTTATGAAACTGGAAGCCAGAAAAGTGAAATTCCCTACCATCCGCCTTTGGCGGACTGGTGGGTGGGTGAAATTATTTTATGTTATAGTGAGCGACCTTTTTGTAATTAGTTTAGTGGGTTACTTGATTTTTCTTTGGTTAGATCGCGCGTATAATCAATGTATTAGCAATTATTTTAGTTTAAATATCATTTTAGTTCTTGTTTTACTATCGGGGATTATGACTGCTGTCTTGAGGGGGATATTGGCGAAAAAATAAAATAACCCCCCATCTATACCAGAGGTGGGGTGGGGTTCGAAGTTCTTTATGATAATTTTTGTTTCTTAAGGGATTTTTTTATTTTTTGATATTTCTTATTTGTCCAAAATGAAAATTATTTTAGATAAACATGCTGATACTTTTTTATTTTTGCCTGAAGGGTTTTTCTTTCATTTTCCACATCGTCAATATTTTTTAAACCCGTACAGTTGGGGTAACGGGTGCAGCCATAAAACATATTTCCTCCGTTTTTCCCTTGACGTTTGCGCATCGGAGCGCCGCAAGCAGGGCAAGTGACCTCCTCGGAAAAATACAAAACTTTAGCGCTCCACATATCCGCCATATGGAGTATAACCGCCAAAGGCTTCATATTTTTAATGAATTCTTTAAAATCACTCCAGCCGCCTTCAGCATAAAGCAGGGCATTGAGCTCATTATCACTAAGACCAATACCAGCTTTGGCTAACTCATTGAGGGTCCAAACCTCGGCTGGCAATTCAATGTCTGTCCATCGCCAAGCGTCTTTAATGTCTTCCACATAGGTTACGATTTTGGCAAAATCATGGAGGTAGGCGGCAACAATCATCTCTTCTTCCGTAAAATCAGGGTGAGAGTAGGATAGATTATTATAGGGTAGATATTTATTGAGCCTTAGCATTATTTCTAAAATTTCAGTGGTATGCAGAAGAAGTCCGCCCGTAAAGTTATGATGATGGGTTTCTGCTGCCGGCGCACGGTCAAAAGCAGAACGGTATTCTTCCGCAAAAGTAGTGAGTTTAGTTTTTTTGAGGTAAACGTACAAATCAAGCATATTTTAAGTTATTTTTATAGTGCGGTTTGTGTTGTTTATTTTTCAAAGTATAGCCGCCTTAGGAATTCACCTTTCAAAATCATTCTAATTAATCTAAAAAATGACCAATGACCAAATTCTAATTCCAAAAAGTTTTGTTATGGGAATTCATCCTTTGGGGTTTTAAGGATAAAGATTAGACGGAGAAGGATTTGCAGAGTTTATCTTTCAAAAAGGAAGCCCCCCAAGGGGTGGTAGCTAAAGATGATAAAACTTACTAGAAAGAAGAGAAAGAGGAGGGTTGTGACTAAAATTACCGAGCAATTTGGTTCTTTGGTGCTTAAAAATTGTTCCAGAAATTGAGCGATAATTACAGCAATGGCTACGCTTAAAAAGACCGTCGTGAAACCGCTAGGGGTAATCATAATAAAAACAGCAGTCAAAATAGTGGCGCTGACGATGCCGGCGAGCTTGCCAAAAAAGATATTGTCTCTTTCCGCGAAACCAGGAATTAGGAATTCTAAAAGACCATAAATAATCATTGCCCAAAAGACCACTTTGGCGATTTCAAAGATACTGCCATCTTGGGCGCAAAACAGCTTTAAACCGCCCGCATAGCGCAGAAAGCCAACCAGAAAGAGAACGGCAATCACGGCGATAATTTTATAAAAGAGCAATTGTTTTTTAGAAAGTTTGTTCATTTGGATTAACCCTGCCCTCCTTTTCGGGGGTTATCTTTCTTCTATTATTTTAACAAAGAATTTATTAAAATACAATTCGCCAAGATTTTTTTTATTTCCCCCCCCGAAGGAATCCCTTTGGGATATTTTTCTCCAAAGAAAAGCTTTCAGCTTCTTTTTTTTGGGGGGGTTCAAGTTATCTCCCAATCCCTACATATTTAAATCCCATTTCTCTGATCTTGGCAGGTTCAAGGATGTTACGCGCATCCATAATATTAGGAGTTCTCATTAATCTTTTGATTTTTGTCCAACTCAAATTTTTAAATTCCGGGCAATCGGTGGCGATGAGCAGGACATCACTTCCTTTAGCGCAAAGGTAAGGATCACCCGCGTAGCTAATTTTTTTACCAAGCACCTTGCGGGCGTTGTTCGCGGCGATAGGATCATAAGCTTTGATTTTAGCCCCGCGTTTTTGAAGCAGAGTAATAATGTCAATAGCAGGTGATTCGCGCACATCATCAGTATGGGATTTGAAGGCGAGACCTAACACCGCGATTTTTTTGTCTTGGAGTTTACCGTCCAAGATATTTTTGATCTTAGCCACAACAATTTCCCTTTGGTGTTGATTAATTTGCATTACTGCCTCCAGAAGATTAAACCAGTAACCGCCGGCGCGGGCAAAATAATAAAGAGCAGAGACATCCTTCGGGAAGCAGGAACCGCCATAGCCAGGACCCGGGTCTAAAAATTTGTCTCCGATGCGGGAATCTAGACCGATACCCTTTGCCACCATTTTCACATCCGCTTCGTAATTATCGCAAATATTGGCAATTTCGTTAATAAAAGAGATTTTGAGAGCGAGAAATGAATTGGCGGCATATTTAATCATTTCCGCCGATTCTAGATTGGTAATAACAAGCGGCGCTTTAAATGGGGCATATAGTTTTTTCATTATTTCTATGGCGGGGGCGTTCGGTTTTTCAAATCCTAAAACAATGCGATCGGGATGGAGAAAATCAGAAATAGCGGTCCCTTCTCTCTGAAATTCAGGATTGGAAACAACATCAAATTTTCCTTTGTAACCTTTCGCGACCATTTCCCTCACCATCTTTCCTGTGCCGATCGGCACGGTGCTTTTGTCCACAATTACTTTGTAGTCTTTTAGGTTCTTTCCTAAATCGCGCGCGACTTGCAGGACATACCGAAGATCCGCTTTGCCGTTTTTATCTTGAGGGGTGCCGACAGCGATGAAAACTATGCTTGCGTCTTTAATGCCTTCGGATAAAGAAGTGGTAAAATTGATTCTGCCGCTATTTAAGTTTTTTTTGAGCATTTCTGGCAGATGTTCTTCATAGATGGTGGGGATCCCCTTTTTGAGTTTGGTGATCTTGGCCTTGTCAACATCTACGCAGGTTACTTTGTGACCTAAGTCAGCGAAACAAACCCCTACGCCTAAGCCGACGTAACCAGTACCAATAACAGCGAGTTTCATAGTGATGAGATAATTTTAAATTTTAAGTTCTAAATTTTAAAACATTTTCTTTTTGTTTTAAAACTTGAAATTAAGGTTTTAAAATTGATTAAAAACCGAAGGTGGTGAGCCGTAGGCGAACCATTAAAAATTGAAAATTGTTATTTTGACTCATTTAATGCCTTATCCCTAACTAAAGTGGTTGCTCTATATAAGGTTTCCGGGATACCAGCATCAGTCCACCAGCCACGCAGTATTTCGTATTCCATCGTCCCTTCTTTGATGTATTGATTATTCACATCCGTGATTTCAAGCTCTCCCCTGTCGGAAGGTTTTAAGGTTTTAATTATTTCATAGACGTAGTTGTCGTACATATAAATACCAGTTACCGCCAGATTTGATTTTGGTATTTTAGGTTTTTCCTCAATGCTAATAATTTTGCCATTTTTGATTTCAGCCACACCAAAACGGTTAGCATCAGGCACTTTTTTCAAAAAAATCCTTGCTCCTTTTTTTTGATTGCGGAAATTTTTTACCGCCGGACCAATATTGTCTTCAAAAATATTGTCACCTAAAATCACAACAACCTTTTGGTTATCGGCGAAATCTTGAGCCAAACCTAAAGCTTCAGCAATGCCTCCCGCCCCTTCTTGATAAGCGTATCTTAATTCGCGCAGGCCGAATTCTTTGCCATTGCCTAAAAGACGCAAAAAGTCGCCTGGACTATTGCCGCCCGTGACAATCATTACTTCTTTGATTCCCGCATTCACTAAAGTCTGCAAAGGATAATAGATCATCGGTTTGTTGTAGACAGGGAGGAGATGTTTATTGGTCACCTTGGTGGCAGGCAGAAGCCTTGTGCCTGTGCCGCCAGCTAAAATAATCCCCTTAACATCTGTTTCTGTCGCGCGTTCCTTTTTTTGCGACCTTAATCTTTCATATTCCTCAATATCCATCACTACCGTTCGGGGATTTCCTTCCTCAATGATGATGTGAGTTTTACTGGTTGCACGAGTGAGAGTCGCTATTTTTTGTGAATTTTCTTTGTTAAGCATAAATTTTAGTAATCAGTAATCAGTAATTAGTAATTAGGGAATCTATCCTTTTACTGATTACCAATTACTAATTACCGATCACGAATTTAAGTATTCTTCCAATGTTTCTTCCCAATGCCTTAAGCGAGGCAACTTCGTGTTTAATAGAATTGAATACATTGGCCTTTTGGCGCGGGAGCGATATTCTTGACTGGAAATCGGTTTCATTTTTGCCTTAATTCCCTTAAAGAGAAGAATTTTACGCGCGAATTGATACCAGTTGGTTTTACCTTCATTAGTAATATGATAAACACCAAAAGGTTTTTCCTGCTCTAGAATTTGACGGGTCGCGCGGGCCAAGTCGCGGGTATAGGTCGGTTTTCCCCATTGATCATTAACGACCGTAAGTGTAGCATTGCTCTGCGCTTTCTGCAATATTTTGTCTATAAAATTAATTCCTTCCTTCCCAAACAGCCAAGAACTACGGATGAGATAATATTGCTCACAATGGCGGCGCAAGAGGGCTTCTCCTAAAAATTTAGATTTTCCATAGACGTTGATTGGATTGGGCTGGATAGTTTCTTTATATCCTTTACGATTTTTTCCTTCAAAAACATAATCCGTGGAATAATGAACTAAAATAGCATTAAGCTTTTTTGCAATCTGCGCAAGATATCCGACAGCCTTGCCATTCACTTTTAGGGCTTGCTCTTGGTTTTCCTCCGCTTCTTCAACATTAGTGTAAGCGGCGGCGTTAATGATAATGTCTGGTTTCAGACGAGAAATTTTGTTTCGCAGAGCCTTTCTTTCGGTAATGTCCACATTATTTTTATCCCAAGAAGTAAGCTCGCAATCTTGAAACTCTTGAACTAGGGCTCTGCCTAGCATGCCCTTGCTTCCCAAGATCAAGATTTTTTTTCCGAAATTTTCTAATAGTTTATTGCGGCTGCGGATAAGATCAGGATGGATTTTCATTCCCCTTTGTACAAATTCTTTGATATCTTCATTATAAGTATAGAGAAGAGCGCGATCTAAGGATTTTCGGGCGAGAGACAGGACTTCTTTTAATTCTACTCCCCCTTTGGGCGCTGGCGCGGCTACATCCGCAAGATAAATAATCTTGTCCAAAATATCCATATTTATTTTAGGAACACAGTGTCTTTCTATCGCCTGGAGGATTGTTCTGTCCCGGACATTGAATTCTTGTTGAGCCAATTTCGCGCCCACCGCGGCATGTAAAAGCAAAATGTGTTTTTTGGTAAAAATGTCTATCTTAATGCGGTACTTTTTGGCGAGTAGAATCCAAGTTTCTTCGGGCAAATCGCGCGCCATATCATGAATTAGACCAGTAAAATAGGCTTTTGCAGGATTCACACCGCCGATGATCTTTGCTATTTTTTCCGCCGTTTTTGCCACGGCTAGACTATGAAAAAATCTATCCTCCGATAGACTCTTCTTTAGGTAGGCGGTAATTTTTTTTAGATCAGGGTTATTCATAATAAAATTTTATTTACCCCGTTAGAGAAAGCCCCCGACGAAGTCGGTGGTGGGAAAAATATAGACGCTGACCCCGTTAGAAATAAATTTCTAAACGGGGCTAACGGGGTTTACCTTTTACCGTATTGTCTTTTGTAATACTTAAAGTATTCTCCTGACTTAATTTTTTTCCACCACCCTTCATTATTTTTATACCATTCTATAGTGCGTTTCATTGCTTTTTGAAATTGATACTGCGGTTTCCAGCCTAAACGGCGGATTTTGCTTGAATTTAGGGCGTAGCGTCTGTCGTGACCGGGACGGTCCTTGACATATTCAATCATTTTTTCGTCCCTGCCTAGGGTTTTCAGGATTAACTTAGTAATCTCAAAATTCGTTCTCGGATTATCGCCGCCGATATTATAAATTTCACCTATCTTGCCTTTATGGAACACCAGATCAAGAGCCGTACAATTATCTTCCACATAAATCCAGTCGCGCACATTTTTCCCGTCGCCGTAGAGGGGAACCTTCTTTCCTTCTAAAATGTTTGTTACAAAGAGAGGGATCAGTTTTTCCGGATATTGGTAAGGCCCAAAATTATTAGAGCTCCGCGTAATTAATACGGGGAGGTTAAATGTGCGGTGATAAGCGCGGACCATTAAGTCTCCGCCGGCTTTAGAGGCTGAATAAGGATTGTTTGGCGCTAAAGATGATTTTTCATTCGCTTTGCCGCTGGCGAGGCTGCCGTAAACTTCATCAGTAGAAATTTGGAGATACCTTTTAATCTTGAATTCCTTCACTGCTTCCAGAAGATTTTTAGTGCCCAGAATATCGGTACGGATAAAATCATCAGCGCCCATAATAGAGCGGTCTACGTGCGTCTCGGCAGCGAAATTGAAAATCCCATCCACATCTTTCGCCATTTTTTTTACCAGTTTAGCATCAGTAATATCGCCCTTCACGAATTTGTAGCGAGAGGTTTTGATGTCTTTTAAATTATCTAAGTTGCCGCAATAGGTTAACTTATCTAGGTTAATAATTCGGTAACGGGGATATTTTTTGAGGAGGTAGCGGATAAAGTTGCTGCCGATAAACCCCGCACCACCGGTGATTAGTAACTTCATCCCGTTAGAAATAAAATTATTTTTTCTTGGCATATATTTTTTGTATGTCCATCATTTTCCCCGCGGAAATTGTATTTCTAACGGGGTAATGATTTTTTATAGAGATCATATTTATAGAGACTGGCTAAGATGGAAGCGCCTAGAATTTGATTCTTTAAAATCATTTTTTCGATTTCCGCGGAGGTGAACTTTTGCACCTTATCTATTTCCGCGGGATCAGGCTTTTTGTTGATGGGAGACATATCTTCCGCAAGGTAGATCCAAAAATGCTGGGGATAAGCGGTGGGGGTAACAAATTCCGTGCCGATTTTAGTCCATTTTTTGGCGTTAAGGCAGGCTTCTTCCGCCAATTCCCTTTTTGCCGCGGCAAGGTAGCTTTCTTTGTCCTCTTTGCGGCCCATCGGAATTTCCCATGTATATCTTTTCAGGGTGTAGCGATATTGGCGCACGAAATAGATATTGCCTTTTATATCCCTAGGAATGATCGCTATAAAAGGTTTTTTCCTAATATAATAATAGTTTACCTTTTTCCCCAACTGATTGATTACTTTATCTTTAAAAAGGTCAAGGTATTGGCAACTGTAAATTTTATGAGAAGATATCTTCCGCCAGCGGGTTGTTCTTATATTTTTAGATGTGTGCTGTGTCTTGCTCATCTATTTAAGTTTATCAGGAAAAGTCCTAAAAGGGCAAGTTATCCCATCTTAATTCCCCAGTCGTAAGGAATCAATTCGGTATTATATGGTAAGCGGTATTCATCGGGTTTTTGCGGATTATAAGGATGGGTTGGAACATTGATGATGAGCGCTTCTTTGTCGGAAATGCATTTCCAGCCATGATAAATCTCCTTGGGAACTTGGATTAAAACTGGGTTATGCTCACCAATAAAGAATTCGTTCACTTCGCCCAAGGTCGGAGAATTTAAACGACCATCATAGAGAACAAGTTTAATCATTCCTTGAATACAACAAATGTAATCGGTTTGAATTTTATGTAAATGCCAAGCCTTCACAACCTGCGGGTAGGTGGTAGTGAGATAGACTTGTCCGAAATTTTGGTAAAAGTCGTCGTCTTGGCGTAAAATTTCTATTACTCTACCGCGCTCGTCGGGATGGACATTTAATTTTTTGATTTGGACATTAGAAATCATAAATTGAATTTATTTTGGATTAAGATATGCGGGATGAGTTTTCGCGATCCCCAGAAGGGAGCTTTTCACCCTCACTGGATTTTTTGTTTTAAGCATTTCATAAAGGGATAAAGTTTGATGCGTGATTTTTTGCCAGTTATAGAATTTTTTAACCCTTTCTCGCGCCATGTGTCCATTCTTTAAAACTAGTTCCGGATGATCATTCAAAAATAGAAGTTTTTGAGTAAGATCAACAAAACTTTTTGATTTAAAGGTGTAGCCCGTTTCTCCAATCGCCTCTTGGTTTTCCGGGATGTCGGAGACTAAAACACAACGACCAGATCCCATTGCCTCCAGAAGACTAATGGATAATCCTTCCACTTCCGAAGGTAAAACATAAAAATAGGCATTAGAAAGGAGTTCTATTAGGATTTTTCCCTGTTGGTGGCCTAGAAAAATGATATTAGGATTATTTTGGGCTAACTCTTTGAGATAATCAAGATAGTTTTGGTTTTCTTGGGGGCTATCTCCCACAATCACCAGCTTTTTATTCAAATTCAAACTTTGGAAAGCGCGAATAAGATAATGAGTACCTTTTAAGGGGATGAGGCGAGAAACCGAAAGAATATAGCTATCTTCCGTTAGTCCCCATTTTTTTATTCGTTGCGCTTTTTGTGAAGGGAAAAGAGGTGCGCCATTAGGGATATAAAATATGTGAGCGGCCGGATACTTTCGGCGGCAGTAAGAATACAGATTTTTTGAGACCGTAATCGTAGCATGAGGAAATTTTACCGTGGTCCATTCTCCTAGAGCAAGAAAAAGGCGGGCAATATATCCCCATTTTTCATTGAAGCGGTCGCGTGAATGAAAGGTGGAGATGACTTTAGTCTTTCTTTTTAAAAGCCGGGGCAGGAAAGCGAGGAGCGAGGGTCCAACTGAATGAATATGAATAATATCCACCTTTTGGAATAAGACATGAATTAAGGAGGTTAGAGTGTGCGTAATCGCGGCTAAATTTTTTGTGGGGATATAAGGGGTGTAAATAATTCGTACCCCTTTATATCGCCTAACGCGGCTTTGTGTGTAATGGCGGCGGGAGTAAATCAAAACTTCGTGCCCTGCTTTTACCAAGCGGACAGCCAGTTCTTCGGTATGTCTCTCCACCCCGCCATCGCGGCAGGGAATGCCTTTGGAGCCGATAATTGCTATTTTCATTATTTTGAAATTTATAGTGGAAGAATTACTATACATCTTAAATCATTATAAGTCAAGAGCTTTTGATTCTAATACCCTTGGCGCGCAAATTGATAAATCTTCATCAGGTTTTGATAATAAACTTCTGGATTGTAGCGCCTAATTTCCCGTCTTGCCCTTCGACCGATTTTTTGCGTAGTTTCGCGGTTTTGATAAAGGGATTGGATTTTTTTCGCGAGTTCCGCGGCATTTTGGAAAAAGAAACCAGTATTCCCTTCACGGATGATTTCTTGAAGACCGCCCTTTTTGCTTGCGAGCACTACTTTACCTAAATTAAAAGATTCTAGGACGACTAATCCAAAGACCTCCTGCCAACTACTCGGAACAACTACAAAGCGGGATTTCTGGATGATCTTTTTGAGTTCGTCCCCTTGTTTGTAACCCAGAAATTGAACATTGGAAATATGATTTTTCTGGACATAATCTTCCAATTTTTCTTTTTCGGGACCCTCCCCGACTATTTTTAATTTGATTTCTGGCAGTTTTCGCATCACGGAGATTAAAAGATCCAAGCCTTTTTCGGGCGAGAGGCGGCCAAAAAATAAAATATAATCTTTTTCCTCTAACGGGGTAATGTATTCTTCCTTTATAAAATAAGGCAGGGTTACTAATTTTGCTTGCGGCAAGCCCCATGCTGTAAGTTTTTGGCGCATAAACTTGCTCGGACAGATGAAAATGTTAACATAACGCTCATAAAAACGGAAGGCTTTATGAAAGTACATTTCCAGAGTGTTAGCAAGAGAAGCAAGATAAGAATCCTTCACACATTTATTGAAAAAACATTGATAATATTTTCTCTTTCTACATTTTTCGCACACTTTATTATGCTGAAAAAGCTGGTAGTTTGGACAAATAAGTTTGTAGTCATTCACTGTCATTACTATAGGGATTTTATGCTTTTTTAAAACCCCTAAAATAGAAGGTGAAATTTGATGATAGATATTATGAATATGAGCGATCTCTGGTTTTTCTTTTTGAATCAAAGCCCGAATTTTTCTTTTCGCCTCCAGGGAATAAAAGATACGGCCCAGGGCGAAGAGAGCCTTGAAGGAGAATTTGGGGCGCGAGAGATCCACTTCGCTCACAAAATATTGCGCATAAGGAGAAGGGTTGTTTTTATCACTATGCATAGAGAAAGGAATCACTTTGTGGCCGTGCCTTTCTAATAATTTAGTTAAGTCAAAATAATGACGGTCTGCTCCGCCCTGAATGTGGTAAAATTTGTTGATATTTAGGATTTTCATTATTGTTTAATTGTTCAATTGCAAATTACGGATTGTCATTGCAAGGAGCAGATCCCTCACTTCCGCTCGGGACAGGCTCCGCAATCTCATCGAGCTGTATTATACAGATTTAGGAGATTGCTTCGTCGTCCCTCGACAAGCTCGGGACTCCTCGCAATGACGACGCATTTCGTAATTCAAGGTAATATACAATTCACAATTGATTAACTATTTAATTTTTAGGGTAGCTTTTTTCATTATCAATTTAAGGTAACTTAAAATATTAACAAATAAAAATCTGATTTTTTGATTAGGGTAATGCTTTTTCCAAAAATATAAAAGGCTGTTTCTTAAATAAAGCCAAGGCGCGAGAGAACCTCGGGATGATCCGTGATGATGATGAATTACTTCATCTTCCCCCCAGAAGATAATTTGAAAGCCAGCCTCCCGCGCTCTTTTGCAGAAATCAATGTCTTCTAAATACATAAAATAATTTTCATCAAAAAGCCCAATTTTTTCCAAAACGGATCGGCGGATGAAAAGGCAGGTGCCGGAAAGCCATTTTACCCTCCGAGTCTGGTAGAATTTTTTGCGTGTCCAAAGATTAGGCATTACTACCCTACCCCAGGGAAGGATTTTGTAGAGCAAGGTTAGGTCTAAAAATTCTGTCGCGAGGGAGGGGTAATTTCCAAAATTAGCATTGATGCTTCCATTTTGTAGAGTCAGGCGGGGCGAAGTGATGCCCACGTCTGAATGGCGGTCTAAAAAGGTAATAATTTTGTTTAAATTTTGATGCACAAAAGCATCGGTGTTTAAAAGCAAGAGATATTCACCTCGCGCGATCTTGATTCCTTGGTTCACAGCAGCGGCAAACCCCAAATTTTTTTCATTGATAATCAGCCTTACTTGAGGAAAATCTTTTTTAATTTCCGCGATGGAGTTATCTTCAGAATTGTTGTCTATGACAATTGCCTCGGGTGGCATTTTAAGAAAAGCCGCGAACACTTTAGATAGGCATTCTAAAGTCAGAGCGCAGGTATTATATGAAGGAATAATTACAGAAAGTTTAATCTTGTTTTGCATTGTTTTGGTTAATTAGCTGATTGTAAATTGCGAGTAACCCTATAATATACCAAAATATCATTCCGTAATACAGTCCAATTAAGGTAGCTTCCACCATTGAATTTAGCAGCACGATAATGAGCGTGGAGACAAATCCCAGATAAAGCATTTTTTCCTCTGGTTTCAAAAAAATTCTTTGAGCCTTTCCAATTTCTAAATAAATGGCGCGAGTAACCAGCATAAAAGCGGCAAAACCGACTATTCCGAGTTCAAGAAGCACTTGCAGAAAAAAGTTATTACTTTCCGTTTCCACTGACCAAGGCAAAAGATTTTTGTATTCCAATTTTAAATTGCCCGTGCCTACACCCAAGATGGGATTATGAACAAAGATTTGGTAAGCAGAACGGAACTCCACTATCCGAAAACGAGTATTGGGATCCGTTAAAATTCGCGTTAGACGATCCAAAAATTTATCAGAATAAGCGGCAAGCGGGACAGCGATTATGGCAAGAAGGGCGCAGATTAAAAGGATAGCAAAGAGTTTTTTAATTTTTTGTTTTCTAAAAATATAAACAAAACCGCCCATCAAGGAAAAAATCTCGCCTTTACCAAGGGTCAGGAAAGTAGCCATTCCCCCCAGAATCGTTTCGGCAAAGAGGAGAATTTTCAACCATTTATTGCGGGTAGTTAATAATAAAACATAGGTGAATGGCAGAGTCATAATAATAATGGCCGCAATGTAAACCCATTTTCCTACAGGCGTAATTATCTCTTCACGGGCTAGGGCATAGTCCCCTTGGAAACCACCCAGAGAGAGGACTTTAAAAATTAGCTGGGCAGCGACTAAAAATCCGGTTACAGGGATAGAAAAAAGAGCGATTTTAAAATCCCTTTTGTTTTTGATGAGATTCACGGCTAAAAGCAACGTTAAAGCGTGAAAACCAAGATTGCGCAGGGCAATGACGGCGCGGGAAAGATTATCCGCCCAACCCAAAGATAGGGCAGATAGAAAGATATATAAAAGAAAGCACCCCAGAAGTAAAGGAAATCTTATTTGCTTAAACTGTTTTTGGGCAATGAGCTTCAAGATAAAAAATAAAGTTAAAATAATGACCAAAATTTCAGCGAGGCTTACTTGGTAATACCAATCCTGGATGCGGATGGTGGCTATTTGACCGAAGACAATAGCAGGCGGGATCAGAATAAGGACAAAAACAGGGTTTTTAAAGTAGAGGAAGATGAGGATAGCGAGACCAAAAATTATGCCAAAAATTAAGAGCAAATGCCCCCATTCCTCATTTGTCCAATTAGAAAGCAAGGGTATGAGGATACCGAATAATAAAATAAGTGCGGAAATGAGAAGAATTTTTTTGACCATAGTTTTAAGCTTTACTATACATCAAAAATCAATTTTTGTCAAATAAAATGGTAAAAAAATAGGGCGAGAGTAGAAAAAGAAAATTTATCTTTCCCTTCTCGCCCGAAAGATGTGCTATCCGATATTGACCGAAATTTTTCGGTTATCGGCTCCAGTGTTCGTCACAACACCGTTCGTAAGACTAAACTCAAAGTACCATTTCCCGTCAGCTTGTACCAAGTGCCATAGCTCCACACCGTTGGCATATACCGTGTAGGTATATGCCTCCCGAAGCTGGGAATATACGATAATTCTTAATCTCCCATTTTCCGGATACATAATGTTGAGGTTCCATTCCTTAACAGCACTGTCTCTGGTGCTCTGGTTAAGGTCCATACTCAACTGATCAAGACCTGCTTTATCTGATGATAATTCAACTCTCGCCGTGTTTTTCTCTTGTGCCCTTAAAGCAAATTTGAGCTCTTTTATGTTTGTTGGTGAATCTATGGGGACTTTTTGGACATGACCGTCTGGGGTAAATCTCAATAGAAATGCACCATTCTTGTCTACCTGGTTGAATTCAGTATATCCGCTGTCTGCGGATCCTTTGACTTTGATATTATAGATCGTACTGCCATTTCGGTAGTAAATCCTCATCCAACCCGTGATTACAGTGTATACGTTGGTAGAAAGCCTTCCACCAGTAATCTCAAGGGTTTTAGTGCCCTCGGGATAGTTGGCACCTTCAAAAAGATTACTGTCTATAGAGATACTACTCGCAGCCGCTGGTGCCAGTTTGACGTCGGAATATTTCATATAATCTGGCACCACCAGTTCCATTGTAACTGGTGGAGCGGATTGTACCTCTTTAATATCCGAAATATCTATCCCTTCAAACGGGTTACGCACCTGATCGCAACCGCTCATTAACAATACTATCAGGACCATCAGGCAGGTCAGTGTAATTCTCATTAGATATTCCTCCTTGCAGAAATTTATGGTTCAGGTCAAGAGACCTGAACCAACATGATCTTTACATAATTACCATGGTGAAACTGAGCCGTCCGACCCTACATTAATACGGATTGCGCTTTTGTAGGATTGGTTTGACATCCAGCTTTTATCTTTTTCAACAGCAGCCCAGTTCACATCGGGATCGCCCTCTTGAATACTTTCGCCTGATCTTTTAATCACCATATTGACTTGGTGGTTGCCGGATTTGGCAGGAAGAGATGCTTCATAGTAGCCATCTGTGGTTAATCTTGCCTCATACCCAATCTGCCAACGTGTTTCATCGCCAACAAGATATACTTTTTCTCCTGCTGATGGTTTTCTGTAGAATAGCGATTCAGTAATACCAACGATTACTTTATCGCCCTCCCCTCTTACATAAATGTCACCAGTAGGCTCATTCGTATACTGCACTGTCGTCGTTGCCGCTGACATTGCTGTTGCTGAAGCTGCTGCGGCTGCGGAAGCAGATGCAGATGCTGCGCTTGCTGCTGTTGCCGCTGTGGAGACTACAGGACCCTGTGTGTATATTCCTGGAACGCAATGCCAATTTATTGGTTCGCGTTTTTCCATTTCCAACATCAACGTGCGAGCAGCCATTGCTTTGGTAGCGAGTATCTCATTATTGTTGCATCCCGGGGATGGATATACAGCGCAACCCATCAGAGCCATCATTAGACCTAAAAACATAGACATTAACAGAACAAACAAAAACTTTTTCATTTAAGAAACCTCCTCTTTGCATTCTGAGCATTCTGATCTTGCGAAAAACCGATCGCGACCAAGATCCGATCTTGGTCAAATTTTGGATTTATCTTACCCATTCGTCGGTCTTTCTCTTTTACTAACATTCTCTCCCAAGAAATTTCCAGCCAGAAAGGGAGAAGATTAATTCTGGCATATACACCACCGTCTGGGTGAAGCTCGCTTTCCCAGATTTCGCTTTGGTAATAGGCCCAGGTTGTTTGAAGACCTATTTCCAGAGTTTGTTGAAAATTCACGCCTAGACGTAAACGTAATTCGCTGTCGGTGCCGGGATAACGGATACCGCCGAGCTTACCGAGGTCAAAAGTGGTATAGGCGGCATCAAGACTAAATAAACGGTGCCATGCTCGCATCTGGGCGAGAAATAAATTCGTGTCAAATTCACCGTTCCATTTCAGTTTTAATTCATCGCGCGTCCTGACATTGAACCAAACACTACCTAATCCCCAATTCAGATTAACCTCTGGCACTATAAAAGCGCCCAAGATTATTTCTTGATCCTTTTCTAATCTTGAGAATTGAGGATTCCATTTTTGATAACCTTGGATGTGGACCATTGGTCCTGCATCCAGCGTCATACTCCAAGGCAGGTTAAACGGTTTCTGCATTACTACATACATAACCGTGTTTTCCTCATTGGAGAAATTACGACTATGGATGATATCAAAATATACCGGTTCATCTATTTTCATATGTGCTTCGGTATATAGATATTTCGTCGTGTCTGCATCTGTAAAAACCGTGCCCATCGCCATCAACACACAGACCATTAACACTAATCTTTTCATCAGCTCACCTCCTCATCTTGTAGAATCTTTAGTTCAAATTAAGACACTCCGTCATTGCGAGGGAGGCACAAAGTGCCGACCAAAGCAATCTCGTTTTTATATTACAATGAGATTGCCTGCCCGCCATCGCTTGCGCTTCAGGCGCTAGCGGGCGGGCTTCGTCGGGCTTGAAAGCCCTCCTCGCAATGACGGAAACATCTACTTTGCGGATAATATAGTTCCGCAGAATATGAGTTCAATCATTTTTCAAAGAACAGTCTAAAATTATAACTAAAAAATCATTTTTCAACAATCTTTAAGCCGCCAATGTAATGGTCCGACTTTTTTTCTTCTATCGTGTCGCCATCTTGCACAACCTCCATAACCTCTGTTTTTTCATTTTCCTCTTTTTGCGGTTCTGGGGGCATAATAGGCGTTGGTTTTTGCGGCAGACTTTGGGTTTTCCAAAGAATTATTATCGCGCTAATCGCAAGACCTACGAATAAGCTTAAGATGATGTTCAGTAAAATATTCGGTTTCACAGGCCGCTCCGAGACGAGTGGTGTGTCTAAAACCACGATTCCGACTTCATCTCCTAAATTATAATAAACTTTGCCTTTTTTAGAAAAATTATAAATAATAGCGTTCATAATATTCTTCGCTTGCGAGGCTTCGGGATGGTAGACATTGATTTCAATAATGCTTGTGTCCGTGGAAACACGGGAGCTAACCATTTTAGCCCATTTTTCTCGGAGATCTTTTTCTTTCTTCGGGAAATAGATTAGATCAATCGGAAACCCAGAATTCAAGACATCCTTCATAAAAGAACTGCTTTTTATAATTTTCGCAAACAGCATAGCCAACCTCTCGGCAGACTGGCTTGCTTTATACATATCTAGATCGGCATTTGTCTTTTGGGTAATCAAAATCCGGCCGCTTGCCCTGTAAAGCGGTTTTTGAAAGGAGCTTACGATTAAACTTACCACAATCGTGGCAAGAGTAATAATCGTAATGATGCGCCAGCTTTGGCGGATCCGTTGTAAATATTGTTGATAATTCATAATATTTATGAAATTACACTGTACACTAAATTAAAAAATCTGTCAAGCTTTTTTCTACTTGACAGATTCTTGAGTAAGATAAGCTTTAATTATTCTTTTTCGTCCATTTTACCCAAAATAACTTTTATTTCTAAACTTTTCTCTTCTCTTATGACAGTGAGGGTGATTTCGTCACCTGGTTTATATTTTTGAAGTAAAGTAGTTAGAGAATGATTTTCTTCTATTTCTTGCCCATTAACACGTGTAATAATGTCCATTTCTTTTAAACCCGCCTTTTGCGCTGGGCTACCTGGGAGAATAGGCAGAAGATTGGGATCGCCACTGTAAATGAGAGCTCCCTTTTCGACTGGTAGTTTGTTGAGATTAGCTAATTCAGGGGTGATAGGGATAAGGCGCACTCCAATATAAGGACGGACGATTTTGCCTTCGCGGATCACACTATCAATAGCCGTTTTAACATTATCAACGGGAATGGCGAAGCCGACCAGCTGTCCTTGGCGGTCAATCGCGGTGTTAATGCCTATAACTTGACCTTGAATATTAACAAGCGGTCCTCCGGAATTGCCGGGATTGATCGCCGCATCGGTTTGAATCACATCTTCCAAGCTTTCCGATTGAAACATTCCGTCGCCCGTTTGGATAGAACGTCCGATTGCTGAAACAACTCCTGTTGTGACCGTATTTTGATATTCGCCAAGCGTATTGCCGATAGCAATAACCTTTTGACCCACCTCAAGATCACCGGAATTTCCGAGTTCCGCCACAGGCAAATTCTCCGCTTGAATTTTAATGACGGCAAAATCATTAGAGGGATCGCGAGCCAAAACCTGCGCTTCGTAGTTTTTACCATCGCTGGTAACGACGGTATATTTTGCGCCAGTGTCGGCGACCACGTGCTTATTAGTGGCAATCAAGCCATCGTTGGTTAGAATAAAACCTGTGCCTCCTCCCTTTTGCTGAAAGACATCTCCGAAGAAGCCTCGGGCGTCGCGCGTGCTGATGATACTCACGACGGCCGGGGAGATCTTTTTAACCGCGGCAATGACTCCCGATTCTTCATTAATCACCACCTTCTCATTTTTTTGGATGGTTACTGGTTGGTTGTTTTTGAGAAATTCATAGTGTTCAAAGAAAGGAATTGTGGAGAGATAAGGCAAAATAATCCTGCCTGTTACTATACTCCCTATTCCGCCTGATAAGAATCCCAAAATAATAATCATTAATATAATAAGAAACCATTTAAAAGCAGAATCTTTCTTGATGATTTTTGCTCTTTGACTGCTTGGCGCTTTTGATTTGGGCTTAAAGCGCGCTCGAGTGTTGGTTTGAATAGATTTAATTTGGATGTTTTTGAAGTCGTTCATAATAATTCAAAGTTAAAAGTTTAGAAAGGAAGAAGTCATAAGGTTTGAACTTTAAGATTTAGTTTTTGACTTTTATCTTGGGACCCATTGATTAGACAATAAAACGCTTGAGATTGTAATGATCCCCAGAAGAAAATATATTTTGATTAAACGTCGGGTGAGCATTTGGCGGGAATAGTATTCCAAAATACCAAGGATGATGTAGATACTTACTATTACAATGATAGCATTGGCGATGTAATTTGTGGGCCAGAAGGTAAGAGACCAGAATATTTGGCTCGCAGTTAAACTCGTGATCAAGGTATAGAGAGCGGCTAGGGAGGGCGTGAAAATCTCACTCAAAAATTGATAAGTCAGAGAGAAGACAATAAGAACAACGATTAAAAGAGCCTGCCAAAGAGGAAAAGACAAAAGATAAATTAAGGCAAAGAGGTTTGCCATTAGAAAAAAGGTAGTGAGTAGGACCAGAGCTTCATTTGTTGTGCACACAATCATTTTCCGTTTATTTTCTTCGGATTTTAAAATCACTTCTTTGTGGGAGTAAAAACGATATTTACTTAAGGTTGCGATGTTATTAAGAACAATTCCTAAAATAATACTCGCGCCGATAATGAAAAAATGTTGCACATAGCTTTTTTGGGCGAGGATAAAAAGAGCGAGAATGCTTAAAGTATAGAAAAGCGGCAAGATTAGATAGACGAGTTGTTTTAATTTTTTTTGACTCAAAAATCCACCCAGATAAAGAGAAGCGAAAAGCACGCATCCTATGATAACGCCAAAAATTTTCCAAAAAATTTCAGGATATTGAACGACGAATTCAAGACCAATCAGCATAGTGAGAGGAGGCAGGATGGTGGCGATTTTAGAAAGCCAGGAAGGCATAGAAATTTCTAATTGACCTAATGTCTAATTAGTCTAATTAACCGTTTCGCGCTTTGGAGGTCCATCTAAGGCGGACAATTACTCGTGTCAAACTTTCGCCTGCCTGCCGGCAGGCTTGGCCTCCAAATTTCGCACGACCTTTAGAAATTATTTAACGTTTCTGGTTAGATATTTAACAATCTCATTTCCTTCTTCTGATAATAACTTTATCTTTGATTTTTTTTGAATTCGGATTTGGGTAACCTTTTCCTGTATCAATTTAAATTCGTTTTGCGCTTTGCGGTCCAGATGCTCTGCCGGAAAGCTTGGCCATGGGGTTATGATTAGATCGCCCTTTTCCTCTAACTCATGATACAATTCTTCCGTGATAAATGGCATAAAGGGATGCAATAGTTTTAAGGTTTCGCGGAGAATCTGGCGCAGGATAAAGCCAACTTCTTTCTGTTCTTCCTTGTTTTCGCTGTAGATTCTTTCTTTGGCAATTTCAAGATACCAATCGCATAATTCATTCCAGAAAAATTTATACAGGCGTTTTGCGGCATAGGCAATTTTGTAGCTTTGCAAATATTGAGTCACTTTTTTAATCGTATAATGCAGGCGGTAGGAAATCCAGCGGTCAGCAAGGTTGTCAGCGCTACGCGCGATCTTGAGAGTGGCAGACCCCTTGTAGTTTTTAATTGGTTGCGTGTTTTCAATGACGAGTTTTGTGGCATTATAAATTTTTGTGACAAAATTGCGGGAAGCGCGGATTTTGTCTTCCATCGCCTGCCGGCTCATCCTGATATCGCGGCCAGGATAGGCAGTTTCCGCCAGGGCAAAACGCAGAGCGTCCGCGGAATATTTTTCAATCATCTCTATCGGATCAACGCCATTACCCAGGGACTTACTCATCTTTTGTCCTTTATCATCGCGGAGCGTGCCATGGATAAAAACAGTTCTGAATGGAACATCGCCCATAAACTTTAGCCCTAAAATAATCATTCGGCAAATCCATAGGTATACAATTCCTGGCGCGGTAACCATTACATCTGAAGGGTAATATTTTTTAAGATCGGCTGTTTCTTTGGGCCAGCCCAGGGTGGAAAATGGCCAAAGACCGGAAGAAAACCAAGTGTCCAAAACGTCAGTTTCTTGGGTAATTTTTTTACTTTTGCAAAGGGGGCATGATTTTGGTTTTTTGGCCGAAACAATGGGCTTATCTGAACAGTCGCAGTAATAAACCGGCATCGGGTGACCCCAGACGATTTGCCGTGAAATGCACCAATCGTGGATTTGAGAAAGCCAATCAAGAGCTTGTTTTTTGTAGCGCTCTGGAAGGAATTGCATTTCCCCCTTTTTGATTGCTTTAATAGCTGGCGCGGCTAATGGTTTCATTTTAACAAACCATTGCACAGAGATCTGCGGTTCCACTACGCTTTTACAACGTTCACAAACCGCGACGTTATGTTTGATATTTTCGATTTGTTTCAAATACCCATCCTCTCTCAAATCTTGAATGATAATCTCGCGAGCTTTGCTTATTGGCAGTCCTTGATATTTCGCGGGAACATTTGTCATTTTACCATTGCGATCAATTACGATAGGCATCGGGAGTTTATGCCGTTCGCCTATTTGATAATCATTGATATCGTGCGCCGGAGTAACTTTCACCGCGCCTGTGCCAAAGTTAGGATCCACTGTTTCATCAGTAATAATGGGAATTTCGCGTTTGACTAAAGGTAAAATAACCTTTTTCCCTATTAATTTTTGATATCTTTTATCTTTTGGATGCACAGCGACAGCAGTATCCCCTAGTATTGTTTCCGGTCTGGTGGTAGCTACAACTATCCTTGATCCTTGATCCTTGATCCTTGATTCTAAAAGAGGATATTCAATATAATATAGTTTTCCTTCGCGTTCTTTATATTCTAATTCTAAATCCGTAATCGCGGTTTCGCACCGCGGGCACCAGTGAACAATATATGGACCTTTGTAAATCAGCCCTTCATTATATAAACGAATAAATTCTTCTTCTACTGCTTTTTTGGGTTCTGGATCAAGGGTAAAACGTTTTTTTGTCCAGTCCGCGGATTCTCCAAGCCTTTGCGATTGTTCCAAAATTTTTTTTTCGTAAATCCGCGCCCATTTCCAAATATATTCCAAAAATTTTTCCCGGCTTAAATCGTTGCGGGTTTCCCCCTCTTCTTTCAGAAGTTTTTTCTCTATTGTTCCTTGCATTTGGATTCCGGCGTGATCAATACCGGGAAGCCAGAGGGTATTAAATCCTTGCATTCTTTTCAGCCGGATTAAAACATCAGTGATGGTATGTTGCAGGGCATGGCCTAAATGCATCTCGCCGGTCAAATTGAGCGGCGGCATAATCATCACAAAAGATTTCCTTTCGGACTGATTGTCAGCCTTAAAATAGCCTTTTTCTAGCCAATATTGGTACCATTTTTTTTCAATTGTTTTAGCGTTGTATTTTTTGTCCATAAGCAAAAAATTGCTTTTTGAGCACATTTATTGTATCTTAAAATCGCTGGATTGACAAGGAGGTGAAGTAAGATGTGGCCGCCACTTTGGAAAAGATATAGAGGGATGTTTGTTATCGTCTTACGGGACGAGAGAAATGTTGTTTTAGCTAAAGAATGTGTTACTTTTTTGAAAAGGAGGTCTCTTAAGAGCTATATCAAGGAGGCCTTACGAAAATCAGGAATGGTCAAAACCAAGTGGCAGCTCCTTAAATTTTATGGGGCAGATGTAATTGTAAGGGTCATTAAAAACCAGGGGTAGTTTTAAAAGCTGCCTCTTTTTATTTTTTATGGTAAAATCAGAAGATCCAAGGAATAATGCAATAAAATAATGAGATCAAAAGAGGTGAAATATCAATATCGCACTTGGTTAGAAATTGACACCAAGGCAATAAAAAATAATTATCAGATTTTTCGCAATTTAATTTTCAAAGACTGCAAGCTTTGCGGTGTGGTCAAATCCAATGCTTACGGCCACGGTTTAGTGGACTTTTCAAAAGAGTTAGAATGTTTGGGCATTGATTTTTTAGCAGTGGATTCTGTTGTGGAGGGTTTGCGTCTAAGAAAAGAGGGCATCAAGACTCCGATTCTGGTTTTAGGATATACTTTACCCTTGTTAGTTAAAAAAGCGGCTATCAATAGTTTAAGTCTAACTATATCTTCTTTTGACGCAGTATACAGCTTACCAAAATTACTGGGGCGCAAGAAAATTAAAATTCACCTTAAATTAGACACGGGAATGCACCGACAAGGGTTTTGCGAAGATGACGCGCAGAAAGTATTAAATTTTTTAAGTAAAAATAAGAGTATAATTTTAGAAGGCACCTATACTCATTTTGCGGCTGCAAAGAATCCGGCGTTCCCGCAAGACACAAAAAAACAGCTTGCTATTTTTCAGAAATGGATTAAAGAATTAAGCGAAAAAGGCTATAAGCCGATTTGTCACGCTGCGGCGACAGCCGGGACTATTCTCTATCCAGAAGCGCGTCTTGATATGGCGCGCGTTGGCATCGGATTGTATGGTTTATGGCCATCCAAAGAAGTAAAAGCCTTTGCGGCAGAGAGATTAAAATTGAAGCCGGCAATGCGATGGAAAACAATAATAGGTGAGATTAAAAATCTTTCCAAAGGCGAACGGATAGGGTATGATTTCACCGAGAGGGTAGATCAAAATTCAAAAATCGCCATCCTGCCTGTAGGCTATTGGCATGGTTATCCGCGCAGTTTATCCAGTATCGGTTATGTTCTGGTCCAAGGGAAAAGATGCAAGATTTTAGGCCGAATTTCTATGGATATGATTATTATTAACATTAGCGATGTTCCTAGAGCAAAAGTCGGCGATGAAGTGTATCTATTGGGCAAAAGCGGTCAGGAAGAAGTTAGCGCGGATGACCTAGCGTATCTTTCTGACACTGTAAATTACGAAATCGTGACAAGGATAAATCCATTGATTAAGAAAGTGTATATTTAATTTTTCGTTGGCAGAGAAAATTATGTCTAAAATTAAAGTTGGCATTTTATTTGGCGGCAAAAGCGCAGAGCACGAGGTTTCTTTGGTTTCTGCGGAATCAGTGATGGGACATCTTAATCAAAATAAATATGAATTGATCCCTATGGGGATTAACCGCGAGGGCAAATGGATTACAGCAGGCGAGCCTCTAAAACATTTAAAGAAGGGTAGACAAGGAGAGGTGCGGAAAAGGGTATTGCCAGCAGTGCACTATAAGGACGTAAAATCCTGTGTTGCCACAAAAGCAGTGGATGTGATTTTTCCGGTTTTACATGGCACTTATGGCGAAGATGGCACTGTTCAAGGCTTTTTGGAATTAGCGGATATCCCATATGTGGGCGCAGGAGTCGCGGCATCGGCAATAGGAATGGACAAGGTTTTGCAGAAAGAGATATTCCGGGCTAAGGGTCTGCCAGTGATTAATTATTTGGTTTTTTGGCGCAAGCGGATTTTAGAAAGGTTAGATCCCCAAGTCGTGAAAGAGATTGAAGAAAAAATCGGCTACCCTTGTTTTACTAAGCCCGCTAATTCAGGTTCTTCGGTAGGTATTTTTAAGGCGCATACAAGGGCCGAGCTTCGGTATATGATTAAAAAAACCGCTCATTTTGACCGCAAGATTATTGTGGAAAAAGCGGTCGCTAATGCCTGTGAAATTGAGGTGGCGGTTTTGGGTAATGATGATCCAGAGGTTTCGGTTTGCGGTGAAATTATCTCTTCCAATGAATTTTATGATTATGAGGCGAAGTATATTGATGGGAAAAGTAAAGCGATTATTCCCGCAAAGATTTCCCAAAAAATAAGTGATGAAATTAGAAAAATCGCGCGAGAAGCCTATCTGGCGATTGACTGCTCTGGAATGGGGCGCGTTGATTTTTTGGTGGATGGAAAAACAAATGAAGTGTATTTAAGTGAAATTAATACAATCCCAGGATTTACCTCCATTTCTATGTATCCTAAACTTTGGCAGGCATCGGGTCTTTCTTATCCGCGGCTTCTGGATAAACTAATTCAGTTGGCTTTAGAAAGATTTCAAGATAAACAAAAAAATGAGACTATGTTAGAGTTAAAAAGTAAGTGGTATCAGTAAACCCCGTTAGAAATTTATTTCTAACGCGGGGTTAATGGTGGCATTAATGGTTCGGCCCCGCTCCGCCGAAGTCCGCCTAAGGCGGACGGAGGCGAGCACGGTTCACCATTAATTCTTAAGCTTTACCGAAGGCAGTAGACTGATTGCGCATTAAAATAAAAAATGGCTAGAATAAGCCATTTTTTAGTCATTCTTTTAAGGACTTATTTCATCCCTTGAATTTCTTTTAATTTGAAATAGTCCCCTTTTATTTTTTCAATTTGAATTTCCGCACCTTTTGCTATAGTTTTTTGATTGAGGAGGTTGAGATTGAATTTTAAATTTAGAGGAGCAATAATGGCTCCGTGCTCTTTAATTTCGCCCAATTCAATTACTATTTTGGTGATTTTTTTTAAATGACTTTTTTGGGCATATTCCAAAGCTTGGTGCAAAATTTTGTTGGCAGCGTGAAAATCGTGCATAAAATTGGTAATTAGTAATCCGTAATCAGTAATTGGTAACTTTCGCCGCTCCGCGGCGAATTGACCCTCCCATTACTGATTACGGATTACTAATTACTGATTACTATATTAATGTACCGCGCAGGTGATGCAGGGATCATAGGCGCGGATGAGCATTTTAATATCGTTTTCTTTTCTACTATTCTCTAAAAATTTTTCCAGATCATTTTCCAAATTCGCTAAAAATTGAGCAGTGGGAGTAATAATATTGCAGTTTTTGATAAAACCCCTCGCATCGATTTCGTAATAATGGAAAAGAAGTCCGCGGGGCGCTTCAGTAACCCCCAATCCCCTGCCCGCCTTCGTTTTGTATTTTTGTATTTTTTCCGCTTTGATTTTAAATTCTGAAAGGATTTTGATTGTTTCTTCCGTCGCATGAATTACTTCAATCATTTGGGCAAGAAGATTATAAAAGATATTATAGCAAGGGAGGGTAAATTCAGCGCGGGCGAGAGCTTTACGCGCAAATGGGTTTAATTTTCTGTAATTTAAATTGATGCGGCTAAGCGCGCCTACAAGATAACTTTCGCGGGCGATTTTTACTTTTTTGATTAAATCTCCTGCCATTTCTTGCTCTTCGTTCGCCTTTTTCAAAAATATTTGGGGGGAGTAAGTTTTATTTTTAGGTAGTTTAATTTGACCATTGTAGAGGGCATATTCTTGTTTGTTGGCTAAGGCGGCAAAAACAGTTAAGCGTTGAAATTCTGGGAAGGTGAGATTATTTAAAAAGTCAAAAAGGTCATTGGCGGTTTCCAGATTTTTTTTCGCGGTATTCAAGATTTTATTGAGCATTCTTCCCGAGGGTAACTTACGAAAGCCGCCGATGGCAGTAGTTGTCGGGTGGATATTGCGGCCGCCGATTGTGTTTAAAATGAGGTTGCCAAAGTCGCGGATTTGGATTGCTTCTCTCGTAATTTTAGGATTGATCTTCACTAAAGTTAAATCGCTTTTTAAATTAAAAAAATCAGAGAGGGCTAAAAAATAGATATGCGTCATATGGCTTTGAATGAATTGGCCGAACAGCATTAGTTTGCGCAGGGTTGTTGTTTGAGGGCTTGCTTTAACGCGCAAAGCCTTCTCTATTGCTTTGATGGCAGTCAAATTGTGGACAGTGGGACAAATGCCGCAGATTCGCGCCGTAATCCAAGGCGCTTCAGTATATTTTCGTCCGATTAATATTCCTTCAATAAGCCTCGCTCCTTCTTTGACCTCCAAACGCGCTTCGCGGATGAGACCATTTTCTAATTTACCCACAAATCCCGCATGACCTTCAATCTTGTTGATTGCGTTGATAGAAATGGTAATTTTTTCTCTAACAGACATGAAAATTTAATGAAAATTGAAAATTATAAATTATTTATCATTTGTTCCCAAAAATTTCCAGAACCCTCTCATACTCTTTATTGCCTAAAAGTTCCTGCATCTTTTCTTCATTCGGTTCATTTACCCTGCCGCGGCAGCCAGTGCAGGGCAAATTACTTTTTAAGCAGATTGCTTCGCACCCACCACGGATCATCGGTCCGAGACAGGGTTTGTCTTCTAAAAGCAGGCAGGGATAATTTTTAATTTGGCATTCATAGCAGACTGGACGATCAGGCAGATGCGGTTTACTGCCAATCGCTACTTGTCTTAAGACTTCTAAAATTTCTTGATTGTTTGGCGGACAGCCGGGAATGACAAAATCTACAGGCACGTAAGCAGATAGGGGTTGAATTTTCCAATTATCAATTTTTTCTCCGGAAGACGGATAAACATATTTTAAGATTTTATCTTTATTGCCGTAATTTTTGATTTTTTGGATATTGCCTAGATGCGCGCAGGCGCCTAGAGCGATCAAGGTTTTAGTTTGTTGACGCAGATTTTTTAGTTTTATTTTTTCCTCTTTCCTGGTGACCGTTCCTTCAATAAATGTAATATCAATGTCTATTTCGTTATTAGCCTTTTTGTCCTCAATAAGATGGAAATCCGCTAATTCAAAATCCTCCAAGACTTTAAAAAAAGTTTGGCCTAAATCTAAAATAGAGAAAAGACAGCCATTGCAAGAGGTGAGCGAAGTAATAATTAAAGTTTTTTTCTTTTTTTTCATCGGAAAAAAGGAATACGTTTTTGAGGGTTGAGGTTAATTTTTATCTTTTTGTCGAGGTCTTGATGTTGATTTTTTTTAATAATGCAACGCGTTAAATCAAATGGGTACATACCGGGTTTTCCAAAATCAATGCATGCAGGGATAGCTTTGCTGATTTTAGCCAAATATTCCAACCTCTCTTGTTCGGCTTTAAGTTTTTTTGAGAGGGAGATTAGATTCGCATTGTTGGCACAATCTATTACCACACCAAAGTGGTGGAAGACATTTTGACCTTTGATTACTTTTAAATTCGGCGGCACAAAAACGTTTTTAAAAATCGTTTTCTTGATGCCATATTGATATTCTAAATCCGCGACACAGTTTCCTTGCTGTTCTTTGATATTAACGAGTTTGCAAAGGGTGAGAATATGGGCTAAGGCATAAGATGGAGAGTAGATGTCCTCAATCTTGTTTTCAGCGATACCTTCGGTGTGGTCTAGGGCAAAACACTCTAAAATATCTTCTTGATCAATCAAAATTTTATTATGTTTTTCCGCGTAGTAACTGATTGTATTGGGAAAGGCGGTAATAATGTAGCGAGAAAGTGTGGCAAGTTTAACCGGTTTATTTTGGATAAACTTTTTTAAATCAACGGTGCTGATGCAAAAGGGGTGCAAAAAAAGCCTACTTACTTTATCAATTGCCTTAGGTGTACATTTTATTTTTTTAAAATAAGGCAGGGTTTTTGCCCTTGCCATATTCAATTTTTGGATGAGACCACCTTTTTTGGCCATAGTTTGTTTTGGAAGACCACAAGATAAAGCCCAAAAATTAAAAGCAGAATTCCTGTTATTTTTAAAGGGATCGCTTTTTCATTGATAAATATCAGAGAGAGAAGAGAAGTAAGGGGCGCGCCGAGGGTCATAATTGCGGCGGCAGTAAAAGCGGGAATGTATTTCAAACCATTATAAAAAGTAGTCACATAACCAAAAAGAATGATGGCGCTAATCACTATCCAAAGATATTGCCATATGGAATAGCCGAGGGTGAGGTGAAACCCGTTGTTTTTGACCAGGAGGAATAATAAGATCAGAATTGCGCCAAAGAACATTCTGCCCCAAGCAACCATGAAGCCTGAAAGACGGGTAAGAACTTTTTTGGCAAGCGCGATTTCAAAAGCCCACATTATTGCAGCTATTAAAATCAGGAGATCGCCGCGATTGAGGCTTTCCGGTTTATATTGAAAGTAGAATATACTGCCCAAAAGCATTATAAAGGCGGCGACTAGTTCATATTTGTTAATCTTTTTTTTCAGAAATAACCAAGAAATCGGCACAAGCCAAATAAACATCGTTTTATGAAAGAAGCTTGCTTGCGCGGCTGAAGTGAGGGTTAAGCCTTTGAAAAAAAGAAGGAAGGGCACAGAGCCGCCTATAAAACCAATTAAGACTAAATTCCACCAATCCCTGCGGGTCAAACTCTGAAATTCCTTGAGCCGATAGATCAGAAAAAGCATAGCCGTTAATAATATGGCAACCAGAATATTTTTTGCGAAGGTAAAAAAGTAGGGCTCAATACCCGACGCCCCCCATTTATTCAGGAAGACGGAGAAACCAGAGATGATGCTTGTAGTTAAAACAAGAAGAATGCCTTTAGTGTATTTCATAAAAGTTAAAAATTGAAAATTAGAAATGAAAAATTGCAATTTAAAATGCAAAATTATTGAACATCAAATTTAAAATATCCTTTGTTTGTTTTTCTGATATTTTTTTAATAATTATTCCATTTTGTTCTAATACCCAATCCCCTGTTTTAATAGAGACCAAAGAAGCGTCAAGTGTTTTGCCCTGCTCATTTATTGCTTTATTTTTTTTTAATCCTATGATTTTTTGGGGAATAGTAAGGCACATATTAAAAGTTAAAAGTCATTTAATTTGAAACTAATATTAGATTACATTTGGTAAATTTTTGATTTCCGCCCACGAAAATACCGGTCCTTCTTTACAGACGTATTTTCCATTCGGGAGCGCACAGTGTTGGCAGATGCCGATGCCGCAGTGCATGCGCCGTTCCAAAGAAAGATAAATCTCATCGTCTTTAAATTTTAATCTTTTCAGCCTCTCCAGAACGAATTTATACATTATCGGCGGTCCCACCACGAGAGCCAGAGCATGTTCAATAGTTTTATATTTATCAAATAAAGTGGTAATCACACCAATATTTCCTTTCCACTGCAACTGGCATTGATCTAGGGTTACTTTAACATCAATTTCCTGCTTTTGCCAAGAAGGAAATTCTTTTTCAAAAATGCGGTATTCCTCGCATTTAGTACCATAGAGGAGCTGAATTTTTTTATAAGAAGCGCGGCGATGTAGAATACTTAAAATTACGGAACGTAAAGGGGCGAGACCAATGCCGCCGGCAACAATGAGTAAATTTTTATGCACTAGCTTTTTCAAGGGAAAACCGTGTCCATAAGGTCCTCTCACGCCCACATAGTCGCCCTGATGCATATGAAAGAGGGCAGAGGTGACAATACCTTTTTCCTGAACCGCGATTTGAAATTGTTTGCTGTCGTATTGGCTGGAGCAAAAGGCGAAAGGCGCTTCACCCACTTTAGGAATAGAGAGTTCTAAAAATTGGCCTGTTTCAAAAGTTGTTTTTTTTTCCGGTTTTAAAGTAAAAACTTTGACTTGAGGGGCATCTAGATACACATCAATAATTTTTGCTTTTTGAGGAAGAAAAGGGTTAAACATAAAATAGGTTCAAAATTTAAACACAAAAATAATTTAGAATCCGGCTCCACCAGGAGTATATATTACTAAAACATATCTTCCTTCAGCATCGGGGGTTAGGCTATAGAACATTGGATCAGAGGCAGGCACTTGATTTTCTACTGTCCAATGTGCATAAATTTTGTAATCAGCGCCATTTGATCTATAAAGATAACAGCTAATAGAAGTTGCGGGGCTTGGATTAGGGTCTACGGGCAAGGTTGTCATATAGGTTGGGGCAAGGTTCGGTATCCAACCAGTTGCTCCGGTATTAGGGTGGCTTCCGTAAGCCGAACAAGCGCCCCACCAGGCGCCACCCGTGGAGGGATAAGCATTGCTGCTATCGTAATAAAGCTCAAGAGCGGTTTGCAGTTGTTTCATAGATGCTCTTCTTTGAGTATCTCTTGCTTTTTTACGAGCACTATTAACAGATACAGTGACGATTGTTGCTAAGAGGCCAATTATCGCAATTACTACGAGAAGTTCAATTAAAGTGAAACCCGTTAGAAATTTATGTTTTTTATTGTGGCCTTCATTACTTCCCGTTATTTCTAATGGGGTAAACCCTTTTTTTTGTGTTTTTTTGTTAAGAGTTTTAATTATATTTTTCATTTGAATTTCTTAATTTTTTCCAGATTTTTTTTAATATTGATTCCCACAGGGCATACTTCAGTACAGCGGCCGCATTGGACGCAACCGACAAAACCGTATTCTTGAGGCATACGGACAAATTTATGGTCATACCAATTATATATTCTTTCCGTTCGATTTTTTAGAAACTTATACTCGCCTGCCACTTCGGAAAATTCAGAGTAAAAACAGTTGCCCCATTCGCGGAATGCTTTGCCGCTGCCTTCGGTTTTTAAATCGTAGCAGTAACACATAGGGCAGACAAGGGTGCATTTGCCGCAAGCAAGGCATTCCCCCCCTAATTTTTTCCAGAATGGGAAACCATAGGAGGCTTTAATTTTTTTCGCTATTTTTTGCAAATAGAGAGAATAGCCTTGGTCTTTAAGGGGGCCTTGATATTCAATATGCTCATAACGTTCTTCCCCAAAACCTTCCAGAATTTTTTGCCCTTCTTCTGATCCCGAAAAAAGACGATAAGAATTATTTTGATTTTGGTCAAAATAAAGATCAAATTTGAGATGATGCAATATTTTATTCTCAAATTCTTGATAAAAAGAGTTTTCATCGGGCACAGGAGAAATTCCACAAATAATACTGTTCCTCAGGTTGGCTTGGAAATAAACATCGCGGCTGAAAATTATGGAATAGTATGTTAAAGCCTCTAAATCAAAGAGAGGGATACCAAGAACAATTCTTTTCTTTTTTTCTTTGTCAGGGGAGTGATATTTTTTATTATAATAAGAATACAGTTTCTCTTTGCCTGGCAGAAAAAGCTTTCGCAAGGGGTAAAAAGGTTTGCGGCTGTATTCAATATCGCGCGAGGATTGGATTTTCCCGAACCGTACAATTCCCCTGCTTTCTTTAGGGGCATAAACTTCAAACCGCAGAAGAAGCCAGTTGATGAATTTTTGGTAAGTGATGGAATCCATTAAAATTTTTTAATTGCTCTAATTGACCTAATTTTCCCGCCTGCGCCCTTCGGGCTTCGGCGGGCAGGTAAATAAATCCCAATACCCAATGTCTAAATCCCAAATAATTTTGGATATTAGTCATTGGGGTTTAGACATTATTTAGGTCAATTCGGACGAAAAAGATTTTATTTTTTACCTTTTTTTAGCTAAATAGTTGAATGCCGAAATCGCAGCTTTCGCTCCTTCGCCCGCGGCAATCACAATCTGCTCATACGGTATGTCCGTGATGTCACCGCAAGCAAAGATGCCTTCTTGGCTTGTTTGGCAGAATCTGTCTATTTTTATTTTGCCCTCATTATTTAATTCTAGTAAGTCTTTAATCAATTCCGTGTTGGGCATACCTCCGATTTCGACAAATACACCATCTATTTTTAAATTTTTAATTGCATTAGTCTTGCTATTTTTTATTTTGGCGCCACGCACAAAATTATCACCATAGATTTCCATAATTTCAGTATTGTTGAGAATTTGCGTTTTTGCTTGTGTTTTTATTTTATCTAAAAGTAAGGGATCACCAGCGCATTTTGATTCTTTTTCAATTAGGTAAACTTGATTTGCGGTTTTTTCCATTTGAATTACCGCTTCTAAACCGCTATTCCCGCTCCCGACAATGGCGACTATCTTATTGGCAAAAAGCGGACCATCGCAAGTGGCGCAATAGGTTACACCTTTGCCTTGGAATTTTTTTTCACCTGGCACGTTTAAAGGCCGCGGTTTTTTACCTATAGCGAGGATTAATGTTTTGGCTTCATACTCTTCTGTTGCGGTTTTCACCACAAAGTGAAGAGATGTTGTTTTGCGAATATCTATTACCCTTTCATTTTTTGTAGTGACGGCAAATTTTTGAAGATGTTCTGTAAATTGTTGGGCCAGTGAAGCGCCGGTTGTGTCTGAAAATCCGGGATAATTTTCAATTTCCCAAGTCTCTAAAATTTGACCGCCAATATTTTCGGTAATAAGCAGAGAGTTTAATTTTTTGCGTGCGGCGTAAATGGCGGCTGAAACTCCGGCAGGGCCTCCGCCGATAATGATTGTGTCATACATATTATTTTGAATAAGGAATCAGGAATAATGAATAATGAATAGAATTATAATAGATATATAAAAATCATAATTCCTTATTCATAATTCATAATTCGTTTTTGGCATTTGGGGCAAAAATGTGCTGATCTGCCGCCGATTTTGACGCGCGCAATTTTTGTTCCACACCTGAAACATGGTTTTCCCGTACGACGATAAATCTTTAGTTTCACTGCATATTGCCCTTTCTCGCCACGAATGTCACGGTAAGTATCTACGCTAGTACCCTGCGCCCTGATAGCATCTCTAAGGATTTTTTTAATACCTATGTAAAGCTTCCTTATTTTTTCATCCGAAATTTTGTTTGCTGGCGTGTTGGGATGAATTACAGCATAAAATAGAACCTCATCTGAATAAATATTTCCTAAGCCACTAATTTTTGACTGGTCTAAAAGGAGAGCCTTAATTTTCGTTCTATTGTGTTGCAGAATATTTTTAAAGTTCTGTAAGATAAATGTTTTGTCAAAGGGTTCTGGTCCTAATTTTTGAATTTTGTCAAAATTATTTTCTATTTGTGTCTTTGGATAAAGCCACATTTGACCAAAGAGGCGCAGGTCATTAAAACGCAGTTCCAGATTCTTGCCCAATTGGAAGATTGCGCGATTAAAAGGATCTTGGGGGTGAGTGGATTTGCGCACAAATAATTGGCCAGTGAGACGAAGATGAATCGCTAAAACCAATCCGCCGGAGAGTTCTAGTAAAATAATCTTACCTCGCCTTTTGACATTTAAAATTTTTTTGCCTTTGATTTGTCTTTGAAAGTCAGCAAGTTTATGCGTTACCGCCATTTTGGGCGCACTGCAAGAAAAATCGGTGATCGTTTTATTTTTAATTTCACGATTAAGTTGGCGGACGATTGTTTCAACTTCGGGAAGTTCAGGCATAAGTCATAGTTATATGTCAATCATTTAACAATTGATATAGTTCCATTCTGGGTATCTATTTTTACCATATCTCCATCTTTTAATACTTTAGTTGCGATTTTGGTGTTAATGATGCAAGGCTTTTTTAACTCACGACTGATTATGGCCGCGTGACTTAGAATGCCCCCATCATCAGCGATAATAGCTTTACATCCTGTAACCAAAGAAATTAACGGTTGGGCCATACGCGGACAGACAAGGATGCAATCCTGCGTAATTTTGGCAGTAATATTTGGCTGATCAGGATTTTTGATGACTAAAATTGTCCCCAAAATAGATTGATTAGTCTTGAATGTTGCGACCCCCTTCAATTCTTGAATATTTGTTGGCAAAATTTTGCTAATAGGTTTTTCCGAAACCAATCCTTTATATTTTTTTATTATTTTTTGGACTTTTTTATATATAGAAATATTACGCATCTTTTTCGCAGAAGATGCTATCTCTTGCAAATGAGTAAAGATACGCTTAGCCTTCTCTCCAATTTCCTCAGAGTGTTTATCTAAATGTTTTTCTATGACCATCAAACTACCACCTACGTCTAATAAAAAAATTTCTTTGTTTTGAGTCAGCGCACTTTTAAGTTTATATTTGAAAGAATGCTGTTTGAGTAAAATAGAAAAATTCCGATCTAGGTAAGGAATTAAATCAAAATTAAAACCAGATTTTTTTTGAAACTTTTTATATTCCCTGTCATATCTACTTTTGTTAGGGATATTTGTTTCTACGCCTATAAGATTTTTATCTACCTGCCAGGGAATTCTTGATGTTCTTACAAAAATGTTAAAATGGCCTGGTCTCAAGCTTTTTTTAATTTTGTATCCCTGCAAAATCTCTGCATAATGCAAAGCCAATATCCAATCCGATGGTCTAATGCCCCATTTCAAAAATATTTGACTGATCTCCAATAATACCTCCTTCAGTGCCTTTAAATTTTCATTATTATTTAATTTCATACTTATTTAGAACCTCTTTTAAACGCTTAACGAAATCTTGCACAAAATTAAATATTTTTCTTTTTTCCATATCGTCGCCAACGCTCTCCTGTTGGTTAATTTTTTCAAAATAATCAATGAACTCTCGAGCAATCTCAAAATCTCCTTTGTTAATAGTATCTCGGCTTCTTTCTTGGGAGGGCCTTATAATCGCCATAACGCCGTAGGTTTCAATAAAATCCTTTAAATCTGGTCTATCTTTCATTATTGCAAGTTCCCTATTAAACTCATTAATAACCTCCTTTAAATATTTAATTTTGCTTTCTATTTGAGGATCCGCCTTTTCCAGCCACTCGGCCAATTCTGGGTCTTCCAGGAGGTGTTCTCTTTTTTTAAACCAAAGGTTCATAAAATTAGGAATATCCTCTACATCAAGATCAGCAAACGGTCTTTTGTTACTATTTTCATAGGGAGTAAAATTGCAAAAAGCGAAAAAAATAGTTGGCTCTTGGTTGACTATTTTGTCGGCGATATACAAACTCCTTTCTATGACATCCCTTTCATTAAATTTTTTATCTTTATCCTTAGTGTACTCCAAAGTGCCGCCAGGACCAATTCTAAAACCGTGTCCTGCTATAGCATTAGTGATTCTATCTATCATCTCTTGCGAAATAGGATGTCTCTTTTGCCAACTTTCGCTGGAAATAACATATCTGGTAGCCTTAGCGCTTTCTATTGCCTCGTCGCCATCAGGATCATAGTCCCAGTCTTTTTTCATTTTCTCTATTAGTTTTTCATCTTGCACTAATCCCGGCTGAATAGCGTCATGGCCTAAACCGGCGATAAAAATGGCTTCCAGCTCTTCCTTATTAGCGCCAAGCATTTTCCCTATCCGCGGTGATTCTTGAGCCACCATTTGCATATGGTTCCATGAGTGGGATTTAGGGATGCCAGAACGGCTCTCCAGCCACATCCTGGTATATCTCTCTGCAACCTCCCGCCATTTTTCTTGGTCAAAAGGCTGTTCTCGCTCAATATTTTCCATATTTTCTATTCCCATATTTAATTCTAACTATTTAATTGGAGGTTAATTTTTTTTGAACAGTTAGTGTTATATTTTTTTCACAATGCCTTTATAAGCATCTACTTCTATCATATCTCCATCCTTAAGTATTTTGGTAGCTATTTTTGTTCCCACCACGCAGGGAATTTCTAGTTCTCGGGAGATGATAGCCGCATGAGATAAGATCCCGCCTTCGTCAGTGACAATAGCGCTTGCTTTGTGGCAAGCCTCTATAAGTTGTGGTTTGGTGCTGCCAGACACCAAGATATCTCCCTTTTGCATCTTTTTTATCTCTTCTTTCTGGGAATTAGAATGGGAATAAATGATTTTTACCCTTCCTTTCACACGACCCGGGCTGACTGGTGTACCTTTTAAAATCATATCATTGTCTACAATAATTTGATCAAGACCTTCTTCTTTAATAATCCGATCCACGTCTTTATTTGTGAATAACTGAAATTTCCCATTATACAACCGAGCAATATATTGAATTTTCCTTTCTTTGATTCTCGGAAGGAAACTTTTTTTATTCCCTTTTAAACAAACTGCCACCTCTTCGGGTAGAAGAAATTTTACATCAAGTTGATTCACATTTAATCTTTTTCCTATTTGCCTAAAGAGTGCTTTAGTATAATAAGCGCCTTTGGTCCAAGCAATGCGAAGATTAATCCTTAAAAGTCCCATCTCTTGCATTGACTTTGTTGTATTGACAATGAGATGGTTGTTATAAATGAGCTTTATAATCCTATGCTTTTTTTCTTCCACTTGAAAAGGAAGCTCCTTGATCTTTCTAATTGATTGCTCCACTTCTTTTAAACTTAATCTTGCTAGATCTGTTTTTAATAATTCTAAATAATAATCTGAGTCTTTAAAAGGTGATTCAAGCGTAGGAAGCCAGCCATATTTTTTAGAATGGGCGCTGATAACTTGTTTAGTATATTTATCATTTAAAATTTCTGCGATCTTTGCACCTTTCAATTTCCGTTTTAGCATTTCCTTCAATATTTTCAGCCAGTCCAGTTCTTCCTTGGTTAACAGATGAGTTTCTGTGGGTTGGGTGAGTTTTTGCAGAAAATAAAGAGCTTGGTTTTCATCTTTGATAATTTTTACTATCTCGTTTTTTAAATAAATCTCGGTAGCTTCAAAGACTTCCGGCTGACTCATATCGTAAGCCACGTAAATATTACGAAAACATTGGAGATATTCTTGATAACAATCTAAAAGCGCTGAATTATTGGTCTTTACTAAGTCAATGCTGCTGAGCTTTTCTAAAAAATTATCCATCTGATCTATGACTTGCCTAGAAAAACTAATATTCCCTGACATCTTTTTTCTATTTAGGGTTACTTTCAACCATTGCTTTTTTAGTTTTTCATTTTCTTGCGACAGCCGATAAAACGAAATTTTAATGCCTTTTGCGATAACTAAAATATTTTTATTTTCAGCCCCCAAAGATTTATGAGCGAAAGTTGACAATGCGGTATAAATACTCATTAGAGAATGACGAGAGTCAAATCTTTTAAGCCATTTATTTTGTTCCATAATAACAGATTTTAATTTGGTCATTCTTTCCCAATCATCACTGCAATGGGCTGGAGGCGCGCGACTTTTTTAGTAATGCCGCACTCCACGAGAGTGTCCACAACTAGGTCAATATCTTTATAGACCATCGGCGCTTCGTCTAAAACCTCGCGCACATTGCGGAAGTTGGTTAGGATTGAACCTAATTTTTGTTCAAATTCTTGGGGGGTGATTGTTCTTTTTGCTTCATTGCGGCTCATCCTGCGGCCAGCGCCGTGATTAACTGAATAAAAGGTCTCCGCCGCGGCTTCGGTGCCCACTAAAATATAGGAAGGCGTAGCCATTGAGCCAGGGACTAAAACAGGGTGACCAGTTTTTTGGTAAATTTTTGGATTTTGGGGGTGTCCGGCAGGTAGTGCTCTAGTCGCGCCTTTGCGGTGGATAAGATATTGTCCGCCTTTTTGAGCAGGTTCAAACTTGGCAATATTATGGGCAACATCATATAAAAGATCCATACCTAACTCTTTTGCTGACTTTCCAAAATGTCTTTCAAAAGCTTCACGGACATAGTGCATAATGAGATGTCGATTCCCAAAAGCAAAGTTGACTGCGGCGGCCATAGCGCTCCAATACTGTTGTCCTGTTTTTGACGTGATAGGCACAGCGGCAAGCTCCTTAGAAGGAATGTGAATACCTTCTTTTTGCGCCTCTTCGGGCATTAATCGCATATAATCATCCCCGATTTGGTGACCAAAACCGCGCGAGCCGCAGTGGATCATTATGCAAATATTACTTTCTTTGAGATCAAATTGGTCGGCTAGTTCTTGGTCGAATATTTTATCAATAACTTGAATATCAATAAAATGGTTGCCTCCCCCTAAAGTCCCGAGCTGGTCGCGACCTCTTTTTTGGGCGCGTTCAGAGACGAACTCCAAAGTGCCCCCAATAAGGCACCCTTCCTCTTCTGTGTGGGAAAGGTCTTCTAGGGAGCCATACCCTTTTTTGACTAAAATTTTAATTCCTTCCTCGGCTACTTCTTTTAAAGCCACATTAGGAAGCACCCCCTGCCAGCCTGATTTTCCTGTTCCCATCGGCACATGTTTCTCAATGTCCTGCATCAAGCCTCTTAATTTAGGTTTATCAATTGTTTTTGTGCCAGAAAGATAGAAGTAGTTAGCGGGGAGATCGGTTTTTATAAGACGCACGCCACAGTTAATATCATAGCCGACTGCTCCAGCCGAGATGAGACCCTTTTTACTATCCATCGCCATTACTCCTCCAATCGGCAGTCCAAAACCTTCATGGATATCCGGCATACCGATTACTGGTTCTAAAACACCAGTAAGGGAAGCGGCGGCGGTTAATTGTTCTAATGAGCGGTCGCTAAAGGTTTCTTTTTTCAACTCTTGCTTAACATAAACCACCGCATCCACAAGCATATCTCCTTGTTTTTTGATGCGGAAACGATTTTTTCCGTCAGGAATTAAATTATATCGCATAGGAAGTAATGAGTAATGAATATTATCGTTATTAAGACCACTTTACTTTACTCATTACGGTTACACATTGCTTATAGTAATCGCTTCTACAGGGCAAGATTTAGCGGTTTCTTCTATATCGCAGGTAGCGCAGCCGTCGTTTTCTATGACTTTAGCCTTAGAGGTTTCATTATCCATTGCAAAGACTTCAGGGCACATTGCGGCGCAAGTGCCGCAACCAATGCATTTTTCTTGATCAAGGGTGATTTTCACGGTTTGTTTTAATTAAGGTTAATCCAATTATAAATCCCCTTCTTTGTGGTTTAAAGAAGATATTATTATTTATTCGACAAAGATATCATTTGCAGGTGGTTTGGCGACAACTACAATCAGAAGGGCAAGTGCATTTTTCTACTGTCTCACCGCAATCGCAAGGACACATTTTTGATTTTTCTTTTGTTTGGTCCTCTTTTGGGGAACCGCAGGAGCCACAACTCATAATTTTAAATCAAAATTTAAAATGTAAAAATTCCCGGCCCGCCTCGCGTTAAATAGTTTACCAATAACTACTCATTTATATCTATTAAATAACATAAATTTGAGAGACAAGTTAAAGGCGAGCGGGGCAGGCAAAATGACAGTTTAAAATTCAAAATGGATTTAATGTAAAATGATTTTGAGTTTTAATTATTTTTTACATTTTACATTGTCTCGCCTGTCATGGCTACGTCAGATCTTCAGACGAGATCTCGTGAAGCGATGATCATTTTACATTTTGATCTTTGATTTTTGAATTTATAATAATTCTATCTATTTTTTCCTTATCAAATTCTGAAATAATTTCTTCTTTGCCATCTTTTTCCACAATAATTACGGGGACGCCCATCTGACCAGTTTTCTGGATCATTTCTTCGGCTGCTTTTTGATCTGCGGCAACATTGACTTCTTCAAAAACAATATTATGTTGTTTTAAATATTCTTTTGCAGTGACACAATGAGGGCAGGCAGGGGTGGAATAGATTTTGACTTTCATAGTTTTAATGTAATTAAAAGATTCCTAATTTTTTAATTTTTTCTAATTGAACGGAAGAGAGCACTTTATGTTTATACATCGCATTGATAATAATTTTGTAGAATTTTTGTCTTCTTCTATGTTGCCAAGTATCTACTTTCTTTTCTAGGAGTAATGTTTCTAAATCTTTTAAGATTCTATCTTGACCGGTTAGGATAGAATCTTTGAATTCGTTAAACTCTTTTTTACTCACAAGTTTTTCTAAATCTTTTTTGGTAGCGAAGTTATCTAAATCTTTTTTGGTAGCAAAAACCTCTTCCATCGCAGGTATGAGAACTTCGCGGATATCTTTAATAGTTAATGGTTTGTTGTCTATGTTTCTGGGCATATTAGTAAAATTAACGCAAGGATATTATAGCATAACTTGATTTTGGCGGGAAGGGAAAGATATTGGTAGCCAGCGACCAGTAACAAATAATTGGTAAGGATTGGGGATGGCAGGTAAAAGTCGGTTATTTTCAATAATACCCTTGTTTGGGTGTCAGTCATTGTCGGATAAAAGCGGGAATTTTGAATTCCCAAATCAAAAAAACAAGAGTTTTTCTTGTCCTTTTTATGGTTTAAGCGACCAAGGTAAAGCTGAAACTTTCCCCTTGACCCGCCTAGACTCGGCGAGGCTGGTAAGGGGGAGGGATATTGTCTTGCCGCACTTTGAAGAAAAATTATTTAAGATAATAAAAAAGGCTTCATACATTTCTATGTGAAGCCTGGAATTGTAAGCGTACAATAAAAGAGCTAACTCGCGAGCAATGCCGCGGGGTCGCTCGCACTCCAATCAACGTCAAGCCAAAAGTAGCCCCAGCTCCACTTGTCGTCGCTGAAACAGAGGTAACGGATACAGAGGTTGTCCCTAGAGGAGCGAATGATGGTTCCCCAGAAGAAGATGTAGCCATTATTATTCTTCCAATCTTCTGGAATGAGGTCTGGATGCTCAAGAAGAGCATCCAGAATGTTGGGATGAAGCACGGGTTTTCCCGAAAGTTCTTTGCGAAGCTCATGCCCGCTCATCCGGCCATGCTTCTGTTGTTCGGATAGATAAAGAATAACCTTGCGACCATCTACATATAATTTGTTCTCGCGCTTCTCGACCTTAACCCACCCGCCACCACTATTCTTTTCAATTTTCGCGTCATCAGAGAGCAGTTTTGGCGGCGCATTAAGATTGACAAGAATAGCTGTTTCGCTCAACACCTTAAATCGTTCTTCATTATTTTCCATTATTATAATTCTCCTTTTTCTTCAATACAAAACAAACAAAACTAATTTAACTAAGTACCATCTCTACTAAATAAACTTCTTATTGATTCTTTCTCTGATAAATCTTAGTCAGCATTTCTGCTAAAATCCCAAAGCTCACCATTTGAAAACCAACAATTATTAGTCGTTGGGAGGCGTTAGATTGTTAAAGGTGCCTTTTATTTGGTGTATGACTATATCATATTTTAAGAAAAAGGTCAATAATTTGGAAGTGTTTTGGCTAAAAAATCGAAAAATGGCTTAAAATAAGCCATTTTATAATAGTTCTCCCTCCCCCAGTACTATATAAGGTACGGGGCAAGCCTAACCTTCCTTTCTCAGGGGAGGAAAACCCTCTTAATCCCCATTGTCAGGGGGATATTTTTTAAATAAATTTTTAGCCATTTGCCAATAAGTATTATTTCCCTGTAATTTTTGCCAGTACCACCATTCAGTGCCCCAAAGATAAACTTTATCAAAGCCGCATTGTTTGCTGTAATCCAAAATTCCTTGAAATTTTTCCGGACTCATTGTTTTAGCTATTATTTCGGGGGCAGCGTTTTTAATATCGCCGCCGTGAATCCAAGGCTCGCCTTGTTGCTCCGAAACAATCACCGGTTTGTTTCCGAATAAGAATTTCATCAAAGCCACTTTGCGTTGGTAAAAAATCGCCGGGATTCGATATTCAGTATAGCCGGCAAAACGATTGTAAACATATTTGTAAAGCGATGTGCCAAAGATGTCAGCGCGGCGATATTCGCCGAGCCAAAGAGAAAATTCGCCTGATGAGGTAAGCATGATAGGACGGGAATCTCGTGCCCGCACAAAGATGATTTCTTCTTCCAAAAACTTTTTATCTCTTTGGGGGCAATCTCCAAAGCTATGAAAGAAAAAGGGTTCATTTTCTACCTGCCAGATTTTAATATGGTCATCATTTTTGTAGCGGTCAATAATTTTTCCAATGAGCGACAAGAGATGCTTTTGCCTTTCTTCCGCGGGAAGAGAAAACGCCCAAGCGGGAATATGGCATTCAGGCCAACGGGGGACTTTTTCCCCAAAGGCGAGGATAATTTCTCCATTCCTTTTGTCAATTTCCGCAATCTGCCAATCTAAATCCGAGAAATCATACTCCCCTTCTTTTTTTTCCAGATCATCCCAATAAGCCATCAAACGAAATTTGCGTGCCCCCAGATCGTCCAAAATTGCGTTTAGAGCGGCTTCCGGATCTAGATTATACTCTCGCATATTTTTTGCGGAAAAGTTGATCCCATATTCCACATTGTTAGCCGGTTGAGGGATGCCGAGCAAAAAATAAGTTAAAATTACTCCCAGTAAACCAATAATTACAGTTATGGATATTATAAAAATTTTCATAGAATAATTTTCGTAACGCATTCTTGAATCGCAAGTTACGCGTTGCAAGTTGCGAGAATTTATTTAAACGCCAAAATCGTCAACCCAAAGGTAATCAGAACTATGGCGATAATTTTTTGCACTTTTTGATTTTGAAATTCCTCGGAAAAAAGGGCAGGAATTTTTTTCGATAGAATCAAAGCGATGATCAGGAGAAAAATGTATTGGACCCCTTGAAGAGCGTTTACTATAATGACCGAGGAAAGAAAAATAGCATAATTCAGCATTATCGCGGAAAGGGCGGCAATAACGCGAATACCCAGATAGCTTAAGCCTACCTTCCTCCCCGCTTTTTGAGGCGCTTTTTTAATTTTTTTACGCCAAGCAGGTATCAAAAAGATAGACAATGCCAGAGCGAGACTCCCTACTTTAATCCAGATAAATCCTACCCAAAACGGGGCCAGATTATAGACATATTTAGTAAGAATAAAGGAAGTCGCAAAACAAAAAGCGGCAGCCAAGCCATACATTACGCCTTGCCTGGAGAAAAGGTTGCGGCGGCGGCGTTCGGCGGTAATCAAAATACCCCCTAGGATTAAAAGATAAAAAGCAATAAATTGATCTCGGTTTAATTTTTCCTGTAAGAAGATGGAACTTAAAACAAAAGTAAAGAGCGGCACCATTGTGCCAATAAAAGGGATGATGCGGGAGGTTGGATTTTTTTCAATCGCCGAAAAAAAGGAGATGAGAGCAATAACAAAAAAAGCGCCAGCGGCAAGGGCGGCGATGACAACTTTCCCTCCCGGCATCTGCCAAGCGAGGGGAAATAAAAATATAGCCAATCCCCCCAAAAGGCCGTTATAAAAAGCGTAGGCTAAAGGAGATTTAACTTCGCGGGATAAAATATATTTGTCGCCTACGGAGACAATAGCGTAAAGGAGATGAGCGGCGATAACTAAGAGAAGCCACATAATATTTCATTGTTTCATTGCTTCATTGTTAAAATTGAATAACAACTGAATAATCGTGCAATGGGAGCAATGGAGTTAGGTGGTGTATTGTTTAATAATGTCAGTATAAACTTGAGCTGAAGGACGAACAGTCCTTTTCTGGGTCTCATAATCAATTCCAATTAAACCAAAACGTGGTGAAAATCCGCGCGCCCATTCAAAATTGTCCATTAAGGACCAATGAAAATAACCGCGAACATCAATATTTTGAGCTATTGCCTTTTGGATCATCTTAATATGTTTAGTGATGAATCGGGCGCGGTATTTATCCTTGCAATCCGCCAAGCCATTTTCGGTGATATAAATGGGCAAATTAATTTTTTTTAATTCCCATAAAATCTGATATAAACCCTCGGGGTATATCTCCCATCCTAAATCCGAGATTGCATTGTTTTGTGTGTCAGAGGTGGTATTTTCCATTTTATAGAAAGGGGGCGCTAATTGAGCTTGAATTTTATAATGGAAATAATAGTTAATGCCTAGGAAATCGTGGCACCCTTTTGTTTTTTTGTAAAATTCATTATTCCAAAATTTTTTTGCTATCTCGCAAGCTAATTTGTCTAAGGGCGAGCTAGCGGCGTCAAAATAAATATAATTCTTCGCAATCCCTACTTGGGCTTCGGGGAGAAGCGCGTGAATTTTTTTGTAGGCTTGCTTGTGGCACTCCGTAAGTCTGTTGATAACCTTTTTATATTGCCAGAAGCTTTTTTTACCCGGCGGCCAGTCGCCTGCTAGATAGCCGTGGCTAGCAAAAACGTTTGGTTCATTGATGGTGATCCAGAAATCAACATAGTCAGAGAATTTTTTGACCACTAATTCCGTAAAACGGGTGAAATAAAAGACGCTTTTGGGATGCAAAAATCCTCCCTTTTTCGCAAGCCATAAAGGCAGGGTGAAATGATGGAGGGTGAGCATTACCTTGAGGCCTTTTTCTCTCAAGGCTTTGAATACCCGCAGGTAGTGATTAATTTCCTTGGTGTTAAAATTGCCTTCTTGAGGTTCAAGGCGGCTCCATTCAATAGATAAACGGTGGGCATTGTGATTCAAATCTTTTGCTCGCTCAAAATCTTCTTGAAATAGATTATAGTGATTACAGGCGAGCCCTGAAGATTCTAGCCCTCTTTTTTGTTCCCATTCCCACCAGTCATTGTTGTAATTACCGCCTTCTACCTGATGTGCCGAAGTCGCTGCACCCCATAAGAAGTTGGGAGGAAAACGGAGCATAAAAATTCAAAAATTAAAATTAAAAATGTAAAATTGCAATGCAAAATTAAAAATTTTGAATTTTAAGTTGTAATTTTTCATTTTGCATTTTTAATTTTTAATTTTATCTAGATTCCCCGAAACAACGCCCCTAAGATTAGAAGCAATGGCGCTCCCATTAATGCCCACATCCCCACTTCAAAATTTACTTTATAGAAAGGCAGGGGTAAAATAGTCCCGAAGATTCCTGTCAAAAGTAAGCCTAAAGCAGCAATCATTGTAATTAAACGCGGGGGGCTAATTAACTTTTTTAGGCTTTTCATATTTTTTTCAATATTGATCCTGACAGAAGTATTACCGTAGAAATAATTAATAAAGAAATTATCAGGATGTCGGGGAAAGAGAACAAAAAATAACCCACCACTCCGGCAGCCCAAAAGAGAATGCTGAAAATTAAAGTCAACAGCTTTGGAGGGTCGGGATGACTTTGAACCAAAACCCAAAAAATCCGCAGATTTTTTGGGACACCTCGGTGTTTAGAGAATAAATTTTCCTTTTTTTTCACCGGATTTTAGAAACTAAAACCAGTTTTCATTAATTCGTCTACTTCGGCTTTAATTTCGAATGGATAATTTTTTAGTTTGTTCTTAACATCCTCCGTGACAATAGAGGTAACTACTTCTGAATCTTCAGGCATTTTAAGCTTACTAAATTCGTTACCCGCGGCTTGAATGTCGGAACCTAATTTAGTTAACGCTTTCATATCATTCTTACGAATAGCGTCGGTCATTTGTACTAAGATTTGATCAAACTTTTCCAACATTTGGATCATTTGAATATGAACATCCTTGTAAATTTCCGGGGGATTAGTTTTATTTAGTTTGCCTAAGCTTTCAGTTAATGTGTTGTGCATCTTGTCAAAAACAGCAATCGCTTCTGCGGGGGTATTAGCTTTGGAATTACCCATGGATTGAAAAGAGGATCCAATTTCCATCCATATCTTTCCGTATTCTGTCCACGTAATCATTTTTGCTGCGGTGTCGCGAGCCATCGTGAAATATTCTTTCATTTTTGCTTCCAGAGCCTTTGCCTTTCTAGGCGCTTTCAGGGCGTTAAGTTGGTACAATTGATTTTCGGAGTCAGTTTTAACGACCATTATTTCAGTCTGCATTTCATCTGGGGTTTTATTTTCTGTTTTGATGTCCAACTTTTCCCATGTCCATTTACTGTTGCTATCTTTCATTATTAAACTTACTTGTTCAGCGTAAGATCTGGTTTGTACTCCTTTTTGCCAGGTATAAGCTGTGACTCCTCCTCCGACCGCAAGGACGGCAGCAACAGCAATACCAATGATGAGAGGTTTTTTCATTTTTTTGTTTTAATTTATTAGATATTTTATAATCAGAGTTTGGAAATATTGTTCGGCCTTCTCCGACCATAGTCGATTGAAAGCTAACTATAGGTCGGAAAAAGTTGCGAATCAATTTTTGCCTTTTCCTTAATATGAATTATAAAACTTTAATGAAGCAATGTCAAACTTCACCCTTCTTTGCGGTGGGGTAGTTGACGGAATGACTAATTACTCCTCCTTCAGAATTGAAACTAAATTCCCCTTGTACATTTTCTCCCGCTAAGACTTTGGGAAGCCAGTAAGGATCATCAGCCCACATCCGAGGGTATGGAATTGCGTTCATCGGTATCCACTGGGGTTTCATTTCATCTGATTCTTGGGGTTCGCCTTCCCATTTATAGATAAGAAAAACATGCACTTCTTGGTTCCAATCTTTATGATCAGAAGCGAAAAATTTTAAAGTCGCTTTTTGCGCGTAGTTTAACGGTTTGACTCCGATTTCTTCCATTGTTTCGCGGACCAAGGCTTCTTCAATAGTTTCTCCCTCTTTTTCTTTAACTTTACCGCCAAAACCATTAAATTTTCCTTGACCGAGGCCTCTTTTTTTCATCGCGAGGAGAATTTGGTCGCCTTTAATAAGATAAGCCAGGGTTGTTTTTCTTAAGTTTTGGTTGCTCATAAATTTGTCATATATGCCGATTAAATGATAAACACGGCGGCGGCAATAGTGGTTGTCCAGAGCCCGTATTTATCGCCTTCCGCAGACTGCACGACATTGGTAGTTTTAAAAATTTTACCGCTCGCTTTATAAATTTGTTTCCTTCCATCCCACGCCATCGCCGCGTTAAATTTCAATCCTAAAGTCGTGGCTAACATCGTCGCGGCTAAATCCTCGGCATAATCCCCCGCTTTCTTGGCTGTTTCACCAAAAGAATGGTGCTCGGAAAGATAACCGTAACCGGTTTGATTCATCGGGAGAGCCAAACCAACGGCGGAGGAAATCAGCCGATTGGGTTCATTAGTATCGCTGCGTGCCATTACGACAAAAGTAATTTGACCGGGTTTCAGCATTGATAATCCTTTGGGCGTAGAAACCAGTTTGCATTTAGGCGGAAAGATACTGGAAACATTCACGAGGTTGCATTTTTCAATTCCGCCTTTACGGAGCGCTAGTTCAAAAGAAGCTAAGTGATCTTTATGTGTACCAACTCCTTTGGTAAAGAAACAGTATTCGGGGATCATATCTATTTTTTTAATATTAGATGAGATTAACGTTAAAACGTTTTAAACTTTGGGCAAGCTCCGACATGGGGAGTCCCACGACATTGGAATAATCTCCTTCAATTTTTTTAATTAAAAGTTCGCCCAAATTTTGAATAGCGTAAGCGCCTGCTTTATCTAATGGTTTTTCAGATTGAATGTAGTTTTCAATTTCTTTTTTGGAAAGATTGCGGAAATAGACTTTTGTTTCCACAACTTTAGAAACAGTTTTTTTATTTTTAGTGTCCAGAATTGTAAAGCCGGTAAAGACCGAATGCTTTTTATTGTTTAACAATTGAAGCATTCTATGGGCGTGTTTTAAGGTTTTGGGTTTACCCAAGATTTTATCTTGATAAACAACCAGCGTGTCCGCGGCAATAATAATCGCGTTTGGGTGTTTTTTAGCCGCCGCCTTTGCTTTTTTAAGCGACAAAAATTTTACCAGCTTTTTAGGTTCTAGTTCGGGATTGATTTTTTCTGTGTAACCGCTGTCTTCCGCTTCAAATTTTAGCCCGATTTTTTCCAAAAGTTCTCTGCGCCGCGGCGAATTGGAAGCAAGGATAATTTTGCGCATATTTTTTGACATATTCCTATTTTACTACAGAAATAAGGAAAAGGAAATAAAAAAAGCAAGCCTTAAGGCTTGCTATGGAGATTGCTTTTTAGAAAGAACTTTGGAATTTATTAAATAATTTTTAATTCTTCCGTGAGTAGCCGCATTACTTCCGCCACGGGATCTTTGGCTTGAGTAATTTGTCTGCCCATCACCGGATGGTTTGAGCCGTCAGTGATCGTTTGAGCGGGTGTGCCCGTTCTTTTTTGATCATCTTTGCCGACCTCTGGCGATCGGATGCCCGGCGTTACCAGTGTCATATCAGAGTAGATTTCCCTTAATTCTTTCACTTCTTCGGGTGAGCAAACTAAGCCGTGAGCCCCGGCGCGTTTAGCGATCGCGGCTAGTATTTTTACTTCTTCTCGAGGTAACCGATTGTATATTTCTATACCGGTTTTTTCGTCTATGGAGGTAAGAACGGTGACCACAAGCACTTTTGTCGGAGTATCTTTAAGACCGTCCACTACCGCTTTGATCATCTCTTCTCCGCCGGAGCCATGGACAGTGACTGCCCAAGGCGGGTTTTCCCGCAGACGTTGGATAATATTATGTGCCGTATTGGGGATATCGTGGATTTTAAGATCTGCCATCACTCTTCCATAAACCTGGAGGTCAGGAATAAGGCTGGCTATTCCAGCGTTGAGCAGTAGGTCGTTTATCTTGAAGATGCAACCTGTAGTGCGTAAGGGATCCATAATACTCAAAGCGGTTTCCCAGTCCATTCCGTCCAAAGCGATAATGAGCGGGTTTTTTTCCTCTAGAGCAGGATCACAGCGTTGCATAATGTTGTGCGTGATTAAATACTTACGCACATCGTGGAGCGTCATCCCAGACCAAACCTCCATTGGGATGTTCTTAGCAGTAAATGTTTTTTTCCATCCCTCCTGGCGGTCTACCAGAACTACCATCGGTAGAACTTCAAGCCCTAAAGAGAGACACTCCTCATAAGGTAGGCTTGCAGAACCTCCTGTTGTGATTACATCGTCTATGATGCAGACATCTTCATTATAAATGGGGTCACCAATTATTCTGGCTTTTGAAACTCTGCCCTCTTTAGCTTCTCCCCTAATTGTAAGATAGGGAATGTTCGTTTGGATGGAGAGAGGTCCGGCAAAACAACTTACAGAATCTGGCACCTCTACAAAACAATCCGGGCTCAAACGCCTTAGGGGGTTGCCATAAACTTCGGTAAGCCAAGATAGAGCTTTAGGATTATTGCGGGCATTACGGAGATTTATATAAACATCTGTCTTTCCTCCGCTCTTTAGAGGAAGTTGCCTTGTGTTATCCGTTTTTATAAGTCCAAAGTGCAATAATTTTGCACACACCTTTTCCTGTTCCCAATACGTTAGCCAATGTGAATCAGAAATTTTCATTTTCTATTCTCCTTTCAACTTAATGCCGTACCGATAATTTCGTTAATGTCCTTGATTCCTTGTTTCTGCAAGTAATTTTCTAATCCTTGAATCACCTCCTCCATCGCTTTTAGATTTGTAAAAGTGGCAGTGCCAATTTCTACTGCTTGGGCGCCAACCATTAAAAACTCTACTACATCTTGCCAAGTCATAATTCCGCCGCAGCCAATAAGCGGCACGCCCAATTTCGCTCGCGCTAATTCATAGATGAACCGCAGGGCGATGGGCCTAATGCTTGGTCCGGATTGGCCGCCAAGCATGATTTGGCCATTAACAAAGCTCAAAGCGGGCATGGTGTTAATGGCCGAGAGAGCATTAGTCCCCGCTTTTACGGCGGCTTCGGCGATTTGGACAATTGAGGTAACCGCGGGAGTGAGTTTCGTAATAATAGGCAAAGAAGTTGTCTTTCTTACCGCACTCACTACTTTAAAAGCAAGCCTCGGGTCTTGACCAAAAAGCATTCCACCTTCTTTTGTGTTCGGGCACGAAATGTTTATTTCCACTGCTGCGATGCCTTCCACTGTATCAAGGATTTTTGCTAGTTTTTGATACTCTTCCACCGTACTGCCGCAGATATTGACAATAACTGGCAGCTTTAGAGTTCTTAAGAAGGGCATCTTTTCTGCAATGAATTTTTTGACTCCCGGGTTTTGCAGACCGATACGGTTGATCATACCCTGGGGTATTTCACAAAGGCGAGGTTGGTCCGCGCCATCTCTTGGTTCTAAAGTAATTCCTTTCGTAATTATGGCGCCCAGAGTATTGAGGTTCACAAGATTAGTAAATTCCTCGCCGTAGCCAAATGTGCCCGAAGCCGGCATCACTGGGTTTTTTAGTTCTATGCCGCCGATATTAACAGCAAGATCTACATTTTTTGTTTTTTCAATAGGACTAGTTGCGGGGCTAGTTATTGTAGTGTCTAGGATTTTTCGTTGAGGGACATACTTATCCCAGACCACTTTTGCGGCATCAAATACTGGGCCATCTTTACAAACCCTTTGGTTGCCAGAAGTTGTGGAAATCGCGCAGCCCAAGCACGCACCTACGCCACATGCCATTATTGTCTCTAAACTTACTTCGCAAGGGATTTGATGCTCTTTTGCGATTTCGGCTACTACTTTTAGCATTGGGCGAGGTCCTACTGCATAGATCATTCTCGTATCAGCTGGTAATTGTTTTGCGGAAAGAGTATTTTCTAGAAGTTCTGTGACTGTTCCCCTATATCCCAGTGACCCATCTTCCGTGGCTATCCTGACCCCCGCTATTTTGTATTCCAAAGGTGGCCAGATGATTGAGAATCCATCTTTTGCCCCTATCAAAAATAGAGGTTCGGGATTTCCGAGAGAGCAGAGCGACCTAGACAGAAAAATTAAGGGCGCGATGCCTATTCCTCCGGCGACAAGGATGGAGTTCTTGATTTCAGAATTGATGGTAAAGCCATTGCCTCCTAATGGTCCTCGGAGATCTAGTATGTCTCCTTCTTGTGCTTGTGCTAGCCACTCTGTACCTGGTCCGACTGTTTTATAAAATAAGGAAATAAAACGCCCTTCTTCCACACCAGCAATGCTAAATGGTCGCCAAAGCAATATTCCTTCCTCACATTTCACAGTGATAAATTGCCCTGGTTTTGCTTCTTTGGCAACTTCTGGACATTCAAGCTTCATTTGATAAACTGCAGGACCCATTTTTTGGTTCTTTAAGACAGTTGCCTTAATCTCGTAAATCATTTATTCTCACCGCCTTGAACGTTAATGTTTTTTAAATGAGCCATCTAAAAAAGTCCAAAGAGACCTCCTCTTCAGACTTTCCAAAAAATATCAATAAGTTTGATCATTTGTGTTTTAATTCCATATTTTCTATTTTCACAAGAGAAAATTTTCCTCCTTGTTTTTCTAGTTCTAATATAGCACAATCTCCTAGATGTGTTAATTCACCTACTTTAATAATTTCGCGCAAAATGCAACGGATAGGGCCGCCGTGGGTGATAATAGCGATAGTATTATGATCCATCGTTGTAATTTTTCGCCAAGTTCTCATCACTCTTTTTTTAAAGTGGGCGTAGGTCTCGGCATCTTTGATGGCGTTGCGATAATCTTTTAGAAGTTCTATTTCTTTCGGGTGCTTTTGAATTGCTTCTCCTTTGTTTATTCCCGTTAAAAAACCATAGTTATTTCTTTCGCGGAGATCTTGAATAGTTTTTATAGGAGTATCTAGAGTATTCTTTAAAATTGTGGCGGTTTCGGCAGCGCGCAAGTAAGGACTTCTGAAAATGATTTCAATTTTTTTGTCTGTAAGTTTTTTAGCCAATGCTTCGGCTTGCTCTTTACCCTTTTCTGTCAGATGATCGTCATAATCGCCGCCATATCTATTTTCAATATCCGAGGTGCTTTCGCCATGGCGGATTAAATAAATTTGCATAATTAATTGTGAATTACAAAACTTCTATAAAATCATAAAATATTCCTCCCCTTGGGAAGCGGGAGGGTGGGGAGGGGTTTTCAAATCATCTAAACTCCCACCCCCTCCCTGCCCGCCATCGCTTCGCTTCAGGCGAGGCGGGCGGGCATCTCCCCCTCGGGCAGGGGGAGCGCCACTCCCACCCCCTCTTTTCTCCCCGCTCAGGGCAGGGGGAGTGAGTCCCATAATTCAGGGTAATTAATATTTTCTTTTTTGAATTTTTTGAATCTTTTTCGCTAAACCTTTAATAATATCAATTTGCATATTTTCCGCTAAAAGCAAAGTAGTAATAACCACATCCGCCATTTCTTCGTCAAGGTGCGATTTTTTTTGTTGAAGTTTAATTTTTCTCTGGAGGTTGTCGGCAGCGAGCACATCTTCATAGAGTTCGCCGAGTTCTTCTCCTATTTTCAGGGCGATGGGGTATTTAATTTGGTGATTACTCTTAAAATGATAAAATTTTAAAAGCCGTTTATGCTCTTTCTTAATGAATTTCAATATTTCTTCTATAGTCATTATAATTCAATAGTTAAATTTTTGAGTTTTAAATAAACATCTTCTTTTGAAAAGGTTGTTTGGCAAGGGGTGATGGAGATATATCCTTTTCTAATCGCATTGCCATCAAATTCCACACTTTTTTCTTTGCTCGCGACCGTGACTGCTGAAGGATGGATATAATAATGCTCTTTGTGATTAATGTTGACAGAGCAAGAATAAAAATCGGTTACCGAAGGCAAGGGTTTGGTAAATTTTACTTCGTTACTTTTTAAGAGCGGCAGATTGATATTCAATAATTCATAGCCCCAGAAATTATTTTTTAAAACCAAGTCAATAATCTCTTTTACTTTCTGCCCCGGGTATTGAAGATAGGACTCAAGATCCATTTTAAGATCGCCATTTTCATACCAACGTTCGGGCGGACAGTTCCAACTTATTGCCAGCCCTTTTTTCGCTATTGGCAAATTTAGGGCGCGAAAGGCGGCGGCATAAGTACCGGAAGACATTATGGCTCCGGTCACATTGGCTCCTAAATTAATCCCTGAAATCACCAAATCAAATATTTCTTGAAAATAATTCCAGGCAAATTCCACCGCGTCGCAAGGAGTGCCGTCAACCCAAATCGCTTTTATACCATTGACCGTAGTTTCGCCCCATCGCACTTTTTGATCAAAGGTTAGCTTACCTCCTACGCCGCTTTGCTGTTTTTTGGTGCCTGCTATTGTGAGTTTATATTGGTCTTTTAGAAAATGAACCAGAAGTTTCGTGCCGATGGAATTATATCCGTCATCGCCAGTAATCAAGATGTTTTTAATTCTTCTTTTATCAGAATCTTCGATTTTCATAAAATAATTTTTTATTTAATAAGATTGAGGAATGATTTCGTGGTAGGCAGAAAATCAAAATGATTAATATCTTCTTTTTTAATCCATTTCAAGTCCTGGATTTTAGGATCATTAAGGTGTAGTTTGCCATTTACGAAACGGCAGTGGTAGGCGTGAAGCGTAATGTGCAAAATATAATTCTGATGTTTCCAAATAGCAAAGATGGGTTCTTTGAACTTTTTTAGAATTTTCACATTAAGTCCTGTCTCCTCCGCGATCTCCCGCAAAAGCGCCTGCCTTGATGTTTCGCCTATTTCTATCTTGCCGCCAGGCACATCCCATTTTAAATGCGCTTTGGGCACTTCAGGGTCAAACCGTTGGCTAATTAGAATTTCCCCTTTCTCATTTTCAATAATCCCAATCACACCGGTTCTTTTCACAATTTGTTTTTGGGTTTTCATAGTATAACGTCATTGCGAGCGAAGCGAAGCAATCACCAGAGAGCAAAGATGGGGCTTGAAGGTTGTGACCCCCACACCAAATATTTTGGTGGTGGTGGGGTTATCTCATAAGTGATTGCCGCCGTCCCGTCTACGGCGGGACTCCTCACAATGACGGAGAATATTTATCGCAACGAATTTAAATCCGCAATAATTTTAGAAATCTTTTTATTTGCTTCCGCGCTATCCTTAACTTCATTATTTTTTAAGGCTTGGAAATAATAAGCGCCAACAATATTCATTTTATGCGCGGCGGCAAAGTAAGCGAGAGCGTGCTCGCAGACTCGCTTGGAATTTTTTATTTTACCACCGCCAACTACAATTGAAACTATTTTTTTATCTTTCAGCAAGCCATTCTCATATAAAAAATTAGTACGATCAATGAAATCTTTTAAAAGACCGCTAACATTGTCAAAGTAGTTAGGAGCGCCAATTATTAAGATATTGGCCCAGAGAATATCTTTAGAAATATTGTCCATATCATCCCGCAATAAGCACCGATTTGTTGTGTCGCAACTAGCGCATCCAATGCAATGCTTTATTTTTTGATTACGCAATAAAATTAACTTTTTATTTTTATTTTTTAATTTGGCATAAATTTTTTGCAAGATGTATTCGGTATTGCCGTGCCGGGGACTGCCAGAAATTAAGAGAAATTGAGGCATAGGGTTGTTGATTAACGCTAGAATGGAGAGTAATTATAGATTATCTTTCTTTTATCTAAAGGTCAATCTTTAAAGCCGACTTTTTAGAATCGTCCATAGACCTTTTAGACCGTCTTGGAAACGAATTTTTTTGCCTTGGGCAAAGGTGCGCGGATAATAATGGATAGGTATCTCTTTGATCTTGATTCCCCTTTTTAATATTTTTGCCGTGATTTCCGCTTCTATTTCAAAGCCATTTGTTCGCAGATTTAAAGATCGCGCTAAAGTAAGGGGCAGCAGCTTATAACATGTGTAGATATCTGTTAACTTTGCGCGGAAAAGAAGGTTGGTAATGCCAGTTAAAATTTGCACTCCCCAAGAGCAACGCAGATAGCCCCCTTGTTTTGGTTTTAAATTGCGGGAGCCATAAATTACAGACGTGTCTTTATCCCGAGACCGTAATAACGCTTCATAATCTTCAGGGTTATATTCTAAATCCGCATCTTGAATAAGAATGAGATTACCCTCCGCTTTACTCAACGCGGTTCTGATTGCTCTTCCTTTGCCTAGATTCTTGGAATGATGGATTAAGCGCAAAGGCAATTGATTTTTGAGTGTTTTTAATATTGTTAATGTGCGGTCAGAAGAGCCGTCATCAATAACAATAATTTCTTTTTCATAATTTAAAGAAGATGCTTGCTGGACCTTTTCTAAAATTTTGGCAATCGTATTTTCTTCATTAAAAATAGGAATGATAATAGAGAGTTTCATATGAAATTTGCCTGTCTCCCGCGAGAAGGCGCTGCTTATGAGTCTTGGGTAGCGTCCATAAGCTTTTTTATTTAGCCTCAAAAATCAAAATCACATCCAGCCAAGAAGGCGCGCGCGGCGGCGTAGGCTCCTCAATTTTCACCAAACTAAAATTAGCTTGCAATTTTTGGCGTAAGATTTCATTCAGAGGATTATCTGTCTTATAGAGTACCCAAATCTTGCGACCGGACACACTTTGCGTTTTTAGTTGCTGAACTAAATCTTCCGCCTCTCGCGTATATTTGTCTTCTTTTTTGAGCATATCCTTTAGATTTTTCCAGCCAGGATGAATGCCCATCTCCGCGGGATAGTAAAACAAACTGAATTTTTTTTTGCCTTGATTCTCGCGGCTGAAATAATAATCAAAAGTGGCGCCGGACAGGTCTGTGGCAATAATCGCATCTTGATCACGTAAGCGGTTGAATAAAGAGAGGCTTATAGTTTTGTCCGTGCTTTGATATTGACGAATAAGATCTTGTTCCGTTACCACTTTTCTGCCAGCAAAGATTACAAGGGTAATGGTTAAAATCGTAAGCAGGAAACGGCTTCTGATTTGGGCAAAGAAATAAGCTAAAAGTAAAAGAAAGGCAGGCAAGACAATTATTTCATAGCGTCCCGCCACATAAGCAGGTTTAAACTCTGAAACAGTAAAAGCCGCGATTAAGGGAAAAAGAAAATATAGGACGAGGCTGGTCCGCGCTATGGTTTTCAGTTGAGGGTCGCGAGTAAGATGCTTCTCGCCTAACCTCGGGCAGGATACTTGAAGTTCCCGCAGAAAAAATATATAAAAACCGGCAATAATCGCAAAAATAAGGTAGGGCCAAAAAACACCGAAGGTTAAATATTGAAAACTTTGCCCTAAAATTTCGATTTTTACTTTACTTATCCAGGCATTTACTCCCATTTGGCTTTGATGGGTGATGATTAGAATATTCGGCACAATTAATAACAGGATCAGGCACATTGTCCCTAAAATTTTCTTAAAAGGCAAAGGATATTTTTTGAGCCGAAAGATGAAAAGGCTTAAAATTTGACTAGCCAGAATTAAAAAGAGCCAAGGATGGGTATAGATACCGGCAAGCGTAGAAAGAAGATAAAAGATGTAAGCGGAAATTTTACCCTCGTCCCAGTCCGTCATGGATGGAAGGCGCGAGGGTAAACCTGTTTTTTGGAAGATGCCGCATCTCTCGCGCCGTAACGCGCTTTGGCGGGCAGGTTGGGTGTTACAAGCGGAATCTCCACGTGCCGTCCTATAGTCCCGTGGAGCTTCACTTTTGCGCGTGATTTTCCAGAAAAAGTAAAAAGAGGCAAGGCCTAAAAAAGCAGCGAGAGTGTAGGGTCGAGTTTGGGTGCCAAACCAGAGCAGGAAATAACTGGTACTGGCGAGGATGCTGGCCAGCAGGCCTGCTTTTGGACTTTGAAAAATTTCCTTGGCGACTTTAAAAATGAACCCGATTAAAACCAAGGCCATACAGGCGGATAAGCTGCGCAAGGCTATCTCACTATTCCCCCAGATCAAACTCCAAATTTTCATCATATAGATGTAAAAAAGAGGGTGACCATCCATAATTGCCTGGCTGTAAATTTGAGGAAAAGGCAGCGCGATAGTCTTGGCTACCGCTGCCTCATCTAGCCAAAGAGCCCTTGCGCCGAGGTGGTCAAAAATAAAAAGCGTAGCCAGAAAAAGGCAGGAGAGCAAGCCTAGAAGGGGCTTATTTTTTATTATTCTCAATTTTAAATCTTTCACGCGGGAGGACAAATTGTTCAATAACTTTTTGATTTTGGGCATCGCGTTTTAAGAAAATGAGGGTGTAATTGTCAACAAAGACTGGCGCCCAAGCAGGATCTTCAACGCGCTCGACTAAAAATTTTTGCGTCCAAGGAGTGAGGTCGTGATAAGCAAAGATGATCGCGTTAAAATTGTATTTTCGTTCTTGCGCTTGCCAGATTTCTTTTTTTTCCTGCATAGGAATATAGACTTCTTTAAAGAAAGAAGCAGGGTAAGCCTCTGGTCTGTTGTCAACGAAGATACGTTCCCGCGGATAAAGGTGAAAAATTAGGTAACTTCCAATGTCATAATTATTAAAAATAGGTCCTCTAATTTTTTCCTTTTGCAGAAATTCTGCCGCCGCGTTATTTTTTTGGGAAAGGCCTAAACGGACATTGTAATTTATTTGGCATTTGGGGTCGGATAGAAAGAAAATCAAAATAAAAATAGCAGTGAGGACATACGCGATTTTAAAGGACCAAGAATGGGATGAAATCCGAGACGCAAGAATATTCTTTAAGTTAATCGCCAAGATGGGCAGAGTAAAAAGCCCAAAAAGCGTAAAATTGCGCAAAGCCCACCAACCCATGAAACTAAAAATCGCGGCAAGGCAGAAAAGGGGCAATGAGAATTTATGGCGATTAAAGATTAACAAGATAACAAAGCTTAAAATAAGCAAGCCGAGGATGATTTCAAAGAGCAAGAGATTAGGATTTTGCAATCCGTATTTTTCTAAAAAAATCACGGATTTATTTTCTAAAATCTCATAGCCATAATTTTGAAAAATTTTGAACGGATAGATTGCTCCTTTAACAAAAAATGGGTTAATAAGGCTTGCAAGGCAAACCAAAATTAAGATAAGACCGATTTTTTTGATTTTTTGGGGGGAGAAAAAAATAAGCCTTTCTAATAAAAAAACGGCGATTAAAACCGGTCCTAGGAAAAAATAAATATGGGTGTTGACCCAGAGGATTTGAATGATCGGCAGGAGAAAAAGCCATTTGAAGGGAAGCCGACCCTTTCGGTATTCCCAAAGCAGCCAAAAAAACAAACTTACGAAAAGATAGGTGAAGATTTCCGGCCGCACTTCGCCGCGCTCTGCAATAAGAGGAAGGACTAAAAAAGAAATTATGCTCGCGAGGCCTAGACCTGCCTCTTTTTTAGTTAGAATGAAAAAGAGCGTGAAGATGATAAAGCTCGCAACAACATAGAAAAGATGCAGGCCGGCAAAACCCGTAAGTTGCAAAACAAGGTAAAAAATCACCGCGCTGCCCCAATGGTGGTTTGTGAAAGGGAAATCGGGATAAGTGTAAGAATAATAATTTTCAAAAAGATGTTGAAAATCGCCCTGCAGGATAAGCTCGCCATTTTTCAGGTGCCGCCCTAAGTCTGCCGTGGTTAAATCAATGGGGCGAATTAAAAAAAGAGAGTACCAAATAAGCAAAAGAAATAAGACAAAAATAAATTTCTTTTTTTGGATAAAGAAATCTGTAATTTTTGGCATTGGTTTTTGAATTTACCCAACTCACCAGTCCGCCTTAGGCGGACTGACTGACGGGCCACGGGCGTGAGCCCGTGGAGCTTCATATTTCAATCCCTATCGGGCAATGATCCGAACCCATTACTTTAGGAAGGATGAAAGCTTTTTTCAAATGCGGAGCAAGCGGTTTAGAGATGAAGGCGTAATCAATCCGCCAACCGAGGTTGCGAGAACGGGCGTTGTAAAAATAGGGCCACCAAGTATAATGGCTACCTCCCTCGCGATGAAGTTCGCGGAAAGTGTCTGTGAAACCTAGAGCGATGATTTTGTCTATCTGTTCTCGCTCTAGGCTCGTGAACATAGTATTATTTTGGTTGTCTTTAGGTCGGGCAAGGTCAATTTCTTGATGCGCGATATTAAAATCGCCGATCAAGACCACCTTTTTGTCCTTTAGTCGTTTTAAATATCGCAAAAGGCATTTATAGACCTGAAGTTTGTAATCCAAATTTTCTTTTTGTCTTCCGCCGTGGGGAAGATACAGGTTAATCAAAATAAACCTCGGATAATGCAATTCCAGTATTCTTCCTTCTGAATCAAATCTTCTTAAATCCAAGTTTATTTTTATCCTATTCGGTTTTTGTTTGGTATAAATAAGAGTACCTGCATAGCCTTTGCGGCGCGCGGGATTCACATAGACGAGGTAATCGGCGGGGGCAAGTAAATCCGGGGGAATTTGATTTTTTTGAGCTTTAATTTCTTGCAGGCAAACAATATCCGCCAGGCTTCGGGTTAGCCACCCAGAAAAATTCTTTTTATAAACCGCCCGGATACCGTTAACATTCCAAGAAATAATTTTCATAAAATTATCCCTTAAAAATTTTCAATAAATCTTTTAAAGAATAAATCGTAAAATCAATAATATTTTTCGGAATCTCTTTGCGCTGGTTCAAGTTATAAAATATGGTTGTCATTCCTAATTTTTTGGCAGTGGCTAAACTCCTTTCTATATTATCGTCAATCATTGCCGATTCTTCGGGTTTGGCTTTTGCGTCGCGCAAGACGGCTTGAAAAAAATCAGGGTCGGGCTTGAATAAATTATATTCTTCCGAGATGCCTACATACTGGAAATAGGATAATAGTCCTCCTCCTGATAATTTTTCTTTTATTTCCGGCGCTTGATTGGCAATGATTCCGAGATGAAAGCGAGAAGATAATCTTTGCACCACAGGGAGGGCTTCGGGTCGGATGGGCGTAATTTGATCATATTCCATTTTCTCCTTAGCTCGCTTGGCTTTGAGTTCTGTATAAGCCTTTTCTGCTTTCTTTTGGTTTTTTAATATTATTTGGAAAGTATTTAGGACTAAACTACCTGTTTTTCCACTTGCTTTAATACTAGCCCCGAGGAGTGCAATAGGCGTAATTTTTTGGTGATAACGTTGCAAAATTGTTATCATATTTTTTATAAGCCAGTTTTCATAGCGAGTTTTGTCTATCAAAACCCCGCCGACATCAAAGAAAATCCAGTTTAATTTTTGTCTATTAGTTGTTTGCGGCACGAAATTATTATAAAATGAGATTATATAGATGCTAAAGTGTAAATAGAAATATATGTGGGACACTATCGCGCAAATTGGGATTACGGTTTTCGGGATCGCGGCGATTATTCTCGTCGGCAGAAAGAATAAATGGGGATTTGTTTTTGGTCTTGCCTCCCAACCTTTTTGGTGGATCACCGCGATTATTAACCACCAATGGGGAATCGTTTTCCTTAATGTTGCTTATACCTTGAGCTGGGGGTATGGGTTATATCAGTGGTTTTGGAAAGAGAAGAAAAAGGAGGAAAGAATTAACCTCTCCCCTGATAAGGGGAGATAAGAGAGGGGTTCATTACAAGATAACCCCTCTACCCCCCTTATCAGGGGAGATAGTTAGTGCGAGATTTTATGCTCCGTGTTTAATTTCGATTACATCTCCATCTTGGATAACGTATTCTTTGCCCTCGGTCCGCATTAGCCCCTTGGCGCGGGCTTCGGAAAAGCCTCCGGCGTTCACTAAATCCTGCCAGTTAATTACCTCGGCGCGGATAAAGTTTTTTTCAAAGTCGCTATGAATTACGCCGCCCGCTTGAGGGGCTTTAGCGCCCCGCACAATAGTCCAAGCGCGCGTTTCATCTTCTCCGGTTGTCAGAAAGGTAATGAGATTTAAAAGAGCGTAGGCTTTTTTGATTAAAATATCCATTTCCGATTCTTCGGGTAGTCCAAGCGCGGCGCGCTCTTCCGCGTTTAAATCACCGGCTTCAAATTCATTTTTAATATTCATAATAAGATAAGGCCAGTTTTTCTCTTGAAACTTTTTTAATATTTCTAATGATACTTCTTTTGCTTCGCCGTTCAAAAGATACAGCCTGGGTTTCAGCGTCAGGAGCTGATATTCTTGGATTAAAGGTAATTCTTCTGGGGTAAAACTAAAGCTTTGTTCGGTTAAGATTTTACCCTGCTCAAGGAGATTTTTTATTTTTTTAAAAAGATTGTGTTTATTGACCGCCTCTTTATTTCCAGTCTTCGCTTCCCTATCCGCTCTCTCTAGAATTTTATTTACTGTGTCTAAATCTTTTAAGATTAGCTCTAAATCCAGAGTCTCCTTTTCTTTAATAGGGTCAACAATGTTTTGCGTGTTTGCGACGTTTTCATTCTTAA